>CEUN01029039.1_pt1 | contig 86402 bp, 81 predicted proteins | sample 361501 | NCBI WGS metagenome assembly CEUN01 (sample SAMEA2622801, study PRJEB7988) | marine metagenome | biome: marine biome (ENVO:00000447); feature: marine epipelagic mixed layer (ENVO:xxxxxxxxx); material: "saline water (ENVO:00002010), including plankton (ENVO:xxxxxxxx)" | depth 120 m | reverse complement strand
TCACCTCCTTTTGGCGGGTTATTTGCCCCGCTAACTTACCCGAAGCTGGGCATTTTTTCTCAAAGGAGACAATATGGTTGGTGCATTTCTCTCTCAAGTTCGTAATGCCGCGGTTCCGAAAGCCGATTTTTCCAACAATACTGTGATGTTTTATTGTATGTTAGAATAAGCGATCGCTCGCAATTTGAGCACCCTCTTTCATCGCGCGGAGTTTTGCCCAGACCACATCGGCTGTGACGCGGCCCATGCCGGCTGAAGTATCAAAGCCGCAATCAGTGCCCGCTTGAATGCGCGTGGGATCGCCAAGCATCTCGGCGGCACGTTCCAATCGATCGGCGACAACTTCTGGATGCTCGACAAAGTTCGTCAGTGTATCGATGACGCCGACAATTAGTGACTGATTTATGTCAAGCGGTATGTCACGAAACAACTTTATTTCGTGCTGATGTCTTGGATTTGCAAAAGGCAATAAAAAGGCGCCAACGTTGGCCTCCAATATGGCAGGAAGAATTTCTCTCAACGCGATATCTTTGTCATGTGGCGACTCATAGTTACCCCAGCAAACGTGGAGGCGGATGCGGTCGCGGGGAATGTTAGTGACAGCTCGATTGATGCTTTTAATGACACGTTCAACAAATTTTACAAAGTCAGAAACTGACCGATTGGCGAACGAAAGATGCCGTTCAAGCGCCAAATCAGGCGCATCAATTTGTAAAAGATAGCCATGCCTGTGGGCGGCCTCATATTCGACCTGGAGCGCCTCGGCTAATGCCTCTAAGTAGGCATCGTCATCTGGATAGAATTCATTCTTCATCGCCGCCGCAACAATTCCGGGGGACGGGGCGGTCATGAAGGCGTCTGAAAAGTCTGCGCCGGCTTGACTTAAGGCTGCCGCAAAGGTCTCCAGTTCTGCTTCATTTTCTTTTCTGTTTGCGTACGTGACGGCGCCAGTAGCCATAGGTGGATTAAAATTACTAACGAATTGATCATTTGCGATTTGCCGCCGCCTCAGGTTTGCATATTCGGGATAAGCAGCAAGCTCATCGCCATGTGGGCGTTTCCAATTTCCAGAAAAGCCTGTCATTCGCCTTTGTACATAAAGAAAAAAGGCCTCACGCAGTTGTTCCCCGTCACTTGGGATATCTATGCCTGCGTTACGTTGTTGATCGACCACCCAAGATGTGGCTGCTTCGCCCTCCTTCACGAGTTCATATTTATCGATAGCTTCGCCTCTAGCGCGTTTAGCATAAAGCTCAACTAGTTTGGCTGGTCGCGGAAGGCTACCGGCATGGGTCGTTAGGATTCGCTTCTTGGGCATCATCGCTTCCTGAATTTCTAGCAAATGAGGTGGACTTGCAGCCCGGGGCGGCAATGCATTCTTTCGATCTATATTGATAGGGACTTACTGTAAACCAAAAGGAATTTGAAAATGGCGAAGAAGACACCTTATGAAGTGGTTCCACAACTCGGCAAATTGCGGGATGACGTGTTATTTGGTGACGTTTGGGAGCAGCCGGAACTTTCCAAGCGCGATCGGAGTTTGGTTACAATTTCCGTTTTGACGGCGCTTTACCGTACGGACGAACTTCGCGGTCATATGAAGCGTGCACTCGATAACGGTGTTACACAAGATGAGATCCGCGGTATGATCACCCACTTGGCCTTTTATGCCGGATGGCCAACGGCGGTAAATGCTGGCCGAATTGCTGCTGAAATTTTTGAAGATGATTGATTGAACAATGTCAGGTGAAAAAACACCTTATAAGTTGGTCCCACAGCTCGGCCGGCTGCGGGACGAGGTCGTTTATGACGACGTGTGGGAGCAATCAGAACTATCGAAGCGTGATCGCAGTCTGATCACAATCTCAGCTTTGATAGCTTTGTACAGGACACCAGAGCTGCGCGGGCATTTGAGGCGGGCAATGGATAATGGTGTCACCAAAGATGAGGTCCGTGGCGTTATTACACATCTTGCCTTCTATGCGGGTTGGCCGACAGCGGTAAACGCAGGGCGGCTCGCAGCGGAGATATTCGAAAGCGACTAAACAATGATGCGGCCAAAGCATATAAAAATTAGACCATTATCAGGTTCGTTAGGTGCTGAGGTAACAGGCGTCGATGTAAATTCTGCATCAGATGACGCATGGGAAGAAATTCAACAGGCCTTTTTGGAGCGAATGGTGCTGTTCTTTCCTGATCAAAAACTAGACCCCAAAAGTTTTAAAAATGTAGGCAGTAGATTTGGTGAACTTAGCTATTATCCATTCGTCGAAGGGCTACTGGAGGAGCCATATGTTATACCTCTGATTAAGGAGCCCACAGAAACAAATATCTTTGGCGAAGGCTGGCATTCCGATACGACCTACACCGAACAACCTCCCAAAGCTACAGCACTCTATTCAATAGAGGTGCCGGACGTTGGGGGTGATACGATGTTTTCGAACATGTACCAGGCCTATGAAACGCTATCCCCCGCTATGAGAGGACTATTGGAGCCCTTGCGGGCCGTAAACGCTGCGTCTGCTCGTAAAGGTGGGGGACGCGCCGAGGGCAATTCATATAAAAGCGTAAAACTGATAAACCGCGATCAAAAGATGGAAGGAATTCATCCAGTTGCCCGGACACATCCGGATACAGGGCGTAAAGCGCTATATATTAACTCGCTGCATACGACCCATTTCGTTGGTTGGACTCAAGCGGAAAGCAAACCGCTTTTGGATTATTTGTGTCGACATAAAGCACGGCCTGAGTTCACTTGTCGATACAAATGGCGGCAGGGCACATTTGCCATTTGGGATAACCGGGCAGTACAGCATTCCGCACTTAATGATTATCAGGGCAAACGCCGTGAGATGTGGCGGATTTCAATTGCTGGGGAGGTTCCTGTTTAACAGGAATATTTTCTTAATGTGGGTCTAGCTTTATCGGAAGCAGTTCTGTATGACCGAGATTAAACTTTTTTCGTTTATTTAAGAACTTTGGGATCGTGTTCTAAACTCGAACCACCTTTTTAAACTGACACGTTTTCTCCAGTTCGCGTCTTTCGACTGAGTTTATCTCATCGGAGATGGTCGTCCGTTGAAGATCGCGCCGTGTGTTGAATTGATCGTATTTCGTCGCGCGATGCATAGTGCAACGGTTATCCCAAATAATTAGATCGCCTTTACGCCATTTGTGGCGATAGGTGAATGCCGCTTGTGTGGCATGCGCGGTCAATTCGTTAAGCAGGAGCCTGCCGCGCTTTTTTGGCCAGCCGATAATGTGAGAGCCGTGGGATGCGAGATAGAGAGCTTTACGATTTGTTTTATGGTTATGGCGCACCAGAACCTGCGGCACGGGTGGCAGTTCATTCTTAGCTCCTTCTGTAAAGCCGTCAAATCCAAGTAAAGTTCGTGAATAGACGATGCTGTGCTCGACAACAAGATTTTCGATTTCAACCTTTTTTGTACTTGCAAGAGCATCGTAGGCAGCGCGCATGTCTGCGAATTCGGTGTCGCCGCCCTGGTTGGGCACTTCGCGTGCAAGGAGAAGCGAGCATCGAGCTGGAACATACTTAAACGTATTGTCAGTATGCCAAAGTTCGTTTGCTTGGTTGTGTAATCGACGTTCGTCGTCCGCAGGTAGAATTGAACCATCAACACTGATATTGGAGATATCAGCCATCTTAGCGTGGACACGCCTCTTGTCCGTCTTCCAATGATAATTTGTTGCCGTGAAGATAGGGCCAAATCTTGCGCTAAACGCAATATGCTGTTCGTCTGTGAGCGGTTGGTTGCGAAATAGCAAAATTGCATGTTCGTTATACGCAGCCTCGATTTCTATCCACTGTGCTTGTGAGAGCGGTTGACACAGATCGACATCAGAAATTTCGGCAAAGAACGATGGATGTCGCATTGTAATTTTTATAGCCATCGTCACTTCTCACTATAATATTAGTTTGGCCCAATCATCGAGAATTGTTAGCGCTGAGCTTTCATCCTCCGGTGCTAAATTAAAAATCATACGCTCAACATTCACTTCCGAATAGCGCTTAATAAGGTCGGCATTGGGGTCTGGGCCGAAGACAGAGATTGGCGTCGATCCTGGGTCACGATCATATTCTGCTTCCATTTGGCGGAATTGCGGAAGAATATCTATAAGATCGTATTTCGGTCGTTTAGCGTGCGGTAGCCATCCGTTACCGAATTCAAGTGTCCGTATTGCGCCATATGGGAACTCGCCACCTACGTAGATCGGCGGGCCTGGCTGTTGGACAGGTTTTGGCCATGTCTTTATCTCATTAAAATCGACAAACTCTCCGTGATATTTAGCGATTTCTTGCGACCAAATGATTTGCATGGCTTCGACCCGCTCGCGCAACACTTTGTGTCGAGTTTTGAAATCGGTACCGTGATTTTCAAGCTCGTCTTGGTTCCAACCAGATCCAACACCCATCAAAAAACGTCCATTTGATAGAGAATCCAAGGTGGCGACCTCTTTGGCTGTTTGGATTGGATCGCGTTGAGGCACCAAGCAGATACCGGTCGCTAATTTTAAGGTTTCTGTTACCGCCGCTGCCTGGGATAAGGATACAAATGGATCCATGACATCGTAGTATTTTTGCGGCAGTTCGCCCTGTTGCGGCCATTCAGACATTCGTGAGATTGGGATATGAGAATGCTCGGGGCACCAAAGCGAATCAAAACCGCGCTCTTCTAACGCACAGGCAAGCGTCGTTGGTTTGATCGAGTAATCTGTAAAAAATATGGCAACGCCAAATTTCATGAGGCAATTCCTTGAAAGACTTGTATGAGTTTATCAAAATTGCAATTGCTGTGATAATTACCAGCCCATGAGAAAATGGCAAAGTTCTGAGAGGGTATTATGAGTATTCAGCCGTTGCATTACCGGTCGATTACAGAATTGGCTGCAATGTTGAGGTCGGGCGAGATTACACCAACAGGATTGACTAAGCATTTTATTGAGCGGATCGAAAAGTTGAATGGCCCTCTTAATGCATTCAATTTGGTTACAGCGGACCGAGCGATGGCGGAGGCGCAATCCGCTGAAACGTTAATGGCTGCCGGGCGCGAACTAGGACCTCTGCACGGTATTCCTTATGCGGTTAAGGATCTTTATGACGTCGTCGGTTTACCGACTACAGCAGGCTCACAAACAACTGACCCTAACCCTAAATCTGCAGAAAGTGAGGTTACACGGCGTCTCGCGGCGGCTGGTATGATTGTCCTCGGTAAGACGATCACTGTTGAATTCGCAAAGGGCATTGTTGGGATCAATCACGTTCAGGGTACGCCGCATAACCCGTGGTGCGAAGAACATTGTGTGCCTGGCGGATCAAGTGCCGGCACGGCAGTTGCGGTTGCTAGCGGTATGGCTCCCATGGGGCTCGGTACGGATACTGGTGGGTCTGTTCGAGTGCCCGCTGGTTTGTCCGGGACTGTTGGTCTCAAGTCCACAGTTGGACGTATTAGTCGCTTTGGTGTTTTCCCGCTGAGCTGGACATTCGATTCGATTGGACCACTTACCCGCTGCGTTGAGGATGCAGCCCTCATATATCAAATTTTACAGGGTGAAGACGTAAGGGATGAAAGCACAATCGGGATCCAGCCTGAAGATGTACTGGGTTCTCTAAAGTCCGGCGTTAAAGGCCTGAGGTTAGGAATCCCCGAACATGCATTTTTCGAAAACCTTGATCCAGAAGTCGAAAAAGCGGTTTTGGCAACTGCAGACGTATTCCTTGATTTGGGGGCAACCGTTGAATATGTGCCCTATCCGGAAGCTGAAGCTGTCACCCGAATGTCATCGGTAATCAACGGCGTTGAAGCGGCGGTCATTCACGAAGAACGATTGAAAACAAAACTGGACTTGATGGATCCCGTCGTCGGCCCGCGAATGTTGGGAGAAAGGGATTATCTGGCGACCGATTACGTAAAAATGATGAATGAGTTGAAGGTGTTGCGCGCCTCCCAAATGGAAACGTTGCGAGATGTAGATGTGGTAATATCGCCATCGGCTCGAATACCCGCGTTGCCCGTCAAAACGGTTGATGAGTCATTGAATGTTTATCTCGATTACGCTGGCAAATATATGGCTAACACCAATATTGGGAATCGACTTGGTCTTTGTGGCCTTTCATTACCGTGTGGGTTCACGTCGAAGGGATGCCCTATTGGATTGCTACTCAACGGGAAACCATTTAACGAAAGTGTTATCGTGCGAGCGGGCTATGCCTATGAGCAGGCGACAGATTGGAAGGATGCAAGACCGGATTTAGGGTGGGCAAGCGATTAATTCCTAATTTTTAGAAGACGTAAATGGTCTCATATCAAGTCGGGAAGCGTGTGGTAAACCGCTTTCGCAAGGTTCTATGGCGGTCGAGAAGGATATAAAGCTATGGTAAATTCGTCTGAAGTAGATGGCCGACCGCCAAACAATCTTGATTTCGACGTTATAATCATAGGCGCTGGTATCTCGGGAATGTATCAACTCTATCGTCTTCGAGAACGTGACTTTCGTGTCCGTGTTTTTGAGGCTGGCACTGGTGTCGGTGGAACTTGGTATTGGAATCGATATCCAGGCGCTCGTTTTGATTCTGAAAGCTATTCCTATGCTTATTCTTTCTCGAAAGAGCTTTTGGATGAATGGCATTGGACGGAGCAATTTTCGCCACAACCCGAGACAGAGCGCTATTTGAATTATGTTGCAGATAAGTTTGATCTGCGGCGGGATATTCAGTTCTCCGCTCGTGTTGCATCGGCTCATTTTGATGAGGAAGGTTCTTATTGGATTATTACGTTGGAAGATGGGCAGGATTACCGTGCTCAATTTATTATTACGGCTGTTGGACCTCTCTCTGCGCCGACTATGCCGGTTATCGAGGGTGTCGATGATTTTAGGGGAGAGGCTTACCACACAGGTTTGTGGCCAAAGGAACCCGTTCGGTTTGAGGATAAGCGAGTTGCCGTAATTGGCACAGGTGCGACGGGTATTCAGACAATCCAAGAGGTTGCTAAAACGGTCGGGCATCTCACGGTTTTTCAGCGGCGCCCAAATTGGTGCACGCCTTTGCAAAACCGCAAAATTGATAAAGAGGAAATGCAAGAAATACGTGAGAATTACGATGATATTTTTCGGCGTTGTGAAGAGACTGTCTCCTGTTTTTTGCATAATCCAGATCCCCGGAATACGTTTGATGTGCCTGCGGAGGAACGTCGCGCATTTTGGGAAAAGCAATACAATGCACCAGGGTTTGCCATGTGGGTTGGCAACTTCAGGGATATGTTGTTGGACCAAGAAGCAAATGATGCAGTTTCTAAATTCGTTGCTGGAAAAATTCTAGAACGCGTAAACGATCCAAAAATCGCAGATCTCCTTACCCCGAAGGATCACGGTTTTGGAACCCGTCGGGTACCGCAGGAAACATTTTATTATGAGGTTTTCAACCAACCGAATGTGGAATTGGTAAGTATATTGGAAACGCCAATTGAGCGTATCACAAGATCGGGGATTACAACAACTGACCAAGAGTTTGAGTTCGATATCATTATTTATGCGACGGGTTTCGATGCGATCACCGGAAGTTTTGACCGTATTGATATTCGGGGTGTTGCAGGCCAAAGTCTAAAGGATAAATGGCGAAGTGCGCTTGAGACTTTTTTGGGTGTGCACGTCGCTGGCTTTCCAAACATGTTCATGGTGATGGGACCACATACTGCACTCGGAAATATTCCCCGAAGTATTGAATATAATGTTGATTGGGTAGCAGACTTAATCGGTTATCTGCGTGAGAATAAATACACGAAAGCGGAGGCGCGAGCTGAGGCGGTCGAAGAGTGGACGCAGTTTGTCCTTGAGAAAGGCGAAGGAAATCTTTCTAACGAAATCGATTCATGGATGACGGGAGTTAACCAAAATGTCGCGGGTAAGCAACAGCGCATTATCGCGCGTTATAGCGGTACGGCTCCAGAATATCGCGATCGGGCTGATGCCGTTGCCGCTAATGGTTATCAGGAGTTAGTGCTGTCTTGATTAAGCAGTGTCGAATGCAGCGAGCTAACAAGTGTAATTCATGCCAATCCTGCCACCGTCAACATAAATTGTTTCTCCGGTAATATAGCTTGCTTTTGAACTGGCAAGGAATGCTACGACGTCGCCAATTTCTCGGGGGCTGCCAATTCTCTTAAGCGGCGTTCGCGACATTACCATCGCCATGGCTTCCGGGTTTGCGTTCACCGCAGCCATCATGTCCGTGTCAATCGATCCGGGCCCGACGGCATTAACCCGAATATTGTATGGCGCCAGTGCTAAGGCAGCAGCCTTTGTCAACTGCATGACCCCTCCTTTTGAGGCGCAGTAGGCGGCGATTGAAGGAATGGCGACTTGTGCATTGACGGAGGACATATTTACGATCGCGCCTTCAATTCCTGAAACAATCATGGATTTGGCAGCGCGTTGTGTTGCAAGAAAACTCCCCGTCAGGTTGACGTTTAGGACTTTTTGAAAGTCTGTATACGAGACTTCGAGAAAATCGTTTGGTAGGGCAATGCCTGCATTATTAACCAGTATTGATATACTTCCCAAATCCGATTCTATTTTGCCAAACAGCGCCTCGATCTGGTCTGGTTCCCCCATATCGCAAACATAGGCAATAGTATCTTCGGCCAGCTTTTCAGCCGCGTCTTTGACAGCACGATCGTTCACATCCGCTAATACGATTTGTGCTCCGTCAGCAGCGATAGCCTCCGCACAGGCAAATCCAATTCCTTGTGCACCTCCAGTTACGAGTGCAATGGTTTTCTCCGTCATATTTCTGCCTTTCAGATTGCTTAACTGTCTTTTGAACCTACCGGTTCCAGTGCAGGCATAACTGCTTCAGATGCCAAAACGTAATGTTCACAAAGAATTAGTACTTCTGATGCGCTGCCAGAATGAGTTTAGGCCCTCTTCAATGCGGCAATTTGATTATACATTAAACCAGGACTAATAAATTCATTAGAGGATTTTCTAGTGTTACTCTATTCCCCAGCGTAACTGGAAGAGTTTTTGTTATAGCCGTTTCCATATTGGTAAATAAACATTCAGCCTGCTCAGGGACTGATTTCTTCGAAATCGCGAGTGTTTCGTCGGCGTAGTTCATTCAAAAAGGTCGTTCAAGTACCGGTCTCTCTGGGTTCGTTAATAAGGTTGAATGGATCGTCTCTTCCAATAAAGAGCTGCATTGCTTTAATTTATTCTTTCGCCTGCACAATGTATTTTGAGTAGCCGTATTTTAATAACGGCTATGAAGGGTGGGCAGGTATAAGACCAGATGAATTTTTAGAATTAATCCAATAGCATGAGACGGTTTTCGGGCAATAATCCGATCATTGCTGTAATTCGTTCGGTGGATAAATCCTTAGAGGGCCTATTTCAGCCCCTTGTCTATGCTTGGGCGATCGGTACGATAACTTTCGAGAACTGCTTATGCGGTCCGCCGCCATATATAGTTGGGGGAACGCCCGATGGAAGGGCAAAGAAATCAGTTCGACCGGCGCAGGTGGTCGAGATCGAAATCTAAGTCTCGGAAGAACCCGGGGAGATGGCGGCATACTTATGCCGCGCTGGATCTGGGAACTCATAATTGCCGTTTGCTAGTGGCACGTCCTACCCGGCGTGCCTTTCGAGTAATTGACGCATTTTCTCGAACAGTCCGATTGGGCGAGAGTTTGGAGCAGGACGGTACGCTTTGCGAAGCCGCGATGGGTCGCACTATTGAGGCCTTAAAGATTTGTGCTGAGAAAATTAGCAGGTGTAGTGCCGATCGGACGCGTTTTGTTGCGACTGAAGCGTGCAGACAAGCTGAAAACCGAGAAGAATTTAGAGAGCGGGTTGAGCAGGAAGCTGGTTTGCTGATTGAAACCATTTCTTGTGAAGAAGAGGCGCGCTTAGCCTTGGAAGGTTGTATTCCTTTGATTGACAAACAGCATCCGAATGGATTGATGTTTGATATTGGAGGCGGAAGCACAGAACTGATTTGGCTAAAGAACGGTGGTCCACATCCACGAATGCTGGATAGCATGTCGATCCCGCTTGGCGTCGTAAGCTTGAGCGAACGTTACGGTAAATCCGCTATTGACATAAAACCCTATGCTGAAATTGTCGGTGAGATGGAAAAATGTTTGCGAGTGTTTTGTGAGCGTCACGGCATCCGTGATGCCGTTCGTCGCGGCGATGTCCAGATGTTGGGCACGTCTGGGACTGTTACGACAATCGCAGGCGTATATATGGACCTGGCTCGGTATGATCGCTCGATGGTAGATGGCACGACACTAGGGTTTAATGAAGTTAAATTGGTAATCGAGCGATTACGGGCGATGGCATGCGAAGAACGCGCGTCTCACCCCTGTATCGGGGCAGAACGTGCAAAATTTGTTGTTGCTGGGTGCGCTGTCCTCGAAGCTATCATGCGACAATGGGCGGTTGGCCGAATTCAAGTAGCTGACCGTGGTGTTCGCGAAGGGATAATACTTGAGATGATGCGTAAAGCCGATGCCGAACGCAATTGCAGAGCCTGAGTCGGACAGATGGTGGGTAAGCGACGTGGGGGACCAAAACGCGCAAAAGCAAAGCAGCACGTAAAGACGGCGCGGGGCCGTTCTATTTCTTCAACTCGCTGGCTCCAGCGCCAACTCAATGACCCCTATGTCCAAGAAGCGAAGCGCGTGGGCTATCGGAGTAGGGCTGCCTTCAAACTAATTGATATAGATAAAAAGTATAGGCTTATTCAACGCGACATGTTGATCGTTGATTTAGGTGCTGCACCAGGTGGCTGGTGTCAAGTAGCGGCGGAGCGTGCTGGACCCAAGGGACGGATTGTTGCTGTCGATCTGCTCGAATTTGACAGACTTGGTGGTGTGGAAGCCTTGGTTGGTGATTTTAGCGAGGTAAAAACCCAAGAGGCGGTTAAAGAACGCTTGGGCGATTACGCAGGTCTCGTTCTAAGCGATATGGGGGCCGCGGCGACTGGACACGCGGCAACCGACCATTTGAGAAGTGCTGCTTTGGCCGAGGCAGCGTTTGAGTTTGCAGCGGAAGTGTTAGCAAAAAACGGAGCGTTAGTAGTCAAACTGTTGCAGGGAGCAGAGGAAGGTCAGTACGTTTCGCATTTGCGACAGCGATTCGCGAAAGTGGACCGAATAAAGCCACCTGCGAGCCGGGACCGATCTGCAGAGATGTATATCGTTGCCCGCGGATTCCGGGAAGCATTGGACGCATAGCAGACATTTCCGCTATTACGCTTGGCTTGAACAAGGTGTTGTGTATAGTGCGGCGAAATTTGCGACGGAGGCGGAATTGGAAATTCTGGAAGCGCTGACGTTCGATGACGTCCTGCTGCAACCCGCAGAATCTGCTATCCTGCCGCATAATGCAGACACGCGCACAAAACTCACTCAAAATATCGAGTTGGGTATCCCTGTCATTTCATCGGCTATGGATACTGTGACTGAAGCTCGTCTAGCAATAGCGATGGCGCAGGCTGGTGGGATTGGTGTTATTCACAAAAATCTTGAGATTGCGGAACAGGCTGAGGAGGTGCGTCGTGTAAAACGGTTTGAGGCTGGGATGGTTGTCAACCCAATTACAATTACGCCTGACCAGACCCTCGCTGATGCACTTGCATTGATGGAGCATCATAAAATTTCGGGCATCCCTGTGGTCTCAAAACACTCAGGTAGCATCGCAGGGATTCTTACTAACCGCGATGTTCGCTTTGCTGACGACCCAATCCAGCCCGTCCGAGAGTTAATGACGAAACGGGGTTTAGTGACGGTCCGTGAAGGTGTTGGTCAGGATGAAGCGATGCGTCTTTTGCATAAACATCGTATCGAAAAGTTAATCGTGGTTGATGAGGATCGCCTTTGTGTGGGACTAATTACGGTAAAGGATATTGAAAAGGCCCAACGTTATCCCGACGCTTGTAAAGATGAGCAAGGTAGACTTCGGGTCGCGGCAGCGACCGGTGTCGGTGATAATGGCCGCGAGCGTGCGGAAGCATTACTTGACGCAGGCTGCGACGTAATTGTGGTAGATACGGCTCATGGGCACAGCGAAGGTGTTTTGGGTGCCGTGGACGCCATTAAGCGCCTGAGCAATTACACTGAGGTTATCGCGGGTAATGTTGCAACAGGGGACGGTGCCAAAGCGCTCATAGATGCGGGTGCGGACGCTGTAAAAGTGGGCATTGGTCCCGGATCAATTTGTACGACACGAGTTGTCGCTGGGGTTGGCGTGCCTCAGTTAACCGCGATATTGGAGACTTCAGAAGTCTGTCGCGAACGGGGGATACCTGTCATCGCCGACGGTGGGATTAAGTTTTCGGGCGATATTGCAAAGGCGATTGCTGCGGGGGCCGATAGTGTTATGATCGGATCGCTATTTGCAGGCACTGATGAGGCACCGGGCGAGGTAATGCTCTACCAGGGTCGGTCTTACAAATCATATCGCGGTATGGGTTCTATTGGTGCAATGGCACGTGGCTCGGCTGATCGCTACTTTCAGGAAGAAGTGACAGAGAGTCTGAAATTAGTTCCAGAGGGTGTTGAAGGCCGCGTTCCCTATAAGGGACCTGTTGGCAATGTGCTACATCAGTTGGTTGGGGGCTTAAAGGCCGCGATGGGATATACGGGTAACGCGACACTCGATGACATGCATAATAAAGTCACGTTCCGACGGATTACAGGGGCCGGCCTTCGAGAGAGTCATGTACACGATATTGCTGTCACGCAAGAGGCGCCCAATTATCGCTTTGATTAAGTATAAACCTAAACTCGGGTGTCAGTTTGCAGTTGCATAAGATATTATGACTCCGTCTGCCAGATGCCAGGCTGCTATAGAGCTATTGGAAACGATTGAGTCGTCATTGCAGCCAGCCGATACGGTTCTGCAATCATATTTCAGGAAAAGACGATACGCTGGTGGCGGTGATCGACGCGCAATTCGTTCGCTTGTATACGCAGTATTACGGAAGCGGGAGCAGTTGGATTGGTGGTGCCGGCGTTCTGGCGGCGAAATCAATTCAAGGCAACGTGTTTTGGCTGCTATATGCTTTGGGCTCGCCTGGGAAGGTGTTAATTTAAACGCAGTCTTTTGCAATGATCGCTACGGAACGCAATCGCTCAATATTGACGAAAAGAGACGATCAGAAGCCTGGTTGTTAGATAACTTGGAAAATAGTGAGCAACCAGAAAATATCCGGCTGAACTTTCCAGAGTGGCTAAATGGCGCTTTCTCGAAAACTTTATTACCGAACTTGGCGGAAGAGCTACAAGCATTAAACAGCGAAGCAACTGTTGATTTGCGTGTAAATTCTTTAAAATCTAGCCGGGACGCCGTTATCGGGATGCTCTCTGTGGAAGGCATAAAAGCCTCACCAATGAATTTTGCCCCAAATGGTATACGTCTTCATAAAAGGTATCCCCTCCGACATCTTGAGATTTTTAAAAAAGGGTTGTTTGAACCGCAAGACGAATCATCACAGATCGCTGTTGAACTTATTGGTGCAGCCTTGGGTGATAAGATTTTAGACTTCTGTGCGGGAGGGGGCGGTAAAGCCCTCGCTTTGTCAGCAGCTATGGAAAATTGCGGTCAAATTGTCTTGCATGATGTGAATGAGAGGCGTTTGGTGAAAGCAGAACGACGGTTGGAACGCGCCGGCGTCACAATTTGTGAGAGATTGAAAAACCCTAATGCCGCGAAAGATGAATTTGATATTGTAATAATAGACGCGCCTTGCTCAGGATCGGGTGTTTGGCGAAGAAACCCGGAAAGGAAATGGCGAATTACGCCAACGTTCTTGAAACAATTGATTGAAACACAAGCAACTTTACTTGAAGACGCTGCTCGATTTGTACGGCCAGGCGGTAAATTGGCCTATATGACCTGTTCTGTTTTGGAGGCAGAGAATGCGGCACAAATTGAGAAATTCGTAATGGCTAGCCCCAATCCTTTCGATTTAATTCCGGTATCAGAAAAATCATGTGAATTTAAAGGTTTAAAAACTCAGAACGCTTGTGAGACCTTACTTCTGACGCCGTGGAATCACCAAACGGATGGTTTTTTCATTGCTCTTTTAAAACGACGCGAACAATGAGTAGTCTTGTTGAGTATAGGCGTAGTCTTGCTTAGGTAGAAATCGGTCGTATCGTGATAAACAAAAACGCGCAAAGAACTATAGCGCAAATGGATATTCTAAGGGTATGAAATTAAAAGGTAATGAGTAGCTTTGTTCGCTGTTAATATTTGCGCGGTTGAAGTTTGCCTAACTCATCCGAAGAAAAAAAGTCAATATAAAAGCCGTTTTCAGGTTTGTCTTTTTTTAGCGTCAAAGGAAATGACATACGCCTCTGAATTTATTCCAAAATGGAACTGGAGTGAGGTAGCTCTTTGTAAACCTTCCAACATTTAATGCATTATTCTCTCGCCATACGGGTCTATAAATTTACACGTAACTTGCTAGTCCTTGTCTAGTTGCCAAACTATGCGTCATCCGATAACGCAACCCAAAGCCGTTTTAGTTTTGCGGTGGCTTTTCGCTTGAAAGCATCAACGTCCTGTCCTGACCAATCATAAAATCCCTTTCCGGATTTGATCCCGAGATCGCCGCGTGCCGCCATGTCTTGTAACATTTGGCACGGTATACCGGAATGATAGAGGCTCGGTACTATTGATCTTTGGGCGGCGGCATTTACGTCGATCCCGCTGAGATCTTTTTGCTGAATTAGTCCGGTCACGCACATCCGTGGTCCAAATGCTTCACGAGCAAATTTGTCGACGTCTTCGACAGACACGACACCGTCTTCAATCATGCAATAGGCCTCGTGTAAGAGCGCGTGTTGCAGGCGATTTATGAGAAAACCAGTAATCGGACGGTTTAGAACAATGGCATCTTTTCCGGATTGGGATAAGGCTTCGATAGTGAGATCGGTAACAAGATCGCTTGTCTCGGCAAGGCGACAAATTTCGACTAGCGGGAAGGCCTCCGCCGGTTGCATATAATGTATGGCGATGAATCGGTCTTTGTGCTGCAGCGGTTTTGCAACAGATTCTATCGGCAAGCCTGATGTATTTGTGCCAAAAATTGGGTCGTCACCGTATTTGTCCTCTAGCCGAAGAAAGAGTTCATGTTTTAAATTTAAGTCCTCCGGAATCGATTCGATGATCAAATCAGGTGCATTGTCGGGTAATTCTGAATGTGCAGTAGTACCGGCGGGAAGGTCTTTAATTCGAGTGGTATTACGGGTTAAGACAGAGGCCTCGAAGCCATTTTCGGCGAATGTTTTTAGGATACCACGACCCATTGTTCCGTATCCCACGACCATGACCGATTTTACAGATTTGCTCATAAACAGTTCTCGGTAAGGTTGTTTGAATGAAAAGATAGCTTACGAATTTATGCATTGTTCGGAAAGTACGGCTTTGCTGCCGCCCTAAAATCGCGCTATTACAAGTCTTTATGAGCTCAATCCCCGCGTATCGAATTTCAGTTGCTCCGATGATGGACTGGACAGACCGGCATTGCCGCTATTTTTTGCGGCGGTTTTCGAAGTACGCCCTGCTTTATACGGAAATGGTTACAACTGACGCCATCCTGCGTGGCAATACTGAACAACTTTTGCGCTTCGACATGAGTGAACATCCAATCGCACTCCAGCTTGGCGGCGCAGATGTTGGTGATTTGGCGGAATGCGCGCGGATTGGGGCGGATTGGGGCTATGACGAGATCAATCTTAATGTTGGTTGTCCTAGTGACCGGGTCCGATCTGGCCGATTTGGAGCTTGTCTCATGATGGAACCTGACCTCGTCGCACGTTGTGTTGAAGCTATTTCGGGAGCCGTCAATTTACAAGTAACAGTAAAGTCGCGGATTGGCGTAGACGATCAAGATGAATGGCAAACACTTTCTGGATTTACTAAGAAAATAGTCAATGCGGGTGCAAGCCGACATATAGTGCATGCGCGGAAAGCAATTTTGAATGGTTTGAGTCCAAAACAAAATCGGGAAATTCCACCGTTGAGATACGAATTGGTATATCGATTAAAGGAAGAAATAGCAGATTTACCAATTGTGTTGAATGGTGGAATCAACACACACGACGAAATAGCTGAGCATCTGCAAAGTGTAGATGGTATCATGATTGGTCGCGCAGCCTATCAAAACCCATGTATTCTTGCATCTGTTGATCGATATTATTTTGATCCTGCATCGAGCATTCGGTCTCCAAAAAATATTCTATACGAGATGTTGCCGTATATTGAGAAAGCAACGGCTGACGGTGTTCCTTTGAGAGCCATCCTTCGGCATATGATGGGATTGTTTCGCGGCGTGCCTGGCGCTCGCTCCTGGCGGCGATTTCTTAGCGAGAATGCGCACCGAGAAGAATTAGGAACAGATATCGTTTTGGCAGCTATGAATGAAATTAGTAATAAAGTGCATGCGATTGCAGAATGATACTTTTGTAACTTTCGCTCGAATTTAAAAAAGTTTTAGAAGTGGCAAATTGTCTTAGATACTAAGACATGCCAATAATTATGCGGCGTTGTCACTCTTCCGTCGATAGGCCATGGCGCAGTGTTCTTCACAGTATGGACGGTCCGGCGCTGCTGGCTTACCACAAAAACGAAAGCTGGGATCGCGGGGGTTGCCAATCGGCCATTGGCACATTCTCTCTAGTGGTGCGGTAATGGGGTGATTGACCCGCTTGATCGGTGATGGGCGAGAGGAGAGCCCCAGGCGATGCGCTTTTCCAATAACCGCATTACGGGTGACATCCCCTAAACGGCTTGCGATTTGGCTTGCACTCAAACCTTCGTCCCATAGACGTTTTAATTGAACAACGCGTGCCTCAGTCCATTCCATGGTGTTTGTCCCCATTCTACTTAGTATGCCGAAAGTGGCACTGTCATAATTTGCCACACAATATATAGTAAACCGTACGATAATCCTCACAATATCTTGTCATAATCTACACTGTGACTTCAGCGCTACCTTTTATGACGAGAGTCTTCGTCATCGTCAACGCCGGGTATTTAAATCCTTAAATTTTCTGGTCTTCCTGACTGTAAACGCTTCATTTTTTGACCTGAAATTATTCGCTGGATGTCATAAAATGCTCCTAGCATTTTCGCTTTTAGGGGCTGTGTTAAGTGCTAAGTAATTGGAATCACACATGCGACTCGGGAGTGAAAGTTATTGGGCGTTGCTAGCGATCTTAAGACGCCAGGTTTTAGCTTTCGAAACATTAAAAATCTGAGTTTGCTATGTCTTTGAAGAACTGTGATGGGTTACCTGACCAAGCGATGGCCAGTCAGGCCGAGCGGCCACATCTTTTGAACCACAGCTTGAGCATCGCATATGACTGCCGATGTCTGGTACGGGAAAACAGGGTCCAAGTTCCGCTGCTAATCGGTTTGTAGAGATTGTGGCGTTGTGCCCGCAACGGTTACACCAACAAAAGACGTCGACGTTATGCTTCTGGATTTCGGCAAGCAATGTCGCGTGGCGTTGCGAATCCTGCGTTTCGATATATTGTCGTTTGTATTGGCCCACGTGATCCTCTGCCCTTCGTAATCCAGTCTGGAACGGAGCGAGAAATAATAGAACAAAACAGAAACAAATGACAGGCCTAAACAGGTGAATTAATGGTTTATGTCGTCAGTGGGGTCGGCGGTGGGTTGGAATTTCCCGCAGTTCTTTATCAAAAATAGAAAGTGCCTCTTCAATTGTACTACTTTGCTTGAGTTTACGGGGACCGCTATAGACCTGGTACGCGGACTTCTTACCATCACGACGTTTGGCGATTGCAAAAAGCGGTGAGTCAAAGGTGTGTCTAAAAATAGAAAAAATCGCACTGCCATTCTGATAATCGATTGCATAGTCTTTCCATTCGCCCGACATCACGCGCCGACTATAAACATCAAGCAGGCGACGCAATTCCTGTCGATCGAAATACACACGGTTTTTAGGGCGCCGATGGTCTGCCAGACGAATTGGATTGCTCAAAGATATGCTCCTTTAATGCCTATGATAGCTGATATTCGTTTGTAAGTGTTGTATTAGAGCGAATGCGTTGAACCATTTTATCGGACCCTCTGTGTGCTGGTACCATACGGGTCAGGCTCATCGTAACAATTGATTGCGGCCAGCGTTCGGTAGCAATATACCGGCTTTTCGTAAACCCGAGGTGTATCGAAAGTCTTGCGGCAAAGTGGCCCCCCGTCTTTCATCGCTACTAACGCGCGGCATTCCTTGCCAGACGCCCATTCCGCTACGTAGTCAGTTGGCAATTTGTCAGTTTGAATGAAATTGGCAAGCGAACCCGTGAGCACAAGGAATGAATTAGTGCCACAAGCAGTAAGCCCCATTAAAGCCATGCCAAACAGGAAATTTAGACCCTTGAAGCGAAAGGGTTGTGGCTCCAACATATCCTCTATGCTCCCATTTGTTCGAAATTTATAAAAATGTTTCTGTTAGTCACCTCTGACTACGAGGTCAAAACCAAACTTAGTCATTGTTGCGCATCGTCCGATACGGTTCAAGCGCGATGAATTCGAGGTGTGACTACTGGTTGCCTCCACAAGGCCGAATCGCTACATTATTGTCACAGTTGGAATGGACTGATAATTCGCGAATTCAACCTAGAAAGGCAGCGCAGCGTGGGCGACATCTTCCAGGAGGTCGACGAGGAAGTTCGTCGTGATCGATACAGCAAACTGTGGAAGAATTATGGTGGTTATTTTATCGCTGTGGCTGTGGCGATTGTCTTAGGGACAACAGCATCGGTTGGATGGCGAGAGTATACAACACAACGCCAGCAGGAAGACAGCGACCGTTTTCTTGCTGCCGCCGCTTTAGCAGCCGAGGGAAAACAATTGGAAGCCGCGGAGGCGTTTCGCATGTTGGTTGCTGAAGCGCAGGATGGTTACTCGCTGCTTGCTCGCTTTCGTTCTGTCGATGCCTTGAAGGAAGCCGGAGATTTGTTGGGTGCCGTCAAAATTCTAGAGGAGATTGCTGAAGACACCAGCGTCGACACACTTTATCGTGATTTGGCAACTTTACTCTCAATTATGCAGGGTTTAGATGCTGACGATCCTAATGAACTGCGGGCTCGTCTGAAGTCACTTATTGCAACGAATGGCGCCTGGCGGCATTCGGCACGGGAGCTTTCTGGTGCACTGGCGCTTCGCACAGGCGACAAGGAATTGGCAAAGACCGAATTTCAAAAGTTAGCTGATGATTTGACGGCGCCGTCTGGAGCCAGATCTCGGGCGGCTGAAATTCTACAAATCTTGGGCCGATCAGATTAGAGGTTATGACGTGTTTACGTCTGTTAGGTTTTCAATAACGCGCAAAGTGGTAGTTCTGATCGCTATTGTTCTGACGCTCACTTCGTGCGAATGGGTTAAGGAATTAGCAGGGCAAAAAAAAATTCCACTGCCGGGCCAAAGGATCCCGGTTATACTGGATGAAGGCGGTTTACAAGCGGATCCGCGTATTTCTGATTTACGTGTATTGTTACCAACACCGCGAGAAAATTTGAACTGGGCGCAAGCTGGCGGCAACGCATTGCATGCTATGCACCATCTCAAGATTAGCAACATGGTGGTCGAGGCATGGAATAAAAGTATCGGAGAAGGCTCGAGTGATGAAAGGCGCTTGGTGGCACCCCCAATTGCAGCCGATGGTTACGTCTTTACTATGGATGCAGAATTCGAGGTAAGCGCGTTTGAAATCAAAACTGGAAATCGGGTCTGGAAATATGATTCAAACGTGCCTGAAGAAGATAAAGAAACATTTGGCGGGGGACTTTCCTATGAAGGCGGACGTGTTTTCATGTCCACCGGCTTTGGGCAAGTAATCGCATTACGTGCTGACAACGGCGCGGAATTATGGCGCGGTAACTTGCCAGGGCCTAGTCGATCTAGTCCTACTGTTGGTGCTGGTCGGGTTTTTGCCGTCACAATTGACAATCAAACGGTTGCGTTTGATGAGGAAAGTGGCAAGAAATTATGGACTCACTCTGGCATATCTGAATCTGCCGGATTGTTAGGCGGAGGAAGTCCAGCGCTTGTAGGAAATACGATCATTGCGCCTTATTCAACAGGCGAACTTGTTGCTCTTAGGATAACAAATGGCCGCATGCTCTGGTCTGACAGTCTTGTCGCAGTCCGGCGTACCGATACATTATCGTCTGTCGCACACATTCGGGGCCACCCTGTGGTAGATCGCGGCATCGTATATGCAATCAGTCATTCAGGGCGCCTAGTAGCGATCGATCTGCGGACGGGTGCGCGCGTATGGGATCAATCAATTGGAGGATCCGAAACACCGTGGGTGGTGGGTAATTTCATCTATGTATTAAGCAACCAAGGTGTCTTGTATTGCTTGACGCGTCTTGGTGGTCGGGTGCGTTGGGTTCAACAATTACCTCGGTATGAAGACCCTGACGATAAGGACGGACCGATCAAGTGGTTTGGCCCGGTGCTTGCCAGCGACCGTTTGATGGTCGCCGGAAATCATGGTGAAGTATTAAGCGTATCTCCCTATACGGGAGCTTTTCTCGGCAAGCTCGAACTAACCGATAAGCTATCTGTTGCACCGGTTGTAGCAAGCGGGAATGTTTTTTTCTTGTCCGACGATGCAGAATTAATCGTTTATCGGTAGCAACCGATAACTGGGCTTAAATGAAATTAGTTGTGAAAGTGATGAGTTTTACCGTCGTTATTGTCGGCCGTCCAAATGTAGGTAAGTCGACACTTTTCAATCGACTTGTTGGAAGGCGCCTGGCGCTCGTCGACGATATGCCTGGCGTTACAAGGGATCGCCGAGAAGGAGAAGGCCGCATTAGTGACCTTTCTTTTCGAGTGATCGATACGGCTGGTCTAGAAGAAGTCAATGATGAGAGCCTTGAAGGGCGTATGCGCCAGCAGACAGACCTTGCGGTTGAAGAGGCCGATGTTGCGCTGATGCTGATCGATGCTCGCGTTGGCATTACGCCGCTTGATCGACATTTCGCAGATTGGATACGGCGCTCTGGTAAACGTGCAGTCTTAGTTGCAAATAAATGTGAGGGTTGGCCTGGTAAGGATGGGCTATACGAAGCTTTTGAACTGGGATTGGGCGATCCAATCGCGATTTCGGCTGAGCACGGTGAAGGTATGTCGGAGCTCTTTGCTGTTTTGTGCGGGTCAGTTGAGAAATTTGAAGAAGAGGAATGGGCTCGGAACTCGAATCATAACGCGCCGCTGCAACTTGCGATCGTTGGGCGCCCAAATGTCGGAAAATCGACTTTGGTCAATAGACTAATCGGGAGAGAACGTCTTCTGACCGGGCCTGAAGCAGGTATCACTCGGGATGCGATATCGGTTGACTGGGAATATGGCGGCCGCTCAATCAAGTTAGTCGATACTGCAGGGCTGCGTCGTCGGGCGCGTGTTGATCATAAACTTGAGAAATTGTCGGTGGCCGACACGAACCGCGCTATTCGGTTCGCCCAAGTTGTGGTGTTAGTTCTTGATGGTGACGCCATGTTGGAACGCCAAGATTTGACAATTGGCCGGCGCGTTATTGAAGAGGGGCGGGCGCTTGTCATAGCTGCGAACAAATGGGATTCGGTCGACAATCAGGCAGAAGCGCGACAGCGCTTACGTGACCGCCTCGAGACATCTTTGCCTCAAATAAAGGGCGTTCCGGTTATTCATACGTCTGGCTTGCATGGTCGCAATCTCGATAAACTCCTGGATGCTGTGTTTTCGATCTATGAAATTTGGAATATTCGTATTCCAACATCGCCCCTTAACGCTTGGCTAATGGCAATGATAGAAGCGCATCCGCCGCCGTTGGCGCGTGGGCGTCGCATACGTATCCGTTATATGACACAGATTAAGGCCCGACCACCAACTTTTGTTCTCTGGGTATCGCAACCTTCAGAATTGCCCGACGCATACCTTCGATACTTAGAAAATGGTATGCGAGAGTACTTTAAACTTGACGGCGTTCCATTACGGCTCCAGATGCGTAAAGGCCGGAACCCGTATGTCAAGGAAAGCTGAGTTTTTTCGGTGATTGCTGATTTAGGTTGCCGCTTTAGATTGTTGTTTCAATACTTTGGTTTAAGGGAATAGGTGCGGCATGCCGCTCGATCCGAAACGCAAGTCAATTATAAAAAAGCTCGGTGTTTTGGCTGGCGTTGGTTTAGCCGCTCTTGTCACGTATGAAACCTTCTACTGGTTAACGCATGTCTACGAATATGACGCGCGCATTGAAGCTGAGCTAACAACACTATCATCTCGCGTCGATGGCGTCATTGAGAAGGTTTACGTCACAGAAGGTGATCTTGTGAAAAAGGGCGACTTACTTGTCGCCTTGAAAGCAAATGTCCAGAGATTGAAAATTAAGGCACTTGAGGCAGATCTTATTCGCGAAGAGGCGCAACGGGCTAAACTCGAAGCAGAAATTTTGGCCTTCGAAAAGGGCCTAACAGCTCGATTGGCCACCAAACGAGAAACTATTAAGGCTCTGAATATTAAACATGCCACCATTGAAACTCGCTTTGAACTCGCAAAGAGAAATCTCGAGCGAACACGAATTTTGTACCAAAAGAAGCTCACTTCGAAGAAAAGTTTCGAAGAGGAACAAAGTAAAACATTAATCATAGAAGCTGAGGTGGAGAATTCTGCCGCAAATATTAAAGTATCAGAGCTTGAGCAAAAAGAAATAAAATCTTCTATTTTAAAATTAGAAGTTTTAAAAGCAGAAAAGAAAATAATAAATTTAAATATTAACAAAATTAATAATATAAAAAATCAGGAAGAGGCTAAATTAACGTATTATTATGTCCGAAGCCCAATCAACGGAATAATAGATAGTGTTTACAAGTATAAGGGGGAGCATGTCGAAGAAGCAGAGCGTATGATCCTGCTTCATGATGAGAACTCACTCTGGATCGAGGCAAACGTCGATGAGTCGCAGCTTAGGCACTTAGAGGTTGGGCAACGCGTAATTATCGACATGGATGCTTATCCTTACCCTTTTCAAGAATTCAACGGCGTTATCACATTTATCGGAAGTGTAACAGCGGCTGAGATGGCGGGCGATAGGACGAATAGTGATGGACGCTCGCGTAAACAGACACAGCGTATCCCGGTTCGAATGAAAATTCTTGATCCGCCAGATAAGATTGCACCTGGAATGCTGGTCGAAGTAAATATTCAAATTTACGATCCAATCTGGTTTCGATGAAACTTGAACGCTTCGACTGGCGGGCAATTCTTACTATTGCCGTCTTTGCGATGTTGATGCAGCAGGCTTTTTCTTACGTCTGCCAGATTGCGATGCCGATCCTAGCGGATCGGATTGCTGATGATTTTGGCATTTCGCGCGCATGGCTCGGATTTTACCTTTCCTTGCAAAACATTGCCGCCATAATCGGCGCGATGGGTTGTGGTGGCTTTATTTTGCGATACGGTGCATTGAGAATTAGCCAGTGGTGCTTAATTCTGATGGGCAGTAGTCTGCTGGTAGTATCGACCGGCATCCTTTGGATTTATCCACTTGGCGCGATCCTACTCGGTATGGCTGCGGTTTCAACGCCGGCGAGCTCACATATCTTGGCACGTGTATGCCCGTCCCGATTAGCGCCGGTAATTTTTTCTATAAAGCAAACTGGCGTTCCGGTCGGTAGCCTAATTGGAGGACTGCTAATTCCGTTCCTGCTGACGATCAGTATTTATAGCGCCACACTCAAAACGCCGATCCATCTCGATGCTTATGGGACAGCGTTTGTAACAGGATTGATCGTCTATCTTGTTGCCTTTTCGTTACAGCCAATTCGAGCGCATTTCGACGCGGACAGGAACCCAGCTGTCGAGCTCACCTTCTCAGGTGTATCCGAGACGATGAAGTTCGTGATTTCCCATCCGCAATTGCGCGATATATCTTTTGGCGCTTTCGCATTTGGCGGCCTCCAGTCTATTTTCTCTGGTTTCTTTATTCTATTTCTAATCGACGGGCTTGACTACAGTGAAGCTGAAGCAGGTTCGGCATTTGCGATCTCTGCTTTTACGGCGGTCGGTGCCCGAATATTTTGGGGATATATCGGTAGCACGCTATTTTCCGCACGAACAATCCTTGGTGGTATTGGAATTATCGGGACCGTCGGAGCAATTCTCACGAGCATGTATGATTCGAGCTGGAGTTATTCACTTATTCTCTGGGTTGCCATTCTCTACAATATAACTTCATTAAGCTGGCACGGCATCTTACTGGCCGAGATTGCCCGATTATCGCCACCTGATAGGGTGGGTGGAGTTACAGGTGGTGTCTTGTCATTCACGAGCGTGGCCATGATGATTTACCCAGCTATCTACGGCGGATTGTTGGCGATTACGGACTCTTATGGTGTTGGATTTTTTGTATGTTCCATTCCAGCGCTGGTCTCCGGCGTCATTTTTCTGCGTCCGCCAATCGATGCACCGTGGGTTCGTTCAATTTTACAATGTATTTCTTGGTGTTTCGGGCGGGAGCAATTGATCTACGGTGCGGTGATATTAACCCTGGGCGCATTTATTGGGATTTCAGCGATATATTTGCGGGCTATTTAATGATCGAATTCGGCTCTAAAATTCCCGAAATACCGATCGAAAAATATTGGATTGAGAAGAGGGGAATATCGATAAAAAACTTTTGAAGCACGACTAACGAACATGGTCTCTAAGGAGATATTGTCTGGTCGGTATCTCACTTCACTGAATATCAGTCGGCGAAGAACCGTCGGTTATCTGGGAACAGATGTGTTTGTTAGCACCGGCGGGCAAAAGTTAAATATCGCAATTGGGGATACTCTCTCTTATAGGTCTTTGAGATTGTTCGGGTACCACTCGAAGTTGAACAGGTCTAATCGCTTCATCTTGGTCGCATAGCTATGATCCCAAATAATATTCGTTATTGGCTTGGTACAGCGCCCAGTTCGACAATTACCCATCTGCCAATGCCAGAATTGAATGACCAGCTCTAATGTAAAGCCTGATTAGAAAAGATTAGGTATGGAAACTATTTGATGGCAGCTCGACTAATATTATAGGCGGATTTGGTTGGCGGCGCATCTTGCGATGGGGTGATCCAAACCTAAATTTTACAAGTATAAAATTGCGAGAACCGGTCAGGGTAGCTACCAGTTCGGCGCAAGTCCGTGGCTTTGCTGCCTAGGAGCTAGACGATGAAATTTAGTTTTTCGGATGAGCAGGAAGAGTTCCGTTCCGTTTTAAGGCGTTTCCTCGAAGATAAGTCACCTACTACAGAAGTCCGGCGCCTGATGGAGACTGAGAAGGGTAGCGACCCCGAAGTTTGGGATCAGCTGGCTCGAGAATTGGGATTAACTGCCATTCACATTCCTGAAACTTACGGTGGGCAGGGATTTGGTATCGGAGAGCTCGCAATAGCAGTTGAGGAGATGGGTCGTGCTTTGCTATGCGCACCTTTTTTCTCATCAACTGTTATGGCAGCAACGGCTATTCTTAAATCTGGAAGTGAAGATCAGAAACAATTGCTGCTTCCTGAAATTGCATCTGGAGAGACGGTTGCAACTCTCGCCGTTGCTGAAGAAGACGGACTTTGGGATGGCTCCAGTGTTGTTATGACTGCTTCCGAAAGTGGTGGTAAATACGTACTTAATGGGTTGAAGCGTTTTGTTTTGGACGGTTGCACAGCCGATTTGATTGTCGTACTTGCGCGGAGCACCAATGGCCTCTCGTTTTTCACGGTCAAAGGGGAGGCGACCGGATTAGTTCGTGATTCGCTGAAATCTCTAGATCCAACTCGAAAACTGGCGCAGTTAACTTTCAATGCGGTAGAGGCTGAGCTTTTGGGTGAGGAGGGTGGTGCTGGAGATCCTCTCCGCGAAACACTTGACGTTTCTGCCATTTGTCTTGCGAACGAAATGGTCGGGGGTGCCGAACGCATACGTGAGGCTGCGGTGGAATATGCTAATATGCGTGTTCAATTTGGGCGTGCGATTGGATCATTTCAGTCGTTGAAGCACAAAGCCGCAGATATGCTTTTAGACGTCGAACTAGCGAAGTCTGCGGCGTACTATGCAGCAGCAGCGGCGGATGATGATGATGAGGAGGTGTCTGCGCTCGCTTCGCTTGCCAAATCAGCGGCGGCGGACGCTTATATGCAAACTGCGATCCACGCCGTTCAAATCCACGGAGGTATTGGGTTTACTTGGGACAATGATACGCATTTATGGTTCAAACGGGCAAAGAGTTCGGAGGTTTTCCTCGGCAGCTCCGCCTATCATCGAGAACGTTTGATGGATGAATGGAATGTTTAAGGAGGACAGAAAAGTGGTTGTAATAAACGAAGAAACTGTCCGTGCAGAGGTTCGAACCTGGCTGGAGGAGAACTGGAATACTAATCTTGGGCTTGTGGAATGGCGAAACAAGTTAGTCGATTCTGGGTGGGGTGCGCCGCATTGGCCGACTGACTGGTATGGCCGTGATCTGCCGGTTGGGTTGGTGCCAATCGCAGATGAGGAATTCGATAGGATAGGCGCCGTGGGTGTGGCGAAGATGGGAATCAGGACATTGGCTGCCGCAACAATCCTCACCCACGGTTCGGACATGCATAAAGAAAAATTTTTGCGTCGTATCCTGACTGGCGAAGATACTTGGTGCCAGCTGTTCAGTGAACCGGGTAGTGGATCTGATCTCGCCGGGGCGATGACCCGCGCCGAGCTAAGAGGCAATAAATGGGTCGTTAATGGTCAGAAAGTATGGACAACAAGCGCCCATCACGCCGATTTTGGATTGTTGTTGGCGCGAACCGATGTGGATGTTCCCAAGCACAAGGGCATGACTTATTTCATCATCGATATGCATCAGCAGGGCATCGAGGTAGTGCCATTGCGACAGATGAACGGCCACGCGTCATTCAATCAGGTGTTCTTCACGGATGCTGAAATTTCACCGGAATTCATGGTTGAGGGTTTGGGCGATGGTTGGAAAATTGCGACCACAACGTTGATGCATGAACGCCGTGGTGCTGACGGCATGAGACGCTATACGCAGGCATCTGATAGACCAGAACGCATATACCGCGAAGAAGCACAAGAGCACGCGATCGCGCTAGAGCCCTATAAGTGGTATCCGCAGCGTGCGGGTCGGGTAGACCTTGTTTTGGATCGTGCCAAGCAAACTGGAAAGAATGCTGATCCAATTGTTCGTCAAGAGATTGCCAAATTGATGATTATGGCAAAATCGGCAGAGTGGACAGCGCGTCGCGCGCGGGCAGCCCAAGAAGAGGGACGGCCGCAAGGACCGGAAGGATCGCTTGGGAAATTGGCGGCTAGCTACGTCGCTCGTGCAGCGAATCGCGTCCATACTGCCATTACCGGGACAGACTCAATGTTAACGGGCGACGATAGTCCAATGGATGGCGTAATTGCCGAAATTTTGATTTCGACCCCGGCAATTTCTATTGCAGGCGGCACAGACGAGATCCAGAAGAATATTATTTCTGAACGCGTTTTGAAAATGCCAAAGGAACCTCGTTTCGATACGGACCGTCCATTTCGCGAAGTGCCGAAGAACGTAGTTTAATTAAATGTAATCATCGGCTTTTAGGATTTCACCGTTTCGGATGCAAGTCTCTTCGGCGAGTTCGACGAAAATGCCCGTGATAGACTTTGGTGTTTTTAGGGTCTCTGGGTCTTCTCCGGGAAAAGCGTTCGCTCGCATTCCGGTGCGGGTGGCTCCAGGATTGAGTAAGTTCACTTTGATTGACGTATTCTCCACTTCGTCAGCGTAACATTTTATGAGACTGTCGAGGCCAGCCTTTGTCGCTGCATACGCTCCCCAAAAAGCCATTCCGCGCGACGCGCCCGACGTAACAAAAATTGCGCGGCCTGCATCGGCAGCCCGTAAAAGCGGATCGAGACTACGTATTAGCTGATAATTAGCTGTTAGATTTAATTGAATTGCATCCTCCCAGACATGCGGGTCTATGTGTGCGACTGGTGTTAGAACACCGAGGGTGGCGGCATTCGCAACTAGAATGTCGAGCTTGCCAAATCTCTTGTGTAAGGCTGCACCCATCTGATTGATTTCATCAAAATTTTTTAAGTCTAGCGGCACAAGAGTGGCACTGCCGCCATTAGCTTTTATTACGTCATCCAATTCCTCCAGCCCGCCCACGGTTCGTGCCGTTATAATTAGGTGTGCGCCTTCCTCAGCAAACCGTTCTGCAACGGCAGCTCCAATGCCGCGACTAGCGCCGGTGATTAGTGCTATTTTACCAGCTAGGCGTCCTGTCATTAGGCTATTTCGGCGAGTAGTGATAGTTGGCGTCCAGTGGCGCCATCATCTTGATCCGTCAAGCGGATAGGATAGTCGCCTGAGAAACACGCATCGCAGAAGGCGGGCCTATCGGCATTTCGTCCGGGAGCACCCATGGCACGATAAAGCCCATCCATGGAGATGAAGGCGAGACTGTCGCAGCCAATCTTTTGACGCATTTCCTCGATATTGTACTTGTAAGCGAGCAGTTCCGAGCGCTCCGGCGTATCGACCCCATAGAAACAGGAATTTGTCGTTGGCGGACTTGAAATTCTCAGATGGACCTCTTTTGCACCGGCGCTGCGAACCATATCGACGATTTTGTGAGATGTCGTTCCGCGCACGATCGAATCGTCTACAAGAACGACCCGTTTACCTTTGATATGTGCCCTGTTCGCGTTGTGTTTTAATTTAACGCCTAAATGCCGAATTTCTGATGTTGGTTCAATGAAAGTCCGGCCAACATAGTGGTTCCTTATAATTCCCATTTCGTAAGGCACGCCAGCTTCATGAGCATAGCCGATGGCGGATGGTACTCCAGAATCAGGCACTGGGACAACGAGATCTACATCGACAGGTGCCTCACGTGCCAGTTCGGCGCCAATTTGTTTGCGAGCTTGATAGACTGACAGTCCTTCAATTACGCTATCGGGGCGTGAGAAATATATATATTCGAATATGCAAAAACGCTGCGAGACTGATGGGAATGGATTATGACTTTGCACCCCTTTGCTATCCAGAACGACCAATTCGCCTGGTTGGATATCGCGTACGAACTCCGCTCCGATAATATCAAAGGCACAGCTTTCGGAAGCTAGCATATAGCTCTGGCCGAGCCGACCCAGTACCAGTGGCCGTACGCCGTGAGGGTCGCGACAGTCAATGACGCAATTTTCTGCAAGTGCGACGATTGAATAGGCGCCGTGAACTTGCCGCAGCGCATCCACCATGCGGTCGACAACACTTCCGCTGCTTGTCGCCATCAGATGGACGATGATCTCAGTATCCGTTGTCGACTGAAATATACATCCTTGACGCACCAGTTCTTCACGGATGCCTACGGCGTTAGTAAGATTACCGTTATGAGCAATCGCAAATCCGCCAAATTCCAAGTCTGCGAAAAGAGGCTGCACATTTCGCAGGTTTGGTTTTCCTGTTGTCGAATAACGTGTGTGGCCGATCGCCATATCACCCTGTAGTTGCTTTATTACGTTCTCTTCTCCGAAGATATCCCCCACAAGGCCTAGTTCTCGGTGGGCAGGGAATTGACCATTTCCCGCTGCCACTATCCCGGCGGCTTCCTGACCTCTATGTTGAAGGGCGTGGAGGCCAAGGGCAGTATGTGCAGCGGCATCTTGTGTGCCATAGATGCCGAAGACGGCGCATTCTTCGTGCAGATGATCGTCGTCGTAAGGGTTGGTGATCTCCATGCCTATTACTGTTTACTTTCGATTAGACGATCCATATCACGGCGCGACGGTGTGGCGTAACCCTTTTGTTGATCTGGGAGGGTTGATGGCCTCTTTGTAGTCAAACTGTGGAACGTGTTGAGCTTATTTAGTGCGTTTTCAACTTTTTCCGCATCTTCCGCCCTAGTCCGCGTTGCTCGAATAACTGATTTTGTCTTTTCTTGCATCTCTGGTGGTAAGAAGGGCCGAATCGTGTCGGAACAAAATTGAACAAAAGGCCTGAGTCTGGCTTCTGCAATATATGGTGGCAGGTTATCATCCCCAAGCTCCCAGTGAGCTGCCAAATAAGCGGTGCAAACCAATAAAATACCGACTGTGAGCCCACTAACAAGGCCTAGCGACCGGTCGAGACTATTGAATTCACTCTCTTTGACCCTCTTCCATATGCGTGAGAAGACGAAAAATAAAAAAATCAGAGTGATGACAAAGACTGTAGTTGCTGCAGATATCTCTGCAATTCTTCGCGTTTCAAAATACTCTGAGAAATAAGGCGTTGCGTCTTGATAGAGGAGATAAGCGATTGCTGCCGCGCTAATCCAGCTCCCTACAAAAAGCACTGCTTTTACGAAACCAAGCGCCATCCCCAAGAAAGCGGCAACCCCAATAATAATGATGATCGAAATATCGCCGACTGTCAGACCGAGCATGTCCATTTTATGAGTTCACTGTTTGTATAGTGTGGTCGCTATCTCGATCAAATATCTGCACCATGTCCCGCAGCTCGGAAATTTCACGAAGATTTATTTTACTATCAGATTTCTGTGAACTTCCCCTGCGTGTTGGTATTAATGCAGATCCAAAGCCAAGCTTGGCCGCTTCTTTCAATCTTATGTCTGTTTGACTGACCGAGCGAATTTCGCTTGATAAGCTAATTTCACCGAAGACGACCGTATCGGCTGGAAGTGGAATCCCCGTGACGGAGGAGGTGAGTGCCGCTGCAACAGCGAGATCCGCTGCTGGTTCACCAATTCGCAGGCCGCCAGCAACGTTCAAGTAAACTTCGTTTCTGGAGAAACTGAGTCCGCAACGGGATTCGAGGACGGCTAGGATCATAGCAAGACGGCCGGAATCCCATCCAACAACGGCACGCCTCGGCGTTGCTAATTGTGAAGATGCGACCAAGGCTTGAACCTCAATGAGAACGGGCCGAGTACCCTCCATACCCGCAAATACGGCGGAACCAGTGACTTCACCTTGACGGTCTGCGAGAAATAGGGCGGAAGGGTTTTCAACTTCGGTGAGGCCCTTATCTGTCATCTCAAATACGCCAATTTCATCCGTTGCACCAAAACGATTTTTGACGGCCCTCAATATTCGAAACTGATGGCCTCGTTCGCCTTCAAAATAAAGAACTGTATCCACCATATGCTCGAGCACGCGGGGGCCAGCAATTGTGCCTTCTTTCGTGACGTGTCCAACTATAAGCAACACGAAGCCATGTTTTTTTGCCAGACGGATTAATTCCTGGGCGGAGGCGCGAACCTGTGCCACCGAGCCCGGCGCGGAATCGAGCATGTCGATATACATCGTCTGTATAGAGTCTATGACGACAAGATCGGGGCCAGCTGGTGCGTCTAATGTCGCCAAAATATCTGTTAGGTTTGTTGCAGTGGCGACCGAAACTGGTGCTTTTTCGACGCTAAGACGGCGAGCCCGCATTTGTACTTGATCGACCGCTTCTTCGCCGGTGATATACGCGCAACTAATGCTTTTTGCCAATTGGGCTGTAACTTGCAGCAACAGAGTTGATTTTCCGATACCAGGATCACCCCCGATCAGAATAGCAGAACCGCGAACAAGGCCGCCGCCGGTCACCCGGTCAAACTCATCGATCCCGGTTTTACTTCGAGGCACAGGCTCATCCATATCGGTGAGGCTCGACATTTCAATAAGCCGGCCGTGGCCCGCATTCCCTGAGCTTTTTCCCCCAACTGGTGCAGAACTCGCAATCTCTTCAATGATAGAATTCCATTCGCCACAGGCGTCACATTTGCCCATCCACCTTGGATGGATCGCGCCACAGGCTTGGCAGGTATAGCTTGCTCTCGACTTTGCCAAGCTATAGTTGCTCCCGCGGCATTACGTTGGTTTTCTGTATCAAAATCGTCGCAACTCCATCTTAATCGGTCCCTCTGTGCGCCCATGTATAAATTGATCAACACGAGTGTCGCCGGATGTGTCGACTTTGTCTTTTGAGCCCACCCAGGCGATTTTACCTTCATATAGCATCGCTATTCGGTCTGCGATTATACGCGAGCTCGCCATATCATGTGTGATGGTCAGCGTAGTTGCCCCTAAATCACGGGTACATTTAACGATTAACTCATTTATTATATCGCCCATAACGGGGTCGAGGCCTGTAGTTGGTTCGTCAAACAAGATAATTTCAGGCTCAAGTGCGATAGCGCGGGCGAGCCCAACTCGCTTGCGTTGGCCGCCGGATAATTCAGCGGGAAAAAGATTTGCGAAACTCTTATCAAGCCCGACCTGTTTTAATTTGCTAAAGGCGATCGACTCCGCCTCTTCGGCCAGCATACCCTTTCCTCGCCTCAGGCCAAAAGTGACATTGTTCAATACATTCATACTGTCGAATAAGGCGGCGTGCTGAAATAGCATTCCGAACTTCTTATTAATCTCGTCTCGGTCATCTTCGGAAATGCCGACGATTGATTTACCGTCTATCTGAATATCGCCGCCGTCGGGCGTCAATAAACCTAGAAGACATTTTAGTGAAACCGATTTTCCGCTGCCGGAGCCGCCCATGATTACGACAGATTCACCTTTTCGTATATCCAGGTTAAGGTCACTTAAAACCACTTTATCGCCGAAGCGCTTATGTAGGTTTTTAAGTCGAATTTTTGGCGATTCTTTTATCATATGCCGAAAAAGAGCTGACTGATGAGATAATCTAATATGAGAATCAAGATTGCGGCAGCGACGACTGCATTCGTCGTTGCAGCGCCAACTCCTTGCGCACCGCCGCTAGAGTGGTACCCCATGTAGCAGCCAAGGAAAGTCACTACAAACCCAAAGACTGCCGCTTTAACGAGTCCTGAGAAAACGTCGAAGAAAGTAACAAATTCATAAGTCTTTTGGATAAAGATGGCTGCGTTAAAGTCGAGTTTATAGACCCCTACAATGTAACCGCCAAATATGCCGATTACGTCTCCTACGAGAACTAATAGAGGTAACATCGTAAAACCGGCAATAATCCGAGGGACGACAAGATATTTGATCGGATTGGTGGAAAGTGTCGTCAATGCATCGATTTGCTCGGTCACCCGCATTGTGCCAATTTCTGCCGCCATGGCTGCGCCGATGCGTCCAGCAACCATCAAGCCGGCCAAGACAGGTGCCAATTCCCTTGTGATAGCGAGAACAACTACAGAGCTTACTTGTGCTAATGCTGCGTCTTCTGTGACCCGGGCTGCGCCCGTATAACTTTGGAGAGCGATTACCATGCCAGAGAATAGCGTCGTCAAGCCAACTACGGGCAATGAATAGAAGCCAACATCAATCATTTGTCGGCCTATCAATCGAAAATAAATGGGTGGTCGAACGAAATGCGACACAGTATTGATCATAAAAATCGATAGCTGCCCAATGGTCGTCAGAAAGCTCAAAGTGGCAGCACCAATTGGGCGCAAGAAATTTACACGCAGGCTATTTTCACTCATTTATTGCTACCAAAGTATTGGCGCCTATACCGACGCCCCAACGATGTTAGAATTTCATATGGGATGGTGCCAGCATCCGCGGAAAATTCATTGATGTCATAATGGGGACCGATGAGCTGCACGGAGTCTCCAGCTTTCAATTCCCTCGCTTTGGTTGCATCAAACGTAATCAAATCCATCGACACCCTCCCGACGAGCGGCAGAGCAATTTCCCCCCAATATGCTTTGGTCTTTTTACTCGCACTGCGAAGATAACCGTCGGCATATCCCACTGCAATGGTTGCAATTCTGGATTTGTCTGTGAATTGATGCGTGGCACCATATCCGACAGTCTCTGGACTGTCTACGTCGCGAATCTGTAACACGATGCCATCGAGCCTTATGACTGACGCAATTGACTTTGGCAACGTGTCGTTTGGCGCTCCGCCATACAAGCAAATTCCTGCACGGACCATTTCAAAATGCCAGCCTTTACCGAGAAAAATGCCAGATGACGCGGCTAATGATCTTTGTGTTGTCGGGAGTCGGTTGGAAATCTCAAAAAAATCTGCCCGTTGCCTTTCATTCATTGAGTGTTCTGGGCAATCTGCGCAAGCGAGATGACTAAGGAGATACCTGAATTCGAAGTCATGTAGTTGAGCGGGACATTCGGCTAGGGAATTCTGTTCTGCTCGTGACAGACCGAGACGCGACATGCCAGTATCCAGATGGACGGCCGCAGGCATTGGCTGGTGTTTCCGACAAAAAGTCGCCCATGTGTCAATTTGTCCAAGATCATTTAGGGTCGGTAAAATCCTGTGGGTGCAATAGTATTCGACTTCTCCTGGCATTAATCCATTCAAAGCAATGATCTCTGCTTTTGGTAGTGTGTTTCGCAGCGTGATAGCCTCATCAATAGAGGCTACGAAAAAGATGCGGCAGCCTTCCTGCCACAATCGGGGCGCAACGTATTCAACACCCAGACCGTAAGCATCGGCTTTTACAACCGCGGCGCACGATGCGGGCGCAACTTTGTTTTTTAATAGGTTATAGTTCGCTGAGATTGCGTCCAGGTCAATTCTTAGCGTGGAGCGGACAATGTTCGCCGCTTTCGTTTCACCTTTGTGGGATGTATTAGAAATTGGCATCCTGATCGTTATGAAAAGTATCGAGGTCAGAGAATTTCGTGAGATCACCATTGAAGTGAAGCTCGATTGTTCCAACTGGACCATGTCTTTGCTTTGCAACAATAACTTCGGCGATGTTACGGGATTCCTTTAACAAGTTATTGTGGAGTTCAGTCCGGTCTTGAAATTTATCCTCGGTCTCGTTGTCACGGCGCGCGGGCTGATCGCGTTGCAAATAGTATTCTTCACGAAAGATAAACATGACAACGTCAGAATCTTGCTCAATCGTTCCTGATTCGCGAAGGTCCGCAAGCTGGGGGCGCTTGTTTTCGCGGTTTTCGACTTGCCGGCTAAGCTGAGAGAGCGCGATTACCGGAACATCCAAGTCCTTGGCCAATGTTTTGAGACCACGTGTGATCTCTGCAATTTCCTGAACGCGATTATCAGGCCTGCTTCCCGGTGACGCCTGCATCAATTGCAGATAGTCTATAATGATCATATGCAACTTTTTCTGACTCTTCAGTCGGCGCGCCCTTGTGCGCAGCGCTGACACAGAGAGGGCGGGCGTATCATCGATATAGAGAGGTAATTTGTGTAGTTCTTGGCTGGCTGTTGCTAATCGTTCAAACTCTGCCGCATTTATATCGCCGCGCCGAATTTTATCAGAGGGGACTTCAGATTGTTCGGCAAGAATACGTCCAGCCAATTGTTCGGCCGACATTTCCAGCGAGAAAAAAAGGACATGACCACCTTCCGTTGTCACGCGGCCATGTTTGTCGACAATTTCCCGAAACGCTCTCGCGGAATTGAAGGCGATATTTGTGGCAAGCGCGGTTTTACCCATGGAGGGCCGACCGGCAAGTATTAAGAGATCAGATCGATGAAGCCCGCCGAGCATTGTGTCCATTTCACGAAAGCCCGTTGTGACGCCGACAATATGGCTCTCGCGCTTGTAAGCTTCTTCAGCCGCTTGTAGGGCTAATTTAGCGGCATCTGCAATTTCGAAATAACTGCGCTCGAGAGTGCCGGTGGAGGCGAGGTCATAGAGACGTTGCTCTGCCGCTTCTATTTGCTCGTTAGCCTTGGTATCAATGTCGTGCTCGAATGCATCGTTGACCATATCCTCGCCGACAGAGATCAACTCACGTTTGAGATGAAGATCGTAGATGGATCGTCCAAGATCCTCGACATTGACAATCATCACTGCGTTTGCGGCCAGATCAAATAGATATTCTCCGCCGCCGACATCGCTGAGTGCCGGGTCGCGCTCGAAATAATGTTTCAGTGTCGGTGGGCTTGCGACCTGTCCTTGTTCGATTAGCTTTGTAATAGCTTCGAAGATGCGACCCAGAACCGGTTCAAAAAAATGCTCGGGCCGGAGGAATTCGCTAACTTTTTCGTGGGCACGATTGTTCGTCAGGATAGCGCCAATCAATGCAGCCTCGATCTCCGTATTGTGTGGCGGTACCCGATAGCTGGGATGGTCGTCGACCGGGCCTCTACCAATGGTAGCGAATGCAGTATCTGTTATCTGTGTTGCCATACAATGTAAGTTACACGCATCTGTCTTTCGAAGTTAATCTAAAATACCTGTGGATAAGGAGGAACCTGTGGAAAAAACAACGGCGTCCCGAGTCGGAACGCCGTAATTCTAAGCTAGCGCAAAAAATTACCAGATTAAGAACCTGGTTTTCCTTCTTTGTCATTTTCTCCGTCCGAATCGGCATCTCCGTCTGTCGATACTACAACAGTATCTACTTCTGTAGAACCCTCGATCGCTTCTACAACTTCTTTTTCCAATAGCTCGGCAGCGTTGGAGTCAGCTTCGTCAGTATCAACAACCTGCTGCTCGTCCTCGTTGTCACCTACAATTGCTCGGCCAAGTTTCGCTTGTATTTCTGCTTCTTCCTCACTTCGGGCGACGTTCGCTATAACCGTTGCTTCGACCTCCGGGTGGAGGCGTATACGGAATTCGTGGAAACCAAGGGCCTTGGTTGGTCTGTCTACGATGACCTGGTCCCGCGTGACTGTAAAACCCGCTTCAATAACAACTTCTGCGATATCGCGGGCGTTCACCGAACCATAAAGTTGACCCGATTCGCCAGCGCTTCGAATCACAATAACTCCGAGTCCATCCAATCGATCGGCAATCGACTGAGCTTCGTCACGCCGTTTCAGATTGTCGGCTTCCAATTGTTGGCGCTGTCCCTCGAAATGCTCGAGGTTAGATTTCGTTGCACGAAGTGCTTTCTTCTGTGGTAACAGGAAATTTCGGGCATAGCCCGGTTTCACTTTAACAACGTCGCCCATCTGGCCGAGCCGTTCGATTCGTTCTAGCAAAACGACTTGCATATCAATCCTCCTTGCTGGCAACCATCCATTTTTGGCGGAACCCAGCTCTTTGTTCGATAAGTCCAAGGAAGGCTACCAAAATGACGGGCCATCCGAACAACATCATCAAAATATAAAATAATACTAATAACAGCATGCCAGCCGATAATCGCCTGGCCGCCACGTGAATAACGGAGAGACCCACTAAGAAGAACGGCAGCGCCATTATGAAGGCCGCATTTTTTGCAAAGTAACCGAGGGAACCCGGTAAAAGGGTTGCACCAATCAAAAGTACAGCTCCAAGAATACATAGCCAGTTGGGCAGTTCCAGCATGGCAAAGTCGGGACTGGGACGCAGGTTGCGCTTGAATCGCGATACCAATCCTTGCCCTAAGACGCCGTTTACAACAAGCATAACTAGCCAGGAGAGAGCAACAGTACCGGGCAGTATCAGCACTAAATTGGCGATGACCTTCTGTTGTATTTCTACTGGCTGGCCTTCAAGAATAGTAGAAGTTGCCTCCGTCAAATAGGCGTGCACGCTCTCTTCGAAACCGCTGGTCGAAAAGCTTAACCAAAGCCAAGCGACAAACAAAAGACCAATGCCATATAGCGAAGCGCCGATGACCAGTTGGCCTGGTGGGTACCATTCGATATTTTCATGTGCATCTGTGCGCGACAAAAGTCCCTGTCGAACGAGAAGTACAACGGGTGCAGCATTTAAGAGAAAAAATATGAATGCGCCCAAAACACCGCTCACTGCGATAATGCCCGCCGCCGCTATAGCACCGGCTATTACACTTGCGGTTGTTCCCAGACTCAATCCTATAACAAACAATGGTAACTGGCAGAAATAGGCTAAAAGAACGCCCCCAATCGAACCATGGGTTACCAAGGCGTAGAGAAGAGCGCTGATAACTCCTCCAGCTGCGATGGCCATCCATTGTTTCTTTAAGAACATTCGTTGTTCCTGTCCTACGGTTTTATTGAATTACGTATGGCAGTAAGCCAAGGTAGCGTGCTCGTTTGATTGCCCTTGCCAGCTCACGCTGTTTCTTGGTCGATACCGCTGTGATCCGGCTCGGCACTATTTTGCCGCGTTCCGAAATGTAGCGAGATAAAAGCTTCGTATCGCAATAATCGATTGCCGGTGCATTCGGACCGGTAAACGGACAGCTTTTGCGTCGCCGGAAAAAGGGACGACGTCCACCGCCGCCACCGCCGTTACGTCCGTTATTCATTCTTCAGTCTCCTTTTCGTATGCCGTTTCAGGGACGTCGTCGCCCGTAGTTTCATTGCCAGTTTCCGCCGTTACAGCTTCTACCGCAATGTCTTCATTGTCGGCTTCGTCTTCGTCATGACTGCGTCGCTCAGCACGATCACGGTCGCCCTTGCCGTGAACCATAGGCGAAGCTTCGGTGCGCAATGCTTCAAGACGCATAGTCATATAACGTAATACATCTTCGTGAAGGCGGAGATTGCGCTCCATTTCCTGAATGGCCTCGGACGGCGCATCCAAGTTAAACAAGATATAATGGCCTTTCCGGTTTTTCTTCATCCGGTATGCGAGGGTGCGAAGGCCCCAATATTCGCGGCGGGCCACGCTCCCTCCGTTGTCTGAAATGATTTTTTCCATCTCATCTGCCAAGGTATCCACTTGGCCTGCAGAGATGTCTTGGCGTGCTATAAACACGCTTTCGTAAAGCGGCATCCGTACACTCCCTACGGCTGTTGAATGATCCGGCGTCGATAGTCTTTTAACCGTCGACTGCCCGGCTCTAGCTGACGCTTGAGCGCCAGCAAGGAGCTATGTGAGTCCCGCAAGTTGCGAGAAGACCGGCAATATATCTATTTTATGAATTTTGGCAATCGTTCCGCCGTGAAAAATTCACGCGGTCGCTTGACAGGTAAATGCCGGTTGTTTTGATTCAGGTCAACTCCAATAACGGATAAAAATTTATGACGCGCGCATTCGTGTTTCCCGGACAAGGCTCGCAGGCTGTTGGGATGGGTAAAGAGTTAGCGGACGCTTTTCCGGAAGCTCGATTAGTGTTTGAAGAAGTCGATGAGACACTAAAACAAAATCTGTCGAGAGTGATGTTTGAAGGGCCCAAAGATCAATTGGTTCTCACGGCTAATGCTCAACCTGCTTTGATGGCTATGAGCGTTGCAATTATGAGGGTCATTGAAAAAGAGGGTAATTTGAAGCTTTTGGATATTGCTTCTTACGTTGCGGGGCATTCACTCGGTGAATATTCCGCGTTAACAGTCGCAGGCGCATTGTCTTTAGCTGATACATCGAGGCTGTTAAAACTACGCGGTACGGCTATGCAGATTGCTGTGCCGATTGGCGAAGGCGCGATGGCGGCCTTGATGGGACCGTCCGTGCAGGAAACCGAAGAGATCGCGGCGGCTGCGGTTGAGATGGGAGCTGATGGAGAAGTTTGTGATGTAGCGAACGACAATGCACCGGGTCAAGTTGTTGTGAGTGGCAGCACTGCGGCTGTTGAGCGCGCTGTCCAGATTGGTGCTGAGCGCGGGGCTAAACGTAGCGTAATGCTGCCGGTTAGCGCACCATTCCATTGTGGCTTGATGCAGCCGGCAGCTGACGCAATGGAAAATGTGTTAACGACGACGACGATCTCGCCGCCGAGTGTACCGATAATCACAAACGTATCCGCCGATGAAGTGCGAGATCCTGAAGTGATTAGAAAAAACCTGGTAATGCAAGTAACTGCGAGGGTTAGATGGCGGGAAAGTGTCATGAATTTAAAAAATAAGGAGGTTGATACGCTTGTTGAAGCGGGAGCCGGCAAGGTTTTAAGTGGTCTCGCGCGTCGAATCGACCGAGATTTTTTGTCAATTTCTATACAAGGGCCGGAAGACATTGAGGCGTTTCTTGCAAGTCTTTAAGGAGAAATGATGTTTGATCTCAGAGAGAAATCTGCACTTGTCACCGGTGCATCCGGAGGAATCGGCAGCGCGATCGCTCGCGCGCTCCACGGTGCCGGCGCCAATATTGTTCTATCGGGGACCCGCGAAGAGGCTTTAAATGTTCTGTCATCGGAATTGGGTAAAAATACTCATGTGATCCCTGCTAACCTCTCGGATGCTGAGTCCGTCGGAGCTCTGATCAGCTCGGCTGAAGAGGTGGTTGGGAATGTTGATATCCTTGTAAACAATGCTGGATTAACTCGCGATATGCTGTCGATGCGTTTGACAGACGATGATTGGCAGTCAGTCATCGACGTAAATCTGACTGCGACCTTCCAGCTCTCGCGCAGGGTTATTCGTGGCATGATGAAGCGACGTTGGGGACGCATCATCAATATTGCTTCCGTCGTTGGTGTCACGGGGAACGCGGGGCAGGCTAATTATGCAGCTTCAAAAGCAGGCATGATTGGGATGTCGAAATCGATGGCACAAGAAGTTGCAGGCCGGGGGATCACGGTGAATTGCGTGGCGCCGGGGATGATTGTAACGGCAATGACAGATGTGCTTTCCGACATTCAAAAAGAACGAATTGTTGATATTATTCCGGCCGGTCGGCTTGGTGAGTCGGAGGAAATAGCGGCTGGTGTACTCTATTTGGCGAGTAAAGAAGCTTCTTATATTACAGGCCAAACACTTCATATTAATGGTGGAATGGCCATGGTTTAAGCTAGTTTTCACTTGTTGGTTCAGGCGCTGGTCAGCTGGCTAAAAGTGTGTTACGAAACGCCGCCTCTGCGCGGGACGTCACTACTTCGGGGTCAAAAGGCAGGGCGAATTATCGAGGCTACGCTCATACATTGGGAAGGTTAGTAAACATGAGTGACGTTGCGGATCGTGTTAAGAAGATTGTCATCGAGCATCTTGGTGTTGATGAAGATAAAATTTCTGATAATGCCAGTTTCATCGACGATCTTGGCGCGGACAGTCTCGACACGGTCGAGCTGGTAATGGCGTTTGAGGAAGAATTCGGTTGTGAAATTCCTGATGATGCCGCGGAAAAAATCCTGACGATAAAGGACGCTATCAGTTTTATTGAAAGCGCCGACGGCTGATTAGGGCCGTCATCTTGTCCAATTAACGGGAAGCAGCGTTGCGATGAGGCGTGTCGTCGTGACAGGAATGGGAGCGATTACACCTTTGGGTGTCGGTGTCGATAATGTGTGGCACCGCCTTCTCAATGGTGAAAGCGGGATAACGACTATTCAGTCTTATGAGCCGAACGATTTGGCATGCCGAATTGCGGGTCATGTTCCTGTTGGTGAAACGGCTGAAGGGGCTTTTGCGGTTGACGATTGGGTTGATCAGAAGGATCAACGTAAAATGGATCCTTTTATCGTCTTTGCGATTGCAGCTGCCGATGAGGCCATTAAGGATTCTGGCTGGACGGCTAATGACGATAAAAGTCGGGAAATGTCAGGCGTTCTTATCGGTTCCGGCATCGGCGGGCTCCCTGGAATTTCTGAAACTTCGGTGACGCTTCATGAGCGAGGGCCTCGGCGGGTCAGCCCATTTTTCATTCCAGCTAATTTGATAAATTTAGCTTCAGGTCACGTGTCAATTCGGCATGGTTTTTGTGGTCCCAATCATTCTGTTGTGACAGCTTGTGCGACGGGCGCTCACGCGATCGGAGATGCCGCCCGACTAATTCAATTTGAAGACGCGGATGTGATGGTGGCCGGTGGAGCGGAAGCGGCTATTTGCCGGATGGGTATAGCCGGCTTCGCGGCAGCAAAAGCGCTTTCTACCGGATATAATGATACGCCGGAAGTTGCTTCTCGGCCGTGGGATGTTGGTCGCGATGGTTTTGTCATGGGTGAGGGTGCTGGTGTCGTTGTGCTTGAAGAGTTTGAACACGCGAAATCCCGTGGTGCCAAGATTTATGCCGAAGTGACAGGTTACGGTTTGTCGGGCGATGCGTATCACATTACGGCGCCAGCTTCCGACGGAAACGGTGGGTTCCGGGCGATGAAAGCGGCTTTGAAGCGTGCACGATTGAACGTGGATGCTATCGACTATATTAACGCACATGGGACATCGACCCCGCTGGGCGATGAGATTGAGTTGGGAGCGGTGAAGCGACTATTTGGCGTTCATGCCTATAACCTATCCATGTCTTCGACGAAGTCTGCTATTGGTCATCTACTAGGAGCAGCTGGAGCCGTAGAAGCAGTCTTCTCGATCAAAGCGATAGAGTCAGGAATTGTGCCACCAACTCTAAATTTGGAAAATCCGTCAGAAGGTTGCGATCTTGATTTGGTGGCAAAAAAGGCGAAAGAACGCCCGGTCCGTAACGCAATGTCGAATTCTTTTGGGTTTGGTGGGACGAATGCGAGTCTGGTTTTAAGCTCCGTCGAATAGTTTGTGATGAGGCGCTTTGTAAGGCTCATTCTTTTCACCATTATTCTTTGTATCATAGGTGTATATTCGGCGTTCAATCATCTTGAAGCAGTTTATAATGCACCAGGCCCCTCAAAAAATGCGGTTACTGTTGTGATCCCAAAGGGAGCCAACCTGTCGCGTGTCGTAAGTATTTTAGATCAGGTGGGCGTTTTAGCGGATCCGTTTTGGTTTGAATGGAGCGTCCGTTTCGAAGGTGCTGCCCGGAAAATACAAGCGGGAGAATACTTGATTGAAGCGAGACAAAGCCCAAAAAAAATATTGGGGTCGCTGATCTCCGGCAAGACGGTGCTGCGGCAAGTTACGATTCCCGAAGGGTTAATGGGCTTGGAGGTGGCTGCCCTACTAAATGCTGCGCCAGCGCTGAAAGGAACTTCACCGATTCCTGCTGAAGGAAGTATTCTTCCGGAAACATATAGTTATCGATATGGGGAATCGCGGGTCAATGTTTTAAATCGAATGTCAAAGGCAATGGATAAAGTATTGGCCGAACTTTGGAAGAATCGAAAAACAGGACTTCCCTTTTCCAACCCATACGAGGCAGTCATTCTCGCCTCCATAGTGGAAAAAGAAACTGGAGTTCGAGAAGAACGCTCTCGTGTAGCAGGGGTTTTCCTCAATCGGCTAAGGCGCGGTATGCGGCTCCAATCCGATCCAACCGTTGCTTATGCGGTTACAAATGGGGAAAGACCACTGAATCGGCCGCTTACGCGTACGGATTTGGATGCGACGCATCCATTCAATACATACCGTATTAAAGGTTTGCCGCCAGGGCCAATTAGCAATCCTGGGCGGGCAGCATTGTCGGCGACTTTGAACCCATTGGAAACGCTAGAGCTTTATTTTGTTGCCGATGGAACAGGTGGGCATGCATTTGCTAAGACGCTTGCAGAACACAATCGCAACGTAGCGCAATGGCGTAATCTTCGACTCGACCGAAAAAATTATTAGTCAGTAAGTCTCGGCTTCACTGGATGGTTTCTTTTCGGGAAGGTATCCAAGTATGTGTTGATTGAGAATGGCAGGAAAGGCAGAATTCAGTAACCAGACTGCAGCATACATCGGCCAAGGGAAGGCAATTCGAGCGCGGTTTCTGGATAGACCATCAGCAATGATCCGAGCTGCTTTGTTGGACGACATGATAAGCGGCATAGTGAATTGGTTGGCAGCCGTTAACCTACTGTGCACGAACCCGGGGCAAATCACCGATACACGGACGTTTCGCCGGCGGGCGGAAATCCTTAATGCTTCGCCGTATTGGCGAACAGCCGCTTTACTGGCGCAATAAGCTGGGGCACCCGGTAGAGGCAGAAAACCAGCAAGAGAAGACATGATCGCGATCTGTCCCGCCTTGCGCTCCAGCATTAAATTTAACCCAGGGAGGACGGTGTTGAGAACGCCGCCCAAGTTTACATCAAAAATTTGGCGAACCTGCTCTGCAGCCTCTTTCCCTTCAAATGTGCCTCCGGATATTCCCGCATTTGCAATTACAAGATCGAGCTTTGCCATTTTGTCGGCTGCCGCAATCCAATCGGACATGGCGGACTTGTCAGAGACTTCTGATACATTGGTAATCACTGTGGCACCTGCCGCTCGGCAACGCATAGCGACCAGATCCAATCGCGTTTGGTTGCGTCCGCCGAGGTGCAGTGTAACTCCGGCATTCGCGTAATTAAGTGCCAATGCTTTGCCAATGCCGCTAGAGGCGCCGGTAATTAGGATAGAAGATGGATTTGGCATAACTTGGGATCCTTGATGAATATTTTGGTTGGCTTGTTGACACTTCAGGCCGACTGTATATTGCGTTGACCTTTCATCTCAGTCCAATGAGGAATACGTTTGTCTTTATTAAGTATGACTGGCTTCGGCCGTGCAGCAGGTCGACATGGGCGTTTGCGTTGGAATTGGGAAGCGAAGAGTGTAAATGCGCGATCGCTTGATGTTCGCATCAGAGTGGCCAGCGGATACGACCGCTTAGAGATTCCAGCGAGAAAGTCCGTCGTCGAAATTCTCGGAAGGGGGTCTGTTTCCCTAATACTGACCATCGAAATTGAACGTGAGGAGACGAAACTCAAAATAAATCAACAATTTGTGGAACAGGTGTTAGAGCTGCAAAAGGAACTTGAGGGACGTGTTTCGCCAGAACCACCACGAATTGAAACACTGTTAAACGTAAAAGGCGCTACTGAAATTTGTGAAAGCGAGACCGTTGACGCCGATATCGCCGACATCGATGCCAAAATTTTACGCTCATTAAATGACGCGCTGGGTGATCTGCGACGGTCGAGGTCCGAAGAAGGCGACCGCTTAGAGATAATTATTGAGGATCAATTATCCTCGCTCGAAAATCTGCGATTAAAAGCGCATGTTAGTGATGGCGCACGTGTCGAACGAATTCGCGATAGAATTTCCGTACAACTATCGGAACTGGTTGAAATGCCATCGGCCTTATCAGAAGAAAGATTAGCCCAAGAAGTGGCGATTTTAGCGACGAAGGCCGATGTTCGTGAGGAGATAGATCGAATTGCTGCGCATTGCGAGGCGATGCGTGAATTATTAGGTCAGTCCGAACCTGTTGGGCGTCGGCTCGACTTTCTTTGTCAGGAACTGATCAGAGAAGCAAATACCTTATGCTCGAAATCTACTACTGAAGAGCTGACCAAAATTGGTTTGGCTGCTAAGTCTGCCATTGATCAGATACGAGAACAGGCTCAAAACGTGGAGTAGGGGAAGTGGATAACGATTTAACTATCCAGAGACGGGGAATGATGTTTGTCTTATCGTCTCCGTCTGGAGCGGGTAAAACAACGATATCCCGAGCGATTTTGGAGAGGGATCCTGGAATTGTGATGTCGATATCTCTTACGACACGTCCAAAACGTCCTGGTGAAGTGGCAGCACGGGATTATCATTTCGTCGATACCGAAGATTTTAATGTCATGGTGAATCAAGGTGGACTTTTAGAGTATGCAAAGGTCTTTGATCATTATTATGGGACCCCGGTTACTCCGGTAATGGAAGCGCTGGATGAAGGTAAGGACGTCTTATTTGATATCGACTGGCAAGGCACTCAACAACTGGTTGAGAAGCTGCGCGCCGACCTTGTAAGTGTTTTTATTTTGCCGCCCTCGACATTGGAATTGGAAAAGCGTCTTAAATGGCGAAACCAAGATTCACCGGAAGTTGTTGCCAACCGAATGAAGCGAGCACCAGATGAAATGAGTCATTATCCTGAATATGATTATATAATCGTTAATCGTAAGATCGACCAAAGTATCGAAATGGCTATGTCGATTCTGCGGGCGGAAAGATTGAAAAGGGACCGTCAGACAGGCCTTGGTGAATTTGTCAAAGGTTTGCGCGAAGGTCGCTAAGTGTCTTGGCTAGCGCTGCGAATTCTTCGATGGACAGTTCCTCTGCCCGTCGTCCACCGTCAACGCCAGATTTAAGAAGCAGGTCTGTTGTTGCTACATCTAATTGTGACAATGATCGACGCAGAGTTTTTCGACGCTGGCCAAACGCAGCTCCACTTACAGATTCGAGAAAAGAAATCTCTATCTTTGGTGTTCGGTTTTTCTTTGGTGTGATTCGCACCACAGCGGAATCCACTTTTGGGGGTGGTGTGAATGATCGAGCAGGAATTCGGAAAAGAAGTTGGGTTTCCGCACACCAATTGCTGATAACCGATAGACGGCCAAATCTTTTATTGCCAGGTGACGCCGTAATACGCTCAGCTACCTCCGCTTGAAACATAAGGATCATTTCGGAGATGCGGGTGCCCATGCGCAACCAATTGATGAGTAATGGCGTGGCAATGTTGTAAGGTAAATTAGCGACAAGGCTTATGGGTCCATCGATTGATTCTGCATAATTAAAATGCAATGCGTCTTCATGTAATAGCACAAGGCGGTTGTCGGAGGCTTCTTTTAGCGACCTTAGGGCTTTGATACAGCGTTCGTCTCGCTCGATTGCAACGAGTTTAGAGGCTCCAGCAGAAAGCAGAGACCTCGTTAATCCACCTGGGCCAGGCCCCACCTCGATAACCGTGCCTTCTGTTAGATGCGTGGCGGCGTTAGCGATACGGCGGGTTAAATTTAGGTCTAGTAAAAAATGCTGTCCAAGAGAGCGCCGGGCGTTTAGTTCGTAGTCCGCGACGATCTTACGTAAGGTAGGAAGAGCTTCAAGACGTGAGTTGGGAAATGCATTCATATCATGCTAGTTTTTACTTAACTTCCGATTGGCGAAAATAGTCGCAGCGGCTTGCAAGGCGGCGACGAAGCTGGATTCGTCAGCAGTTCCAGTACCTGCGATTTCAAGCGCTGTGCCATGATCGGGGGATGTTCGAATGAATGGAAGGCCTAAAGTAATGTTTACGCCGGATCGAAAGTCCACGGTTTTGAGAGGTATCAGGGCTTGATCATGATACATACAGATTGCGGCATCGTAATTTTGACGTGCGCGGTCGTGAAATAATGTGTCAGCAGGTGCTGGCCCTGTAATGGAATGTCCCGCACGTTTTAAATGTTTTATAGCAGGGCCGATAATATCGATTTCTTCTCGCCCCATCGAGCCATTCTCACCAGCGTGTGGATTTAAGCCTGCAATCATAAGGTGAGGACGTTTTATTGCGAAATCCTGTCGTAATGACAGTATGGTTTGCTCAGCTGCAGTTATGATTTTTTCTTGATTTAGCGACTGAATTGCTTCTGCCAAGGCTTGGTGAATGGTTACTGGAACAACTCGCAACGAGTTACAGGCTAGCATCATGACCGGTGGTTTTGTGATCTGAGCTAAATTAGCTAGGAATTCCGTGTGCCCGGGATATTCGAAGCCTATATCATAGAGGATTTTCTTTTGTATCGGATTGGTGACAATGGCGCCCGCTTCATTTTTTTGAACAAAGTTAACAGCGCAACGAATTGATTCTAATACTGCCGACGCGTTTTCTGTTCTTGCTTGGCCTGGAATAGCCTTCGCCTTTAGTTTAATCGGAAAGACCGGTAACGCGGATACTGATAGAGCCAGTGCGTCTTTTGCCTTACGGATAGCTTTAATTGGTATATCCCAATTGAGCTGCGAAGAGATGCTATTAAGGCGGTCTGGATCGTCAATCAAAAAGAAAGGGGGTAATTTCAACTCGTGGCGGCGTAACCAAGCTTTTAAAGAAATTTCTCCGCCTATGCCACCGGGTTCGCCCATGGTGACAGCAATTGGGATGGAATGCGTCTTCATTGCCTTAAATCTACGTAAGCTGATCGGCGGAGATCCCGCAAATATTTCTGTGACATCAAGTTTAAACGTTCCCGTGTCAAGCGTTCTTCCAAGACTTTTGCCGACGGGATACCTGCTTCTTGCTGAACGCGTTCACAAGGCATGATAATCAGGAATCCTTTAGGTGTCCGGATTGGTGGACCAGCCTTGCCAATTTCATTTTTTAGAAGGGCTGTCCTCTGCCAAGATAATAAATCGCTGGCGGCGACCTCGTGAATTAACTCCATCTCGGTAGCTCCAACGCTTCGCGCAAGCTGCAATAATTCATCGCATGATTTGGCCTTTGATGCGATTTCGATTGCTATTTGTCTCTGGCCTTCGGCTTCCGATAGAAGAGCGCCAGGAAGAACAGGTGCTATCATTTGGCGGTATTTTACAGTTAAATTGATGTCTTTGTCGGTGCTGTTTTCCCGCCTATTTATTAAAAATAGGATATAGTACCCCGTTAATGTTCTGATGGGGTGGGAGACCTGCCCGGGCTGCATCACGGAAAGCGCTGCCGAAAGTTCGGGGTCAAGTTCAGATTCAGTTATCCAACCTAAATTTCCGCCTCTAGCGGCCGTTGTACTTTGAGAGAATTCTCTCGCCAGTGCTTTAAAGCTAGCACCGTTGAGGATTTGTGAAATCAATCGATCGGCTATTTGGCGGATTTGCTGTTCGGAATCAGGCCTATCTACGTTCAAGAAAATTTCTAATACGTGCAGTTGTGGCTTTCCCTTTAAATTTTTTAAACGAACTATCTCTTCATTTATTTCTTCTTGCCCAACAGAAATTTGCCGACGGATTCGTCTATTTACTAACTTCATCCAAGAAATTTTTGCTTGAATCTGCGTTTCTAAGGCAGAACGGTCAATATTATTACTTCTTAGAAAGCTCCAAATCTGACCTGGGCGCATTTTACTCTGACGTTCTAGGTTTGCTATTGTTCCGTTGAATTCGCGCGAAGATACGCGAATATTCAATTTTTTGGCCTCTTGAAGTTGAATTTTTTCGTCGATCATTTGACGTAATATCTGAGGCTTTAGGCGTTTGAGTTTTTCGAGACTTTGCGAAGTATTTGTTGTTGCGGCGACCAATCGCACTCGGTTTTCAAGATCAAAAACGGAGATAATCTCATCATTCACGATCGCGGCAATTCGGATTAAGTCCTGCTGCTGAGCATTTGTGAGATTTGTGGATGATAGCGCACCAATTATAACAAGATATACAGTGAGGATTTTAAGAAAACCCGGCCGGATTCGAGCATGATATTTCAAGATATACATATTGTCATCCGGCGTTAGATTCGACCTGTCCTAAGTTTTTGAAGATCAGGCGAAATAAAATTCGGCTTTCCGGCTGTATATCGGCATCGCGTATAAAGCTGCGTTCGGCGACTGATTCGAATGTAAAGCATTCGTCCGAATACCGTGCTCGGAGAGAATGTAGAAGAGAACCACCATCCTGTGTTAAATCTCGATGCGTGCCGATGGATGCAGACCAATACTGATTAATCTGGGAGTTAAAGGAAGTGACCAGTTCCTCTCTTCCTTCTGTATTAACAGTTGTGCTGCCTTCTTCGAAAAATAAATATTCACCATTCAATTTAAATGCATCGGGTCCAAACGAAAATCCGATCGAACTGCTTTTATTACTGAAATTAGATTCAGCAAACTTGAATCGATATAAGATATCGACGTACTCGTTTGGCTTTATATCAATACGACCAACGTAGTCCGTAAAATCGGTCTCAAGAAGTTTTGAAGACGTTAGGTCGCGGTCTTTGCTAAGGCGGTAGCTTTGCCCAACAAAGCCAGTAATATTGCCTGAATTTGGGCCATACAAACCCAATTTAGCTCCGTAAATGATGCGAGAACCGCTATCAACGCTATCCAGGCCCGCAAACCGGTTTAGACTCAGAAGATTCGTGTCATCAAGTTCAAAAACAGTTCCTTCTTCATCTGGAATATCGGAAGGATTCGATCCATTTGGCGCTAGAATTCCGATAGCGATAGGCTCTATGACTTGCTTCAAACCAGCAGAAACCCTTGCGAAAGGAAGACGGGCATCAATTGCAAGACGTGGTAATAGTCTTCCTTCGAAAGCGTTATCTTTCGTACCATCCGATTTAGCGATATCTTTCAGCCAGTAACCGTCTGATTGGACTGTTGCTGTGGCGTTGGTTACGAGGCCCGTGTTCCAAGTACGTCCAATTGCGTAACCGGGTGTAATTGAAACTCTCTGTGAATCCGTTCCATTGTCTCGGAATAGAGCCCTGAAATTTCCATCCAACTGCCATCGGCCGCCAAATTGGTCGGCCTCTCCCATATGATTGAAATCAATTATCGGAGCGACAACTGGTTGATCTTCAGTTGTACCTGTTCGCAGGTCTTGGAACCAATAGGCGTTCGCTGCGATATAATTTCGCTGGCGAAATCCTTCAATCATGACATTTGAACGAAGAGTGTTTGGGTTAAGATTGAAAAAATTGAACTTTCTTAAGTAGGTTCTATCGCTCGCCATCATTGTGTCGAAACTACTACGCCACGTATCATCTAAGTGATACTCGCCGTCAATTGTAATGTGTCCGCGGACTCTATCATTCTTAATTGTTGAGTTATCAGGGTCGCCTTCGTTGCGCTGTGCTTCTGCAATACTTCCCGAGATGGCGACCTCCCCGTTCAGGAATCTTTGGCGATATTTTCCGCTTAGAACCAAGCCTTCATCTTTGGTGTATATGGGGGTGATAGTCGCATCCTTTTCGTCACCCATAGTGATGAAGTAGGGAAGGCGAATAAAAGCACCTACGTCACTGCTTGTGCCAAAACTCGGAGCTAAGAATCCTGATTTCCGATCCACGGTGGGGTCGGGGTGTGAGAGGTAGGGCGCATAGGCGATTGGGTATCCCCACATTTCCAGAAAAACGTCTTTATAGCGAACTTCACGGTCTTTTTGGCTGTGATCTATCCGTTCAGCCTTTAACTGCCAGAGAGGAGGCTTTTCCGGCTCATTCTCGCAAAGGTCGCACGGCGAATATAATGCGCGATACATTCGTGTTTTGTTGCCATCTCGGCGGACAGCCGAATTAGCAGCAAACCGACTTTTGTCTTCAAGAAGAATTTGGATCCGCTCAATGATGCCATTCTTTAATTCCTCCGTTAGTTCGACGAACTCGGCGAAGATGACTTGGCCCGAGGGCTCATGCAGTATGATATTACCAGAAGCGCTAACAGTGTCTGTTTTTTGATTATAGCTAACTGTATTTGCGAGGAGCGTTCGTTTACCTTGAACGATTTCGACTTTTCCTTTGGCGATGACGGTTCCCAATTCATCGTCGTAGTTTATTTCGTCGGCAAATATCAAAACCGGTAAATCGTTGGACAATTTTTCGCGCCCAATTGCCGTCTGCGTCAGAATTATGGCGATAACGAATGTCGTAATGAATGAAAGACGGGCCATTACCCGTCCTCAAGGTGAAGCAACAGCGCCAAGCCTATCATCATGCTAACACCAGCAGGTGTCCATGCGGCTAGTTGTGTCGGCACATTCGTTGATAACCCTAACGCATAGACGACGTCGCCCAAAACATAGAGTAAAAAACTTATAGCGACGCCGCCAATCAACGCGAGGAATGTGCTGGAACGTCGGTTGATGCGGACAGTGAACGCGGCAGCAATTAAAACCATTGCACACAATAAGATTGGCAAAGCGATTAACGAATGTAGATGCAAGCGATGTCGATGCCCGGAAAAACCTGAAGCTTCCAATTCTTCAATAAAATTTGGTAGGTCCCAAAAAGACATTGTTTCAGGAGAAGCGAAACTCTCTTGAATTTTTGTAACTGTCAAATCGGATGGAAGCTCGTATTTCGCAATTTTCTGAGCTGCGCGATTTGGCGTTGAGATCCAGCCGTCTCTTATGTCCCAATAACCAATTTTGAGCTGTGCTGTTTCGGCATCTATACGGCCGACAAATTTGTCGCTGCCTTCAAACATAAAAACGATTACATCATGAAGTTTCATTTCTGCTTGTGAGACACGGAGTGCATGAATAACAGCTTGTCCACCGCTATCGGATTGGCGCAACCAAAGGCCATTCCGCGACACTGCGAGCATGCTCGTTGTGCGTTTCAAGTATTTGGCTTCTATGCTTTCGAATTTTGATAGCATGACGGCGGAAAATGGATTGAAAATTGTGATTTGAAAAATTCCCACGGCGAGAGTGCAGATAATTGCTGGACACAAAAACTGCCAGATCGAAACACCGGCAGACCTCGAGACAACGATTTCATTCGCATTTGCTAAACGCCAGAATGCAAACATTGCGCCGAATAGAACCGCGAATGGCAAAATAGTCTCTGCGAGATGCGGCAATTTAAACAAACTCATCTGCAGGATGATAGCCATTGTGGCATCTACCTTACCGGACGCTCGGCGCATCATCTCAACGAGATCGAACAGGAGTGCGATCCCCATGAGAATGCAAAAAACACTTGTCAGCCAGAATGCAAACTGGCGACCAAGATATGCGGACAAGGTAAGCGACAGTCGCACCATATAACCTCGGCAATTGTGGTTGCTGCGGTTTTTTAAAGCCGCTAGCGATTTAGCTCCAATTCGGCTGGGATTGGGTAGTCGGTGATGAACCTCTCGATTGAAAACATGTAAAAAATTTTCAATCGTAAGAGCAAATTCATCAAAGTTGCAGCCTATTATTGTTAAATAGGTTTGCAAAAAACCTTTAATGTTTACGGCAAGAACTTGCGTAACGATTATAGGTCTTTTTCTACCTGTGCCCTGGCTTTTTCTTATTGGACACAGTAATAGACCGGAACGCTATGACTTTAAAAGTCTTTTTCATTCCTTATAAATTACACTTAATGAAACAAGAATGATTTTATCTACTTGTACCAGAGCCGATGGCTTTTATCCGATAATTACTTTTAGGTTATCTTTTGCCGACTGTGAAATAGGACGGGTTAGCAGTTAGTCATGAGTTTGAGCGCTATAATAAAGTTGCTCCGGCCGCTGCAATGGGTGAAAAATATTTTTGTTTTCGCTCCATTGTTTTTCAGCCCTGATTTGTCGCGTGATGGTTCATTTGCGGATGTTACTTTGATGTTCGTCGCATTTTGTTTCGTTGCGAGCGGTCTTTACTGTCTTAACGACTTTAACGACCGTGATGCTGATAAACAGCATCCGGAAAAATGCAATCGTCCAGTCGCCTCGGGCGATGTTTCTGGCGGTTTGGCTATTGCGCTATTTTTTATTCTTTGTGGAACGGGGCTTGTTATTGGGATCGGATGTACGAATGGCGGCTGGGTTCTGGCCGGTTATTGCATTCTTACGATTTTATATTCGATTCTTTTAAAGAAGCTAGCGGTTATCGACGTCTTAACAATAGCGCTGGGGTTTGTATTGCGCGTGTATGCTGGCGCGCTTGCGGCGGGTGTCCAGCCAACGGTTTGGATCCTCGTTTGTACTGGTATGCTCGCTCTTTTTATAGCGCTAACAAAGCGCCGAGATGATCTCTCTCAAGAGTTAAGTAGTGATCACCGTGCAAGCCTTGGAGGATATTCGATAGTGTTTTTGGAAGCTTCATTCGTAATGGTTTCGACGGCTCTGGTCGTGTCTTATGTGGTGTTCACGACAGATGCGGATGCAATGCGCCGCTTGGGTAGTGAGAACCTTTACTTAACTATACCGTTCGTCGTAGGCGGCACGCTTCGCCACTTACAATTGACACTTGTCTACCGCCGGTCCGGCTCTCCGACTGAGTTAGCTACCCGTGATCCAGGCCTTTTGTTTTCCTTCTTTGGTTGGTTAACGACCTTTGCATATTTGATATATGCGTGAGTATCGGAATTTTATGAAACCCAAAGAGCTAACCATTACTTCCTGGGGCCAGAGTCAAAGTGCCGAGATGACCGCGTTTCGGCCGGAACGTTTGTCGGCGGTCATTAATGCAATTAGGGAGCAAAGCGAAGACACTCGGATTATCGCGTGTGGTGCTGGCCGAAACTATGGTGATTTGGGAATGCGCCAGAAAGGTTGCGCAATTTTATCAAGTCGCATGGATCGGTTTTTGTCATTTGATGAAAGGTGCGGCGTGGTTGCTGTGGAACCAGGTATTACTTTTGCGGAATTATATGCATTCACTTCTAATCGGGGATTTTTACCTCCTGTTGTGCCAGGTACTGGCCTCGTGACGCTTGGTGGTGGGGTTGCTAGTGATATCCACGGGAAAAACCACGATAGCCAAGGTTGTTTGGGTGAACACATCGAATGGCTAGATCTAATTTTGGCAAGCGGCGAACCCGTCCGTGCCACTCGCACAGAACACCCTGAATTATTTTCCGCCACCATCGGTGGCTGTGGTTTGACTGGGGTGATCTCCGCAATTGGTCTTAAGCTTCAAAAGTTGAGAGCAAACGCGGTTCGGGCCCGTGAATGGCGGGTAAAAGATCTAGACCAATTTCTTGACTTAATGCAGGAGCACCGCAAATCTTCCGCATATACAGTTGGTTGGGTCGATGCCCTGCAAGGAGGACGAATGCTTGGCCGTGGTATATTCCAGGCAGCGGTACCCGTCTTTGTCGATGGGTACAGAACGCGGCGGACCCCTTTCAATATACCTTTCACCTGTCCTGATATCACTTTGAACCCATATTCGGTACGCGCATTCAACGCAATTTACTATCGCCGTGTCCCGATCAATGGAAGGGAGAGAACACTTGGCTATGAAGCATTTCATCACCCATTAGATAAGGTTTTGAATTGGAACCGTCTTTACGGGGAAAAGGGATTTTTCCAATTTCAGTGCGTCCTTCCTGATGAATCTGCCCGAACTGGGATTCGGCAAATGCTGGAACGCATTTCAAATGCTCGGGCGGCTTCTTTTCTCGGTGTATTGAAGACTTTTGGGAAAGAAGGTTTGGGTGATCTGTCCTTTCCGAGGTCTGGCGTAACGCTTAGTTTGGATATCCCGGCTCGCGACGAGGGGTGCGAATTGGTCAAGTGTTTGGATGCCATGACTCTCGATCATGGCGGTCGTGTATATTTGGCAAAAGATGCGACGCTGACGCCAGAACGTTTTGCGTTGATGTATCCGAAATTAGATAAATTCCGCGAAACTTTATCACGATATGATCCCACTGGTGTGTTTGATTCCGACCTAGCGCAGCGCCTGAAAATTCGAACGGGGTAATAGTGACAACTGGAAAGGCCATAAAGACGTGGGTCATACTTGGCGCTTCTTCATCTATTGGAAGAGCATTCGCTCGTGCCGCTGCCACTGCGGGTGCAAACGTATTACTCGCTGGCCGAGACAACGAAGACCTGGAAAGAATTGCCGGAGATATTTCGACACAGTTTAGCGTTAGCGCGAATTGTGTAAGTTTTGATGCTCTAGATGTCCGTACACACGAAATATTGCGCGATTCATTAGCCTTTAGTGACGGTCCGATTGGTGTATTTCTTTTGTTTGGCTTTATGCCGGATCAGATAGAAATTGACGTCGACCATAAATTGGGTCGGCAAACCATCGATGTGAACTATACTGGGGCAGTATCTATTTTGTCTCATTTGGCGCCAGTGCTAGAAAAGAATCCTGGGTCACGCGTGGTTGTTTTGACTTCGGTATCTGGTGACCGGGGGCGTCTCAAAAATTATGTCTATGGTTCCGCCAAGGCAGGTTTAAACGTGTATCTGCAAGGTTTGCGGGCTAGGCTCTGGCGAACTGGCTCCCATGTCGCAACTGTCAAGGCGGGATTTATTGATACAGACATGACTTTTGGCGTGCCTGGATTGTTTTTGGTGGCGACGCCCACAGCATGCGCTGAAGCTTGTCTATCGCTTGCTTATAAAGGCAGGGAAGTGGCTTATTTCCCATGGTTTTGGCGGTATATTATGTTGATTATTAGGACGATCCCTGAGTGTATCTTCAAGAAGATGAGTATTTAGTATCAATTTTCGTGAATTCGCCAACAATTGAAATGAAGCAGATTTGGACCGGAGCCAATGCGTGTTGGCATTAGTTGAATATTTTTTGCCGGAACCCAGTCAATGGCTGGGCTTGGCTTCAGTTCTCGCTTCAGTTTGTCTTTTTTCTGGATTGGGGCGCATCTATGGCGTTGCGCAGGATCTTCCTGGCGTATCTGTTCTATTGGGATGGAGTGTCTTAGCGACTGTATTAACCATCTCTAATGTCTTCGGCGGTTGGTTCTTCATGCCTGTATTTGGGTGCCTAAGCGTGATTGGCATCGGAATGCTAATTTGGAATAGGCACGCGCTGTTTTCCGAAGCCATATCAATGCGAGCGATCTTTGTTCTGGGGCTCCCGCTTATACTAATCATCGCGGCAAAAGTACCATCGGAAGTCGACAGTTTCACGCATTGGCTGCCCAACGGCCTGTTTATTTGGGAGAATGATCAATTTCTCCGCTCGCAAGGGCCAGCGGGACAGTCAGTCTACCCAGGGTTCCCGTACAACGTCACCTTTCTCTTTTACGTTGTCAGTCGCATCGCTGGCGAGTTTGTTGAGAACGCTATTATACAATTTAATGTGATATTTTTGCTATTGTTCGCCGCGCTGCTTGGCGGACTTTTGCGCAGACCCGACAGTGCAGAGGCGTCAAACACTTGGAGACTGGGCGCGTTTATGATCCTGGTCGCGACGTTTTTTAACCCAGTTTTCGTCAGACGCATCTGGTTGACATCTTATCCGGATATGGCAACCTCGGTCGTCGTCGCATTTGCAGGAATCGCTGCTTGGGTTTGGATACAATCCGCCGCAAATCCCGATGCGGCAGAGCGAGGGCGGGCAATTACATTTGCGCTATTGTTGGCGTTACTGGTCAATATAAAACAAGCTAATCTTGTTTTAGTGGTTGCGTTACTCGTTTCCGTTGGGATGGTTGCAATTCGTGACCGGGAAATTCAACTCAGCATTTATGTGAAACGGCTGCCAATATTAATAGGCATGCCGCTTGTCGCGTATCTCGCATGGCGGTATTACCTAGTTGCAATTTCACCGTTAGCTGAAAACAAAATCTCGGCGGTTAGCGACTGGCCAATTGACCGCTTGCCAGAACTTCTGCGCTATATGGGCGTTGTCGTTTACAGAAAAGCGCTCTATTTCTCCCTGGCAATAGGCTTCGTGATTTGGGGCTTCCGTTGTTGGATTAAACGATCGACGTCATCATTTGATCGATTGGCCATCATCGTCGGTTCGACTTTCCTCGGATACAATCTTTTTCTCTTTCTGATTTTCATCGTTCATTTCGGTGGATATCCCCAATCTTATTGGCGCTTCAATACACATGTTGGTTATTTGATAACAGCAGCGACGGTCTTCGGGTTTGGCCGGCTTTATCGCTATAACCGTGAGAAAATTAGAATCTTGGATGGGTCTTTTATTTCCCGAATAGGTATACTGCTTATCATAGGAGTTCTCGTCCTTCAGATAGCGACAACGAATTACTGGCGTTACGACCTGGAAGTGCCTAAACCGATGCTACGGGATGCTGGCCGTGAACTTTCCAAAACGCTGCCTCAAAACGCTACCATCGGCTTAATTGTGCCCGGTGATCATGGAAACTTTACTTCCATGTTTAAGCATTACGTCGGGCAATCGCGGGCCGACTTGGAGGCTTCGCCGATAAATAATGATGCGGAATTATTGGGCTTTATGGCATCTGCCGGAAGCCGCCCTACGTACATTTGGTCATATTGTCTGGCCGAATGGATTAGTCGACGTCTTGGCACGCAAGTGATGCCCGAAAGCGCGGCACTTTTGTTACGGAGCAAGGATGGGTGGTCAGTAATTCAATACTGGCCACATCGAAAGCTCGTTGGCCTAATAAAAGCTTACAAGCACTTTGATATTTCGAAGTGTACTGGGAACAGTTAGGCAATATCAGACTATTTATTTGCACGCCGGCCCAACCAGGCTCGATTCAGTTTTCTGGGCCACAGGATGTAACAGAAGGAGATTAAAAATGGTAAAATAACGCCAGCATACATCATGTAAATCATAATCGGTTGCTTGACGGCTAAACTTCGTGTGCCGAGACTTGCGATTAAAATAATTGCTGTCAGACCGATTGCTTTAAGAAGATCTATTGCTTGTCCTCTCCGACTGTAGGAGCCCGTTAGCAAAACTGCGAGGGCCACTGCAGCACAGGTGATAGGCAACAGCGGTTGGACAAGACGGCTGTGGCCTTCCGCTAAAAGCTCTGCAAAATTTGGTTCACCCGGTCGGGTATCCGTTGGATTGAATAATTCGTTTAAATATCGTTCCCGAGGCTCTCGCCAACGATTCGCGTGTTCACCTGCAGTTCCCCCGATATCCAGTGTTGTTTGGTCGAATAACAACATCGAAAACGTACCGCGTGTTCTATCTACTTGTTGCCTGTTACCATTTACCAGGACGGCCCGTGGTCCATCATCTGTAGTGACCAAAGCGCCTCGTTCCGCCAGCCAGGTTTGCGGTTTATCCGGATTTCTATTGTCGTGAAGCATAATGCCATGAAGTTCTTGGTTTGCGCCTCGTTTGTGCACAAAGACGGTAACACCCGGTGCAATTGTGTTAAACGAACCTTCTTGCAGTAATACAGTTCCAAATTGATGCCGGATCAAAAATTCCTGATCTTTGAACTCACGGTATGATGTGGGTAAAAGATATAGCGTCAATATAGTCATGATGATCGAGATAATGCCACCGACGACAAGTCCTGGTTTTGCCAAGAAATAATTGCTCATGCCTGCGGTCCGCATGACAACGAGCTCGCTATCGGTCTGCAGTCGGTAATACGCGAAGAGGATTGTCGCAATTGTCGCTATCGGTAGCAAAATCAGAAGCAATCTCGGCAGAATGAGCATGCTCATATAGAGGAACAGACCGAAATTTAGCCCTCTGTTTATAATAAAGTCGAGCAAGGTTGACGCTTTCGCCAACCAAAATATCATGCATAAAATTGTTGTCGAAATCAGTGTGATTAACAGAAGCTGTTTCGTTATGTAGCGAAAGAGCATTTTTGCCGGGACCGAAAAGTGGTTTTAAGGCGAGTCTCAAAGCTCACCCAATTTTACTGAAACCTATCTTTAGTCCATATGAGCCGTCAAATATACTGTAGTCATACTTTTCTTTTGTTGGCACGGGAGTACAGTGATCCACTACTGCCGCAGATCGAACGGCATTTGTATTTTCGAGAGAGGAACTTATGAAAATTTCTTTTTCAGAACCGGGATTGCCAAAGAACGGTACTGTTATTGTCTGCGTTGGAGATGGTAGCAAGTTGTACGCGATCGCAAAGCAACTCGATAAAACGACTGGTGGTGCCATTTCGCGCGCTATTAAAGAAAGTCGATTTACAGGAAAGAATTCGCAATTTCTCGATATAATAGCGCCGAGCAGTGTTGCTTATGGACGTATTATATTGGCTGGCATTGGAAAAGAATTCGATGAGAATAACCAGCAAGCCTTGGGGGGGCGCCTATATGCTCGCCTTAACCAAGCAGGAATTAAGACTGCCCACTTGGCGATTGAAGCGTTAGGGCGCGATCCTTCCGGTATGGCAGCAAATGTTGCTTATGGTGTGTTACTACGAAGTTATCGTTTCGATAAATATCGGACGAAGGAAAAAGCTGAAGCGAAACCTTCACTGAAGACGTTTACGCTTAGGGTAAAGGGAGCTGCTTCTGCCCGACGGGCCTATAATCCGCTCGAGAAGATTGCTGAGGGTGTTTTTTTTACTCGTGATCTTGTTTCGGAGCCGCCGAATGTTCTTTATCCAGAAAGTTTCGTCAAAGAGGTAAAATCTCTATCGAAATTGGGGATTAAGGTCGAGATACTTGGTGAAAAACACATGCAAAAGCTCGGTATGGGTGCGCTTCTTGGGGTTGGGCAAGGTTCGATTCGCGAAAGCCAGATCGCTATCATGCGTTGGGAGGGAGCTGCGAAATCTGTGAAGCCGATTGCGTTCATTGGCAAGGGAGTAACGTTTGATACCGGCGGCATTTCATTGAAGCCCGGACCTGGTATGCAAGATATGAAATGGGATATGGGTGGAGCAGGCACTGTTGCAGGCTTGATGAAGGCGCTTGCAGGCCGCAGAGCAAAAGTGAATGCGGTTGGGCTAATCGGCTTGGTTGAGAATATGCCGGATGGTAAGGCGCAGCGTCCAGGGGATATCGTTACGACCATGTCTGGCCAAACAATCGAAATTCATAATACCGACGCGGAAGGTCGTCTCGTCTTAGCGGATGTCCTTTGGTACTGCCAAGACCGTTTCAAACCACAATTAATGGTAGATCTCGCGACTCTGACCGGCGCAATAATTATCAGTCTTGGACACGAATATGCAGGTATGTTCTCCAATGATGAAAAATTATCAGACCAATTGACTAAAGCGGGCCTCGCGACCGGAGAGAAGGTCTGGCGCATGCCACTCCACGAATCCTTTGATAAGAAGATTAACACTGATGGCGCGGATATGAAGAATGTGGCGGGCCGGGATGGTGGCTCAATTACAGCGGCACAACTTCTCCAGCGTTTTGTCAACAAAGTGCCGTGGGCGCATCTCGATATCGCGGGTATGGCTTGGTCAAACTCAGCGGTGCCGACGGCAGCGCGAGGTGCGACTGGTTATGGCGTTCGGCTTCTTGACCGCTTTGTAGAGGAGAATTACGAGGGCTAGAGCGCGGTGACTGAAATTCGCTTCTATCATTTACAACGCAGCGCTTTGGAAAATGCGTTGCCAAAACTCCTCGAGAAGACGCTGGAACGTGGCTGGCGTGCTGTAGTAATGACGGGGTCTGAGGATCGGGTAGAAGCCTTAAATACAGTTCTCTGGAACTACGCGCCGGAGGGTTTTTTGCCACATGGTAGCAAGAAAGATGGCTATTCCGAGCGTCAACCTGTGTGGCTGACTGATCAAGATGAAAACCCAAATGCAGCGGTCGTTTTGTTTTTGGTCGACGGTGCCAAATCTGAAAGAATTTCTGAATTTGAGCTTTGTTGTGAAATTTTTGATGGGCGCGACGATGACGCGGTCGTGGCTGCGCGCAAACATTGGAAGCTGCGTATGAACAGTGAGTTTTCCCTTACATATTGGCAGCAGACAGAAGAAGGTGCCTGGGAGAAGAAAGCGGAAAAAGCTGCGCTATAATTAATTATGCTTTGACTAAGAAAACGCAGTTCATGTATTCGCTTCAAGCGCTTCCTGGACTTCAAGCCATCTGTTCTCTGCCGCGGCGAGGCGGTCATCAAGTTCGGACTTTCGTTTCGCGAGTTTTGCGAATTCGGATGTTGGACCTTCGTATACCTTCGGATCAGAGAGTTTTTTGGATATCTTGTCGAGTTCAGTGGATATTTGTGCCATTTCCTTCTCCGCAGCCTTCGATGCGTTTCGGAGTTTGGCTTTAGACGCTCGCAATTCAGCTCGCTTTTGGCGACCCGCCTGCATTGAGAGCTTAGCAGATGTTTCCCGCCTGCCTTGTCGGCGGGCTTGACGACCGTTGTCTATAATTTGTTGCCGATAGTCTGATACATCACCGTCAAAGGGCGTACATGTTTGATTTTTGATTAGCCACAACCTATCTGCTACCAAGGATACGAGGTGGGGATCGTGGCTGACTAGGACAACAGCGCCTTCAAAATCATTCAGCGCATGCACGAGGGCTTCGCGTGCATCGATATCCAGATGGTTTGTTGGCTCATCCAGGAGTAATAAATGAGGTTTTCGTGAGGTAATTGTAGCGAGAACCAAGCGTGCCTTTTCACCGCCGGATAGGTGCCCAATTTTGTTATTAGCTTTGTCCTGTTCGAGCCCAAAACGGCCTAAATGACTCCTGACTTTTGCATCACTGAAGTCAGTCATCTTTTCAGCTAGGTGTTGGAAAGCTGTTACTGTTGGGTCGATTAGGTCGAATTGGTTCTGGGCAAAATATCCAACATCTAGTTTTCCATGACGGCGCGTGTTACCGAACATTTCTTTCAGCTCTCCCGCTAGCAGGCGCAATAAAGTTGTTTTACCGTTACCATTGGCACCGAGGAGCGCAATTCGGTCATCCATATCAAGTCGGATGTTCAAGTTACGCAGAACAGGATTGTTTTTTTCGTAGCCGACTGAAACTCCTTCGAGCACGAAAATAGGCGGCGCGAGTTTTGCCGGTTGTGGAAATTCGAACTTCGCTGATCGATCTCCTGTGACGGCGACGCTTGGTTCCATACGTTCGAGTATTTTCAACCGACTCTGAGCTTGCCGCGCTTTACTCGCTTTGTAACGGAAGCGGTCCACGAAGGCCTGGATGTGTTTCCGTTCTGCCTGTTGGCGTTCGAATGTAGCTTGTTGTTGTGCATTTCGTTCTCGACGCGTACGATCGAATCGTTCAAAATTACCAGCATAATACGTCAGACTTCGGCTTTCCAGATTAAGAATTCCATCGGCCACGCGGTTTAGCAACTCTTTGTCATGGCTGACCAATAGCAGTCCGTTTGGATAGCGTGCAAGATAGTCCTCTAGCCAAATCGTTGCCTCGAGATCGAGATGGTTCGTAGGTTCATCTAGAAGTAGAAAGTCGGGTTCGCTATGTAGAACAGCGGCGAGTGCGACACGCATCCGCCATCCACCAGAGAAGGTTTCTAGCGGTCTGTTCTGTGTCTCTTCGTCAAATCCGAGCCCTGCGAGAATTCGTGCAACTCGCGCCGGAGCCGCATCAGCATCAATATCGTTCAGTCTTTCGTGAATTTCTGCGACGCGATTGCCGTCCTTCGCTGTCTTCAGTTCGGTCAAAAGTGATGTGCGTTCCGTGTTCGCTGCGAGTACGTGTCCTAAGGGTGTTTGATCGCCGGTCGGTGTTTCTTGAGCTACTGTTCCAATCCGAGCATTTTTACGGTGTTTGATCGTACCTGCCTCGATGTTGATCTGTCCAAGGATAGCCTTGAGGAGGGTAGATTTGCCTGTGCCATTCCGCCCGACAAGACCGACCCGGCCGCGCTCGGGAAGCTGTACTGAAGCATTTTCAATCAGCAATCGACTGCCGATTCTTATGGAAAGACTGTTTAACGCTAACATGGGATCGGGTGAATATCATGTGATGATGGCGTTGTCAGGTGATTAGGCTGTGAAATCGATTTATAGTAACGGCTTGCCGTATGGGTTTATGCCGTCTATAACCCGGCGCCTCAAGTAATTGGCAAAGGTATGGAGGCTGTCCGATATGGCGGTCGAAAGAACGTTATCGATTATCAAACCGGATGCGACGCGACGTAACCTCACCGGGCAGATCAATGCGCGCTTTGAGGCAGCAGGTCTTCGCATTGTTGCACAAAAGCGTATAAGTCTGACGCGCGCTCAAGCTGAGCAATTTTATTATGTACACAAGGAACGTGCCTTTTTTGGCGATCTCTGTGACTTCATGTCTTCAGGACCGATCGTCGTGCAGGTTTTGGAAGGTGAAGAAGCAATTGCCCGGAATCGAGAAATCATGGGGGCAACTAACCCGGCAAATGCTGATGATGGTACAATTCGTAAGGACTTCGGAGAGTCGGTTGAGGCAAATTCGGCACATGGTTCCGACGCGCCTGAAACGGCGGCCTGGGAGATTTCTTATTTTTTTGCCGGAATGGAAATCATCGGTTAGCCCACATAGTTATAGCAATGCGCAAAACACATAATGCGCTCCAAACGGTGCGCATTATGTGTTTAAGCTTGGCCAAGTGTTGCTATAGCAACGTACCAGCCATTAGCAGCAAGATAATTGCTATCGAAACCGTCGATACGAGGAATAACTTGCAAACGCGTGACCAGGTTTTGAGATGCTCCTCGCTGGATTTGAGGTAATCGAGTTCCGGAACCATTTACGATGCACTCCCCATAATGGTGTAAATTATTTCGTATACGTTCCAACGCTCGGGTGCAAGTCGTTAGGTGAATGGAATAGCGGGGTTAACCGTTGCCACTGGGAGTTGTTCGGCGCTATCATTGATTATTGCGCGTTCACCTTCAATTCTGACTTTGCCTTCGCCAATTAACTGGAGCGCTAATGGGTAGATCAAATGTTCCTGTGCTAAAACGCGTGCTTCGAGTGAAGTGGCATCATCATTTGATGAAATTGGGACGGCGGATTGGATGATGATCGGACCTTCATCCATAGCCGGACGTACAAAGTGCACTGTGCAACCGCTGAAACGCACTCCGGCTTCGATCGCGCGTTTATGAGTTTGAAGGCCTTTGAATGCCGGCAGCAGGGACGGATGTATATTGATCAGTTGATTTTGCCATTTATCTACGAATTCTTCTGTCAGTAAACGCATAAAGCCCGCGAGTGCGATTAACTCAGTTCCCGCCCTGCGGATTTCCTTATCTAAATCTGTTTCAAAAGATAGGCGGTCAGGGTAATCGTGGTGTGGCACGACGGCTGTAGGAATACCTGCATTTGCGGCCTTGCTCAGTCCCCCAGCATTGGTTTCGTTTGATATAACACGAACTATTTCAGCTGGAAAATTAGAAGCGGCACAAGCATCAATCAGTGCCTGTAAATTGCTGCCGCGCCCAGAAATAAGAACAGTAACTTTTAAGCGCGGTGCAGCCAACTAACCCTCCATTCGAATGACCGTTGAATCCTTTTGCATCGCGGTTCGGCCTATTTCGAAAACTTCCTCGCCTTGCTCTGCGAGTATTGCTTTTATCTTATCTGTTACGTTTGGTGCTACAATTATCACCATTCCAATTCCCATGTTGAAAGTACGTTCCATTTCATCGATTGAAACAGCGCCTTCATAAGCAATCCAATCGAAAATGGGCATTTTCGGCCAGTTGTTTCTATTGATCTCCGCTGCGACGCCAACAGGAAGTATGCGCGGGATGTTTTCAATCAGACCCCCACCTGTAATATGCGCGATGCCACGTACACCCCCTGTGGCGATTGCAGCGAGACATGATTTTACGTAGATCCTGGTCGGAGCTAATAGCGCCTCACCCAAGATTTGCCGGTGGTCGAAGGGTGCGGTATTTGAGAGAGAAACAGCGGAGCGTTCAATGACACGCCGCACCAAAGAAAATCCGTTGGAGTGGATGCCGTTTGACCTAAGTCCTAGGATAATATCGCCATCGGCAATTGCTTTGCCGTCGATCATTGCGTTTCTTTCGACGGCGCCGACGCTGAATCCTGCGAGATCGTATTCGCCGTCATCGTACATGCCTGGCATTTCAGCGGTCTCTCCGCCAATCAATGCACAACCTGCCTGACGGCAACCGTCTGCGATACCGGAAATAACGCTGGCGGCCACGTTCGTCTCGAGTGTTCCTGTCGCTAGATAGTCCAGAAAGAAAAGCGGTTCAGCTCCTTGGACAATCAAGTCATTGACACACATCGCCACTAAATCAATGCCAACAGTGTCATGGATACTTGTGGCAAATGCGAGCTTCAATTTTGTGCCGACACCATCGGTCGCTGCGACTAAGATTGGGTCTTCAAATCCAGACGCGCCGAGATCAAACAGACCACCGAATCCGCCCAAGTTTGCCTCTGTCCCCCGTCTTGCGGTCGATCGGGCCAGCGGTTTTAGGGCTTGGACCAAAGCGTTACCAGCGTCGATGTCTACACCGGCGCCAAGGTATGTCATTGGAGTTTTAGGAGGCCGAGTTACTATGGCGTCCTCTCAGTGAAGGTGTATATACTAATATGTCGAAAATACTTGATCTAGAGGCGTTTGCAATGATCGATCGCCGGAAATTTTCACATGGTCTCGGCATCCTTGCTATAGTTTGGCTTGTAAACGCAGGTACGCAGGCTGGAGCAGACGTTCGAAATCTCTATACAGTGAAAGGCGTTTCGGTCGATGAACGGGCGATCGACGAGGTCACGGCAAAATCGCTAGGGATCGTAAAAGCTCAACAGAAAGCGCTTCACGCTCTTATTCAAAAAATAACTTTACGAGATCATTACGATCGACTTCCGCAGGTCGATCAGAAGATAATTCAACAAACGATTCGCGATTTCGCTGTTGCGAAGGAAAAATTTGGTGGTGGGCGCTATCTTGCGGAACTAACGGTTCGTTTTAAAAGAGCGGCCGTAAGGGCTTTGCTCAAAAAAAATGGAGTGCCGATCGCAGAAACTGTCAGCCGAGCTGTTGTTGTTATTCCAGTATACCGTGCGGCTGGGTCTATTCTGCTTTGGGATGAACCGAATCCCTGGTTTGCAGCTTGGGCTAGCCGACCGTCACCGGACGGCTTGCTGCCGATGGTGGTCCCACTGGGAGATTTTTCGGACATAACGGTTATCAGTGCGGAGCAAGCTTTTAACGAGGATGAAGACCGGTTGTCCGCGATCGCAAAGAAGTACGGCGCGATTGGTACGTTGGTGACCCTTGCCGAACTGGATATTGACCCGAAAACCAGTGTGCCTTCTGTTCAAATATCGATGACACGATTCGGAAAGGCAGATTCTGGACGGGTGTTTGTTCGTAATTTTTCGGGGACGCGGGAAAGTGGTGTGGAGGAACTTTTGAGGGAAGCTGTCGAAGCACTTGTTATTCGGGCGGAAGAAGATTGGAAACGGGATAATTTACAAGGCTTATCCGCACAACAAAAGATTAGTATCCATGTTCCGCTCACATCATTAAAATATTGGCTGACTATTCGAGATCGCCTGGGAAAGGTTTCGCCGATAATTGATATAGACGTTGAACACCTATCGGTAGCGGAAGCCCAGGTTAATATACGGTACTCGGGCGGGCCAGATCAGTTAAGGCGATCCATGGCTCAGAGTGATTTGGATTTGGAATTTACGAAAGAAGAGAGCCGATATGTTCTGCGGCTCGGCCGGTAGAATTTCTAATGGTTAACTAACGATGAAAGTTCTTCGCCTCCTGCCCAATGGTATATCCTTGCTCCGCATATTAGCTGTGCCATTAACAGTCTATTTACTGTTGTCTCACGAAATGGCCGCTGCATTCTGGGTCATAATCGCAGCCGGTGTGAGCGACGGTTTGGATGGCTACCTAGCGAAGCGCCTCAATGCCGTAACGCGCATTGGGACATATCTGGATCCATTAGCGGACAAGACGATGTTAATCGCAGTTTGCCTATGCTTAGCCCACCTTGGTTTTTTGCCGTGTTGGATTATTGCTCTTGCGATATTGCGTGATTTGCTAATTCTTGGTGGTGTCCTTTTGTCCAATGTTTTGGAGCTTGAGTTGAACGTCGACCCAATTTTGATCAGTAAGCTAAATACAGTTTTGCAAATTTTTATGATTTCATTCGCTCTTGGACATGAGGCATTGGGCTGGGATTTACTGCAGGCTGTGAGCGCGCTCGTCTACGCGGTAGCATTTACCACTATTGTTTCCGGAACATTATATCTGGCGCGTTGGACAGGAGCTTTGACTTCTGGCGGATGCCAAGCTTCAGGAGTAAATATCGAGTGACGACGACACAACGAACACTGTCTTGGATAACAGCATTCGTAATCTTCATCTGTGCCTTGCTATTGTTTGAATCTATTTTGCTCCCGTTCGTCATTGGGCTGGTCGTAGCTTATTTTCTAGACCCGCTATGTGACCGCCTTGAGAAGATGGGATGTTCGCGAACGATTGCAACGTCAATTATCATTGCTGGTTTCATATTTTTGATCATGCTTCTCTTCACTTTTCTCGCACCCGTTCTGTATAAACAGTTGCTCCAATTTTCTGCACAGTTGCCAAGTTTGGTGGTAAGCATCGAAGTGAAGATACGGCCATTACTGGACATTTTTGCTGATCTGAAGGAGAACGAACAAGCGGACCTACAGGGATTTTTGAAGAACTCACTTTCTGGTGTCACAAATGTTATTGGTAATGCCGGTGCCAAACTGGTCAGTGGTCTTGGCACATTGGCGAATGTGGCTGCTCTTCTCATTGTGACACCGGTTGTCGTTTTTTATCTATTGCGCGATTGGAATAAATTCGTCGAAAAAATTGACGGATGGCTTCCGCGCGCGCAGAGAAAAACGATCTGCGAACAATGTCGTTTGATTGACCAAATATTGGCGGGATTTTTGAGGGGGCAGCTCAGCGTATGTTTATTGCTTGGCCTGCTGTATTCGATTGGTCTCACGGTTCTTGGGTTACCGTTTGGTGCCATCGTCGGTTTTGCGACGGGATTACTTTCCTTCATTCCATATGTTGGAATGCTGAGCGGATTTGCTGTCGCTTTAGGTCTAGCAATTGGGCACTTCGAAAGTCTCACGGATATCTGGCTCGTCGTCCTCGTGTTTTTTTTGGGACAGGTGATAGAGGGAAACTTTTTGACACCAAAACTAGTCGGTGATCGAGTAAACTTGCATGCAGTATGGATACTGTTCGCTTTGATGGCGGGGGGCAGCCTATTCGGGTTTATGGGAATTCTATTAGCTGTGCCGGTTGCGGCTGTTCTCGGCGTAATGATGCGATTTGCATTGGGGCGATATTTGCATAGTCCGCTCTATGGAGGCACGTCAACCCATAAACACGTTTCCATCAAGCGGGACGACGCGTGAGCGATGGACGGCAGTTCGTTCTCGATTTTCCGCATCGCCCATCGCTTGGCGAGGGGGATTATCTCGTTGGCGAATCGAATATTGAAGCAATTAGCTGGATCGATATCTGGCCAGATTGGCCTACACCCGCGCTTGCCGTCTACGGTCCGCCTGGATGTGGTAAGACGCATTTGGGACATGTTTGGCGGGCTCGGTCCAAAGCCATACTGCTCGATGTGTCAAATATTCCTGCGGCGCCACCACCGGAATTGCTTGGCGGAGCGGTAAATTGTATCGTTGATAATGCTGGTGAAGGTGTCCAGGCAGAGGCATTGCTCCATCTTTATAATCACATTAACGAGCTTGGCGGTAATCTGCTGATTCTTGGCCAGAGTGCACCGGCGCGTTGGGCGGTGTCTTTGGCGGATTTGTCGTCCCGCTTGAATGCTGCGCCAGCTATAGAGATTAAGGAACCGGACGATAATTTACTTAGAGCATTATTGAGAAAACTTTTCCAAGACAGGCAGCTGAAGGTCGGTGAGGACGTTCTAGATTACCTGCTGACACGCATGGAACGCTCGTTTGATGCTGCCCGCGAGGTGGTTGAAGCATCAGACCGGATTGGCTTATCCCAAGGCAGAGGGATAACGGTGCATTTGGCGCGTGAGGTTCTTGGGCGATTAGGCACTAACTAATAAATGACATGAAAGGATCAGGTTATGGATTTGGGTTTGTCGGGCCGTAAGGCCATTGTGTGTGCTGCCTCGAAAGGCCTGGGAAAAGCGTCTGCGCTCTCCCTGGCGCGAGAGGGCGTTGAATTAGTGATCAATAGTCGTACAGCCGAGACGCTAGAAGCTACAGCTGAAGAGATTAATAGTGAAACTGGTGTGAAGGTTACCCCGGTTGCTTGCGATATTACAACCGATGAGGGACGAGCGAAGGTCTTGGCTGCGTGCGCCGATCCGGACATTTTGATAAACAACGCCGGTGGTCCACCACCCGGTGATTTTCGTGATTGGAACCGTGACGATTGGATCAAAGCCGTTGACGCGAATATGTTGACGGCGATATTTCTCATCAAAGCGGTTGTCGATGGTATGCTAGAACGGAAATTTGGCCGTATAGTTAACATTACGTCGGCAGCAGTGAAATCACCTATCGATATTTTAGGTTTGTCGAACGGAGCTCGTTCTGGTTTGACCGGATTTTGTGCAGGCATCTCTCGCAAGACGGCTGTTCATAACGTTACGATTAATAATATTTTACCCGGACCGTTTGCGACGGACCGCTTTCATTCGAACATTCAAGTTCAAGCAGATGCGGCGGGCAAGACATTCGAAGAAATGTTGGCCATCCGGAACAGCCAGAACCCGGCGGGACGTGCTGGCGATCCGGCAGAATTTGGCGATGCCTGCGCTTTTCTTTGCAGCTCCAAGTCGGGATTTATCGTCGGCCAAAACTTGTTGCTTGATGGCGGTGCATTCAATAGCACATTTTAATAGAAAATCTGAAGAGGCGAGGTCCTCATCCAAACTTTAGAGGTCATTCGCGAGGCTGTTCTCGCGATTATAATTGCTGGGCAGCTCGCGACATCTGAGCTGGCTTTGATAGTGCGGAGAGGATTGGTATGAGTTCTAAAATTGACAACAAAACCGTAGGCCGACGATAGAATTCAGATGGCAGGGTCTCCTTTCAGAGCAGGCCACATAGAGATCTACGATTCGATTGGCCTCCGGGATGATGGCCGCGCCTTGCGACCCACAAAATAGCTCTATCCGGGCTCGATTCCCTGTGATCGACGTACCGTCGGTAGTAACGGCTGCATCTGTTTTCGCCGGCGCCTTGTTCGAGCACGAGCGTTCGGACAAAAGCGCTTTTCGACCTTTCAGTTTAGACGTTAGTGCGTTCATAGCGTATCCCAATAAGTTACGGGCTTTATTTGGGTTTAAACTAGGTTTGAATGAAAACGTTTTTTTTTGGCAAAACGTAAACATTTATGGGTATCTGAAGCAGAGCGCCTTGTTGCTTAGAACGCCACGGACCGAATTACAGACTAAGAAAGTCTGGCAATTATTGGCTAGCCGACGGCCACCGCTGATTTGAGCGGTTACCGACGGCGTATTTCGAGAAATGACATCTCCTTATGGCCGAAATCCAGTGTTTCGCGATTAAATTATTATTTAATGAAGTTCGACGCGTGGGTTAAGGAAGCGATACGTCACGTCGACGACAAGGTTCGTCAAAACAACAAATACACCGAGGATCAGGACACCAGATTGAATCATTGGATAGTCGCGCTGAATTATGGCTTCATAAATGACACGGCCGACGCCAGGCCAAGCGAAAATCGCTTCCAGGACCACGGTCCCTCCAAGGAGGTCTGCGAGTTGTAAACCACTTATGGTGAGAGTTGGAATCATGGCGTTTCGCAGCGTGTACTTGTAAACAACCTTTCGCTCGCGAAAGCCTAGGGACCGAGCGGTGTCGACATATTCTTTGTTCATCTCATCAAGCATACTCGAACGGGTCAGCCGCGTTGTATATGCTGCTTGTCGAAAACCAATCGCGATCGCTGGTAGAATTAAATACGTGAGACTTTCCCCTATATTTTCCAACGGACTGGTATATCCGGATGATGGTAGCCATCCAAGGTGAAGTGAAAAAACTAGCACTGCCATTATCGCAAACCAAAACTCCGGGACGGAAATTCCCGTCAATGCTGATATCTGAATAGCATTATCTACATAGGTATTGCGCTTAAGAGCCGCCAGTGTTCCCAAGGGAATTGCGATACAGATTGACAAGATCATTCCGGTAATAGCGAGATAGGCGGTCGCGGGAATGCGCTCTAAAAGTTCTAGTGTCACATCGCGGCGGGTAATCAGTGACTTTCCAAGATCTCCTTGGAGAACCCGGCTAATCCATTTGCCATACTGTACGTAAATCGGTTCGTTCAGTCCAAACTCCTTCTCTAACGCTAATCGGACTTCCGGGTCTTCGATATCCTCTTCACCCATCATCACGTCGATGATGTCGCCTGGCAGCATTTGGACAAATGCGAATACTACGACTGTGAGTACGAATAGCACTGGGATTAGATAGATCAGTCTGCGAATAATATAAGCTAGCATCTGGGGAAGAGACCGTTAAGAATTGGTGATTGCTTGTTTGATGCGAACTAAATCGGTTAAAGCATGCGTAGCGAGCGGTTCCTTCATACCTGATTTTATCCTCAGTCTTTTTTAGGCGTCGAAAATCGCACTAAGCGGCCAGTTTTGGCTCCGATTGCGGGCCAGCTGTTGGTGTTGAATTCCAGTGCTGCTAGGGCGCATGGCGGAAATTTGGTGTTGAATTGTTGCATCGCAGTAGGGCTGCCGTCTGCGGTCAAGTATTCGGTAGCTACTTCGAGCGCCGGGTTATGTCCGACTAGAAGGACGGCTGTGTTGGACTCGGAGATTTCAGCTAGTCGTTCTAAGACTTCTGTTGGTTCGAACGTATAGAGACGTTCTTCAATCTCTATGAGAATATTACCTTTCAGACTTGGAATTAGGCCAGACAAGGTCTCGCGCGCGCGTTGGGCTGCGGAACAGAGTATGAGGCTAGGTACTTCGTCCCAACTCGCCAGCCTACGTCCCATCAGAACGGCATCGATGCGCCCCTGGTCTGATAAAGGACGGTCGATATCAGTCAGGTCAGCAGCGGTCTTGGCTTTTCCATGCCGGAGGAAGTATAATCTAAGCATCTGAAAAATATGTAATAGTTGCCAGGTTATGCGCACGTTGTTCGAGGGTTATGGCATGATTATGAGACATTTAAACTAATATGGGTTTATTGGAGTGACGGGGCGAGAGTGAAATTCTTTATTCGGAGTTTAAATGTCTGAAGTTCAAGGGATCAAAGTTGATGATAGCACAGGGTCAGTGGGTGCTATTTCGACTATCCCGCAAAATTCCAATGATAGATTCATTAATCGCGAACTTTCGTGGCTCGAGTTCAATATGCGTGTGCTCGCGGAAGCTAATAATAAGGAAAATCCGCTGTTCGAGCGGGTTCGGTTTTTATCTATTTCTTCGACTAATTTGGACGAATTTTATATGGTCCGCGTTGCTGGACTGACAGGACAGGTTGCTGCAGGAATCGGCGAGCGTAGCCAAGACGGTTTAACACCAAATGAGCAGTTGACCGCAATTCGGAAGAAAGTCTCTGAGTTATTTAAGGGCCAAGACGAATGCCTCGAATATTTATTAGCAGAATGTAACGCATCAGGTGTAAACGTCATAGAGGGCAGCAAACTCGAAGAGGAAGATGAGAGTTGGCTCGCATCTTGGTTCGAGAAACAGATCTTTCCTGTAATAACGCCGCTAGCGGTAGATCCGGCCCATCCGTTTCCTTTTATTCAAAACGGTAGCGTTGTCTTTGCGTTGGAACTACGGCGTGAAATAGATGATCGCGACATGAAGGGCCTGATCATCATTCCAAATCAGATCAACCGATTTGTGCGCCTGCCTGGAGCTGGCATCCGCTTTATCGCACTTGAAGACGTTATTGATTTGAATCTAAGACGCCTATTTCCCGGATTTGATGTTAGCGGATGCGGAATGTTTCGAATCATTCGGGATAGTGAAGTCGAGATTGATGAAGAGGCCGAGGACTTGGTGCGGACATTTGAATCTGCATTAAAGCGCCGTCGCCGCGGACATGTCATTCGGCTCGATTTTGACGCGGAAATGTCTGAGGAGTTCCGTCGTTTTGTAATGCAGGAGTTTGATGGGGCGTATACGCACGTGTTTTCGCATCGCCGTATGCTTGGTATTTCTGATATCGCGGAAATTATTGTCGACGAACGCCGGGATCTTCAGTATGGCCGGATGAACGTGCGGTTTCCGGAGCGTGTCCGCGAATATGGAGGAGATATCTTCGCTGCAATCCGTGCAAAAGATCTTGTCGTGCATCATCCGTACGAGAGTTTCGATGTGGTTGTGCAGTTTTTGAGGCAGGCAACGCGTGATCCAGCTGTTGTAGCGATTAAGCAGACACTTTATCGGACCTCTGAAGATTCACCAATTGTGGGAGCACTTATAGAAGCGGCAGAAGCCGGCAAATCAGTTACAGCACTGATAGAACTCAAAGCACGATTTGATGAGGAGGCCAATATCCAGCTTGCTCGGGACTTGGAGCGGGTCGGCGTGCAGGTGGTCTATGGTTTTGTAGATTTAAAAACTCACGCAAAAGTTTCACTTGCGGTTCGTCGAGAAGGTGACGAACTACAAACCTACGTCCATTTTGGGACAGGGAACTATCACCCAATTACAGCGCGAATTTATGATGACCTGAGTTTTTTTACGTCAGACGATGCGTTAGGCCGGGATGCGGTAAGATTATTTAACTATATCACGGGCTACGCCACACCTGACCAGATGGAGAAACTAGAATTTTCGCCCACAACACTTAAGCCCACGATACTTAAACTGATCCGTGATGAGGTCCAACATGCGCAAGCAGGACGACCGGCGACAATATGGGCCAAAATGAATGCGTTGGTGGATGCTGAAGTAATTGACGCACTTTATGACGCCAGTAAAGAGGGCGTGCAGATCGAGTTGTTTATTCGTGGAATTTGTTGTCTTCGCCCAGGTGTCCCCGGCCTATCTGAGAATATTCGGGTAAAGAGTATTATCGGCCGTTTTTTAGAACACAGCCGGATAGTATGTTTTGGTGCGGGGCATGAATTGCCCTCAGATAATTGTAAGGTCTATTTGTCGTCGGCGGATTGGATGCCCCGTAACTTGCATCGCAGGGTCGAGACATTCATTCCTATTGAGAATTCGACCGTCAAAAAGCAGATTGTTGAGCAAGTCATGGTTGCCAACCGGAATGATATTGCAAAGAGTTGGGAGATGTTGGCGGATGGATCTTTTTGTAGGTTATCCAATCAAGGCGGCGAATTTTCGGCACACACTTATTTTATGACTAACCCAAGTCTCTCCGGGCGTGGAAGCGCGCTTGAAAAGTCTCGGCCAGTGATGCCGTTGCAGCGTCCTTGAGCCTAGACGAATGTCAGGCGTATTAGGAGGTAAGAAAGCGGGGCTAAATAAAGGTTCCGTTGCTATTATAGATATCGGGTCAAATTCAGTTCGCTTGGTCGTTTATGAGGGTGCCAAGCGTGCACCCCTTCCTGTTTTCAATGAAAAGGTGATTTGCGCTCTCGGTCGAGATCTCGACAGAGACGGATGTATGTCTAAAGAGAGCATGGATTTAGCCGTGGATGGCTTGCATAGATTTGTCGCTCTTATCGAATCTATGGGTGTGCCTCGTGTTTATACGGTTGCAACTGCTGCCGTTCGTGAATCATCTAATGGAACTGCTTTCGTGGAGCGCGTAGTAAGAGACTGTGGCCTTGAGGTGAATGTCGTCTCTGGAAGCCAAGAGGCCGAACTATCCGGTTTGGGTGTAATATCGGCGATCCCGAAGGCACAAGGCTTTATGGGTGACCTAGGTGGTGGTAGCATCGAACTCGTCAAATTGGGTGGCGGACGCCTGCATCAGAAAGCGACATTGCCGTTGGGTGTTCTTCGGGCAGTTAGTGGTAACCTCACAGATGCTGCGATAGATAGTCAATTATCTAACTTGGGTTGGTTGAACTTATCGGAAAAGGAGACATTCTACGCTGTCGGTGGGGCTTGGCGGGCGTTGGCGCGTATACATATGGAGCAGGCCAATTATCCGCTCCACGTTATTCATCAATACTCTATTAATGCCATGGAAGCTGTTAGATTTTTGCGGTTGGTTGGGCATCTTAGCCGCGTTACGTTGAGTGGTATTCAAGGCTTAAATCATCAGCGCATCGACTCGGTTCCTTATGCAGCAAGATTACTAGAGCGACTTATCTTTAAAACGAGTGTGGATCGCCTTGTTTTTTGTGCATATGGTGTTCGAGAAGGTTGCCTTTTCGACAGATTGTCACAAAAGCGCCGTTCGCATGACCCACTAATTGCGATGAGCCAGGAGGTGGCAGTTCGCTCCGGTCGCATGACTTCTGATGGCGATAGTCTGGCAAATTGGATCAGTCCCGTATTTAAGAATGCCGTGCCGGATATGGCGCGCTTGCGTCTTGCAGCTTCGCATCTGGCTGATATTGGGTGGTCGGAGCATCCTGATTACCGCGCCGAACAAGTTTTTTTAAGAATACTCCGAATGCCCCTGATAGGCCTTGATCATTGTGAGCGTTCTATGTTGGCGCTTTCGGTTGCATCAAGGCACTCAAGAATAGACAAAATTGTTCGACGTTGGCGGATTGACGAATTGTTGAATAAAAAGCGCATAGCTGAAGCTCGTTCAATCGGTTTAGCAATGCGATTAGCCTATACCTTGACGGGTGGTTCGATTGGAATCTTGAATTCGATACGACTAGAATACTGTAATGATAATGTCAGATTATTAATTCCGACATATGCAAAAATCTTGGTGGGGGATGTTGTGGAACGTCGGTTGCATGCACTCGCTAAAAGTCTTAAATGCACTTATGAAATTGTTTTTTTTGAAGAAAAATCGCCTCTTGTTGCTTTAATTTAGTATAGCGTGAGGCGTTATTGTATAATCAAGATTTTAGTCTGGGGCGCTGGCGCCTTCATTTTGTTATTTGGATGCTAAGCGGGTGATAAACCATTCATCCGCTAGAGCTTAGATTGAATATTGAGTCGGAGTTCGCTAAATACCGTCAGCCGACGTTCGATTAGAATTTAAAATTGGAGTCGGGCAACCTATAAACCTATCTCAATTTTACTAACTTGCGTCCCCGTTGTCGTCAATCTTCATGATTTTGATGTGCCTGCCGTTGGCGGTTAAACCGAGTTTTCCTTGTTTTAAAGCCAAAGCTTGTTCACCAAAAACTTCGCGTCGCCAACCGGATAGCGCTGGCACGTCCGCCTCATTAGATGCGGCTATTCGTTCCAGGTCATCCGCCGATGCAATTAACTTTGGTGCGACTTTTTCTTCCTCGCAGCGAAGCTTCAAAAGTGTTTTTAATAGATCCGTCAGTGGGCCAATACCGTTTGGAGGCCGGTCGCGTTTTGGGACCTGCGGGCGTTCCTCTGGTTTTGTTGCGACGCCGGCTGCGACGGCATCTAGCAAACCAATTGCCATCTTTCCTTCAGCAAAACCGCGTGGCATGCCACGAGTGCGTGACAGTGCTTCTTTGGTCTCTGGCGTGTGTGCGGCGATATCAAGGAGCGAGTCGTCGCGGAGCAGGCGGTTCCGTGGAGTGTTGCGTCGTTGCGCTTCCGCCTCACGCCATGCAGCAACTTCGCGAAGAACGGATAGAAATTTTGGGTTGTTCGTCCGGCTTTTGATCCGTCGCCAAGCTTCTCTCGGATCCATCCGGTATGTGTCCGGATCTACGAGTATATCCATCTCAGATTCGAGCCAGTGCGCCCGTCCGGAGTTCTTAAGTTGGAATGCAAGTTTCACGTAAGCGTCACGCAAGTAGGTAACATCCGAAAGAGCATAGGTCAGCTGTTTCTGTGTTAATGGACGCCGCGACCAGTCGGCGAACCTCGAAGTTTTCTCAAGTTGAACGCCGACTAATGTCGATATTAGCGTTCCATAGGCGATCTGATCACCGAAGCCACAGACCATGGCGGCGATTTGGGTGTCAAAAATTGGTCCTGGCACACAGCCGAATAGATTGAAGAAAATCTCATTATCCTGCCGACTAGCATGAAAAACCTTTAGGACTTTGGGATTCCTGAAAAGCTCGTCGAGCGGGGAGAGATTAATGTTGGATGCCATGGCGTCGATCACGACCGCATCATCAGGGCCAGCAATTTGTATTAGGCAAAGAATTGGGTAATAGGTTTTCTCACGGACGAATTCAGTATCGACTGTGATAAATGCCGCACTCTTTTGTTTTTCGCAGAATGCAGCAAGTGTTTGCGTATCCGCGATCGGGGTAATCGTCATAGTAAGTTATGGATACACGTATTAACGTCAGCTTAAAAGGTCTCAGGCAGGTAGCACTAAACAAGAAAGGGGTTGGGTATGCAGGATCGTGTTATTGAATTGGAAATAAAACTCGCCCATTTCGAGCAAACCGTTGATGAACTGAGTGATTTGATTACACTTCAGCAAATGGATATTGATCGACTGAAAACACAGCTGTCTTCTTTATTAGCCCTTATTAGTGAACGTAAAGCGGATACTGGCGATAAATTGTTATAATTAATTGAAATAATTTTCCTTCGGAACCTATTTTAAAAATAGGTATTCATTTATTTCATAGCCCCTTTCGACTGCACTGCTTAAATAGGGAATGGAGCCGTCGTGAGCGCTGAGAGCATCGAATTCTTACTAAGTCGATATGGTCCTTCATACCGTTGGGTCGTGACAATCACCGGTATGATGGGGGCGATGGTCATGATTCTGTCATCGACAATGATCAATGTAGCGGTGCCAAGTATTATGGGCACCTATGGGGTCGGGCAGAGTGAGGCACAATGGATGGCCACTGCATTTTTAGCCGCAATGACTGCGAGCCAGTTGCTGGGCGCCTGGGTCATTTCTGTTTTCGGTCCTCGTGTCGGTTACATCATTTCAATCATCATATTTACAACTGGCTCCTTACTCGGTGCTTACGCCCCCAATATTGATATTCTGATTTTGGCCCGGGTTATTCAGGGATTTGGGGCAGGCGTTGTTCAGCCGATTGCGATGGTCACAATTTTTAAAGTTTTTCGACCTGAACAGAGAGGTTTAGCTCTTAGTGTGTATGGCGGGGGCATCATGATTGCACCGATCCTCGGGCCTATTGTTGGCGGTATCACAATAGATGCATCAAGTTGGCGGGAGCTTTTCTTTATTCCTTTGCCGATTGCTGGCATTGCAATGCTCATGGGGACAGTATTCATGCCAACCCGAGACCCGGATGCTAAACCGCTACCGTTTGATTGGATGGGGTATGCGCTCGTTGCCGGTGCCTTGGTGTGTCTTCTTACGGCGATTGCAAACGGTCAGCGCGACGGTTGGCTGTCCGACCGGATATTGATACTTGGGTCCGGTGGAATTGCGCTGGCAACAGCTTTTGTGATCTCTCAGTTACGCGCCGAAGCGCCGATTTTGAACCTTCAGGTTTTCAAAAATCGGCAGTTTGCTGCTGCAGCTGCACTTGGGTTCATTTTTGGAGCTGGAAATTTTGCATCTACCTATATAATCCCTGTCTTCGTTCAAACAGTACAAAATTTTACGCCAACCGCTTCCGGTTTTGTTACGGCACCAGCCGGTTTGGTTGTAATGTGTTTTTTTCCGATTGGCGGCAAACTAGTTGACAGATTTCCCGCCCGCTACGTAACGATGTTTGGCCTGACAGTTTTTGCATTTGGAGCCGCGTTGTTGAGTATAACGGACGTCAATACAGCTTTTTGGATATTGGCCTTCTATGTCGTGATTGGGCGGCTGGGTCAAAGCATTATGCTCCCGGCTATCAATGTATCGGCGCTGATGGCACTGCCACCGGAGCAATTGAACAACGGGTCGGGCTCTATTAATTTTATTCGCCTTATGGGTGGTGCATTTGGTGTGAATTCACTTGTTGTTTTCATGGAGCAACGGATGGACTTTCACGCAATCTCATTTGCTGCAACTCAGACAGCGAATAACGATTCTAGTCGAGAATTACTTGGGTTAGTGTCGTCGACGTTGCATGGCGGTGGTGTACCCGACGCTGTTTTGCAGGCGGGTGCTTTGAATTTCCTTGGCCGGATCGTCGAGGCCCAGGCACAAACGATGGGCTTTAAAGACGGATTCATGATAATCGCCGTTGTTTTCATTTTGGCATTGATACCCGCGATGCTGCTTGGGCGCGATAGAGGGCGCCGGTAGAATTAATTCGCGGTAGCTTTCACTGGTCCGCGGGCAGCCTCGATTTCTGTCGGAGAAAAGCCAAGCTCACTAAGGATTAGGTTGGTTTCTTGGCCAATAGATGGCAGGTCGCCACTCGCATCCATCATACGGCCGTCAACTTCGAAAGGCAGTGCTGGAGCACGAAATGTTCGGCCGTCTGCTGTATTTGAATGCACAAGGCCGCCATCCCTCAACACATGTGGGTCCTCGAATAATTCGGCCGGTTTGTTAATAGGAGAGAAAGGAATGCCCAACCTCTCGAAATTCTCGAGTAATTGACCGTAATTTTGTTTAGCAATCGCTTTTCCAACGATTGGTATCGTCCAGCCTCTTGCGTTAATTTGATCCATTCGTGTCTGGAGCCTCTCGTCCGTGAGCAGTTCGTCTAACCTGAGATAGACGCAGAGTGTCTCCCACTGACTTTCAGTGACGGCACCGACAAATATCTGACGGGTGTCCGCGGTCTCAAAAATATCATATACGGGCCAAGAAAAATCACGTTCGGGCATCGGTGGTGGGCTGGTTCCTTCTAATTCGAACTGCACCATATGCTGGGCGGCTAACAAGAGCCCGCTCTCAAAGAGTCCTACACGAATATCACGACCCTTCCCAGAAATTTTCCTTTCCATCAAAGCACCCATTGCTGAAAATGCGCCGAATAACCCCCCGAATATATCAATGGCGGAAGAGCCAAATCTCAGCGGGCGTCCCCTGGGCCCCGTCATATAGGCGAGGCCCGTCATCATTTGGACAACTTCATCCATGGCCGTTCGTTCTTTATATGGGCCATCAAGAAAGCCCTTATGCGAGGCCAATATTAGGTTTGGAAATTTGCGGCGCAGGCCTGCTGCGTTCACACCCATCTTCGTCAGTGACTGGTCGCGAAAATTGTCGACGAATATATCCGCAGTAGCCAAAAGGCACTCCAAGGCCTTGCGACCTGCATCCGCAGTCAAATCAAGTTGTACTGAGAGCTTTCCTCGGTTGAATAGAGGGAAGAAAGGGCTTCCCATACCCGTGAGGTTCCTCGTCTTATCACCTTGCGGTGGTTCAACTTTAATGACTTCCGCACCCATAAGGGCTAAAAACATGCCGCAAGAGGGTCCCATGATCATATGTGTCATCTCAACCACGCGTATGCCCGCCAAGGGGCGAAAATCTTCACTCATTGCAAAACCTTTTGAAATTTACTTTCGATCTTTGCACTTGGATGTCTCACTGCCTTGACAATCTGCTTCAAAACATGCCCTTTCGGCGCCTGTTTTTCCATGCTTTTGAAACCGGACCAACATGCATTATTACCGCACGCATACTTGTGTCGAACTGCGTCCTGAACATACGGGCGAAGAGGCTCGCCTTTCCGGCTGGGTTCACCGCACACGCGATCACGGGAATCTTCTTTTCATTGATTTGCGAGATCATTACGGCATCACGCAATGTGTCGCAGATATCTCGAGTGATATTTTCGGGCAACTTGAAGCATTGACCAATGAAACTGTGGTTACATTTACCGGAAAAGTCGACCGTCGTAGTGAGGATACAATTAATAAAGGTATTCCTACAGGGGAAGTCGAGCTTCGGATTGAAACTGTTGAAGTGCAAGGCTTAGCCGAGCCGCTCCCTATGCCGGTCAATCAGGATGCGGGCTATCCAGAGGATATCCGTCTTCGCTATCGGTTCCTAGACTTACGGCGTGAGGAACTACATCGGAATATTGTTCTGCGTAGCCAAGTGATCACTTCGATCCGGCGCCGCATGACAGACCAGGGATTCACAGAGTTTCAGACACCAATTCTAACATCTTCCTCGCCGGAAGGCGCGCGTGATTTTCTGGTGCCGAGTAGATTACATCCGGGCCAGTTTTACGCTTTGCCGCAGGCACCCCAACAATTCAAACAATTGATCATGATTGCTGGTTTTGACCGCTATTTTCAAATTGCGCCCTGTTTTCGAGATGAAGATGCGCGTGCGGATAGGTCGCCGGGCGAATTCTACCAACTCGATATCGAGATGTCTTTCGTGACCCAAGACGATGTGTTTAACGTAATTGAACCAGTTTTAGTTGGGGTCTTTGAGGAGTTTGCTGATTTTGCCGATGGCACACCCCGCAGCGTGACGCAGATGCCGTTCCCACGTATCCCGTATGACGAAGCAATGCAAAAATATTGTTCGGATAAACCAGATTTGCGAATTCCAATTGAAATTGCTGATGTTACCGAAGCCTTCCACGGTTCGGGGTTTAAGGTTTTTGCGGGTATGATTGCGAATGATAAGAGAGTTCGCGTCTACGCCATTCCCGCGAAAACGGGCGGATCACGCGCATTCTGCGATCGGATGAACAGTTGGGCTCAGAAAGAAGGTCAACCTGGGCTCGGATATATCTTTTTCCGTGATGGCGACGGTGTGGGTCCGATCGCGAATAATATAGGTGTGGAGCGGACAGAGAGTGTGCGTAAGAAGTTGAACCTCTCCGATGGTGACGCCGTCTTTTTCGTTTGCGGCGTCCCTAGCGATTTTGCTTCGTTCGCTGCCGATGCGCGAGTGAAGGTAGGTAATGATCTTGACCTAGTTGAGAAAAACGCTTTCAAGTTTTGCTGGATTGTTGACTACCCAATGTACGAATTAGATGAGCAGACGGGAGAAATCAAATTCAGTCATAATCCTTTTTCTATGCCGCAAGGAGGACTGGAAGCGCTGGAGAGTCAGGATCCGTTACAAGTGAAAGCTTTTCAGTATGATATCGTTTGTAATGGCGTAGAATTATCGTCCGGGGCTATACGGAACCATCGACCCGATATAATGTGCAAAGCATTTGAGATTGCTGGTTACTCGGTAGAGGATGTTGAAGAGCAATTTGGAGGTATGTTGAACGCCCTGAAATTCGGCGCTCCGCCGCATGGAGGCTCCGCACCAGGAATCGATCGGATCGTCATGCTGATCGCGGATGAACCGAATATTCGTGAAGTCGTAACCTTTCCAATGAATCAGCAAGCTCAAGATTTGATGATGGGTGCGCCCGGTAAGGCAGATCCAAAGCATCTGAGGGAGATTAATGTTCGAATTCAGATGCCGCCAGAAATGAAAGAACCGGGCAACTAATTTTAGGCATCTAGTTTACCGCCGGCTGTGCGAATTGACCCACTATTAGATTTTTGACGGTACATGTCTTCGTCCGCGCGTTTGTAAATCGCATCTATTTCATCGTTGGGACCATAGCAGGCGCCGCCCACACTGCCGCGCACCGTAATAGCTCTACCATCCCAAGGAACGATCAACTTGTTCAAAGCATCGCTGATTTCTGCCGCGCGGCGATCAGCAGTCTGGCAACCGATGTCCGGCATGAGAATTGCGAATTCGTCGCCACCAAGACGTGCGACGACATCACCTTCACGAATATTTTTAACCAGGAAGCGGGAAACCTGACTTAAGACGTTGTCACCCGCAAGATGACCGTAGATATCATTAATAGCTTTAAAGCCATCTAGGTCTATGACAATTAATGCACCGCCACTTTTGTTTCTTTTGGCGCGAGCAAGTATGCGCCGCAAAACTAGATGGAGGCCTCGCATGTTTAAGAGGCCAGTGGCCATATCTGTAGTAGACAGTTTGCCCATAAACTCTAGTTGTCGCTGCTGCTCGTCAACGCGGCGTCTTGCAATCTTTAAAGTACCCATTGTCTGCGAGAGGATTCTACGCAGCATAGGAGCAGACAGGGTTTCGAGGTCTAGCTTGTTAAGCACTTCTTCCAGCTTGGCGGCAGAACCGCTGACGGACGCTTCTGATTTCGTGTTGTCTTCATTCGAAGTGCTCATGCCCACTTTATCCTTTTCCGCCGTTTTGACATCAAGATAAAACGCAAAGATCATGCCAGTGGTGTCGAATAAAATTCTTGAAGATTCAAGGCAATGAAATGCGTTTTGGCGGTAAGTATTGCCGCGTTGGGGCAGCATCTGCCGTGCTACCCTTTAAATTATTCGGTCACCCGGTTCTTTGCCCAAAAAAATTGCGTCCAGGTTATCCAGAGCGCGAAATCCCATTTCATTGCGGGTTTCCAATGTAGCGCTTCCTATATGGGGCATCAGAAAAGTGTTTTCGAGAGTAAGGTAGCGCTGATCGAGTTTCGGTTCTTGGTCGAAAACGTCAAGGCCAGCTGCAGCTAATTTTCCAGATTGCAATGCTTGAATAAGCGCATCGTCGACGACAATTGAACCGCGAGCCGAATTTAGAACAATCGTTTTATCGCGCATGGTCGCAATACGTTCAGCGTTTAAGAACCCAATTGTCTCAGGCGTTGCCGGACAATTAAGTGAGAGTATGTCTATTTGCGGTAGCATTTCATTGGCATTTTGGTGGTAGACAGCTCCAGCTTCCAATTCTGGTATCAGTTTACTTCGGTTGTGGTAGTGTATTAACATACCAAAGCTGCGTGCCCGTGATGCCACGGCCCGACCTATCCGTCCCATACCGTATATTCCAAGGCGTTTGCCTCTTAAGTCGGTTCCAAGAAGTTCGGTTGCACTCCAACGATCCCATTGACCGTCGCGTAGCTTTTTGCCCCATTCGAAAGCACGGCGGGCCGCACCTAACATGAGTAAAATTGTCAAGTCGGCCGTTGCATCGGTAAGGACATCGGGAGTGTTTGTTAATATAAGATCGCGTTTCTTTGCGGCGTTCGTGTCGATATGCTCGTAACCAACGGAAAACGTTGCGATAGCTTTCACAGACGGAGCCAAGCTTTCGATGACTTTGGCCGAAAAAATTTCTGTACTACATGCCAGAATGGCATCGACGCCTTTGCTGCGTTCTATTAGGTCCGTAGCGCGGAACTGTTCGTCACTTTTGTTCAGTATGGCTTTGTAATCGCGCGTGGCTCGGGCTTCGACTGCTTCCGGTAACTTGCGCGTAACTAATAATACAGGTTGCTCCAGCATGGCATTTCACTCTTTCAATTTTTAACCTAAGAGGTTTCACTGAAGGTGTGAGCCAAACCCTTTCCTTCAAGAGCTATGCAAATCCAATCTTACCCCAGACAGATAATAAAACAGTCAATTTATTCGGCACTGACGTTAATCGTTTCATTAGGGTTTGTTGCAGCTGCAACGCCTGTAAGTGCAGACCCTTTAATTACGCCTCATCGGGCTGCCTATGTATTAACACTTGAAGTAACGAGACATGATAGCGCTATTAGAAATGCAACCGGAGCTATGGTCTATAGCTTGGGGGAAACCTGCGATGGTTGGACTGTCGAGCAGAAATTTATCCTCAAATTATTGCAAGTTGATGGTCGATTGGTACATCTAAATGCTAGCTCGTCCGCATGGGAGTCGAAGGATGGTAAACGTCTTCGCTTTAATAACAAACAAGAGCGTGACGGCATCGAAATAAAAAAAATTCGAGGTGAGGGACGCATCGATAATGCGAATGGTCATGGGTTCGTTAAGTTTGAGTTACCAAAAGTAAAAACAATCCCGCTTCCAAAGGGCACTGTGTTTCCGACAATGCACACAATTAAGTTAATTCAGCGTGCTCGAGAAGGTAAAAAGACAGATCGACAATTGCTCTTCGATGGTTCAGACCTAGAATCACCGGGGCCTGTGTCGGCTTTTATTTTGCCTCTCAAACAACCGAAAAAGCCAAATAGGGCTCTCACGGCGCCGCTTGGCCCTAATGAATTACGAACATTTAGTTTGGCTTTCTTCAATATGGACTCCAACCGGACAGAACCTGAATTTGAAATGTCAATTCAACTTCAGGACAACGGTGTTGCCCCAAGTATGATCCTGGATTATGGCAGTTATGCGGTTCGAGGGGAATTGGTGCGGATTGAAAGACTTGAAAAACCAGATTGTTGAATCTGGTGGCGCTCACTTAATTGGCTCTGCTCCCGTCGTGGTGAAGAGATCTGGTGGGTCAGCGTCTAAAGCGTCGGTGAGGTCATCAACACCGATACCTATAAGCCTGAATTTACAGCCGGTAGCTTCGCGTTCCAACAGCCATTTGGCAGCTTGAAAGATGATTTCCATCTTCTGCGTTGGACTGGAGAGGCGTCGACTTCTCGTGATCAACCGAAAGTCTGATTGCTTTAGCTTGATAGTAACGCCATGCCCTGCCAGTTCTTTATTTTTAAGGCGCTGGGAAACTCTATGGCAAAGCGGAAAAATTCTCTCCACTAGTGCGTTAAAATCGCTAATGTCGCTTTCGAATGTGGTTTCGGCGGAAATGCTCTTAGTCTGGGTATTAGATTCAACCTTTCGCGTGTCCCTACCGCGCGAGAAATGATAAAGTCGGGAGCCAATTACACCATATTTGGCGGCGAGTTCTCGTTCTTCTATTTGTTGCAGTTGGCCGATCTTTGTTATGCCGTCGCGACGCAACTTTCCGGTTAAAGAATTTCCAACGCCCCAAAGCATACTGACTGGCTTATCGGCGAGAAAATTGCACGCCTCGGCACGGCCGATAACTGCGAAGCCGCGCGGTTTATCCAAGTCGGATGCAATTTTAGCCAGAAATTTATTATAGCTAAGGCCTATACTTGCGTTGACGCCTACTTTCTGCTCAATCCTGAGCACCAAGGCCGCTAGGTGCATTGCTGCGCTGCTGCCACTTTCGCGGCCTACTGCCGTCAAGTCCAAAAAAGCTTCGTCTATGGAAAGAGGTTGGATGATCGGCGTCACTTGGCGCATCAATTCCCGAATTTGTTCTCCGACAGCATTATATTTAGACATATCGGGCTTGATTACGATAGCGTCTGGGCACGCCTGCTTTGCCTTGAACATCGGCATAGCGGACCGAATCCCGTATAATCGGGCGATATAACAAGCTGCTGCAACAACGCCGCGTTGGCCGCCGCCAATAATGACCGGTTTGTCGGCAAGAGACGGATTATCCCGTTTTTCGATTGACGCATAAAACGCATCGCAATCGATGTGGGCGATTGAAAGCTCATGGAGTTCTGTATGGCGAACGATACTTGGCGAACCGCATCGCCCGCATCGTTTCTCCAAAGCGCCGACGTTCAACGAAGCTAAACAAACCCGGCACAGCGTTGTTTGCGTTAGTGTCATAAACCGATAGCGTCATCCCAAAGTCAAGCAGCACCTCGAACGCTACTCGAATCCCCAATTTCAAGGGGGGTGTTACATGAATGAACACCTTATCCCAAAATATCCCTTTGGACTAAAGCTTTGGGCCGGTTTTGCCAAAAATTACAGGAAGGGTTGGCGTATCAAAATTGCAAATTTATCACTACAGAATTTAATTTAGATAAAGAGATTTGTTTGTGCGTGGACCGATTTGGCGCTTTCGTTGCCTATAAAAGGTGTGGTTTAGCTAATTTAGCCAATGAATTAATTTTTGAGTTTAATGTAGGAGACTCAATCCACAATCAAAGTAAAACAGCCAAAGACTTTTTTTTGGGGG
>CEUN01109188.1_pt1 | contig 87809 bp, 74 predicted proteins | sample 361501 | NCBI WGS metagenome assembly CEUN01 (sample SAMEA2622801, study PRJEB7988) | marine metagenome | biome: marine biome (ENVO:00000447); feature: marine epipelagic mixed layer (ENVO:xxxxxxxxx); material: "saline water (ENVO:00002010), including plankton (ENVO:xxxxxxxx)" | depth 120 m | reverse complement strand
GGCATATTCTTTTTGCGATACAGCGCTCTGCATTTCGCTGCGGCGCATCAATGCGTTGATCCGGGCAATCATTTCGCGGGGCGAATAGGGCTTGACGACATAATCGTCTGCGCCGGCTTCGAGGCCAAGAACGCGGTCGCTTTCTTCACCGCGTGCTGTGAGCATAATAATCGGTATTTTTTTCGTGTCATCGCGGCTGCGGAGGGCCCGGCACACTTCGATGCCAGAGCGTTCGGGCAACATCCAATCGACGACAGCGAGATCGGGTAATTCTACATCGACCCGCGCTAACGCTTCTTCGCCGGTCACCGCTACGACCGTACGGAAACCACCTCTGTCCAAATTATAGCTCAGCATCTCGGCCAGCGGCTCTTCATCTTCGACGATGAGAATTAATGGCGACATCATGGTTCCAATGTTACGCGAGTATATCTTAGCGCATTCATTCCTTGGCCTCTATGTCGTCGGTCAGCAGCCGATCAGTTCGCGTTTTGCGCGGGCGGTCTTCGCGCAACGGTTCGCCGGTGACCAGATAATACACTGTCTCGCAGACATTGGTGACATGATCACCCATACGTTCAATATTCTTGGCGATAAAAAGAACATGCGTGCAAGGAGTGATGCGGCTTGCATCTTCCATCATATATGTCAGGAGTTCGCGGAACAGGCTGACATACATCTCGTCCACCTCTTTATCCGCGCGCCAAACCGCAACAGCCTTATTCGCGTCGCCTTCAATATAGGCGTCGACGACATTTTTAAGCATTGCGATGACGGCGGTTCCCATTCTCGGGATAGAGTGGATCGGTCGAATTATTGTCCTTTCTTCAATTAGGGGTACGGTTCGGCGCGCCATATTGGTCGCGTAATCGGCAATTCTTTCAAGGTCAGACGATATTTTGATCGCAGCAACAACGTTGCGAAGATCCATCGCCATAGGCTGGCGCAGCGCCAGCAAGTTCATGGTTTGCTCATCAACAGCGTGATCCAAATCATCGATAGCCATAACGGACGGACTGTATCATCAGTGTTCGAAAATGCACGAATTCCGGAATAGCTTTGTGCTCAATTGATGAAAATATATCCGCCGCCTAGGCGGCGCCTTCGATCATCCCGACAAACTCTTCGAACAGATAGTGACTGTCCTGTGGTCCGGGTGAGGCCTCCGGATGGTATTGGACTGAAAATATCGGTTTTCCGTCGACCCGAATGCCTTCCAGAGAGCCGTCAAACAATGAGCTGTGGGTTTCTCTGATGCCCTCCGGCAGGCTGTCCCGCATTACAACGAAGCCATGATTTTGACTGGTAATTTCAACCTTGCCCGATTTCAAATCCTTCACGGGATGATTAGCACCGCGATGGCCGAGATACATTTTCTCGGTTTCCGCGCCCAGGGCCAGCGACAAGAGCTGATGCCCGAGACAAATCCCGAATATTGGTTTTTCAGCGTCCAGCAGGTTTTGAATAATGGGAACGGCATACTGACCGGTTGCTGCGGGATCACCTGGGCCATTGGAGAGAAATATTCCGTCTGGCTTTCGCTCCAGAATGTCATCTGCGCTACAATCAGCCGGAACAACCGATACCTTGCAGCCTGCCGAAGCAAGACACCTTAATATATTGTGTTTGGCGCCATAATCGATAGCGACAACATGATGTTTTGGAGCGTCCTGCTCTTTATATCCTTCCGCCAGCGACCAGCGCGATTGAGACCAGTCATATGGCTGGGTGCATGACACCTCGGCGGCGAGATCCATTCCATTAAGTCCCGACCATGCGCTGGCTTCCGATTTAAGGGAGGTCAGATCAAACTTTCCGTCAGGCGCATGGCAAATTGTGCCGGTTGGCGCACCGCCATCTCTAATCCGGCGGGTCAACTGTCTTGTGTCCAGCGCGGTAAGCCCGACCATGTTGTGCGATTTCAGCCAGGCATCGAGGGGTTTGGTTGCGCGCCAGTTGGACGGGCTGGTGATATCCCGTCGGAGAATGAGTCCCTGGGCGGCGGGCGTCACTGTTTCGACATCCTCTTCGTTGGTGCCGACATTGCCGATATGCGGAAAGGTAAAGGTAATGATCTGTCCGGCGTAGGAGGGGTCTGTCAGAATTTCCTGATACCCCGTCATGGAGGTGTTGAAGCAAACCTCCCCGATCGCCGACCCCGTTGCACCGATCCCATGCCCCCAAAATACGCTGCCATCGGCAAACACAAGCGCGCCGGTGGCATTATCTGGTTGGCGTGGCAAATCAGCCGACATTCTTGGTCTCAAATTTTGGGGGAAATTTCCCCTTAAAAAATGCTTTGAGCTTAGATACGGGATGCCGGGCGGTTGGTCAATGAGAGATTGATCAAAATTATCATTTGTTATCAATAACTTATAAAATAACAGAATGTTGCTTCCCCGAAGCGATTCCTGTAGGGTTCCGCCTTCCGATCACCACAAATATCATTCATATGCTTCGCGAAGAAATCAGCAGCGCTCTAAAGTCTGCGATGAAAGCCAAGAAATCCGAATGTGTTTCGACCATCCGGCTCATTCTCGCCGCGATTAAAGATCGCGATATTGCATCCCGTACTGGCGGCGATTCCGATGGAATCTCTGATGATGAGATTATGAAAGTGTTGCAGACCATGGTGAAGCAGCGCCAGGAAAGCATTAAAATGTATGAGCAGGGCGGTCGGCCTGAACTGGCGAAACAGGAGGCCGATGAAATCGTAATCATTCAGGAGTTCTTGCCGGAGCAACTGTCAGAAGAGGAAATTGCAGCAATCGTAAATGCGGCCATAGAGGAACTTGGGGCGGAGAGTCTCAAAGATATGGGGCGTATGATGGCCCATCTGCGGGAGAACCATGCCGGTTCAATGGACTTTGGTAAAGCAAGCGGCATTCTAAAACAAAGACTCGGGGGCGCTTGACGGCAAGCCATATGAGGCGTGGAATAGAGTTCGCGCTTTACGGACTGCAGGGAACCGCGCTGGATGGCTTTTCCGCCACATTTTCTCGATGAATTACGTAGCCGGGTTGGTCTCTCTGACCTGATTGGCAGGCGCGTTAAATTAATTCGCAAAGGTCGGGAACATACCGGTCTGTGCCCGTTCCATTCCGAGAAAACCCCCAGCTTCACGGTCAGCGATGAGAAAGGTTTTTTCCATTGTTTCGGGTGTGGCGCGCATGGCGACATCATCGGATTTGTAATGCGCACGGAAAATCTGTCTTTTCCGGAAGCTGTGCAGCGGTTGGCGGATGAGGCAGGCGTCGCAGTGCCGGAAATGTCACCCGAAGAACGCCAGACCGCCCAACGTCAGGCGAGTCTTTTGCAAGTCATGGAAGAAGCGTGTGCCTATTTCGAGAAAAGCCTTCGGAGTCCCGCCGGTCAATCCGGTCTTAACTATCTAAAGGAGCGTGGCCTCGATGAAGCAACGATTGCCAATTTCCGGCTGGGGTTCGCCCCCGATAACAGGTGCGGGATCAAGACGGCATTACTTGGCCAGACAATCACCGAAACACAGCTGATCGATGGTGGTCTCCTGATCAAACCGGATGACCCTGCGCGGCGCGATCAATCGTCCTATGACAGGTTCCGCGGCCGGGTGACTTTTCCTATTACCGACAGGCGCGGGCGGGTGATCGCCTTTGGTGCCCGCACCTTGGGGGATAACCAGCCAAAATATCTCAACTCGCCTGACACGCCGCTTTTCCACAAAGGACAGGTGCTATACGGGCTCGCAAATGCCTGGTCTGCCTCGCGTGATGAAAACCGCGTCGTCGTCGCGGAAGGGTATATGGATGTCATTGCGCTGGTTCAGGCCGGAATCAAAGCGTCGGTGGCACCGCTTGGCACAGCGCTGACAGAGAGCCAGATTGCGCTCTTATGGCGCATGACGCCGGAACCCATCCTCTGTTTCGATGGTGATAATGCTGGTATCCGCGCGGCCAATCGGGCCGCTGAACGCGCCCTGCCAATGCTCAAGCCCGGATATTCGCTGCGCTTCGTGACACTGCCGGCGGGTGAAGATCCGGATACTCTAATTGAGAAGCAGGGTGTCGCCGCCATGGAAGCGCTGCTTAACGACGCCCGCCCGCTGGATCGGGTTATCTGGGATATGGAAACCGCCGGTCAGATGCTCGATACGCCGGAGAGATTTGCGGGACTGGAATACCGTCTTGAACAGCGCGCCCGGGCGATTGCCGATGATAAGGTGCAGTATCAGTATCTCGACGCCTTCCGCGGCCGGGTCCGCGATCTGAAATATCAGTCTCGTCAGGCGAAATTCAGCAATCAAAACAGACGAAAAAGCGAGTTCAGGCGGCGAGATGGAAAATTCGGCTCAAATCGCTTCGATTCCACGCCTGCAATGCCATCACCGCCATTGGTCGCACCGGAGGCTCTGAACAAACGTCGTGAGCAGGGAATTTTGGCCGCCCTCATTAACCATTGGACACTCATGGACGAGTTTGCCGAAACTGTTGGCACGCTTGATTTTTTCGATGCTGACCTTGACAAGTTACGGCAAGAAATTCTATTGCTCTACGGCTTAACGCCTGACCTTGACTCCGATGGGGTGCGTAACCACCTTCAGGAGAAAGGATTCGCTGCGCAGTTGCAGTCGATTCTGGCCCCGGAAGTGTATATCCATGCGGGGTTTGCACGGGCAGAAGCGGAGACCGTTGCCGTTCGGCTGGGACTGGCTGAAATGGTTGAGGGTCTTAGGGAAGAAGGCCGGCGGGCAGATTTGGCAGAGGCAGAGCGGACCTATGCTGAAAACCCGACGGAGGAGAACTGGTCGAGGCTACAGGAGTGTATGGTAACGGCGCACCACCAGAACCAGATTAACCGGGATAAAACATATCCGGACTCGGTAACAGGTGGCGGTGCAACGAACCAGACTCAAAACATGGCGCAGAACACGGACCAAAAAACCGATTCAAATGATAAGAGCGACAATGGTTCGGGTGCGTCTGGTAAGGATTTGGAAATAAATTTTTAAGAGACTGTTGACCATATTCGGCGCGGCGATTCCTTGGATTCCTACCAGCGACGAACTTTAGATAAATGGTCCGGCCTCTTGAGAGCGGATTGAGAGACGATAAGACAACAAAAATTGGCCAGCCGTCGCAAACAGTACAGGACGGCTAAATACAGAGTAGCCTTGGCCAGGCCGGAATTATGTGGAGCGCGTGACCCTCATGGCGACGAAAACCAAAGCGAAACCAGCTGAACCAGCCGAAGCAACAACGGAAGGTGCCGATGCGCCATTGATTGATGCAACCGGCGCGGCGGTAAAGAAGCTTGTCCAGAAGGGCAAGGAAAAAGGCTTTGTAACATATGACGACCTCAACTCGGCTTTGCCGCCGGAAGAGGTCTCCTCGGAACAGATCGAAGACACCATGTCGAGGCTCAATGAGCTCGGTATTAATGTCGTCGAAGACGAAGATTCAGAAGACGGTGAAACCACCGCACAGAATGATAACGAGGCGGCACCGGCAACCACTACCACGACCAAAAAGGCCGGCGACGAAGATCTTGGCCGTACCGATGATCCGGTGCGTATGTATCTCCGCGAGATGGGCTCGGTTGAGCTGCTGTCGCGCGAAGGCGAGATTGAGATTGCCAAACGTATTGAGGCCGGCCGTGACAAGATGATCCTCGGCCTGTGCTCCAGCCCGCTGACCCAGCGCGCCATTGCCCGCTGGTATGGCGCGCTCAAGGATGAGCTGGTGCTGCTGCGCGATATCATCGATCTCGATGCGACCTATAACGCATCGAATGAGAAGGTCGATATGTCTGCCATCAAGCTTGCCCAGGCACAGAAAGCTGAAGCAGGCGAAGATGCAGAAGACGAGGAAGAAGAGGCCGAAACCGAGTCCGATGAAGCCGAGGACGATGATGATGATGCGTCCGAGGAGAACAACCTGTCGCTGAGCATGATGGAAGAGGCGCTCAAGCCGCAGGTGTTCAAGACCTTCGCTAATATCGCATCGACCTATAAAAAAGCCGACCGGCTGCGTGTCAAAAAGATCGCGGCCATTCGCGGCGGCCCCGAATTCAAGCGTCCGTCTGAGCGCCGTCTCGAAAAGCTCGATGAAGAGCTGGTCGATCTGCTGCAGACCGTAAAATTCAACAACACCTCGATCGAGGTGCTGGTTGATGAGCTCTATGACCACAATCGCCGCATGGTGAATATTGAGGGCCAGATGCTGCGTCTTGCGCTCAAGGCCAAGGTCAAGCGCGCCAACTATCTTGAATCCTATTTCGGACGCGAGCTCGACAATCGCTGGCTCGCTGCGGTGGCCCGCAAGAAGGAAACCGGCTGGAAGCGCTTCGTTGACCGCCATAAGGAAGAGGTCAAGACGATGCGCGCCGAGGTTGGCGAGGTCATCGACCATATCGGCTTGCCGCCGGAAGAACTTCGTGCGCTGGTGCTGCAGGTGCAGCGCGGCGAACGCGACGCCGCTCGCGCCAAGAAAGAGATGGTCGAGGCCAATCTGCGTCTCGTGATCTCGATCGCCAAGAAATACACCAACCGTGGCCTGCAATTCCTCGATCTGATTCAGGAAGGCAATATCGGGCTGATGAAAGCGGTCGATAAGTTTGAATACCGCCGCGGCTATAAATTCTCGACCTATGCCACCTGGTGGATCCGCCAGGCGATCACCCGCTCGATCGCCGATCAGGCGCGCACCATCCGTATTCCGGTGCATATGATCGAAACCATCAACAAGCTGGTGCGCACCAGCCGCCAGATCCTGCATGAGATTGGCCGCGAACCGACACCCGAAGAACTTTCCGGCCGGCTCGGTATGCCTCTGGAGAAAGTCCGCAAGGTGCTCAAGATCGCCAAGGAGCCGATCAGCCTTGAGACCCCGATCGGCGATGAGGAAGACAGCCATCTTGGCGACTTTATTGAGGACAAAAACGCGGTGCAGCCACTCGATGCCGCGATCCAGGGCAATCTGCGCGAGACCACGACCCGCGTGCTCGCCAGCCTCACCCCGCGTGAGGAACGCGTGCTCCGCATGCGGTTTGGTATCGGTATGAACACCGACCACACGCTCGAAGAGGTCGGTCAGCAATTCTCGGTCACCCGCGAACGTATCCGCCAGATCGAAGCCAAGGCGCTGCGCAAGCTCAAACATCCCTCGCGTTCACGCCTGCTCCGCAGCTTCCTGGATACTTAAACGATCCAGTCAGCCGCGCCGATTTTTGCGTACCAGCGTTTGCTAACCGTTTGGATTCCCAGGAGAATACTATCAGAACGTTGCAGTCCGTTCAGCTGGGTCTTACCATTTCATGCCGTGCTATTTGTCAACGACACTGAAAACCCAACTACCCGATATAATTGCTGTGGAAGAATCGGCGTTATGTAAAACTCAATACCAACGCCCCTAATACCGTGACCGCGACATAGACCCGCGCTTTGCCGACGGGGGTTTCGGGATTCGGAATGGTTTCCAGCTTCGCCGCGGCGCGGATGACGCCGATGGTGACCAGCAGGTTATAGGGCAGCGAGACGCCATAGCCGACGACGGCGGCGGCGATCAGCAAATCCTGCGTCGCCAGGATCAGAAAACCAAGCGTTGTTGCGAGGTTGATCAGCAGCCCGACCATGACCGCCCAGGTCCAGAACGCGCGTTCCAGCGGCACGGTGCCTTTATGAAGATGCAGAAGATCACGCATGAAGGGCTCAGTTCTAACTTTAGGACCGGCGCCGCCTCCTAGGTGGGCCAAGGTGTGTCGAAATTATCGAGGAACGCAATCTCGCTTACCGGAATACGTCGCGTCGGGCCGAATTTGCCCATCGGATAGCCGATAGGGAGGATGGCAAACGAGCCAAAATTCTCCGGCAGGCCCAAGAGCTTCTCGACCTCTTCGCGGAAGACGAGATGCCGTGCGGTGAGCGTCGCGCCGAGCCCGAGTGCGCGGGCGGCGAGCAGCATGTTCTGCACCGCCGGGTATACCGAAGCGCCGGTCGCGGCGGCGTCCGAATGGGCATCCTCTGCGCAGGCGACGATCCATACCGGCGCTTCGTGAAAATGATCGGTGAGATATTCAATCGCCTTCTCGTTGCGGTGATGCTGGTCGAGCGCCGGGCCTGGCTCCTTGGGCGCATGCGCATCGTGGCGCGGCTTTTGCACCTCGTCATAGGCGCGCTTGTAATAATGCTGAACCGCCTTTTTGACCTCGGCATCCTTGATCACGAGAAAGCGCCATTTTTGTGTGTTGCCACCATTGGGCGCGCAAATCCCTGCCTCGAGTATTTTGGTGATCAGCGCATCCGGCACCGGGTCGGGCTTGAGCCGCCGCATGGCGCGCATGCTGCGCTGAATATCGAACAGATCGGTGCTGCTCAGGTCTATTTCTTGATCGGTCATCCGGTTTCTCCCTTGTGCCAATAGCGTAGCGGGAGAGGGTGGTTCCTGCCAAGAGTGAGACGGTCTAGCGAAGGCTATCTGGTAGGAGTGAAGCGCTTGGTAAACACACTCATCGCCAAGGTGCGCTCGCCGGCCTGGATTACCCGATGCTGATATTGATAGGCGAGCAGAAACCGCACATGTCGGATGCCAAACTCATCCGCCTTGACGTCAAGCACACTGGCGAGCTCGGTCATGTTGCGTTCGGTGACATGGCGATAAAGCGTGCCCGGCTCAAAACCTGATGTGAGGAGCGGGTTTGGCGTGCGCGGATAGGGCCCAAGCCCCAAGAGCATATTGAGGATTTTGGAAATCATCCCTTCGGTTCTTTGCGGTGTTTTGGTTGCGGGCCGGTTGGCAGGAGAGGCCATGGGAAATCCTTTGATTGGTTGAGACTTTCCTATCGCAGCCGCATCGGGTGCCGGTGTGACAATTTCAGGGCAATTTATGGGCGGACAGCAATTCTAGTTGGGCGCAAGCGTCGGCTTGACCCGAATAGGCGGGTGCGCGAAAACAGGGTCCGCGCTTTCGCGGAACGGTGGGGCCTGTAGCTCAACTGGTTAGAGCAGGCCGCTCATAACGGTCTGGTTGCAGGTTCGAGTCCTGCCGGGCCCACCATTTTTCTGTTTACGCGTTGCCGCCCGCCAACCCAACGCGTCAAAAAATCCCCGGGATGGCATCAGGAACAAACCGCCGTCCAACCCAACGCGTCAAAAAATACCCCCGAAGGAAACAGATATATCGAGCGCCTTCTTATCGAAATGGATATTCGATTATCCTGAAATCACCACCAACCGCTGCGCCCATAAATAGTAAATCCGCGAGTGTTAACCTCTTCGAGATTTACAACCCTGTACAATTCTATATAGGCTGACGCCAACAAAACGAGTCCGGTAGGCGAGATCGCCGGGCTAAGGGAGACTCGGCAAATGCCTCGCGGCGACGAGACGGAGGAACTCGCACCTGAGGGTGCGGCATCGGAACAGGGTCCCGATACGGGCATTCTGTGTCTGGCGATGGTGACGATATCGTTGATGGTGGCGCCGGTAACGACACTATTGAAGGCGATGACGGTAACGATTCGCTCTCAGGTGGGGATGGAATTGATACACTCTACGGCAATGACGATAATGATACTCTGCGCGGCAACGATGGTGACGACTCACTAAACGGTGGCAACGGCGACGATACTCTGATCGGCGGCGCTGGTGCCGATGCGATCAATGGTGACGCCGGAACAGGCTGGGCAAGTTATATTGACTCAACGGTTGGGGTAACGGCTGATATTTCCGGTGGGGTCGCCGGAACCAACGATGCTTTGGGTGACACCTATACCAATATCGAAAATCTGCGCGGTACGCTTTATGGCGATACCTTGTATGGCAACAGTGGTGCCAACCTATTCTGGGCGGAATCTGGCGATGACACCGTTTACGGTGGAGCTGGTAACGATACGATTCATGGATCAAATGGTGTCGACACGCTTTATGGTGATGACGGTAACGACTACCTGCACGGTGGCAACGATAATGACACCCTCACTGGCGGGTTAGGAGACGATAATCTCTACGGCAACGCAGGTGACGACACCTACAGCTTCGATAGGGGCGACGGCGGCGACAATATCTATAACACGGGCGAGTCGTCTTCGAACGATAAGGTATCGTTCGCGGTTGGCGTCGATGAAGACCAGCTTTGGTTCCAGCAGATCGGCAACGATCTTCGGGCTCGAATTATTGGCACCAATGACTTTGTCCAAATTAAGGACTGGTATGTTGGAACCGATAACAGGCTCGATTTCGAAGTATCGGATGGCTCAGACCTAGTAGCGGCAGATGTTCAGAATCTGGTCAATGCGATGGCGTCCTTCTCAGTACCTGCGGTCGGCGACACAGAATTGAGTGACACATTCTCCGGCCAGGATCTGACGGATCTCAATAATGCGATCACTGCCAATTGGACCTAAGTAACAGATATAAAGGTAGTTCTTGTGTAGGTAGGATAATTCGTTGATGAGCGGCTGATGTTGCAGATAATTAGGCCGACGCTTTTCGCATTGCCCCTTCTCTAGCGACGTAAAATCCTTCACCATGGTTGCCTTGATGAAGGGCGCCAATAATGGACGGCAATAACAACGCCACAACCAGAAACAATGTGGGACGCAATGCCTATGTCGGCAGCCCAATCAAGCGTCTTGAAGATTTACGCCTATTGCCTGGACGCGGGCGGTTTGTCGATGATATTCGCCGCGACAATCTTCTCCACGCCGTGATTTTGCGGAGCCCAATCGGGCATGGCTTGATCAAATCCATCGATACCTCTCAGGCGGAAAATTTGCCGGGCGTCCATACCATAATTACCGCTGCAGATATGGGTGCTGAAATTCCCCTTGTGCCATTGCGGTTGATGCCAATGGAGGAGCTCGAACCGCTCGGCCAACCCGTTATCGCACAAGAAAAGGTCCGTTATGTTGGGGAGGCCCTGGCAGTCGTTCTAGCGAATAACCCGGCGATAGGAGAGGACGCGCTTTCACAGATTTTCGTTGAAATCGACCCTATTGAAGCGGTTGCAAACCGTCACGATGCCGTCGCTAAAAATTCGCTGCTGTTCGATGACTGGGGTAGCAACAAAGCGATAACCTATCGGGCGAGTAAAGGTGAGGTTGGCAACGTTTTCGAGGAGGCTGATTTTGTTCGGCGCGAACGATTTGCAACGCAACGGCATTTGGCGCTCCCAATGGAGCCGCGCGGGATTCTGGCGGAATGGGATGCCAAAGAAGAGCGTATGATCGTTGAAGGTGCTGCTAAAGTGCCATTCCCTAACCGCAAAATTCTTGCGGCAATGATGGATATACCTATCGAGTCGATCGATCTCATCGAGAGCGACGTAGGCGGTGGGTTTGGGGCGCGTGGCGAATTTTTCGCTGAGGACTTTCTTATACCGTTTGCTGCGAGGTTTGTCGGTCGGCCTGTTAAGTGGATTGAAGATCGCCGCGATCATCTTTTGACCACTGGGCATGCGCGCGAAATGGATTGCGAGATTGAAATTGCCTGCAACAATGATGGAACGATCTTAGGTTTGCGTGGAGAAGTTTGGGTCGATGCTGGGGCCTATTATCGTACTAACGGAACAATCAGCCCACGCAACGTCGCGCAATTTATGTCAGGGCCCTACCGGGTGCCGACGGTCGATATCCAGTCACACGTGATGCTAACGAATAAGGCGCCCATCGGCACGTATCGTGGGCCAGGTCGATTTGAAACGGATTTCTTTCGCGAGCGATTTTTTGATCTGGTTGCTGGTGAGTTAGGGATTGATCCCGTCGAGTTTCGCCGTCGCAATTTGGTTGCCGAACAGGATATGCCCTACGCAATTGCAACGATCCAACCCGTTGAACGCAAGGAGCAGTTTGATAGTGGCGATTATCACATGGTACTGGACCGTTGCCTCGGTGCGTTTGGGTGGGCAGAGAAAGAGAAGCTTCGCGGTCAAATGATTGACGGCGTCTATCATGGGCTGGCGGTTGGCTGTTTTATCGAAGGAGGCGCAGCCGGTCCCAGCGAGAACGCCAAGATGGTCCTGCAGCATGACGGATCCGTTAATGTCTATGTCGGTTCAACGGCTGTCGGGCAGGGGGTGCTTACGGTTCTAACGCAAATCGCCGCAGATGCGCTGGAACTCCCTATCGACCAGATCAATCTGCTACACGGTTCAACGCCTTTTGTATCGGACGGGTTCGGATCCTACCACTCGCGATCTACGGTCATGGGCGGCTCGGCGATCTTATTGGCGGCCGAGAAGCTCCATACCCACATTTGCGAAGCCGCAGCTGACAGGTTTGGCTGCGCTGTTGCCGGGATAAATCTGGTCGACGGCGAGGTGTCGAACAGTGACGGCAATTCTTGTGGGCTGGGCGAATTGGCTGGGTTAGTCCCCGAGGTCGAAGAGACTTTCCACAATCACACTCATACCTACGCGTATGGGACTGCGGCTGCGCATGTTACTGTAGATCCCAGTACCGGTGAAGTGGCGCTGATTGACCTGTTGATGGTTGAGGACGTTGGCAAAATCGTCAATCCATTGACCCTTCAAGGTCAAGCAATTGGTGCGATGGTGCAGGGGCTTGGCGGTGCCTTTCTCGAACATATGATCTATGACGAACAGGCACAGGTCGTTACGGGGACTTTGGCAGATTATCTCGCACCGCAATCCATGAACTTTCCCAATATTCGCGCAATTATGCTGGAGGAGAAACCATCGCCGGTTAGTCCGCTTGGAACAAAGGGCGGAGGAGAAGGCGGAATTCTACCCATGGGTGGGTTGATGGCAAACGCAATTGCCTCTGCGCTTTCATCCTTCGGCGTTCAACCCAATCAGCTACCACTCTCACCGGGTTATGTTTGGGACCTGATTGCCGCAGCACGATCCAGACAGTAGTGGGGAAGGCTTAATGTCAGAACGCGAAACAATTCATCTGGCGGCAGATATTTCATTCCTGCATACGGATTTCCTGTGGCGCATGCCAGGTTCATGGGTGGGGTATCCCTATTACAGCAGTTCTGAATTTTATGAAGACCTTGCCAAGGTTGCAGAGCACGGAAAATTCGATCTGTTGTTTTTCGGCGATACCGGCGGGACTTCTGAGGATTTTGGAGGAAACCATAATGCGGTTGTCAGCCACGGCGTAAAATGGCCGCGCCATGACATGACCCCAATGGTTCCTATTTTGGCGCGGCTTACCAAAAACATCGGTTATGCGCTAACCATGTCAACGACCTATCATCACCCGTTCCATTGTGCCCGAACGTTTAATTCCCTTGACCATGTCACCAAGGGGCGGATCGCCTGGAATGCTGTGACCTCAGCCTATAGGTGGGAGGCGATGAACTGGGGGTTCGAGGTCATGATGGATCATGACGAACGCTATCGACGAGCCCAGGAATTTCTACAGGTTGCCTGCGCTCTGTGGGACAGCGTGGAACCTGATGCCGTCATTTTGGACCGTGAAAGCGGGGAGTTTCTCAATCCGGAAAAAGTACACCGTCTTGATTTCAAGGGAGACTATTTCAACGTTCGCGGTCCTTTGCCGGCGCTGCCATCGCCGCAGCAGAGACCGGTGATTATTCAAGCCGGTTCTTCTGGCCCAGGGATGGACCTTGCGGCTAAATATGCTGATTTGCAGTTCAGCACACGGCGTACTGTGGAAAGTATGAAACAGCATCGCGCAGCCATAGACGAGAAGCTGGTAAATCTAGGCCGGACACCACGTGATCTCGGTATCTTATGGTCGGTTCGGGTACAGGTAGCGGAATCACAATCCGAGGCGCGGGCCAAGGAACAGGCTTTCTTGGATTCAATACCGCCTGAAGGGGGGTTGATTGAAATGTCTCAATGGTTCGGCGTCGACTTCTCCACTGCGGAACTCAATATGACGCTTTCGGATTTTGCCGACCAGGTACGTGAACAAAAAGGCAATCTCGGGACCTTCGATGAGTTGTTAAAAACGACTGACCCAAAGATGACGGTCCGTGAGTTTGGGCGCGACTACATGACTCAACGCGTCATGGTTGCCGAGGGTACGCCGGAAGAGATCGTCGATAAGTTGGAAATGATCCATTATGAGACGGGCGCCAATGGTGGCTTTATTTTGGCGCGCGGGTTCCATGCTTCAGACAATATGCGGGAATTCGTCGATCACGTTGTGCCTGAGCTTCAGCGTCGCGGATTGTCCAAAACAAAATATAGCGGACCGACATTGCGTGAAAATTTTAATGACTGAAGTCGATGTGTTTCGAGTAGGCCGTCACCAATGAGATTTTAGTAATTAAATCGAATGACCGCGTCGCATTCTCAAATTCTCGAGAGAATTCATACTGCACTTTTCGTTGGATTGGGGTTAGGCGTATTACTTTCCTTTGGACTGGGGTCCGGTTCATTTAGCAGCCTGAAATGGGCTTTCTTGTTTCTTGGTGCCGCCATAATTTTAGTTTATGCGGCTGCAGGTTTGATAAGAACTCGAACCATAGAAATCGATAAATTTTCGATATCGTTGCTAATCCTAAATTTCTTTGCAGCACTTAGTTTGATTTGGTCACCTGATCCCGCCGGCGGATCGATACAGTGCGCCGGATTGGGCGCATTTTCTGTACTGATGATTTACGCAAGACAGTGCAACGGGCCACAACTCTTATTTCGGATTTGTGTTCTAAGCCTATGTGCGACCATTGTTTTGCTTGCACTTGGTGTAGTTCTCCCTGAAATCCATGGAGGATTTGGTAACGAGAACTACCTTTCAGAGACTATTCTTTTGTGTCTGCCATTTGTTTTTGGGTGGTTTCAGATTCGCGAGGCGTTTGATCGTTGGTTGGGCCCAATTCTTTGTGTATTGGCGGGCGTTTTTCTTATGCTCTACAGCGGGTCGCGGGTTGCTGCCGTTGGATTGTCAATTCTCGGTGCCTGTTGGCTGATTCTAATTTTTTCACGGCGCTTCGGCCCACGAAATACAATCCTTTTACTCATAGTTTTTGTGGCTGGGGCCAGTGCGATGGGCTGGCTTTTCCGAGAAGAGATATTGGTGTTTCCACCCATACAGGCCAGGCTAGAACTTTATATAAATTCCTTCGCTCTTTGGCTGGAATACCCGTTACTTGGAACGGGTCTGGGCGGATTTGATTTTCATTACCCAAGATTTCAGCAATTTCACCTCACCATTTTTCCTTACCAGGAAATTTTGTTTCCAGCATTAAATACCATCCTGGTTTCGCCATTCCTGTTCGCTGACGCAGCCCATAATGAATTTTTGCAGATTCTGGTCGAAACAGGTGTTGTTGGTCTCGCAATATTTTTGGGTGTGGTGTTTCAGATCGTTTGTATTTCAATGGCATCCACCGAGCACTCAGCTCTACGTGCGGCAGGTGTGTCGGCAGCCATTTTATTTTTGGTGATTGCCCTGATGAACTTTCCGCTCCGAAATCCGGCTACAGCGGGGATGGGTGCATTGATTTTGGGCATTTTAGCCCGAGGTGCTGGTGGACAAATTTCGCCAGCCTTGTTTAAAATTCATCTTTCGCAGCTCTCAGTATATTCAACAGGGATAGCGGCTATCTTTTGTTTGGCGTTAACCGTTTTTGGCAGCGCAAAACAGGTTCTGGCATCTCGCGATTTCGCAATTTATCAGTTGGTAAGAGAACGGTTGCCCGGAAGGACGCTATTTTATGCCAGACGCGCTTATGACCAGTTTCCGGTTTCGGTCAGGTACCGTCGGGACCTTTTTGCTGCGTATGTCGACTGGTTCATAAAATACCCAAAGAAATCCAGTATACCTTCGTCGCATCATGCTTGGTACTACGACGTGGGGCTGTCAGCGGGAAACCACAATCCCGCTGTATTACTAACCAGATTGCGGTTCTTGATACTTGGGAATGCCGAACTCGACAAATCGTCAGAAATTGAAAGTATTTTTGCGACTTTTAAAAAATTTGCGCCGAATTTTTTCTCTGTAAATTTCACGGAAGGCGATTATGCGAAAGCGACGGGCGATCTAAAACGCGCGAATAAAGCCTATGCAAAGGCCAAAGCTATTCTCAAAAGGAACAACGCGCGAAAACGTGCAAATACCGAAAAATCTCAACTAAGGTTTCAAAAATGATACCGCGTCGTCTGCGGGGACGCAGCCAACCATATTTGCCATCATACCGGTGGTGCAAAAATGTCCGATAGTGTGGACCACGGTGACCATACGCTTGTGCCCCAATGCTACTTCGGCGGCCTTAAACCCTTCGTCTGAGAGATTGCCGGTCGCCAATAGTTCTTTGGTCACCGCATAAACAGCAGCATCATCGTCATCATCAAAATCTGGCTCGGACCCTTCATTTATTGCTTCGACAACATCCTTTGAGAGCCCCGCTCCCAAACCCATTTTCGCCTGCGCGCTCCAGGGGTAAGACGCGTTCCAGTATTTTACCGTCATCAAGGAGATAATCCGGATCTGTGCTTTCGTGAGTGAACAATCGAGCAAAAACGCGCTTGAGACGTTGTGTAGATCCCATACCGGCCCGGAATAGGCGTAGCCAATCGCTGGGCCAACGCCGACGCGACCATTGTCTCCGAGAATACGGTCATAAATCGCGCCTTGTTCGTCATCCATATCTTCACGTGCTTGTGGTGGAATTCTTGTCATTTTGCGCTTTCCAGTTCTGTGTTCTCAGTCGCCTCCGGAATCCTAAGACTCCGGCCACTCGATAATCACGTCCTCCGGGTGATCGACGACTTTATAGGTTTTCATAGGGATCATGCAGGGTGGTGCCGTGACCTCCCCAGTTCGAATATCAAAGCAACCGGCATGAAAATCGCATTCGATATTATATCCGTCGAGGTAGCCTTGCGACAGCGATCCGGGGCCATGAGAGCAGAGGTCGTCCATGACAAAAAATTCACCCTCGACGTGAAATACGGCAAGCGACAGACCCTCTGTATCGACCTTATATCCCTCGTCTTCTTCTACATCTGACTTTTTGCAAAGGGTTAAAGTAGACGCTTCTGACATTACTTCCTCAACTTAACCAATCAACTTCCGATCAATATGCGCTGGTGATAGCCGGAAATCTACAGTTTGGCACCCCTTTTTTGACTTCAAACGGCGACAGTAGGACGGCAGTTTAGCAGGCCGTGATTCAGTGCTTCGGCATCCAAATTTCGTCCAATAAAGACCAGCCGCGACTGCCGTGGATCGGAACCCCATGGACCGGCGTAATCGCCTTCCAGCATCATGTTGACAGCTTGTATCACCAGCTTTTGGTTTTCTCCGTCAATTGCAAGCACACCCTTGATCCGCAAGATTTCAGCCCCTCGCCTTGAAAGAAGTTCTTGCAGCCATACTTCCAACCGTTCGGCGTCAAATTGTGCATCGGTGCTCAGCGACACGCTGGCAATACCACTCGCATCTATGTGGCTATGATTGTGATCGTGACTATGTTCATCATCATCGTCGTCAATGCTCGGTAGCTGTGATTCAACACGGTCGAGATCGAAACTGCACCGATCAAACACTTCACCAGCTGAAACGTTGGACCGGTTAGTTCGCGTGACGGGTGCAAACGGATTTAGATGCTTCAATTGCATTTCAATTTTTTCAACAGGGACCGCCGCATCGTCAACCTTGTTAAGAACGATATGGTCGCTAAAGGCGATCTGGTCGGCTGCGTCCTGACCACCTTTTAGTTGATCAAGGATGTGCACGGCATCGACGACGCAAAGAACAGAGTCCAGGCGGCACTGGGTCCCAATGACCTGATCAATCACCATAGTCTGGATCACCGGGCTCGGGTTCGCGAGACCCGTCGTTTCAATAATGATGCCGTCCAAATCGGATTTTGCGGAAAGCAGCGACCGCATAGTGCGGATAAGATCGCCCCGAACGACACAGCAGATGCAACCGCTATTGAGTTCGATGAGTTCTTCATCGCCCGTCTCAATGAGATCGCCATCGATTCCGATGTCGCCAAATTCATTGACGAAAACCGCTAATTTTTTTTCCGTATTTTCGGCAAGAAGTCGATTTAACAGCGTCGTTTTTCCGGCACCCAGAAAACCCGTCAGCACCGTGACAGGAATCCGTGTATCAGTGTCGCCAGATTCCGCTGTCACGAACGATCCCTTTGCGGCCTTAGTTCCAGGGCATGAGCGATACGTGAATGACCTCTCCGCTACCGCCTACGGCGTTAATGGCATCATGGGTGTCTTTAAGACTGTATTTGTGTGTTGTGATCAACCCAATGTCATAGCGATCAGTATTGAGCTGTTTTAGAGCCAATTCGCAGCTTTCGAAGTTATGGCCGCGCGCCGCTTTAACAGTGATGTATTTGTTGCCGATTTTGCCTAATGGGAAGTTGGGGAAATCCGGCACATCTTCTCCCTGAATTTGCAAGGTACCACCTTTGCGTTTCATTGCTTCGATACCAAGTAGAACGGGAATTGTTCCAGCGCCGGCGGTGCAATCTAGTGAGACATCAACACCTTCGCCGCCCGTAACTTCCATGATTTTTTCGAGCGGGTCTTCTTCCTCAACATTGATCACAACATCAGCGCCGAGAGTCTTTGCGACCTGCAGACGTTTGGTGTCTTTGCTTGTCCCGGTGACGATGATCAGCGACGCACCGGCAGTCTTTGAAGCGATGGTGTTGCACAGGCCCTGTTGTCCCGGTCCCTGTATCAGTACTCGGCTGTCGTATCCCACGCCGCAATCGAACAAGGCCCATTGAATGCCGTTTGCCATTGGTGTGACGACACCCGCGTGTTCAGCCGACAGCCCGTCCGGTACTTTGTGTAGTACTGAGTTCCAGGGGAGATACATATATTCGGCAAATCCACCGAAAAGATGTGGCGCTCTTTCCGCCAACGTGTAACCGAAACGCAATCCCTCGGGGAAGCGGCGCCAATCGGTAAACATGCAAAGGCGATACTCGCCTTTGTGACACCATTCGCAGTCCATACAGCCCACATAATGCTCGGCGAAGACCATATCGCCTTCCTTAAGACCGCGGCGCTCCTGAAAAATCTTACCGGCCTTGGCGATATAGCCGATATTTTCGTGACCCATGATAACCGGGCCTTCGAAAGGAGGTTTGGAGTAGAATTTGACGTCGGTGCCGCAAATACCTGCTACCTCCACCTTCATCAGCGCGGCTTCCGGCGGAATATCCGGCATATCATATTCACGGAATTCCGTTGTCTGTGGGGCAACTCTGACCGCTGCGTTCACTTTTTCTGCCACGCTAAACTCTCCCTTGTATGACGTTGACTAAGAACTATCAAAGCGGCAGGGTGCAAGCAAGGTAGGACGAATTTTTTCCCGACGACGCCCGCATTAATCGGACAATTGCTCGGCCCCGCGCGATGTTATCAGGTGTCAATTAATGTTTAGACGGCTTGCACCGGCGACCAACAATTTGGATCAGATTTCCCGCGTTGAAGCGATCCTGCGCGCGCGATTTGATGTCGACGATACTGAGATTGTTCTGGTTTCCGAAGACCCTGGCATCAAACCGGGGTTTCCGCCCTTCGAGACAAATATATTATTTTGGAAGAACGAGACCAGATACCGGTTAAAGGTCTTTTCCAAAGTCTCTGACGTCTCCGAACGCGATGTGCCTGTCAGGTGGCTTCTGCCGTCACTTGAGGACACGGGAGAGGGAGATTGCTGCTGAGGCGGAATATCTAAGAATGCGAAAACTTTTAATCTTGTCGATAGCGTTGGTTTGGTCTGTTTCTACGCCAATGGCCAAAGAGTTTAGGGTGTCCTCTGCAAGTGAAATTTCGAGCGCCATGGAGAACGCTTCGCCAGGAGATGTCTTGATACTGGCAAATGGTGTCTGGAAAAATCAGGAAATCATTATAAGCGGTGAAGGCTCGGCCGATACGCCCATAGTCATTCGCGCAGAGACACCGGGAAAAGTAACATTTTCTGGTGAGACCACGCTTTGGGCAAAAGGCAAACACATCGTAGTTGACGGTATTGTCTTTAAGGACGGCGGGCTGAGTAGCGGCGCAGTTGATTATCTAAAAGAAACAGTCGACGGCCCGCCAAGCGTTGTGACGATTGGGCCGGGTTCTCATATTCGACTGACCAATTGCGCGATCGAAAACTACAACCCCGGAGACGAGTATACCGAGTACAGGTGGGTCCGGCTCGAGGGGTCGCACCACGAAGTTGATCATTGTTCCTTTTCGGGCAAGACCAATCGAAAACCGATTTTAAACCTGCATCGGCCTGAGCTCAAACCGCACCGACACCACATTCATCACAATCACTTTTCGGATCGCCCCAAAGCGAAGGGGAATGGTTACGAAACAATCCAGCTCGGTACCGGCGGTGACGCAGAACGCGCCGCATTTGTTTCTGTTGAAAACAATTTGTTTGAGGGCTGTAACGGCGAGATCGAAATCATATCAAACAAAACGAGCAACAACGTTTTTCGCGGCAATGTATTTAAGGGAAATCGTGGGATGCTCACATTGCGCAATGGCCATAATAATTTGGTCGAAGGAAATGTGTTCTTGGGAGACGGGGTCAAGAAAAGTGGTGGCGTTCGTATTACCGGAAAACAAAATAAAATTGTTGGCAACTATTTCGCTGGTCTGCTTGGCTCAGGTGCGAGGTCTGCGCTTACCGTTATGACGGGGACAAAAAACACCGACGGCAAGGGTGGGTATAATCAGGTCAATGGGAATCTGATTGCGTCCAATATACTACTTAACAATAAGGGTGGGATTTACGTCGGCTATATTAGCAAGCGATGGAGAGATCATGATCACTTCCATCCCATCAGCACCCGTATCGAAAACAACGTGGTTCTCGGCGCAGGCAAGAAGCAACTTATCCTAAAAAAAAAGATCGCAGGAATTCACTGGAAAGGAAATTCGATTTCCGCAAGCCTTCCTGAAAAGGCCGCTGGAATTGACGGGATTGAAAAAACCAGCGTTGAGCTGATGCAAGGTCCCGCGGGATTGATGGTTCCGAAACGCTTGGAAAAACAATTAGCGCAAAAGCTCAACAAGCTATCAAAAAGTTTTGTTGGCGCTTCCTGGCGGCGGGTACCCCTGCTCGCAAACAAGTAGGGTCAGCAACCAGAAGTAACTCAACGAATTACTTGGCTGATTTGCCGCCATCCGCCATGAGAATGGTACCCGTGATGAATGAGGCTTCGTCAGAGGCAAGCCACAGGATCGGATAGGCAATTTCCTCGACCTCCGCCCAGCGCTTCATGAGTGTCGCGTCGGCTTGAATTGCATCGATATCAGCCTGATCCATACCATCCGCTGCAAAACGAGCTTTATGAAAAGGCGTAAGTGTGCCGCCCGGGCAAACGCAATTAACGCGGACACCATGTTCGGCCTCTTCATGAGCCAAAGTGCGGGTCATCGAGTTGATTGCGGCTTTAGTGGCATCGTATTGCCCCATATTTTTGCGCCCGATCACGCCATAAACGGATGAGACATTTACGATGGCGCCCTTATCCGACTCTCGCAAAAAAGGCATGGCGGCTTTTGCACAGTTGGCGGTGCCCAATAGATTAACGGAGATAATGTCTTGCCAGGACTCTGGCGTTGCTTCTGTCAGGTGAGTGAACTTCCGTATTCCGGCGTTATTGACGAGCACGTCGAGACCACCCATACGATCTGCCGCTTCCTGCATCGCCTTCGTCGCGTCATCTTCCAGTACGATGCTGGCTGCGATTGTTGTCACGTTGGCATTTGGACTGTCGCTGATGATGTTGGTAGCCGCTTCTGCGAGGGCGTCTTCATCCAAGTCCAACAGGACGACCTCGGCACCTTCATCACAAAACAGTTTACCCGCAGCGCTGCCAATTCCGCCGCCACCACCGGTGATTACGCATTTTTTACCAGCAAGGCGGGTTGTCATATTATTCCCTATTGAATTTTTTCCAGGTCGTGCGCGGCAATGACTTCATTGCCCGACGGCACCACAACGATCTGATCAGCGGGGTCTCGAATGGTGCCTGGCGGATCTTCGCCACGTTCCATCGCATTAATGGCCTCGTTCAGGATCCGTCTAAACATAACAACACCCCGGTCAGAGGATGCCAAATGCTCGAGCGCGTGCCGGGCAATGGGTCGCTGACTGACCTGTGCTTCCCAGTCATCAGGGACGCGCTGGGTTTCTTCATAGTCGCGGATGATCTCGCCATCGGGCGGCTGAAAAATACGTTTTCCGGGGTCGATGCGTTCGATGTGATAGCCAATGGTGCGTTCGTTATCGACCGGCGTCCACCAGCCCACCATGCGCGCCCGCTCTGTTTCCTTTTCGGGATCGGTGCCGGCGACTTCGGGTGGCGGGATACATTTGCCTGTCGGCACAAAAATTGTGGACGTACGAATGAGCCGGTTGCCACTCTCGGTATCTGTGGTCCGGATATAAGAGACATGCCGGTCTGAGCGAACGAAGTCGAACTTCGGTTTAATACCCATGACATCCGCAAAATCGAACAGGCTTTCGTTCATGCCGTGCAAAGCGAAGATGTGAACCGGATCGGCCGCATTTTCATGAAGTTGAAGCCAGTTGCACGCTGCGACGGCACCGCGGCTGTAATTGCGGTAAGCAAGATACTCAGCGTCATCGTCTTCAAGAATGTCGTATCGCGGTAGTAGCGGTTTTTTGTCCAATGGCCCCATATATATAAAGACCAGGCCCCGATATTCCTCAGCCGGGTACCATGGTTGGCGAACCTCGTCTTTGTAGTCACTGGCGTCAGGTTCGCCGGGCTGATCCAGACATTTGCCCTCTTCATTATACAGCCAGCCATGATAGCAGCAGCGAAGGCCATTCTCCTCGATCCTGCCATATTCCAAGGAAGTGCCCCGGTGACAGCAATGAGCACCTAGCACGCCAACTTTTCCGGATTTGTCCCTATAGGCAACAAGTTCCTCATTAAGAATTTTGAGATACTTGGGCAGATCGGACAGCTCCGACGACATGCAGATCGGGTGCCAGTAACGCCGCAGGAGTTCGCCCATCGGCGTTCCTGCCTCAACATGGGTCAATCTCACGTTTTCTTCGGGTACAATAGCGTTTCGCCCGTATCCCGAACCTTCGGAAACGGTAAGTGTCAGGCTCTCCCGATCCAAAACGTCGTTCTTCATTGTGAAGCCATTCCAATTGGAAATTTGGTCTAGAGCCTAGGGATCAGCTCCCCTTATTGTCAAGGTGGCGACCCTTGCAATTGAGCCCCAAGCGCGACACTGTCAGCTTTGTTGGGTACTTTTCGTACTCTAGAAACTTTGGAGAAATTTATGGCGGCGAAGCTGTTCGAACCCATTGAGTTGCGGGGTCTCAAGCTGCCAAACCGTATCGTTGTAGCACCAATGACACAGTTCTCCGCCGAGGAAGGCGTCGGTGGAGACTGGCATTTGATGCATTTGGGTCAATATGCAGTTTCGGGTGCGGCACTTAGCCTGACGGAATCCTGCTATGTGGCACCGAATGCCCGTAATGCCCGGAGTTGTCTGTCTCTTTATTCAGACGAACAGGAAACCGCCATCGGACGCATCGCGCAGTTTTTCGATTCCCATAGCGATGGTTTTTTTGGCGTTCAGCTGTGTCATGCGGGCCGCAAGGCTTCCGCCCGGGAACCGTTTAAGGGTGGTGGTCCTCTGCCGATATCGGAGGGAGGTTACGAGGCGTCAGCACCCTCGGCTGTGCCGCTCAACGAGGAATGGCCTGCACCAAAGCCCCTGTCTGCAGAGGCCGTGTCGGATGTCATCCAGCTTTTTGTCGATTCCGCGCGCCGAGCAGAGCGCGCTGGTGCCAAAGTCATCGAGCTTCATGGTGCGCATGGCTACCTGATCCATCAATTTTTGTCGCCCCTGACCAACCGCCGAAACGATGAATATGGTGGGAGTTCGCGCAATCGCATGCGCTTCGCAGTTGATGTTTTTGACGCCGTACGAGCGGTATGGCCGGATGAATTGCCAATCGGCATTCGGGTGTCCGCGACAGATTGGGTGGAAGGCGGTTGGTCAGTAGAGGAAACGGTTGAACTTGGCCGTATCCTTGATCAGCGGGGCTGCGATTACATTCATGTCTCGAGCGGGGGGTTAAGCCCGGCGCAAAAGATTACCGTCGGGCCGGGTTATCAGGTTGGTTTTGCTGAAAGCGTAAAATCAGCCGTGAAAATGCCGGTTATTGCGGTCGGTCAGATCAATGACGCTGAATTTGCCGAAACCATATTGCAGGATCAGAAGGCCGATATGATCGCGCTGGCGAGACCGGTTATCTATGACCCCAAATGGGTTTGGCATGCGGCGCATCAGTTGGGAGCGCCAATTGCCTATCCTCGACAATATGAGCGCGGACACCCCGATCGGTGGGGCGCAAGTGGCATTAATGCGCCTGGGAATCTTATTCCTGAAAAATAAATGTTTTTAAGACGTTAACCCGTCCAGAAACTTCAAAACCCGCTGAGGTGCGTTCTCTTCTGTCTGTTCGTCGACAGCTATATCCCAGTATTCTGAGCCGTTAATGCATTCCTGCAAATAACGTGCAGCGGATGTTGCATGAAAACTGTCATTTCCGGGAACGATCAGAGTTGGAATATCAAGATTCATAAGGTCTTCGGGCTCTGCGCCTGGTGCAGTATCGCGATCAAACAGCCCGCGATACATCGCGGTAACAGTCAGGAGATATTGTGCCTTGTCTAATTCAGCGTAAGTCTTTGCAAAATCATCCGAATTTCTGATCGGTTGACCCCAGGGACCGCCGCGTGGATCTCCGGAAAAGTTTTTGTCATGACTTTTGACGAGGTCGACCACCGCCTGCAGCCCGTTTTCATCGACAAACGCAACATGCCGGGCAAAACGCTGATGGCTGCTGATGCGATAATTAGCGCCGCCAACCGGCCAATAATGGATCATCGATAACGTGCGTTGGGGAATAGCGACGCCGAATGCGGAAACTGGCGAACAACCCATGCAACCACCCATAATATGGGCTTTTTCAATTTCGAGCGCATCTAAAAGGCCGGCACCTTGCCGGACAAAATGGTCCCAGGTGATTCGCTCGACACGACCGCCTGATTGCCCGTTTTCCCGCCTGTCGAACACGATACATTTGTAATGTTTCGGCAGATGATCGAGGAGTTTGATGCGCTTATACACGCCCAGATCCGTCCACTGTTCGACGCGGGCATCAAATCCGCCCGGCGAATACATTAAAATAGGTGGGCCATCACCCATCACCTCATACCGGGTGTCGATTCCATCAGCTTCAATAAAAGGCATTTTTCGGTCTTTCGAATGTCCTTTAGGCTGTATAACACAGGGTTTCCGCCGGTTCTATCGTGGTTTGCCAATGACGTGTCATTGAATTGACGTTAAAGCGCACATCCTTTACTTTCCGCGCCATCTAACACATTGTGTTATTATGAAGTAAGTGTATCGCCATAAGTTCCTGCGCGGGTCCAACGGGGCGGAACTAGCGGCGTTATTTGAGTACAAGGAGACCGCAATGCTTCGTAAGGAAGTGAATGAACTTCTGACGCAGACCGATAGGGGCACGCCGATGGGCGAGCTTTTTCGTCAATATTGGCTGCCGGCGTTGCTTGCCTCGGAACTTCCTGAAAATGATTGTCCGCCGGTTCGCGTAAAGCTCCTTGGAGAGCCGATGATTGCGTTCCGCGATACCGACGGAAACTATGGATTAATTGAAGAATTCTGCGCCCATAGGCGCGTGTCGCTATGGTTCGGCCGGGTTGAAGAGCATGGTATTCGCTGCCCCTACCATGGCTGGAAATACAATCATACCGGCCAGTGCATCGAGGTCCCTTCGGAACCCGAGGAAAGCGGTTATTGCCAGTCAATCAAGTTGCAGGGATATCCGCTGATTAAGGTTGGGGACATCCTCTGGACCCATATGGGGGACCCGGAAAACCGGCCGCCCGAGCCCGAATGGGAGTTTTGCACGGTTATGCCCGAGCAGACCTTTACCTCAAAACGGCTGCAATACTCCAATTGGCTTCAGGCCATGGAGGGCGGCATTGATTCCAGCCATGTATCGTTTTTGCACGGCAAAGGGTTGACCACCGACCCGCTGTTCAAGGGTTCCAAGGGGAACGAGTATAATCTTAATGATTTCAAGCCGATATTCGAGGTTGAGCCGTCAGAAGGCGGGCTTTTTATCGGCGCGCGCCGCAATGCCGAGGAAGGCCGGTATTACTGGCGCATTACCCAGTTTGTCGTGCCGACCTTTACGATGATACCGCCGCGCGGGGATCACCCGCAGCACGGCCATTTCTGGGTGCCCATCGATGATGAAAACTGTTGGGCGTGGAGTTACGACTACCACCCGACGCGGGCTTTGAGTGACCGGGAACGTCAGAATCTTGTGGATGGCCACGGTATTCATAATGAATATGTTCCCGGCACGTTCATTCCGTTGCAAAACCGCGACAACGACTATCTGATGGACCGGGAAGCCCAGAAAAAGGGCATTTACTACTCCGGCATCAAGGGAATCGCGATGCAGGACGCCAGCTTGCAGGAATCGATGGGGCCAATCTGTGATCGTACCCGTGAAAATCTGGTTTCGACCGACAACGGCATCATTATGGCCCGGAATTTGTTGCGGAGAGCCGCGACAGACCTGGAAAAGAAGGGCAAAACGCCACCTGGCGTTGACCCGGAACACCACCATGTGCGCTCAGTTGCCGCTGTTCTTGAGCCTGAAGAGAAATACGCGGTTGCTCTAGCCGATGCCTTGCGCTCGGCCCCTGGTAAAGAGCGTATGTCCGTTTAAACACAACACCTTAGTAATTATCGGGGCATCGGCGGGTACCAGCCGGTGCCCATTTCGATTCCGTTTGTGACGGGCAATGAAAGCCACAGATTCGTTGGCTCTGGACACCAATTGTCGTAGTTAGTTGTTTGGGCCGTGGGGGAGAACGTCCCGAGTCACAAATTAGTCCTTTGGATGTCGGAATATTTTACAATAAGGGGGCTTTCCCGAATTTGGTAAATGCATAACTTGTTGAAAAACAACAAAACTAGGTAGTTGGCACAGGTTTTGCATGGTGATGGGGGAGTTCACATGACTTTAGGATTAAAGTGATGAAAAATAAATTTTTAGGTGCAGTTGCAGCAGTAGCGCTGTTGGCGAGCGGGAACGCAAATGCGCTGATCATTGATGATTTCAGTGTGACGCAGAACGTATCGCCCACGACTGCGGGTGTATTAGAGACGAGCACGGTTACGGGTGCCGGTACCAGTATTATCGGTACCTAACGGACTGTTACGATCTTTAATTTAACTGGTACGGATACGGACGTCGATATCAATGTACCAACAGCTGGTCAACTGGAGCTTTCTCACGGCACGAATAACGCTACCACGACACTCATTTATGATGGCGTTGGAACCGGCGGTTTTGCGTCGACTGATTTTACTGCTGGCGGTGATGATACAATTCAATTCCTCGTCACCCAGGCCGATGCTTTCATGGTCGGTATTCAGGTTGAGGTGTTTTCTGGCGTTGCAAACTCATCGATAATAAATAGCGCAGGACTCGGTGCACCAGGAACGCTGGATTTGCTGTATTCCTCATTTGTGGCGAATACCGGTAGCGGCGCTGACTTTACGGCTATCACCGGCGTTGAAATAACCTTTACGACGACGATCGGAATTGAAGATGCGGCATTTATGGGCGGCGAAATAGAGAGTGTCGCCTAGGAATTAAGGTTCAACAAAACGGTGTCACGTTCTTGATCGAAATGCGTCGATACCATCGACGGACACATGTCGCAGAGCCTGTCTCGAGGGGCAAAAGTTCGTTGGCTTGATGCCGCAATCAACGATATTTGTTCAGTTTCCCCCTAGTCTTGGGCCCAGTCTAACACTACCTTTCTGCATTCATTTGTTTGAACCAGCGTTAGCGTTCATTTGGATCACTATTCTGGAGTGAAAAGAGCGCAATGAGCGAGGATCGAAAACTCCATTTCGGCGCCTTTATGCGGCCCGTGACAATTCATACCGGTGCGTGGCGCTACCCGGGCGCCTATGCCGACGCCAACTTTAATTTCAAACACATTGTCGACTTCACGAAGAAGCTTGAGCGCGGAAAATTCGATGCGTTTTTTATGGCGGATCATTTGGCCGTTTTAAATATGCCGATGGATGCATTGAAACGTTCTTCGACTCCAACGTCTTTTGAACCGATGACGTTGTTACCGGCACTTGCGATGGTAACCGAACATATTGGCCTCGTGGCGACTGGCTCGACGACCTATGACGAGCCTTTTCATGTCGCCAGGCGCTTCGCATCTTTAGACCATATCAGCGATGGGCGAGCAGGTTGGAATGTTGTGACCACATCCAACCCGAATGCCTCAATGAATTTTGGTCGTGACGACCAGATGGAACATGATGAGCGCTATAGCCGTGCGCGCGAATTCTATGACGTGGTGACGGGGCTCTGGGATAGCTGGGCCGACGATGCCTTTATTCGCGATCAGGAAAGTGGTGTTTTTTTTGATCCTGAAAAAATGCATGTCCTTAATCACGACGGAAAATACCTGAAAGTTCGGGGTCCCTTGAATATTGGCCGTCCCATTCAGGGATATCCGGTGATCGTGCAGGCAGGTGCATCAAATCCTGGCCGTCAGCTCGCGGCGGAGACCGCCGAGGCGGTGTTTACAGCACAAAGCGATCTCGCTGCGGGTCAAGCGTTTTATGCGGATGTAAAGAGCCGTATGGAAAAGGTTGGCCGCAATCCCGAACATATGAAAATTTTACCGGCTTGCATGGTCATTCTTGCAGACTCCAAAGAAGAGGCCCGGCAAAAGCGGCTCAAGCTCGATAGTTTGGTACACTACGAAAGTGCAATCGCTTCTCTCTCGATTGCTTTGGGTGTGGATGCCTCGAAATTTGATCAGGATGCACCGCTGCCCGATGATATTCCCGAAACCGAGGCAGGCCAAAGCAGCCGGGAACGGGCTATTCGCGCCGCGCAGGAGGACAATCTTACAGTCAGGCAGCTTGCGCAGCGGTTAGGGGGGCATTCCAGCCTGTGCCTTTTGGGTACACCTGAAGAAGTGGCCGATCAAATGGAGGAATGGCTCATGACCCGCGGTAGCGACGGTTTCACCATTCAGTTTCCTTACGTACCAGAAGGAATCGATGATTTTGTCGACCGTTTGGTTCCTATCCTTCAGGACCGTGGTTTGTACCGCAAGGAATATGAGGGCAAGACGCTTCGTGAGAATATGGGTCTGCCGCGGCCGCCCAACCAGTTCTTTTCAGGGTAGTTAGGCGCTTCGCATCATTGTCATCAAGTCGCGGACCGAGCTGATACTTTCGATGTCATTGATCGCAGTTACCAAGGTATCGATCTTGCTGTCTGCCAGACAATAGCCAGCACAAATACGTAATTTCTCTTCAAGTTGCTCAGGGGATAACGGGTTTTCAGGCGCGCCTAGCGGATAATCGCATCGAGCACTAATAGTGTTGCCGTCTTTGGTATCTACTTCGGCTATCGCTTGACCATTGCCAAGCTCGTCGTCGGCAATGATCTCTACCTTGTTGGCGGCAAAGTCTCGCAGTACCGGATCGTCGTAATATTCCGGTTCAAACTGGTCGAGCGTGACCTTACGGTCCTTGAGGTAAATTCCAGCTACATAATGCGCAGAAAGGAGTGCTTCGAATTTGGCTTCGTAGGTCGAAAACCCGCCATGCATTTTATAAGGTGTTTGGCTAAGCCGCAGCCGCACCTTGGCGACATCGTCAAAGGCGACGTCATGTTCCTGCACAACGTTGAATAGTGACGTGATGACCTCCTGCAGTGCCGTCGCCGATGGCCATAGACGGAGGGCGATGCGCTGCAGTTCCCACCTGTCGCCAAGATCGCCAGACACAGCTTCTGGCATACCACCTTCTGCATAGGTGTTGTAAAGACCACCATCCTCGGTGGTCAGAAACTCCTTGGTTGCGACGAAGTCCTGTTCTGCGAGGAGGGCAGCCATCAGCCCCGATAAAGCGGCGCGGCACTGGTGAAACTTCACCGTTGGTGTTCCCCATGCTGCGAAGGTCCCTGCTGACTGGCTTCCGGCCAAGCCGAATGCACGTGCCATCGTGTCCGGATCAAAGCCACGCAGACTGCCAACTGCTGCGGCTGATCCAAAGGGGCCAATGACACCGGGCCCATGCCAGCCTTTACCTCTGAATTTTGGATAATCCAGCCCGATGCCCACGCGAGTCGTCACCTCGAAACCTGCCGCCAGCGCCGCAAGCAGGGCTGCACCTGAAAGATCATCGCGCTCGGCAATGGCGAGTGCAGGTGGCACGACCTCGGGGGTGATGTGGGTCAGGGTGGCCCTATGAACATCGCACATCGTCACCGCTGTAACGAGGTACCCGTTCATCATCGTTGCACCCGCGAGCGACATGTGGTTGCCGCCAATTATGCTGCTTTCTTTGGACTGACCCAGCGCGGACGCCATCGCATGTAACTGGCCTGTCTCTTCCCCCTGATGTCCTGCCAGCGCGCAAGCAAGCGCGTCGGTCAGTAGTGCGACAGTTGACGATTTGACGTCGGATGGAAGGTCGCTGACGTCTAATGATGCGGCAAATTCAGCAAGTTTTTCTGTCGGTCCCTGCAACATAGGTGTCTCCCGTGTTCGGTTTGCGGCACAATAGCCGTGTGCGGACTATCAGCGCAAATGTTGGGCAGGGGGGTCTGGGAAATTAACGACATGATAAAGTGTATTACGTTGGCGAATTGTCCTGATATAACGTTGAAGACCTAGCGATCCTGCACCCAATCTGGCTCTATTCAAAAATGGCGGCGCGAACGATGCGTCGGTGCGGGTAACCATTGAAAGCAGCGTGAGGCGACGAGCATGTTAACCGGTAAAGAGTATCTTGAGAGTATTCGTGATGGCCGCCGAGTTTATATTGGCAAGGAATTAGTCGAAGATGTCACGGCTCATCCGGCTTTCGAAAAGGGCGCGAGGACAATTGCCGACATATATGATCGCAAGGCGGCGGCGGAAAATCGCGATGTCATGGTCAGCGAAGAAAATGGAGAGGAATTCTCTACCTATTTTTTGAAACCAAAGTCACGGGAAGATCTTGAAAAACGCTATGAGACCCATCGTCGGATTGCCTCCTGGACACATGGCTTCATGGGACGTTCGCCCGACAATTTCCCATGCTATCTCACCGGGCTTGCTACTCAGCCAGAGATATTCAACGAGTTGCGTGAAGGTGCAGGCGATAGCCTAGACGCCTACTACCACAAGGCCCGGCGGAACGATTTATTTATGTCACATGCGGTGACAAACCCTCAAGGGTCGCGGCGCGCTGGCGATCAAATGGATGAAGCAGGGATCGTATCACCAACACTCAGAGTGGTGGATCAGGACGAAGAGGGTGTGACGCTTAATGGTCTCAAAATGATTGGCACGGGCTCTATCTATTGTCACGAGACCTGGGTTGGCAATCTTCAACCGGTGCCGCCGGGACAGGAGGCGGAGACGATTACAGCGGCGGTTCCGCTTAATCTGGATGGCGTTTCAATCTGGTCGCGTAAACCGTATGAAGCGACGGCAAATACGGAATTCGATATGCCGCTTTCGGCGCGTTTTGACGAGACCGATGCAGCGATCCTGTTCGAGAACGTGAAAGTGCCCTGGGATCGCGTTTTTCTACACGATAATGTGGCGATGACCCGCGAAATTTATTTCAGAACACCGGGCCATTCACTCGCCAACCACCAGGCAAATATTCGTTTTGCCGAAAAACTGCGTTTGATAGTCGCTTTGGCGCACAAACTGACACAGTCAAACAAGGCCGGAGCTATTCCGGCTGTACAAAGCACGTTGGGGAATCTGGCCGCTCAGCTTGGCGCGTTGGAAGGAATGATAAAGGGACAAATTCAAGATTGTGAAGAGATGCCAGGTGGCTTTGTGACTGTAAATCGCCGGTTTATGTATGCAGCGCTCCATTGGTGTACCAAGAACCACTCTCCGATTTGCGACGTTGTTCGCGAGCTGATGGGTGGCGGCCCAATCCAGATGCCGGCGGATTCTTCAGTGATGGCCGATCCGGATTTATATGAGAAATTTGAAACTTACTGGTCGTTACCCGATCAAAGCGCCAAGGATCGGATGAAACTGTTTCGTCTGGCTTGGGATGTTTTGGGAACAGAATTCGCCGGGCGGCATATGCTATACGAAAAGTTTTATGCCGGTCCGGGGTTTGTAATGGACCTATACAGCTATCAGCTCGCCGGATGGGATGAATTAGCCGAGATCGTCGATGATCTGATGGCGGGGTACGACCTCTAAGCCGACCCCACAATCAAATCTTGCCAGCAGATCAGTCGGTACGGCTGGTTACTTCCAGCAGGTGATATCCGAACTGGGTTTGTACAGGTCCTTGGACTTCGTTGACCGGTGCACTGAATACAACCTTGTCAAACTCGGGGACCATTTGGCCGGGACCAAACGAGCCAAGATCACCGCCACTTGCGCCTGACGGGCATGAAGAATGCTCTTTTGCCAGATCGGCAAAGTCAGCGCCTTCAGCAATTTTTGTTTTGAGCTCATTACAGAGCTCTTCGGTATCAACCAAAATGTGTCTTGCTTCGGCCTGGGCCATTAAATCTCTCCTAAGTGTAAAACGAACTCAACATCTTGCGGACCGTTGATAGACCTTCCGGAGTGCCGCATCAACCATGTGGGACAGTGTTTTTATAAGTCAACTGATCGGTGCCATATGAGTGCGATCCATGGTACAGCTATTCTCGCTCAGTTTGTTGAGATAGTGGATGGAAATGACATCGTTACCCAGAGAGAATTTTCGCGATTTCGTAAACGATATTCGGCTCGATATTAAGTTTCGTTGGATTCCATTTCGCGGCTATTACCGGCATCGGTCACACAAATATATGCGGAAAATCGACCCTGAGATGGGGCTTCTTAAATTTATTGTCGACCCAAATCGAATCTGTCTGGATGTTGGCGCCAATCTTGGCCTATTCACCTATTTTTTGTCGCGTTATTCGCCGCACGTCTATGCGTTTGAACCCAACCCTATCCCGTTACGTATTCTAAAAAGTGTTGCGGATAAAAATGTCACCGTTCTTCACATGGCGTTGTCAGATAAGACCGGTGATGCGGAATTGATCGTCCCTAAGGGTCGCAAGGGTTGGTCAAGTAACGGCGCCAGCATCGAATATGATGAGGGAGAAGGTCACATCGTCAAAGTGCCAGGCAGTCGAATTGATGATCTCGAATACAAAGATATTGGTTTCATCAAAATTGATGTTGAAGGTCATGAAAAGTCAGTGCTCGAAGGGGCGCAGGAGACTCTTGCACGTGACAGGCCCAATCTTTTTGTAGAAAACGAGTTCTCCCACGCAGGTGAAGGCGTCAGCGATGTTTTCGATATGATGAATCGTCTCGATTATGACGGCTTTGCCTTGATCGATGGGGTGTTGCGCAATATCAGTCAATTATCTCTGGAGGAACATCAGATAAACGCCGAACGTGGTGCCTCGGGTAGCTACGTCAAAAACTTCATATTTATCCCGAAATAAGACGCCGCTAGTACTCCACCGTATTCAGTCTATAGTCTGTTCAACGAATTGATGCTGGAGACAGACATGAATATCCAACTCTACTATGCGCCCATCACCTGTGCTTTAGCGCCATACATTACCCTGACCGAAGCGGGCGCTGAGTTCGAAGTTCTGCCGCTCAATTTTCGGACGAAACAACACATGTCCGCAAAGTATGTGGCGATTAACCCAAAACATAAGGTGCCGCTCCTCGTAGTGGATGGCCAGAAGTTGACCGAAAACGTCGCTATTCAGCAATGGATCGCGCGGACATTTCCTGATGCCAACCTATTGCCAGCAGACCCTTTGGATGAGTTGCAAGCAGTATCCCTAATTTCCTGGTGTTCTTCTGGAATTCATCCTTATCTAAGGATTATCAACGGACCGCCCAAAGTCTGCGATATTGCGGGGACTGAAGAAAATATTCGTAGTCACGCCACCGAGCACGTATTCGAATGCTTTGGGATCGCGGAAAACCTTCTCAACGGTAAAGAATATTTCTTTGATCGGTTTACCGCACCCGATACTAATTTTTATTGGTGTTTCCGACGCGCAGGCCAGTTTGAACTCGACCTGTCACAATTTCCCAATTGTCAGGCACATTTTGACCGGATGGAAACACGCCCGAGTGTGCAGAAACTTCTCGCCTATGAAAAAGAAGTGCAGGCTGGTTTTGCCAGCGCTGCCTAAAGATTCTCTGAATTGTTTGATCCATTTACCCTGACCGCGATTGCTTTCACTTTCCTTCTGGCCGGCATCGTAAAAGGCGTGGTTGGAATGGGTTTGCCGGCAGTTAGCCTCGGCCTCCTGACAATATTGCTTGATTTGACGTCTGCCATGGCGCTCATGCTCGTACCGTCATTGGTCACTAATATTTGGCAAGCCACGGTAGGCGGCTATGGCAAAGGGATACTGACACGGCTTTGGTTGTTCTATGTTCTCGCGTTCGGCGCGGTGTGGATTGGCGGGCATGCATTGGTGATCGTCGACCTCGCCATTTTATCGGCGCTCCTGGGTATTCTTCTGGTGCTTTATGGCGCTTCAGGCCTGGCAAACTATGGGATTACCATCGAAGCCAGGAGAGAAGGGTGGATAGGGCCAAGTCTCGGCTTCGTAAATGGCGTGTTCACCGGGATGACAGGTTCTTTTTCCTTCCCAGGTGTATTGTATCTACAAGCGCTGGGTCTCAAACGCGATGAGCTCATCCAGGCGATGGGTATTTTGTTTGCCTTGTCGACCCTCGGTGTCGCGGTTGCGCTTCAATCCAACGCATTATTGACCGTTGAACTTGGCATGGTGTCGAGCGTGGGACTCGTGCCTGCGGTCTTGGGAATGTATTTCGGTCAGCGCATTCGGAAGCGTTTGTCGGAGGAGACATTTCGGCGCGTATTTTTGGGGGCCCTTGTTCTAATGGGGTTATATATCGGTGCGAGCGCGAGCTTCAAATATTTCAGCTAATTCCCCAGCAGCGGTGCCACGAAATCATATAGATTATTTTCGGTGAACAAATACCCCCGAACGTTCGCCGCATCCGCTGCAGCGATATCAGACTTTCTGTCTCCAATCATCAGGCTCGCATCAGGGTCGATGTGCCATTTCTCGATCAACTTTAAAAGCATGCCGGGAGCGGGCTTGCGGCATTCGCATTCTCTCAAAAATTCGGGCTGGGCTTCTCTCGGATGATGCGGGCAGAATTCAAAGGCATCGATATGGGCGCCGATAGTTTTGATATCTGAATTCATTTTACCGTGCAGCGTCTCAACGGACTTTTCATCGTATAGGCCGCGGCCAATTCCGGATTGATTGGTAACGACGAACACCTTGTAGCCTGAGTCGTTGGCGAGCTTAATGGTCTCTTTGGCTCCGGGAATCCAAACGAATTCAGCCCATTCGTGAACGTATCCACTGTCAATATTTAGGGTGCCGTCCCGGTCGAAAAAAATCGCTTTATTCAGTTTAGCCTCCCACGCCTTTGTTCCTGGCAGCTATGCCTCTATCTCATGAAAACGAGCCGCGATACTCTACAATACAGCAGTGGCAAGCCAACAGGAAAAGCCAGCCGATGTTTGCGTCCCTAATCGACACCATTATGACAAAAAGCACCTTCAGGGCGTTCCGGCATCGTAATTTTGCAATTGTCGAAGCTGCGGGTTGGTTGGCTGGCGCCGGTGTATGGTTCTATCGGATTGGCTTAGGCGTTTTTGCCTGGCAACTGGAAAAATCAGGATTCTGGTTGGGTGTTATTGTGGTCGCTGAAGCGACACCTGGAATCATCTTATCGCCGATTGCAGGGGCACTGGCAGATCGACATGATCGTCTCGTCATGGCGCGCATAGTGCAAGCCGGACTCATGGCAGTTACGGCGTTACTCGCCATTATGACATATGCGGGCTTGGTTGATATATGGGTTTTAACCGGGATTGCGATACTTCACGGCGTTTGTGCGGGATTTTGGACGCCGGTGCGGATGTCACTTTCTCCAAATCTGGTACCGCGCGAAGATCTTTCCGCAGCGATTGCTACCCATTCCATCTTTTTCAATCTCGCGCGTACGTTAGGCCCAGCAATAGTGTTGCCAATTATAACCGTGTGGGGCGTTGCGGCGGTTTTTGCGCTGAACGCAATATTCAATTTCATATTTTCTGCTGCGTTATTTTTCGTGAAAATTGTTAACCCTGATAACCGGGCATCATCCGGAAGAAGTATGAAGACTCACCTGGCTGAAGGCTTGCGATTTGCTTCAAATCATCCGGTCATAAAATATCTGTTTCTCAATATGATTTTTGCCTCTCTGCTCTTACGGGCCTATTTGGAATTGCTGCCCGGGCTTTCCGAGGCGGTATTTGGTTTCGATCCAGAAGAAGGCGTCCCAATATTGACATCTGCTGCCGGGCTGGGAGCGGTTATTGCTGCGCTCATTATAGGCAATCTTCGAAAGCCGGTAGCGATCCTGAATGCTTATCTGATCTCTGTATTTGGTTCGTTGGTTATGCTGACAATATTCATCTCGACCTCGAATTTCTGGTTTGCCGCAATCTGCGCGGTGTTGCTCAGTACGGCGCAAGTTGGTGTCAATATTTCGGGTCAAATGACCGTGCAGGGAAATGTGCGCGGCGATTTGCGGGGCCGTGTTATGTCCCTATGGGGTTTGCTCAACCGATCCGGTCCAGCAGTCGGTGCTTTGCTGATTGGTGGCCTTTCAGGTTTTTGGGGTTTCAGATGGCCGATTTTGGTAGGGGCGGCTGTGACCGCAGTGGTCGCCTTGTTCGTGTTTGCACGTCGGGATGCGATGCGCATGGCTGTCTTGGAACAGGAAAAAGATACTGCGTCGTAAGGCAAAGAGCGTAAATTAGTCCCAGTACAGGAGGAACAGTGAATGGAATATCTGCACACCATGGTCCGCGTTCGCGATATCGACGCATCGCTCAATTTTTATTGCAACTTGTTAGGCCTGGTGGAGGTCAGCCGTAAAGACAGTGAGAAAGGGCGTTTTACGCTCATATTTTTGGCTGCCCCCGACGATGCGGAAGCGGCCATGGAAACACGCAAACCCACTGTTGAATTAACGTATAACTGGGATTCAGAGGAATATGACGGCGGTCGGAATTTTGGTCACCTCGCCTATCGGGTGGATGATATTTATAAGGCCTGTCAACGATTGCAGGATGGTGGCGTAACGATTAGCCGTCCGCCGCGCGATGGCCATATGGCATTTATTCGCTCACCGGACGGAATTTCGATAGAACTGCTTCAACGCGGCGAGGCATTGCCGCCAGCGGAGCCCTGGGCGTCAATGCCAAATACAGGTGAGTGGTAAAAACCAGGACTTACCAAAATGCAATTTGGCATCAAAAAAACCCTGTTCTTACTACTCGCTCTTTTTCTCTGTATTCCGGGAAGTGCAAATGCTGCTGGGAAATCACCCGAGACTGTAATAGACGCCCCCCGCCATAGCCGTCTTGTTTTTCCGGGTGCGGATGAGAAACTCGTATACAATAAAGAGTCCGATGGTACGCGGTTGCCGGATTTTTCACATGCCGGATTTCGCGGTGGCGGCATTCCAATTCCCACTATTTTGGAAAAGGTGATGGTTCGTCCGTCGGGAGGCGAAGATCGCGAAACAATCCAAGCTGCCATTGATCAGGTTTCTGCGTTGTCGCCAGATAAAAACGGGTTCCGTGGTGCGGTTTTACTAAAAGTCGGTCGCTACAAGGTCACAGGCACGCTTTACATTGAGAAATCGGGCGTTGTTCTAAGAGGAGAGGCCGGAACGGTCATCGATCACCATACCGCCGATGGCAAGAAGGGTGAAAAAACATCCTTATTCTTATTTTCGCCAAACAAAAAGTTTGGCAAATGGTCACACAAAAAAGTAGCGGTGAAGGGAACACGTCGGAAAATCGTTGATGGCTACGTGCCGCTTGGTGCCCGAAAAATAACCCTAAAATCGGCTTCGGGTCTGAAAGTTGACGATGCGATCGTCGTTGTTCGCCGCAGTACCGCAAAATGGATATCAGCGTTAGGGATGGATGCAATTCCAGAACGCGATGACGGGCGGCGTATCAAGCAATGGCGGCCAGGGAAGTATGACATTCCGTATTACCGGTTTATCTCTTCTATCAGTGGCAACGTTGTAACGCTTGATGCTCCGCTATTTCATTCGTTGAGTAAGGAATATGGCCCCTCTTACATTCAAGAACTCGATCTCTCATCTGTTTTGCGAAATGTGGGTGTCGAGCAGCTGGAAGCGGTGTCGCATGGTGCGTCTTTCTTCGACAGCGAGGCACACCCATGGACGATGATAGAGATGCAGGGTGTCTATGATGGTTGGGTACGTGACGTAACCAGCCGCAAATATGCTCACGCATTGATCAAAACAGGCAGATTCACTCGGAATATAAGCGTGGCCCGCAGCCGCTATTTGGAACCCGAATCCGAGGTGCGGGGGCGTCGCCGCTACCCATTCCATTTGCAGGGCCAATTACATCTGGGCTGGCGTCTCTTTGCGGAGAATGGCCGGCATGATTTTGTTACCGGACGGCAATGGAGTTCGGGCATTGTTTTTCTTGAGTCGCGGTCAGTGGGCACCTTGTCGGTAACGGAGCCTCATCATCGCTATAGCACCGGTATCCTGTATGACAATGTTCGCATCGAGAAACCGGGTACGGATAGACTTGTGATGGCGCTCTGGAACCGTTCGAATTTCGGTAGCGGGCATGGATGGGCGGCGGCCAATAGTGTTCTGTGGAATTGTGTCGCCGGGTCAGGTGTAGCCGTTGAAAAACCACCTCTGGCTCAGAACTATGCGATAGGTGTTCGATCCCCGGCGATGACTGGAAACGCCAATAGAAACCAGCAGGCCGCTACGGAAACATTCCAGCCAAACGGGGCGCATTGGGAATGGTGGAACCATGGACCTGTAACGCCGCAATCGCTCTATAGAGCGCAGATGCGGGATCGACTTGGCGAAAAAGGATTAGCCGCACTCGAAAATGGAATGAAGCAACAATAACCCGCCATTTCGCCGCGGGGATAAACCTCCTATAACGGCCCGATGCGGTTTCTGAGTTTTATTTCGCGATGGTTCAATGCTTTACCCATCGTGATCCAGGCGGCCTGGTGGATGAGTGTTAGCGCGTTTGCGTATGCAGCCTCCATCGGTATTGCGCACCATTTAACGGCACGATTGCCGGTGTTTGAAGTGGCCCTTGGGCGCAACGTATTTGCTCTCGTGTTTATGCTGCCATGGCTGATGCGCGTCGGCCTCAATGCAATGCGGACCAGTCATATCGGTATGCATGCTATTCGCGGGCTCTGTTCTGCGGCTAATGTCTGGTTTCTATTCGGTGCGCTTGCCGTTGCACCGGTCGCCGACGTTTCGGCTATCACCTTTCTGATGCCAATCATCGCCTCCGTCCTGGCGGTCATGTTTTTCCGTGAGAAAACCAGCCCTGTACAATGGCTGGCGACCGTGACCGGATTTTGTGGCGCACTAATCGTGATTCGCCCCGGAATGGAAGCATTTAATCCGGGTTTGCTGTTGGCTCTTGCCTCTGTAATTGCCGGTTCTGTGGTTGCCATGCTGATTAAGGGGCTTTTGAAGTACGACTCCTCCGATACAGTTGCCGCCTGGCTGTTTGTTTCGCACACGGTGTTAGGACTGATCCCAGCCATAATCGTGTGGGTGAATCCGACATGGCAGGAAGTTCTCTGGATGGTGGCGCTCGGCTATCTGGGAACGGTTATTCAAAGAGCGTTTAACCGCTCGATGGCATTGGCAGATGCTACGGTGGTTCTGCCCTTTAACTTTACCCGACTAATCTGGGCTGCCCTGTTCGGGTTTCTGTTCTTCTCCGAGGTTCCCGATATTTGGACCTGGGTAGGCGGGACTGTGATTTTCCTTGCTTCTGTGTGGCTGACCCGAATTTCAACCGCTCGGAGGAAGCCTCCAGGTTGATGTTTAGTAACCGGTATTTTTTCGGCTTTTTGATCGAAAATGAAGAATTGCAGCCTTTGCCCAATGTTGTTAGACAAACCTGAGGAGGCTGTCCAATGTCTTTCGCCCCGCGCGCTAATCGTGATCGTATACCTGCCGTTGCAATGGAGCCGGTAGTGGACCCCGCCGGTTGGCTCCCTGAGGAGCTTGCCAGCAACGAAGACTGGATTTACGAATTGTCGGGCGCTGATTGCGACCAGATCGGCGACGCGGTCAGTGCTGTTCAGCGCAATGGTCTCGAAATCAAAAATATCCGCAAAAGCGATTTTAAACTTAGCGGTCTTGCGAAAAATTTGGCTGAAATCCGTAACGAATTTCAACAAGGTCGTGGCTTTGTCCTGATCAGAGGGTTGCCGGTGGCGGATATGACGCGTGAGCAGTCCGCGATAGCCTTTTGGGGCATCGGTGCGCATTTGGGACGGGCAGTTTCTCAAAATGGGCAGGGACATCTGCTCGGACATGTCAAAGACGTCGGCGGCGATTACACCGACAAGAATACGCGCGGTTATCTGTCGAACGCGCAGATGGGTTTCCATGCCGATCGTTGCGATTATGTCGCATTGCTTTGCTTGCAGACATCGAAGTCGGGCGGCGAAAGCCGCATTGCGAGTTCGGTTTCGCTCTACAACAAAATGCTATCCGAGCGACCTGATCTCGTTGCGGAATTGTGTGAGAATTTTTACTGGTCGCGGGTTGGCGAAATTCCACCTGGGCTCGGACCGTTTTACCTGATGCCGGTTTTTAGCTTTGATGACGGACATATTTGTATCCGGGGAGTTAGTACCCAGATCTATAAATCGCAGGGTTTGGAGGGGGTTCCCGACTATACGGAGAAGCAGCATGAGGCTCTCGATTACTTCAAGGCTACGGTAGAGAAACTGTCCTTCGATATGGAGTTCAGGCCGGGAGACATCCAGGTACTGCACAATCATGTCATTCTTCATTCACGACGTGGATATGAAGACTGGCCAGAGCCCGAGAGACGGCGTCATTTGCTTCGACTATGGATACGTGACGATGCCGGGCGGCCGCTGATGCCCGAATATATGAAAGCGATTAGCGGTATTGAGCTTGAAGGCGTGGAATTGAACACACCTTTGGATGTGCCGTTAACTGGGTAAAATTCGGTTGCGCACTTTTCCCGCCTTAGGACTTTTGAACAACAAAATTGGTAATATTGTACTTCGTCCCGAGCTCGGGTGTGACGCCCCGATGCAGGTGTGTCCAGTAGGGTGGAAATAACAAAAGCGCTCCTGCTTGCGGTTGTACTTCTGACATTTGATAGGCGAACTGCGTTTGTCCGCCCGACGGTATGTCTGCCAAATAAAGCAAAGTAGCGAGTACTCTATTGTTCGTCTGGGGGAGGCTCGCATCTGCATGCCAGTCAAACCCCTGACCGGGATCAATTCTTTCAAGCTGAAGAGGCGTTAAGACACATTTCTCTGTCATAAGGACACGTTTAAAAGAAAGAAACATCTCGCTGTAATGTTGGATACGCTCAGCAATTGCAGGCTCAAGTTGATCTACGATGTCTTTCCATTCGGGGAGAACACCGATCCCCAGCATTTTTCCAGTCCTGTCACTCGGTTTATCATTTCCTTGCGTGTTACTGGGCGTTACGCGTTGGTCACTGTTGAATCGCTGGATTATTTCGGAACAAAGGTCTTTCGAGATGACATCTGGATAAATGTTCAGAAAGGACGGTGGCGCTGACTGCGCTTGTGCCAACCAATTGGCGTCCGTTGTTGATGTCGTGTTGTTGGGTAGCAGCGCAAACTCGGCTGTATTTGTGGCGGACATCCGAACTTCTCACACCTGTCTCTCAGGATCGCTAAATCCCGATCTATTTTGTCAGCACATTTCACAGGATAGTGAGCTTTTATCACTAAAACAACAGAGCTCAGTGACCTCGCGAAACTTAGAAACTCGACTAGTGGCGTCCTACGGATCGCCGTAGCGAGATTTCAGCAAAAATCGCAGTCAATACTCCCGCTATGGCAAAAACAAACATTACATACGTTACAGGAATAAGCGTTCCATCTAATCGAAGGCCAACCGCCAGTTCGGCCATGCCAGCAAAAAATAGCTGGGCGAACACTACGGCGCCGGCTGCAGCGCCTGCCAGTGATGGATTGACGCGCAGGGCACCCGTTTGCGCGTAGGGCATGCACATACCTTGTGCAATACCTTGTATGGCGCCGGGGATTATCATCACCAGTATCGAAAGCCCCATAGTTGCATGCCAGAACCACTGCAACACGACAACCAGCAGGCTTAGACTAGAGCCAGCGATTGTCATAAATCCGATAGACATTCGGTTGCCGATTTGGCCGGAAATTAGATTTCCAATCATGAAAGCAACGGGCATCAAAAGAAACCAAAGTCCAAATATCTCCGTTGGCATGTTCAGAGTTTCTTGTGCCAGCACTGAAGATGCAGCCGCGTTAGCGAAAAATACTCCGGAGAGAAATCCCGGCAACAATGCGTAGGCTGTAAAGCGCGGTACCCGGAGAAGTTGGCCGTAGTTTCGCAATGTCCCTTTCACAATGGATGAAAACGGTACGTGCCTTCCTGATTGAGGATTTGTTTCAGGAAGTCGAAAATAGACAATTGCGATAAGCGTCAATCCAACAGCAGTTATGAATATGAAAAGAAAACGCCAACCCTGCCAGGCGATGAAATAGGCACCTATTGTGGGGGACAACAATGGGCCCAGCACGTATGCAGCAGTCAGGTTGGCAATCACAGACGAGATTCTTCCCATCCCGTAGACGTCTCGCGCGATAGCCCGTGCCAGAACGATCCCACACCCGGCACCAGCGCCCTGCAGAATTCTGCCGGCGATTACCAGCTCGATCGTCGGCGCAAACCAGACGAGCTCAGCACCTATAGTGTAGAGAGCAAGCCCACCCAACAGGACCCTTTTTCGGCCCCACTGATCTGACAGACCGCCATATAGAACGGACGTGATTGCCATACTTATAATGGCGAAAGAAAGCGTCATGAACGCGAGGTCGTCGCCGACTCCGAATTCTTGTTTTACATGAGACAATGCCGGAATGAACATATGGTTCGCCATTGGCGAAACGAAGGTAATCGACGCAAGAATCGGGAAAATTAACCGGTCGCGAGCAAGCGTTTCGTTCATTGGGGCGGCTTATCACTGTTTCGCAGAAAGCGATAGATCAGGCTAGTCAATACGTAGCCATGCTTTAGAGTATAAGACTTGTAATGTATCTTTCTCATATAAATCAATTCGTGTTTGCCCCGATAGGAGATTATGATGGCCGACAGTTCGTTGCCTTTGGCGCGTTTTAAAGTATTGGACCTAACCCGTGTGCGCTCAGGCCCTACCTGCGTAAAGGTCATGGCGGACTGGGGAGCGGATGTTATCAAGATTGAACAGCCGCCAAAGCCAGGCCAGGACGACGGTTATACAGGCAGCAGAGAGTCGGCTGACTTCCAGAATTTGCACCGCAACAAACGTTCCATGACCCTCAACCTCAAGGAAGAGGATGGAAAATCCATCTTTTACAAGCTGGTGGAAGATGCAGATGTCGTCGTTGAAAACTACCGGCCGGATGTCAAAAACCGACTTGGTATCGATTACGATTCTCTTAAGGCAATTAATCCGCGGATTATTCTCGGTAGTATCTCGGGGTTTGGTCAAACCGGGCCGTATTCGGGGCGCCCTGGTGTCGATCAGATTGCACAGGGTATGGGTGGATTTATGTCTGTAACCGGCCTTCCAGGGCAAGGGCCGGTCCGTGCGGGGACCGCGATAGCCGATCTTACGTGTGGCATGAATTGCGCGACGGCCATTCTCATTGCACTCCTGCAGCGAGAGGAAACTGGTGAAGGGCAATGGGTGCATACGTCGCTTCTCGAATCTCAGATTGCGTTGATGGATTTTCAGATGGCTCGTTATTTGATTGAGGATGATGTGCCACCACAGGCGGGTAACAATCACCCTAAATCAACACCTACAGGTGTCTTTGCGACAAAGGACGGACATATCAACATTGCGGCCGGCGGCCAAGAAATGTGGACGCGTCTTTGTGATGGTCTGGGAGCTCAACCATTATTCGACAACCCTGATTATAAAACTGCTGCGGATCGCCTCGGGCACCGAGACCAACTCAATGAAGATCTGGAAAAATATACCATCAACAAAACCAGTTCGGAGTGGGTGGAGCTTTTAAACGAAAAAGGCGTGCCATGCGGTCCGATATATAAGGTTGATGAGACCTTTGCCGACCCGCAGGTTAAACATCTGGGGATAGCGCGAAGTTATGAACATCCGAGGCGCGGTAATATGACTGTGGTTGGGCAGCCCTTTCAACTTAGCCAGTCAGATCCGGCCATTCGGAGCGCTACACCAGAATGTGGCGAGCATACGGACGATGTTCTTCGTTCTGCCGGCTATGACGATGCGACGATCGCCGCCTATCGTGATCGTGGCGTAATCTGAGTCTATTCGTCCGAGGGAGAGAACGGCAGGACGTCGGCGCGGTTTTCAGCCGCGATGACAATGCTATTCTCAGGCACTTCGGTCCAATTCTCACGGATGTCGTCTAACGGTTCCGACAGGACGAGGATAGCGTGTTCCTGCTCTGATTGGGTGTTGCCTGAGATTTCTGAAAGCGGGAGATTGGTTCCGAAATAAAGACTCGCCGGCTGATCATTCGTTGCGTAGCGCACAGCATAAATTGTCTCGCCATCGCACAAAGCAGCTGTTAGCAGGAATGGTTTTGTCACGCCATTCTCCTGTCTCGCTCTTTCGACCGTTTGTATCGTCCGGGCAAATGCAGCGGGGATGTCTTCTTCCAATCCATTGCCCAGTAGTAGATGAAATATCAGCTCACTGTCTGTTGCGCCTCTAATGTTGGTAAATAGATCGGGACGCACCGCGATTATTAAGTCTCGCCGTACCTTATCAAACTCACCGATTTGTCCATTATGCATAAAAAGGTATTTGCCAAATCGAAAGGGGTGGCAATTTGATCGAGCGGTTGGTGCACCGGTCGACGCACGGACATGTGCCAGAAATGTTCGGGCCTGAATCTGCTCGCTTATGCTGCGGAGGTTTTCGTCATTCCAGGCGGGATGGATGTCCCGAAACAAACCCGGCTTGTCATGATGGCGATACCATCCGACACCGAAGCCGTCTCCATTGGTTACGGAACGGCTTTCGCGTGCTTTGAGCGATTGGCGGATCAATGAATTCTCAGGACGGAAGAGCACCGTATCGAGGAATATCGGTGGGCCGCTATAAGCTAACCATCTACACATTGTTAAACCCGCTAGCTATCGAGGACGCTTTCATGAAACAGTTCTTCCGGTTCAAGACGCCGATCGATTAGTTCCTGATTATGCGAATAGCCGATAAAGCGCTCTATGTTCTTGCGGTTCTCCGAAAAGCCTACGGGCCAGATGTCGGTACCGATAATTTTCGACTGCTCTTCCCGCATGATCCGTGCCCAGGGCAATTGTGACCAGCCTGGGTCATCCATATAGGTTTCAGCGATAGTCTTTGCCTGATGGTATAGGTCCAAAAGTTGTCGCGGAAGATCGCTGTTTGCCGCGATCACCTCATCCTTGATCGCAATAATGTGCATAATCGGGAAAAATCCGTTGCGACCATAGAAATCACCACACGCGGCTTTGGGATCGGAAAAAAGGCGCCGGACAGAACCTGTTTCGAGTGTTGTCGGGGCACGTGAAAAGAATAGCGCGTCGATTTCACCATTGGCCAGCATGATGCCGAGATCCGCATCGGCGTCGATGTATTCAATATCCCAACCGGGTTTAGGTTCAAAGGACACGGTTTCGTTTGCGCGCGTGACCCAGGTAACCGATTTTAGATCGACACCGTATTCGTAATGGAGGTCGCCCTTCGCCAGAACGGCCAATGTGGTTTGAAAGCTTTGCAGCCCAATTCGTTTGCCTGCCAACGCCGAGGGTTCTGTAATGTCTGAATCCGATTTTACATACATTTGAGTTTGACTGAACAAACGCCTCGGAAAGGCGGGGATAGCGGAAAACGGTAGACCGCGCGCTTTGGCCATGATGAATGAGGAAAAAGAGACTTCTGCCGCGTCAAACTCGCCGTCCTGCAACATTCTCTTGTGCCGATGCGCGCCGTCACGTTGGGCCGATGTCTCGCCGGCCTGAAAGACCGTCAGATGAAGAGAGTCAGGCAAATCCAGGGTTCCATCAAAAAATGGAAAGTGTCTGTCATAACGATCGATCGCAAAAGAAATGTCTGTCGGCATTCAACGACTTTGGCATAGCGATGTTTGATCGTCTAGCGAGTGGCGGAGTCAGGACAATATTAAAAAGAAAGGGCAGGGAGACCACGACGCCTCCACCTGAACGGAGATATTCAATGTAGAATGAAGATAGGTGCCGATGGCGCGACCGTCTATTTAGTTCATGGTTTGTTGCGCTAGCGTGATGAACTCATAGCTGGTTCAATTGTTTTATAGCTGTGGGATTTATGCCCATTGCCAGAACTATCCGATTTGGATAGAACCGCGCAAATTCCCTGATACTCAGGAGCGCGTAAATGGCGTCAAATAAATACATCTATGTCATGCAGGATTTATCCAAGATTTATCCTGGCGGTCGCGAAATTGTAAAAAACGTAACGCTTGCCTTTTTGCCCGGAGCCAAAATCGGCGTTCTTGGCGTCAATGGCGCCGGAAAATCGACCGTTTTGAAGATAATGGCGGGGCTTGATAAGGAATATGCCGGTGAAGCCTGGGCCGCAGAGGGCACGACGGTCGGATATCTTCCACAGGAACCTGAACTTGATGCCGAGAAAGATGTCTTCGGGAACGTATTGGAGGGTATGCAGGAGACGCACGATTTGCTGCAGCGCTTCGAAGAAATCAGCAATAAATTTTCCGAGCCGCTCGAAGACGATGAGATGAATGCGCTGATAGGGGAACAGGCGGAACTGCAGGAGAAAATCGATGCTGTTGATGGCTGGGAACTTGAACGTACAGTAGAAATTGCGATGGATGCATTGCGGTGCCCCCCCGGCGACTCGGATGTTTCCAAACTTTCTGGGGGTGAACGCCGTCGTGTGGCGCTGTGCCGTTTGTTACTCCAGAAACCTGACATGCTTCTCTTGGATGAGCCGACGAACCATCTGGATGCGGAGTCCGTAGCTTGGTTGGAGAGATTCCTGGACGATTATGAGGGAACAGTCGTTGCGGTGACCCATGATCGTTATTTTCTGGACAATGTAGCGGGTTGGATTCTCGAATTGGATCGCGGGCGGGCATTGCCGTTCGAAGGAAACTATTCGTCCTGGCTCGAACAGAAAGCAGCGCGTTTGGCTCAAGAGGAACGTGAGGAGAACGCTCGCCAAAAAACATTGGCAAAAGAACTGGAATGGGTTCGTTCGAGCCCGCGGGCACGGCAGGCAAAAAGTAAGGCCCGTCTAGCTTCCTATGAAGAGCTTTTGGCGCAATCAGGCGGAACGTCTTCCTCCGGAGCCCAGATTGTCATCCCGGCGGGCGAGCGGCTCGGCGATCTCGTGATTGAATCGAATGATGTTTCAAAGGGGTATGGAGATCGGCTCCTGATTGACGGATTGGATTTCAAACTACCGCCGGGAGGTATTGTTGGCGTTATTGGCGCAAATGGTGCTGGAAAGACCACTTTATTTCGAATGATTACGGGTGCGGAGACTCCCGACGGCGGCGAGTTGCGTATCGGGGATAGCGTCAAGCTGGGTTATGTCGACCAGTCACGGGATTCACTGAATGCGGATAGTACGGTATGGGAAGAGATTTCCGAGGGTGAAGCGGAGGTTGATCTCGGTAAAAGGAAAGTCCAAAGCCGGGCCTATGTCGGTGCCTTTAATTTTCGAGGACCGGATCAGCAGAAAAAGGTCGGTCAACTTTCAGGCGGGGAGCGGAACAGAGTCCATTTAGCCAAAATGCTGAAGTCCGGCGCAAATGTCATTCTGCTCGACGAGCCGACAAATGATCTCGACGTCGATACTTTACGTGCTCTGGAGGAGGCGTTGCTTGAGTTCGCGGGCTGCGCCGTGGTGATCAGCCATGATCGATGGTTTCTTGATCGTATTGCAACGCACATTTTAGCCTTCGAAGGTGAGAGCCATGTGGAATGGTTTGAGGGGAATTATGAGGATTATGAAGTCGACCGCAAGCGCCGACTCGGTGATGCAGCAATCCAACCCCACCGGATCAAATATAAACCGCTAACCCGGGATTAAAATCTCGATACGAAAATTTATTTTCCGGTCTTCTTTCGTAATGCTGCGAGGAGCCCGTCAACCTTGCCGCCATTCTGACTGATTATGGCAGAAAATTCGTCACGTTGGGTTATGGCCATGCTGACGCCTTCAACTAAAACGTCGACGATCTTCAACTTTTTGCCGTTGCGCACCCGCCAGTGAACAGGGATTTCCCGACCATCTGTTAATACAACTTCCGACTGAACCAGATTGTCGCGATCATTGATGCTTCTGACCTTTCCAACAACAAAATCTTCGCCCTTGTAGTCGGCAAAACGGGCAGCATATGCCTTGACGATAAAATCTTCAAAAAGACCGGTGTACTCTTTTTGCTGCTCTTCGCTCGCACGACGCCAAAACCGTCCTAACGTGAATCTCGCAATTAGCTTTATCTCAAAAGTATCGTTCAGGATTTTACGAAACCGGTCCTCCCGTTCCTGCTGTGAAATTTCCTTATTGGTCAGGGATTTGATCGCATTGTCGCCGACCGTTCGAATAAAATCGTCCGGGGCGTCAGCTGCACGAGCTGGTTGCATAATTGCGACGCTCATAGCAACGAGGGCCACAAGAATAAAAACGGGATTTGGGATCAGAATTGGTCGCATCGGAGTCATCTCACGCAAATGTTAAAATATAGGATATCGCGCATGATCTTTAGAAATTGTATCGCGGTACCCATGCTATATGTCAACGGTTCGAACAATTTTACACACTGACCCCGGTAAAGATTTCGTCAACGTCGCTCCCCCAACATTGTCTGCAATCTCGCTAAATTACCAATTACCTTAAATCATTGAACAGAAAAAAATATTGACATATAAGAATATCTTTATATTTTAATATTCCACTAGTCAATACAATTTAGTAGATGGTATTTTTGATCTTCACAGCTTGGGTTTTGCCATGGAAAAGGTTTTAGGCTGTTTGCGCGCGGCGGCTGAGCCGACTCGGCTGCGCCTGCTCTCGTTGTGTGCTGCCAGCGACATGAACGTGAGTGATTTGACAAGTATTCTGGGGCAAAGCCAGCCTCGGGTTTCGCGGCATCTAAAATTACTGTGTGATGCAGGTCTGCTCGACAGATATCGAGAAGGAAGTTGGATTTTCTATCGCTTGGCGGATGATACTGGTGAGGAGGGTCGAATAGCCCGTCAGTTAATCGGTCTTTTGCCTGATGACGATCAACAAATCTCTCATGATAGGGAACGATTGGAGGAAATCAGAAGCCGCCGCGCGAACGCTGCGGAGGCATATTTTCGCGCCAATGCTGAAGAATGGGACAGTCTGCGTTCGCTACATGTAGAAGAGAGCGATGTAGAATTCGCGCTCTCTAAATGTTTCCCCGACCACTTTGAGGATTTTCTTGATATCGGCACCGGTACAGGACGAATGCTGCAACTATTTGCGGATCGTGTTGATCGCGGTATCGGCATCGATATGTCGCGCGACATGTTATCGGTGGCGCGCGCCAACCTAGAGAGAATGGAAATCCGCCATTGCCACGTTCGGTTGGGTGATATGTATCGATTGTCGATGGAAGACGATTCATTTGATGGTGTCATTGTCCATCAGGTTCTTCATTATTCTGAAGATCCTGCCAGGGTAATTTCCGAAGCTGCAAGAGTATTACGACCGGATGGTACATTGGTCGTCGCGGATTTTTCACCGCACAAGTTAGAGGCATTGAGAGATGAACACGCCCACCTGCGATTGGGGTTCGAGGATTCTGAAATATTCGACTTGTTTGACAAGGTTGGTCTTGTCGCAGGCTCCGCGCGTAAACTCGAAGGCAGCCCGCTCACCGTTACAATCTGGTCGGCCAAACAACCAGGAATATTCAATCAAGAATTTGTTGCTCCATTAGAAAGCGCGCGGTTTGATCATGTCAAATAATGAAAAGAAATTCTCTCAAGAGCTGCCATTTCCAGCTGGCGCACCACGCGATTTAAAGATTTCATTTGAGTTCTTTCCGCCCAAAACGGAGAAAATGGCGGAAACATTGTGGTCGTCAATTCAAAGGCTCGAACCTCTGCAACCTCGCTTCGTTTCCGTTACCTATGGCGCCGGTGGTTCCACACGCGAACGAACACATGCAACGGTCGTCCGTATTCTAAAAGAAACCAGCCTTACCCCAGCGGCGCACCTGACATGCGTAAATGCGACGAAGGAAGAGGTCGACGCGGTCGCGCAGGATTACTGGCAGGCCGGTGTACGCAACATAGTTGCTCTCCGGGGTGATCCGCCGGACGGAGAGACAGCTTACCAGCCTCATCCGGGTGGTTACGATTACGCTGTTGATCTGGTTGAAGGTCTCAAGCGGATTGCGGATTTTGATATCAGCGTTGCTGCGTATCCGGAGGGACATCCTCAAGCCTCAACCATCGACTCTGATATCGAAAACCTAAAGCGCAAGATCGATGCGGGGGCGGATCGTGCGATTACGCAATACTTCTTTGGTGCGGAGCCCTTTTTAAGGTTTATGGACCGCGTTCGAAACGCCGGAATAGAAGCACCAATTGTGCCAGGAATATTGCCGGTACAAAATTTTTCGCAAGTCGTAAAATTCAGTGATATGTCGGGAACTTCCGTGCCCGCCTGGATGGCTGAGTTATTTGAAGGGCTCGACGATGATCCAGAAACACGGAAGTTGGTTGCGGCGACCGCAGCGGCAGAACAATGTCGCCAACTGCATGTGCACGGAATTACCGAGTTTCATTTCTACACACTTAATCGCGCTGACCTAACTTACGCGATCGCCCATATTCTCGGCTTGCGACCCGAAAATATTACCGGTGATGGCGAGGATTCTGTCGAATGAACTCCCCACCAATCGCTTTATTGAAGGAGAACGAAGACCAACGTGATGCCGTTCCCGGTGCGTTGGACGGTCAGGTGCGTGCCGATCGTATCCAGCGTCTGAAGCAACAGCTTGAGAACCGGATCGTTATTATCGATGGCGCGATGGGGACGATGATTCAGGACCAAGAGCTGGATGAGGCGGGATTTCGCGGCACGCAGTTTGCCGACCATCCTTGCCCTGTGAAAGGCAATAACGATCTTCTAATTCTGACGCAGCCTGACCTTATTCGGGATTTGCACACCGCCTACCTTCACGCCGGTGTGGATATATTGGAAACCAACACGTTTTCTTCCACACGCATTGCTCAGGCAGACTACATGATGGAGGAAGCGGTTTACGATCTGAACCGTGATGGCGCCCGACTGGCGCGCGAGGCAGCAGATGCAGTGACGGCAGTAGATGAAACCCGTCCACGATTTGTCGCGGGTGTTCTTGGACCAACCAACAGAACAGCGTCTATCTCTCCGGATGTTAATGATCCAGGGTTTCGGAATGTAACTTTCGATGAGTTGGTTGAAACGTATTCCGAAGCAACACTGGGATTAATTTCCGGTGGCGCTGACATGATTCTGGTTGAAACGGTTTTCGATACTCTGAATTGTAAAGCGGCTCTGTTTGCCATCGATAGCGTTCTCGACGAGTTTGACTTTGAAGTACCGGTGATGATTTCAGGCACCATCACCGATCAGAGTGGGCGAACACTTACTGGACAAACTACGGAAGCCTTCTGGAACTCTATACGTCATGCCATGCCGATTTCGATTGGCCTGAATTGTGCTTTAGGGCCTAAGGATCTCCGGCCCTATATCGAAGAGTTGTCGCGTATCGCCGATACGAATGTTTCCTGCCACCCAAATGCCGGATTGCCAAATGCGTTTGGTGGTTACGATGAAACGCCGGAAATGATGGCGGAGACGCTTGGCGAGTTTGCCCAGGCAGGTTTTTTAAATTTAGTTGGCGGTTGTTGCGGAACGACACCAGATCATATCAAGGCAATTGCAGGAGCAGTCGCTAAGGCCGAGCCACGGCCGATTCCAGATCTGGACCGGCAGCTTCGCCTATCTGGCCTAGAACCGCAAAACATTGCGCCAGACTCATTGTTTGTGAATGTGGGCGAGCGAACGAATGTTACGGGTTCGGCGCGTTTCGCCAAACTTATCAAGGAAAACGATTATCAGACGGCAACGGAGGTGGCTCTTCAACAGGTTGAAAACGGTGCTCAGATTGTTGACGTCAATATGGACGAAGGGTTGCTCGACTCTGAAGCAGTTATGATCACTTTCCTTAATTTGATAGCAGCGGAACCCGACATCAGCCGGGTGCCTGTCATGATTGATTCCTCAAAATGGTCAGTAATTGAGGCTGGGCTAAAATGCGTCCAGGGCAAACCGATCGTTAACTCCATAAGTCTGAAAGAAGGCGAAGAATCTTTTGTAGAACAGGCCCGACTTGTGCGCCGCTATGGTGCAGCGGTGATCGTTATGGCCTTCGATGAAACAGGGCAAGCGGATACTCAGGAGCGGAAACTGGAAATTTGTGCCCGGGCATATGACATTTTGGTCAATCAACTCGGCTTTCCACCCGAAGATATAATCTTTGACCCGAACATATTTGCTGTCGCGACTGGTATCGAGGAACACAATAATTACGCTGTCGATTTCATTGAAGCGGTACGAAAAATTCGGGAGAGACTACCACATGTTCAGGTGTCCGGTGGGCTCAGTAATATCTCGTTTTCGTTCCGGGGAAATGAGCCGGTACGCCGCGCGATGCATTCCGTGTTTCTGTATCACGCCATTGAGGCGGGCATGACGATGGGCATCGTCAATGCTGGCCAACTGACCGTCTATGCAGATATCCCCGATGATCTCCGGGAACGTGTTGAGGATGTCATCCTTAATCGACGTGAGGATTCTACCGAGCGCCTTCTCGAGGTGGCGGATCAGTTCAAAGGCGGCGGGGAAAAGAAAGAAGAAGATTTATCCTGGCGCGAGGCACCCGTTGCGGAGCGGCTTAGCCACTCTCTCGTGAACGGCATCAACGCATATATCATTGATGACACTGAAGAGGCCCGGCAACAGTTCGATCGACCCATTCAGGTCATCGAAGGGCCGCTAATGGATGGAATGAATGTCGTTGGCGATCTTTTTGGTGCGGGAAAAATGTTTTTGCCGCAGGTCGTTAAAAGTGCCCGTGTGATGAAACAGGCCGTTGGACATCTCATTCCTTTTATTGAGGAGGAAAAGGAGAAGTCCGGGCAAGCCCAGGAAACAAAGGGCAAGATCATTATGGCGACGGTGAAAGGCGATGTTCATGACATCGGCAAAAACATCGTTGGTGTTGTAATGCAGTGCAATAATTATGAAGTTGTCGACTTGGGCGTCATGGTTCCAGCGCAAAAAATTCTAGACACCGCAATCGAGGAAAATGCCGACGTAATTGGTCTGTCAGGATTAATCACACCGTCTTTGGATGAAATGGTCCACGTTGCATCTGAAATGGAACGTCAGAGCCTTGAAATTCCACTTCTCATTGGTGGCGCGACGACATCTAAAGTTCACACCGCCGTTAAGATCGAACCGGCTTATCATTCGCCGGTCGTGCATGTACTCGATGCTTCGCGCAGTGTTGGTGTGATTTCCGCACTGACCTCGGATGAAGGTCGTGAGCCCTTTGTCGAAGAGGTTCGCGCAGATTATGAAAAAGTTCGGGCGCGTTATGAAGGGGCGGATGACGGTATCCGCGGAGTCTCACTTGAAGAAGCACGCTCCAACAGATTTGCAATAGACTGGTCGAATGTATTACCGCCGCGGCCACGCGTTCTGGGAACGCGGGATTTTGATGAATTTCCACTCGAAGAGCTTGTGCCGAGGATCGACTGGTCTCCATTTTTTCATGCCTGGGAGTTGCGCGGCGCCTATCCACGTATTCTCGAGGATGACGTTGTCGGGGAAGCCGCTCGCAGCTTGTTTGCCGATGGTCGCCAAATGCTTGATAAAGTCGTATCGGAGGGATTATTGACTGCTCGAGGCATGATTGGTTTTTGGCCAGCCAATGCCGATGGCGATGACATTGTGCTTTACGATGATGTAAAGCGGGCCAAAGTTCTCGCCACCGTTCATACGCTTCGTCAACAGGGCAAAAAATCCAAAGGGCGTCCGCATTACGCACTTGCAGACTTTGTCGCACCGAAAGAAACCGGCGTGGCAGACTGGTTCGGAGGTTTCTCTGTTGGAATTTTTGGGGCAGATGCAATTGCCGACGCTTATGAAGCCGAAAACGACGATTATAGTGCGATCATGATCAAGGCGCTCGCTGATCGCCTAGCGGAGGCGTTTGCCGAACGATTGCATGAGCGTGTCCGCAAAGAATATTGGGGCTATGCGAAAGATGAGTCGATTGAAAACGAAGACCTGATCCAGGAACGCTATCAAGGTATTCGGCCCGCCCCAGGTTACCCTGCCTGTCCCGACCACACTGAGAAAGGAACCTTGTTTTCGCTTTTGGATGTAAATCGTTTAGGGATAACACTGACACAATCATTTGCCATGCATCCCGCCGCCGCGGTTTCGGGGTGGTATTTTTGGAATCCCGATTCCCACTATTTTGGTGTTGGTAAAATCAACCAGGATCAGGTTGAAGATTACGCTCAGCGCAAAAACATGGACGTTGCCGACGCGGAGCGCTGGCTTGCACCAAACCTTGGTTATAGTCGTTGAAGACTATTGCGCCGCCGGCGCTGCCGGTGCTTCTTCGGGACCGGAATTCGTCGGGGGAGCCACTTGGTCGGGTACTTTGAAAATAGGGACACCGTAATTATTTGGTGGCAATGTCCTGTCCACGGGACGCGAAAGAAAGTCGCGGCTTTCACATTCAAGCCCGCCAAGTTTGCCAATGCTTTCCCGAACCGTAATTTTTCCGCCGCCGACACCGGCAACACGTTTCTGTAAGCCTGTTGCGCAATAAAATTCTTTTGGTTTCTTGGCTCTGCTGCGGATGTCAAATATGAGCCGACCGGTACGAGTAGCGGTTGGATTGCAATTTCTGTCAAACCATTCGCAACACGGTTCGTCGCCAGCTTTGATCATACGATGAAAATGACCGAGCGGGTTATAGGTCTTGAGTCTGACGTGGATGGTTTGCTTCCATTCATTGACGATGCAAAACGCGGAAGCCGGTGAGGTCGCGCCAAAAGCACCGACTATTAGGATTGAGATAGTCATATTCCGGATTGCGCCAAACATCCCGTTGCTCACTTCATTACCAAACCGCCGTCAACATACAGCGTTTGACCCGTCATAAAACGACTCCAATCTGACGCCAAAAATAATACCGGTCCGGTTACATCTTCGGGAGAGGCAATCCGCCGCATTGGTGTCTGAGCGATGATTGTTTCCTTTAGCCGTTCCTTGGTCTTGCGGCTGGCGTCAGTGGGGTATACAAGCCCCGGCGCCACGCAATTAACGCGTATTCCGAGAGGACCTAATTCCATTGCGAGATTCCGGCTAAATCCGATTAGCGCCGATTTCGCCGTTGTATAGTCGTGATAGGGTATCGTTGGTCTGGCAACGAGATCGCTTGCCATATTGATGATGCTGCCTTGCGTTCGTTTTCTGAGAGCGGGGAGAACGGTCTGACACATGGTATAGGTGGAAAATAATGCACCATCGAGTTGGCCCTGATAATCGTTCCAATCCAGATCCCAAAATTGTTTTCGATTGTCAGGGTCGAACGTAAAGGGCTTGAAAGCGTTATTGACGACGACGTCGATTTTGGCGAAATCGGTTAATGTTTGATCGACGAGTGACTGGATTTGTTCTGCAGAGGTGACATCGGCCTGGATTGAGGTCGCGCGGCCTCCCGCTTCCTCACAGGCCGCAACGACATCGGCGGCGGCATCAGCATTTTGGATATAGTTAATGACAACGGTCGCTCCTTCACCGGCAAATGATTTTGCAATTGCAGCACCAATTCCGCGACTGGAGCCGGTAATCAGGACGATTTTTCCGTCAAAATCCATCGTCTTTCTCTCACGCTTTTCCTTCTAAGGCGCTATGACGTTCAATAGTGGATATTGCCAGCGCGCCGGGCAGAACTGAATGCGTATCCATGGTAACGACATCAGTGGCAAAAATAAGGCGTCCAATTGCGGGTTTCTCAGCGTTCGATTTGTCTCTGTCAGTCAACATAATTTGCGAAGGTCTCTGAAGCAATTTCCGCTGAGCGTTCAACCTCTGTCATTGTAATGAGATCGAGAAGGTTAAATCGCCCGTCGTGATGCCAGCCAGCCTCTGGAGATGTCATATGTTCGAGAGCGCTGATGCGCGTTACGCCAACGGCGCTGAGCAAATCCGCCAACCGACGCAACTCGTTTGGCGCAGCGGCAATTCCCACTGTTTGCAAAAAACTTCTGAATGGCGCTATTCGAGCCGGAACATCGTCCAAACTACTTACCGCGATAACTTTGGCGGTGCGGTTTAATCCTGAGGGCGCCAGTTTCTCCTCTCCTTCAGAATAGGACACGCTCCACGCGCCACCCTCATCGCCAATAACGCAATTGTTATCTTCAGCAAAAGATTTCATTTCCTCTGATTGCCGCCAGGCGGCAACGCCGCTGGCCTCTTCGATCGTCAAGGTACGTCGCGGAAACTTATTTTCAAAATTCTCAAGTTCACTCGCGACATATTGAGAAAATTCCTGAGGTGATACCGCACCGCCACGCTCGACAAAAAACAAGTGTGGCGAATAACAGCCCTGCTGGTCATAGCGGACGATGTCATAAGCCGCTTGATGAGCGACATCCCATGCTTTGCTTGGTTCAAGTGCCGCTTTGGAGATCATGCCAAAACTGACTTTGTGGCTGAATGTCAGGCAGCGTGTCGTCAAAGGTGTCCGGTCGCGAATCTGCTTGAGCGTATCGTTGTTTCCGTAAGCCACGACTGTATCTGCCTCTTCAAGGATCCGTTGCTCACGTGCCGTATCCCCCCCCTTCCACCAGACGACTGCAAGACACTCGCCCAAATTGGGATCGATTTCAGAAATCGCTTTGGCAAACAGGCTCGCCATGAGCGGCTCGGCGCTTGATACCTTTCCGACATTTCCGGCCTTGACCAATAGGCCCGAAATCAGACTCCAGAGGGGAAGGCCCGGTACATTGCCGGCCCAAATATGTGCTAGCACGTTGGGGCCATATGCTCTGCCATATCCGCCTTTTGGCAGCGGCTGGAACTCATCCAAAATCTTTGGATTGACGAAATCCTCGGCCAGAAATCGGTGAAGTTCTGCCTGACGAAATGTTTTGAGATACCCCGTCAGACCGAGCCGTATCATTTCCGCATCATATCCGGTGATTACGGGCAGGTATTTTTCAGCGGTCTGACGAATTGGGTCCTGCCGATCGAGAAATCTGGCAATTGCCGTATCGATGATCGAAATAATGTTTGAAACCGGAAGTGTCTTTAGATGTTCTTGGCTTGCATTTCGAACTTGGGCTGCGAGCTGTTTCATCTGGTCGTCCGAGAGAATCGGCACCAATACGTCGACATTTTCCTTATCCCGACCAAACGATAGGGTCTGCCAATCGATGTCTTCCTCATTAAGTCCGGGCAGGAAACCAGCAGTAAGGGACATAGGATTATCCTTGAGCCGCTCTGAGGAATTCGTCGACCGCCATCGAACAGCCTTTGGCTTCAGCGCCTTCGGCGCGCCCCAACAACGAAAACCCGTTTTCTACTTCAACGCCCGCATCTTCGGTCAGGATAGATGACACGCAGTTGAAATGGGCGAGATCACAATGAATGAGTACACCTTTCTCCCCAGTTGGAAGTTCCTCTCCGGTCAATGGGTTAACCACCTGGCTCCTGATCCAGCGAGGGCCCGACTTTACGGAAGGGCATTCGCCATTTCCCCAATCGTAGAACTGTGTACTGAGTTCCGTCATGCCATACATATTAATGCATTTGCTGCGTGGTACGCCAAAGCGGTTTGAGAGCATCTCGTAGAAGTCATTGAGCTCAAGTTCCCGGGATTGACCTTTAAAACCACCGGTATCCAAAATTCGGCTACCTTCGGGCAAATGAAATGATATTCCTAACTTGTCCAATTCATCGAGTACGTGAACATAGCTGAAACTGGCACCCAGAAGTGCATAGGGTTCCCCCGTCTTTTGGGAACGTTCCAATTCATCGATCAATTGCGCTAAATCGACGCCATCATCGGTAAACAGGTAGCGACTGCCTTCGGCACCAAACTCATTCAGCGCGAGCCAAAGATAGTGGGCGAGGGAGGAATTCGGCATTGTCTCTGGTGTAGGAAACAAAATACCCATACGCAATCTGTCATCGCCCTGCATAAAGCGCTGCCGAAATGCCGCAATCATTGAAGCGTTATATACAGACAGCGTTGGATGATGGCATTTGCCTCTAACGCCGCCTTTTGTCGTGCCGCTGGTCATAAAGGTTCGTTCAGCAGATTCCGGATCACAGCAGCTTAGGATCAAATCCTTGTAACCATTGATTGGTACGGCCGGAATTTTCTTCCATGTCCGCACGGTGCGGGGTGTCTTCTCCCGCTGACGGCAGAATCTTTGATAGGGTGTGTTGTTTTCAAACTGATACTCAAAGATTTGCATGGCGAGATTATTGAAATCATCATCGTCGGTCGTATCGGCGGCGATAAAGTCGAGCAAAGTTTCGATGATTTGTGCCTCGGTCACGAAATTCCGTCCTCAACCAGATATGACAGACAACAACCGGGTTAGAATGGCTAAGGGGGGACAACTTTTGGAATTTTCCCTTTCCCTACGCCGGTATAACCCGGATCAGGTTCGAAGGGTCTCCGCGTTTCAGAGCTCAAATAGCGCTGCCGGCGGGATCTCAGCCTCCTAACGAGGCTCCCCTGGGAACAAGTGGATTTATTATGGCGGAGGACCCTTGGACGTCAAGCGGTGGGTTATTGCAATCTCGCATCGAAATAAGTGAATAGCTTCGCCCATGAATCTTCGGTCGCATCTGCGTGGTAACGGTCTTCCGAAACGAAATCCTGAAAACCATGTCCAGCACCGTCGTAGCTGTGAAACTCGTGTTCGATACCTGCCGATGTCAGCGCTGTGTCCAAATCCCTTACGTCGTCCTGCGACGGATTTTGGTCCTCTTTGCCGAAAATGCCGATGACGTCACATTTCATATTGCCAACGAGGTCGATTGGCGGCGGATTTCCTGCACCCATACCTACCTTAATCCGGCCGCCATAAAGTGTACCGAGCACCTTGTATTGTGGATTGTGGCACGCACCCAACCAAGACATGCGGCCGCCCCAACAATGCCCCATGATTGCGATGCGGGCGGGGTCAACCCCACCAATTCCCTTAAGCAGGTCACATGCTGCGTCGAGATCGGCAACGGTTTTTGCGTCGTCCCATTCATCGCGCTTGACGGCGAGGTCGGTCCCGGCAGGCCACCAATGAAATATAAACGGAATAACGCAGGCATAGCCTTTCGCGGCAAATTTATCGCCGATATCGATCGTGAAGGGGTCAGCCTCCAGCCCGTCATGCGCATTGGGAATATGTTGTGCCGCAATAACACCCGGGAACGGGCCATTCCCGTCCGGTTTGAATACCAGGCAGTCCATTGGGCTACCCTGCACATCAAGCGTGACGACTTCGTAAGACATTTACTTACCTCTAATCAGATACCGAATATTGCTTCAGCCTATCTTGACTGAATGGGATTCGCTATGCTCGGCAGCGAAATCTTTGTGCAGGTCATTCGTGCCCCGATCCAGTCTAGATTCGTTCTTTGAACCACGTTCTGTTGCCGTTGTCGGCGCATCATCGACGCCGGGGAAGCCGGGCCGGACTGTCATCGAAAATCTAATTGCGAATGGCTTCAAGGGACGAATTCTCCCCGTGAACCCTCGTGGCGGGAAGATTTGTGGATTTCCTGTATCAAAAACTATTGAAGAACTCCCCAGCGGCATTCAAATGGGCATTGTTATGTTACCGGCCGCCCAAACACCGGCGGCAATTCAAGAATGCGCGGAGCGTGGCATTAGTTCCGTGGTTTTGGCAGCGGGTGGTTTTGCCGAAGTGGATCATGCTGGCGAGGACTTGCAGGCTGAGCTGAAAGAGGTAATTCGAAAGACCGGTGTACGGGTGCTTGGCCCAAACACGGCCGGCCACATTTCGACGCCGGATAGATTTACGTCGAGTTTTTTTCCATTGGGCAAAATACCCAATGGGCCAATTTCCTATATCGCCCAGACTGGTAATTTCACCGGCGCCATGATGCGTTCGATCATGTCCGGTGAACACTACGGTGTTGCGCGATGTATCGGTTTAGGCAATGCGGTCGATATCGACGAAGCCGACGTTCTGGAGTTTCTGGCGGATGATCCAAAGACAAAGAGCATCTTTATCTATCTCGAAAGCCTGCATCGTCCGCAAACATTCCTGAAAATCGCTCGCAAGGTGACCAGGACGAAGCCGGTGGTGATGCTTAAGGGCGGTGCGACGGAGGGTGGTGCAAAGGCCGCGATGTCCCATACAGCATCGTTAGGTTCTGACGATAACGTTCTTGATGGAGCGCTAAAGCAGGCCGGCGTTGTTCGGATTGATGAGTTCACTTATCTCTTTACCGCTGCGAAGGCCGCCGCGATGATGCCAATTCCAGCGGGTAACCGCGTCGGATTTGTCTCGCCGTCCGGCGCCTTTATTGTTCACATTTCCGATATTTGCCATCAGCGCACCGACCTTGTTTTTTCCAAGATAGCTGCAGCGACACAGAAGCGGCTGGAAGATATCAGCCCGCCTTTTATAAATATCTCCAATCCGGTTGATGTATTTCCTTCCGCGACGGTAAATGGAATGGAATTTGCCTGGCGCGAGGCGATGACCGCTTTGTTGAAAGATCCTAATGTCGACGCTGTAGTCGCGATATTGATTCTGGCCGACGAACTTGGCGAAATGAAACTGGACTTCATATTGGATCTCAAACGCCGGTTTCCCGAGAAACCGATTTATATTTCATTTTCGGGTGATGAGAACAGCAATGCGGCGGCAAAATCTTTTCTGGAGCCAAAAGGCGTGCCGACATTTCCGCGTATAGAGGACCCGTTCAAAGTATTGGACATCCTCGTTCAGTGCCGTAAGAGCCTGGCGTAGACACGCATGAGACCGACATGACACATGCAGCGCCCTTGGGACTTTGGCAGGAAACCATTCGATCCGAATGGACTGACTATAATCGTCATATGAACGTGGCGTATTATACGCTCGTGTTCGACCACGCCGTTGACGAATTTTTTAGTTACGTTGGTTTAGGGCGGAATTATCGCGAAACGACTACAGGAAGCACGTTCGCCGTTGAGCACCATATCACCTACAACAAAGAAGTCGTGGAGGGTGATGAGGTTCGCTGCGAAACCCGGTTAGTTGGGTATGATGATAAGCGCATACATCATTACCACGAAATGTTTCATGTCGGAGAAGGATACCTCGCAGCGACGTGCGAGTTCTTATCTTTACACGTTGATTTGTCGACACGACGGGTGTCGCCGTTTCCAACGGAAAAACTAGACACATTGTCAGATCTTCTTACCGCTCACAGCGTGTTGCCAGAAATCGAGAATCTGGGACGTATAATCAAGACGCCTGCCCCAAAATAAGGTTTGAATTTTTGCGATTAAATCTAATAACGGAAAGTTTGCGCTTTTCGGTTATCTTTTCGCAGGCTAGCTTAGCACTTGCGTAGACTAGGAAAACCAGACGCCGGAGTTTGTAGTGAGCTTGTTGTCCAATCGTGGTGAGTCACGAGGACGTATTTTAGAAACGATGCGCCGCTTTTTGCGGAGCGATCAACTCATCCTTCTTATTCTTGCGATCTTAACCGGAGCGATCGCCGCCTATGGTGCAATTGGATTCGGCTATCTATACAGGCTGATACAAGGTGTCGCCTTCGGGACCTTTGCGGAAACCCTCTATACGCACGTGCAAACCTTGCCGTCCTGGCAAATTGTTGCAGTGCCGACGATTGGTGGGCTCTTTATCGGCCTCTTTATTCATTATTTTATGCCGGGCGGGCGCCCGCGCGGTGTGGCTGATGTCATGGCGGGGGTTACCCTGCATTCCGGCAGAATGGATATTCGCTCCACGATGGGTGCTGCCGTTGTTAGTGCTGCGTCAATTGGGGTTGGCGGGTCAGTCGGTCGAGAAGGGCCGGTTGTCCATTTGGGTGCCGGTATGGCGTCATGGGTGTCGCGCCGACTAGGTTTAAGCAGAACTATAACGATTAATCTCCTGGGTTGCGGCGCGGCAGCGGCGATCTCTGCCTCCTTTAATGCGCCGATCGCAGGTCTGATATTTGCCCATGAAATTATTATTGGGCACTACGCGCTTTCCGCGATGGCGCCAATTGCTCTCGCTTCTGTGACGGGTACGATTATTTCCAGAGGCCACTTTGGCGATTTTTCCGCCTTCATTGCACCCACTAATTCGATCGTTTCCTATCTCGAGTTTCCCGCATTCGCTTTGCTTGGTGTCGTTAGCGCACTTGTCGCCATTATTCTGATGAAGAGCATCATATTTGCCCAAGATTTATCAGCGAAGATGCCACTGCCGAGATGGGTACACCCGGCAATTGGGGGAGCGCTGATAGGTGCAATCGCATTGGCATTTCCACAGGTGCTCGGCGTCGGGTACGGCGCAACAGATGCGGCAATGAAAGAGCAATTTTCTCTGGAATTGCTACTTGCCCTTTTGGCGGTAAAAACGGCGGCCGTGGCAATTAGTCTGGGGTCGGGATTTGCCGGCGGTGTGTTCAGCCCCTCCCTATTTTTAGGCGCTATGCTGGGCGGTGCGTTTGGCATAATTGCAACGGAAGCGTTTCCACATCTGTCTTCGGGACATAGTGCCTATACGCTCGTTGGAATGGGCGCCGTTGCGGGTGCCGTACTCGGTGCGCCACTCTCGACTATTATGATCGTGTTTGAACTGACGGGGGCAAACAACTACTCCTTTATAATTGCTGTTATGGTCGCTGTTGTGATCGCTTCGGTCATTACTCAACAGGCGTTTGGTGGTTCCTTTTTTGCCTGGCAGCTAAAAGCGAGAGGTGTAAATCTCGATCGTGGGCGAGAGACGGGGTTTCTTGCCGAAATCCATATCGGCGATGTTATGTCGCCTGAATATACCTGTGTTAGCCAAGATACCCCGATGGCAGAGTTGCGTGAAAAACTGCACCTCGCGCCCCATGCACAGCTTTTTGTGTTGGACAATGACGGTGCGTTGATCGGTACCATCGGTCTGTCGGATATCGCAGAGGGGGCATACGACCCGGCGTTGGACGGGATCGTCAATGCTGCGGACGTTACGCGCTCAAACCCCCCAGTATTAATGCGTGAAACTGATCTTGAGGTTGCAATCAAGCTCATGGAGGACGTTCACGAAGAGCATGTCGCCGTTGTTGAGGATACGGATTCGATGCAGATGATCGGCGTTGTTCATGAGGTAGAGGTAATGCTCGCCTACAACAACGCTATCGTGCGTGCCCGCGAAGAGGAGCATGGCGCATTGTAAATTTCAGTAGCTTTGATCCAACTTGAGCCATTTGTACCGGTCGCTGGATTTGACCGAAAATTTTCTGATCTTGGCTCCCTGTAAGATATCAAGCGGTACATCAACGCCCGCATTCCCGAGTTTCCATATACTCCGATAAAAATCTACAAGACTGGTCACCGGTTTACCGTTCACACCAATGACCAAATCACCCTGTTTAATGCCTGCGCCACTGGCAGGTCCGCCCGGTGCGATCCGGTTTACAAAAAGTCTGCCCTTAATCTCTTCAGCATATAAACCAAGCCAGGGTCGTCGCGGTACGGCGCTGCGCCCTTTCTCGAGCAAATCACCCAAAATCGGCTTGAGTTGATCGATAGGCACAAACATGTTTCCAGGAGTTGCGTAGCCCGGGCTCGCTGCGTCAGCGACGATCAGTGATCCGATTCCGACAAGTTTTCCGGTCGATGAAAACAGACCAGCGCCACCGAATGCGGGGTGTGGTGGTGCCGTGTAGATTGCACGTTCCAGCAGGTATTCCCATGAGCCAGCAAAAGGTCGCCGCGATACGACGATGCCTGGCATCGCTGCCTGCCTACCACCGTGGCTGACGACAAGGATCGGATCTTTTTCCCTCAAATCGCCCGAATTTCCTAATTCTACTGGTTTTATCCCGAGCTTTTTGTTGGCGCGTAACAAGCCGAATCCGGATGCATGATCATAGGCGATGGGGCGTGCAGATACTTTTTTGCCACCCGACAGAACGATTTCGATGCTCTCTGCTTCCAACATGGCATAGCCGATGGTTAGAACCAGGCCGTCCGAATCAATGATGACACCGCTGCCATCGCGTTCAGTACCCAGGGAGCGCGCGGTTCGTGCTTCCGCCGGTATTTTCGAAATGACCTGAACCACGGCGCCCAGCACGCTATCGACGGTAAAATTTGATTGCGCCGATAAACTCGAGGGTACGGCCATTAGGAGGCTGAAGACGACTGGAACCGAAATTGCGGCTAATCTCCTCTTGAGAAACGCAAATGAGCCGATAACTTTGAGATCTGGCTGGGGCATGTCGATACCCTTTCTATTTGGTTCTTAGAAACGATATAGCGCAAACCAATCGGGCGGCAATCGCCGTTTGTATCGACGTAATCACTTTTTCACGACGGAGGAAGAAAAAATCAGCCATTTTTGCACAAATCGGCATTCGCGCTGACTCATTAGAGACTGGTATACTGCCGACTCAAATGTCCGAAATAGCCGAAACAACCTCAGAAGAGCCAGTTGCTCGCCAAGGTGGTCAACCGCCCTATCTAAAGACGCTGAATCCAGTTCAGCAGGGCGCTGTCGAGGCCGTCGACGGCCCGGTTCTCGTTCTGGCCGGTGCTGGCACCGGAAAAACACGGGTTCTGACGACACGGCTCGCCCACATACTTGTCCTGCGAAAGGCGTTCCCGGGACAAATACTGGCGGTGACCTTTACCAACAAAGCAGCGCGCGAGATGCGCGAACGTGTTGCTGGATTAGTGGGGCAGGTTGCTGAAGATTTGTGGATTGGAACGTTTCACTCAGTTGCGGTGCGCATTTTAAGACGCCATGCTGAACAGGTCGGGTTGAAATCTAACTTCACGATTCTCGACAGTGATGACCAGCTGCGTTTGCTTAAGCAACTTCTCGAGGCGAACGACATCGATCATAGCAAATGGCCCGCCCGAGCCCTACTCGCGATCATTCAGCGGTGGAAGGACCGTGGTCTTGTTCCTGATAAAGTCTCGGCATCAGAGGTCGGCGAGTTCGCGGGCGGCAAGGCCTTGGATTTATATAAAGAATATCAGGAGCGTCTTATTACGCTAAATGCATGCGATTTTGGCGATTTGTTGCTTCACAACCTGACCATATTTACGAGCGATGACAGGGTGCTGTCAGAGTATCAGCACCGATTTAAATACATTCTTGTAGATGAGTATCAGGACACAAATGTTGCCCAATATTTGTGGCTTCGGTTGTTGGCGCAAACGCATCGGAATTTATGCTGCGTCGGTGACGACGATCAGTCGATCTATAGTTGGCGTGGTGCTGAAATAGGCAACATTCTTAAATTCGAAGAAGATTTTCCCGGTGCAGAGGTATTTCGTCTCGAACAGAATTATCGATCCACACCAGAGATACTTGCGGCGGCTTCAGGATTGATCGCCAACAATTCCGGTCGGCTCGGCAAGACGCTTTGGACAGAGCGTGAAGCCGGTGACAAGGTTACCGTAAGGGGCGTTTGGGACGGAGAAGCAGAAGCCCGAACGGTGGCTGACGAAGTCGAAGCCCTACAGGCCAAGAATCACTCATTGGAGCAGATCGCGGTTTTGGTTCGAGCAAGCTTTCAAATGAGGGAATTCGAAGAGCGTTTCATCACTGTTGGAATTCCCTATCGGGTAATCGGTGGTCCAAGATTCTATGAGCGTCAGGAGATCCGCGACGCGATCGCTTACATGCGGGTGATCAACCAGCCAGAGGATGACCTGGCATTCGAACGTATTGTCAATGTCCCACGCCGCGGGATTGGCGCGGCGACCATGCAGACCATCCATCATTTGTCGCGGGCCCAGTCAATTTCACTTTTGGAGGCGGCGCATCGTATTGCGGGAACCGATGAATTACGGCCACAGGCACGACGTGCCATTTCTGGATTGCTGGCTAATTTTGACCGGTGGTCGTCACTTGCAGAAACCACTGACCATATCGAGCTGGTCGAAACTGTCCTCGATGAATCGGGTTATACTGAAATGTGGCAAAGGGACAAATCGCCAGAGGCGCCGGGCCGATTGGAGAATTTAAGGGAACTCATTACAGCATTGGAAGAGTTTGAAAACCTTGCTGGTTTCCTTGAGCATGTAAGCCTTGTAATGGAAGCAGGTCAGTCAGATGCTGGTGAAATGGCAAGTCTAATGACGCTGCATGCCGCGAAGGGTTTGGAGTTCAACACAGTGTTTCTTCCAGGTTGGGAGGAGGGCGTTTTCCCAAATCAGCGTACGCTGGATGAAGGCGGCGCACCGGCTCTTGAGGAGGAAAGGCGGCTCGCCTATGTCGGGTTAACGCGTGCCCGTCTCAATGCACATGTAAGTTTTGCCGCAAACCGGCGTATCTATAATCAATGGCAGGCCTCAATCCCATCCAGATTTGTCGAAGAACTTCCGCAAGAACATACCGAGTCAGTAACGGATGATGGTCTTTACGGGACCTTTCCCGCTACCACGGGATTTGAAGATGATGCCGCGGCCGAGTGGGTATCTACTGGTAGAGGGCCAGGATTTCAACGCATGCAGGCATCGCGGTCTCACGGCAAATCCGATGGCGTGATAGATGGTCAGGCGAAAGTTGTCGAAAGCCTTCCGCAGCCGGGTGGCGTAGAACGCGGGATGCGCGTTTTCCATCAGAAATTTGGCTATGGTAAAATAGTATCGATTGACGGGAATAAACTTGAAATCGAATTTGAAAAAGCGGGAACCAAGAAGGTAATGGACAGTTTTGTAGAGCCCGCTTGAATTCATGAACACCGAACTGTCCGATAGCTGGCAAATAATCTTTTACATTGCGGATAAAGCGCATCTGTCGATTTTCGAAACTGCATTATCGCCGTTGGTAGACGGTATAAGCATGGATCAAGACGCTAGCTCTAAAGGACGGCGCATTGTTGGATTTTGTTCTGTTGAGCCAGAATTCGACGAGGTGGATTCACGGGTGCGTATTTCTGCAGCGGCTGCCGGAATTGATGCTCCGAAAGTCGACATTGAAACGGTGGCGGCGACGGATTGGGTGTCTTTATATCAGCAGCGAACACCGCCCGTGACAATCGGTAATTTCTTTATTTATCCAGCGCATTACAAAGACCCGCTTCCGTCAGATAAAATTGCGATAACGCTTGAGGCCGGTCTGGCATTTGGCACCGGGGAACATCAGACAACCGAGGGCTGCCTGCGCAACCTGGAATCGCTAGCCGCCTCCGGATACGTGGTAAGAAAAGCGATCGATGTCGGATGTGGTTCGGCCATTCTGGCGATCGGATTGAGCAGGCTTTGGCCCGATGCATCGGTATTTGCGTGTGACATAGACAGCACGGCTATAGAAACAGCATCTGAAAATATCAGCATCAACGGATGCGAAAAGGTTGTCGCTGTAATCCAAAGCGATTTCTATGAAGCGCCACGAATATTGGACGCTGCGCCATTTGATTTGATTGTCGCAAATATCCTGGCAGGACCTCTTATAAGTTCTGCGGCTGAAACCGCAAAACAGCTATCGAATAACGGCAGGTTAATTTTATCTGGCATTCTCAAGGACCAGACGACGGAGGTTATTGATGCCTACGAACGTGCTGGTTTGATCGTGATCGAACAGGATTTTGTAGACGAGTGGGCAACCATCAGTTTCACAAAAAAATCATGCCCCGTGATTAGGCAAGGGAAAGCTGGTTTTTCACGAAAATTCCTGAATACTTGAAGGCGCATGGCAAATATCGAGAAAGATCTTCAAGACAAACTGCAGACGTTGCTGGCCGAACACGGTTCGTCCATCACACTGGATGAGCTCGGCGATTTGGTTGAGGGAGTCCTTGCGGCCCCGGAACCGTTTGATTCAACCGGTTGGACGACGCTCGTTGCCGAAAACCCGAGTGACGAACTTCGAGACCTTCTGAATAGTTATAAGACAAACTATTCAGTTGGGAATTCTCAGCCGCCATTATCACCTTCTGATCGGATCGAAGCACTTCGTGCACAAATCTCAAAGCTTGAACTCGATGGGTTCTTGGTGCCGCTTTCTGATGAACACCAATCAGAGTTTCCTTCCAAGCGCGCGCAACGGTTGGCTTGGTTTACTGATTTCACGGGGTCGGCCGGTCTGGCGGTCGTTTTGCAAAGCAAAGCGGCTTTGTTTGTTGATGGACGCTATACGCTGCAGGTTCGCGAGCAAGCCGATCCTGATATTTATGAATATTGCGATATATCGAGAGATCCGCCCGGCGCGTGGTTATCTAAAAATGCCAAAGCAGATATGCGGATTGGCTATGACCCCTGGCTACACACCAAAGCGGGCCTGGCACAGCTGGAAAACAAATGTAGCGCGATGGGGGTCCAATTTGTTCAGGTGTCAGACAACCTGATTGATGAAATTTGGACCGACCAACCACCAGCACCACTCGCACCGGTGTACCCGCATCCCGTGGAAATTGCCGGGCGCTCGGCAACAGAAAAAATTGATGAAGCAGCGGCAGCAATTAGGAAAGAAGGCGCCACGGCAGCCATTTTATCTGCACCTGACTCGATCGCCTGGCTTCTCAATATTCGTGGAGGAGACCTACCGAATACTCCGGTGGCCCTTGGATATGCCATTTTGAATAGCACGGGCACCATTGAGCTATTTATGGATCAGCGAAAATTAACGCCGATGGTCAAACAATCTTTTGGCAAAAAGATTTCTGTGCGGCCGTTGGACCAGCTAGGCGTTGCTTTCGCCACGCTCGGTGCAGCTGGTGCGTCCGTAGTGGTTCCGACCTCCGTCGCTCCTGTTTCGATTGTAAATCAACTTGAGTCCGCCGGTGCCGTAATTGTCTCGAAGGACGATCCCTGCGTTTTGCCGAAGGCGTGTAAAAATTCGGTAGAGCTCCAAGGTGTCCGCAATGCGCATATCCGTGATGGTGCAGCTTTGTGCAGATTCCTGGCCTGGTTGTCCGTGGCGGGCCCTACCGGCGACGTCGATGAATTGTCGGCAGTCGATAAGCTCTACAGCTTGAGAACGGAGGGAGAAAACTTCAGAGGGTTGTCTTTTGATACGATATCCGGTGCCGGTCCGAATGGCGCAATTGTTCATTATAGGGTAACGCCCGCTTCGAACCGGAAGTTGACGCCTGGTTCCTTGTATCTCGTTGATTCAGGCGGTCAGTATCTCGATGGTACGACTGACGTTACGCGGACGGTTGCGATTGGGAGCCCAAGTGAAGAAATGCGGGATCGCTTTACACGCGTTCTCAAGGGCCACGCGGCAATCGCCAATGCCTGCTTTCCGGCCGGTACAAGTGGCGGACAGCTTGATTCATTAGCTCGACAACCTCTTTGGGATGTTGGATTGGATTTCGATCACGGGACTGGCCATGGCGTTGGTGCATATCTTGGCGTTCATGAGGGGCCTCATAGGATCGCAAAGCGTTCCGCGGATGTACCCTTGCAGCCTGGTATGATCGTTTCCAATGAACCTGGCTACTATCAAGAAAGCGCCTATGGTATTCGAATTGAAAATCTTGAAGTCGTTAGAGCATCTTCGGTCGCGAAAACAGATGCGGACAGCAGGGACATGCTCAAATTTGAAGCGCTCACGCTCGCACCCATTGACCGAACTTTGGTGGAAACCTCAATTTTGACAGAAAAAGAAATCGAGTGGCTTGATTCCTATCACGTACGCGTCCGGGAGACGATTGGACCGCTGGTTGATCAGAAGACAGCGACCTGGCTCGAGGAAGTGACCAAACCTCTTAACATCTGAGATGTCTGACCGTTAGATTTGATGCGTAGTTATTTTTCCTTCATTGGCCAGAATGCCGGGTTCCTGTCATTTGGCTTCCTTCTGGCTTTCTTGTCCAGCTTCGGTCAGACCTATTTTGTTGCCTTGTTCGGTGCTGATATCCGCAATGAATATGGTCTAAGCCACGGTCATCTTGGTCTGATTTTTTCCCTAGCGACGCTCGCGAGTGCAACCTGCCTGCTCTGGGCCGGGCGGATTATCGACCGCGTCGATCTTCGCTTATACAGCTTCTTTGTTGTATTGGCGCTTGCAGCGGCATGCGCCATCATGGCAAGCGGCAGAGGTATTATCGTTCTATTTGTCGCCTTCTTCGGATTGAGGTTCTGCGGCCAAGGGCTGATGGGTCACACGTCGCAGACTGCAATGGCCCGGTATTATGATAAAGGGCGTGGCAAAGCTCTCAGCATTGCCAGTTTGGGTCATGCTTTTGGCCAGGCCTTTCTGCCCTCGCTTGTCATTGTCATGATTGCCTATTCGGGTTGGCGTGGCGCGTGGGCATGGTATGCCATCATATTACTGGCCGTTATGGTGCCGGCGGTACTGTTCCTCCTCCGAGGTCATCAGGAGCGGCACGACCGTCTTATGAAGCGCCTAGACTCCCAAGAAGCGGAAAATAGCGGTGAGGCGGACGGCGGTGCAGAATCAACGCGCCAATGGCAGTTGAACGAAGTTCTTCGACACCCAACATTTTATTTTGTGATGTGCAGCGTGATTGCGCCGGGAATGTTAATGACGGGGTTACTGTTTCATCAAATACATATGATCGAGACCAAGAGCTGGGATCTTACGTGGTTCGCGGCCTGTTTTTCCGCGTTTGCACTATTTAGCGTAATTTTTGGCATAGCGTCGGGCCCGATCATTGATCGTTACTCGGCGAGACGGCTAATTACCTGGTATCTGATACCTATGGGCGTGGGTATTATGGCGCTCGTACTATCCGATCATCCGCTGGCCGTCCTGGTCTGGTTTGTATTGTCGGGGGCGACAAGTGGCCTCCACCGGTCGGTTACCAGCGCGTTTTGGGCTGAGGCCTATGGTGTCCGGAATTTGGGGGCTATTAGGGGCTTTGTTTCAGGTATTTCCGTGTTTGGCACGGCGATTTCGCCGGTCCTATTCGGTCAGATGATTGACGTTGGAATATCGGTCGAACTTATCGCGGGACTTTGCGTAATATGGATTGTTTTCGCAGTGCCTGCGACCTGGTTGGGATTGAGATTTCTGACTAGGACTAATTAGCGATTAATGCGCGCCAGTCTTCCTCACTAAGAACCGTCACGCCAAGATCCTTGGCTTTGGTTGCCTTTGAACCTGGGTCCGCTCCGACAACAACATAATCGGTTGTCTTGGACACCGATCCTGTAACCTTGGCACCCAATGCCTCTGCTGTTGCTTTTGCCTCGGCGCGGCTAATCGTTTCCAGTGTGCCGGTAAACACAACGGTTTTACCGGCTATCTCTGAGGCGCTGGTATCGGGTTGCGCTGCATCTTCCACATTTAGGGAAGCTGCCAAATCCTCGATGATGGCGACGTTTTGCGGCTCGCCAATGAACTGCACAATATCGTCGGCCATACTGATTCCAATACCATCGATGTCGCAAAGACCGTTGAAGGCATCGCCAACCAGTTCGGGTTTTTTGGTTTCCTCTGGTTGGTTCTGACGTTCCGATGTCGCCTGTTTCATGGCCGACATCCATTCGTCAAGGGAGCCATAGTGGAGGGCAAGTTGTCTGCCCGTGGCCTGACCGACCTGTCGAATGCCGAGAGCATAGATAAATCTCTCCAATGCAATCGTTCGTCGCTCTTCAATTGAAGAAATGAGATTGTCCACGGATTTATCGCCCCAACCCTCACGCTGCCGTAAAAGCTCGTGTTTCTCATGCAGGCGGAAGATGTCTCCCGGTGATTTGATCAATCCTTCCGCCTGAAAGGCATCAATATGCTTTCCACCTAAACCATCGATGTCGAAGGCTTGACGGCTTACAAAATGTTTTAGCCGTTCAAGATTTTGAGCCGGGCAAATCAGCCCTCCAGTGCATCGAATGACCGCTTCTCCGGCTTCTCTAACAGCAAGGCTTCCGCATTCAGGACATCGCTCGGGGAATTCATATGGTTTGCTTTCAGTAGGTCGTTTTTCGGTGAGGACTTCGACAACCTGTGGAATGACATCTCCGGCACGCTGGATAACAACGGTATCTCCCTCACGAATATCCTTGCGCTCGATCTCGTCGGCATTATGCAGTGTCGCACGGCTGACAACGACACCACCAACCGTGATCGGTAAAAGATTGGCGACCGGCGTCAGCGCTCCGGTACGACCAACCTGGATAGTGATCTCCTCGAGGACTGTTTGCGCTTTTTCCGCCGGAAACTTGTGCGCTATGGCCCACCTAGGAGCGCGGCTTACAAATCCCAACCGTTGTTGCCAATCCAACCGATTGACCTTGTAAACAATTCCATCGATGTCGTAGTCGAGGTCAGTCCGCATCCCGGAAATTTCCTGATGGTAGGCGATTGCTTCCTCAGCACTTTCACAGATGCGAGCATGGGGGTTCACCGGGAATCCCCATAATTTTAGAGCTTGTAGGAAATCCCATTGCGTTTCTGCAATGGCGTCACTGAGTTCTCCCCAGGCATAAGCGAAAATCTGCAATGGTCGCTGCGCCGTAATCGTACTATCGAGTTGCCTCAGAGATCCAGCGGCAGCGTTGCGAGGATTCGCGAAAGTCGGTTCGTCGTCTTTTTCGCGTTGTAAGTTGATATCGTGAAATGCTGTATGACTTAGATACACCTCGCCGCGCACCTCGACGATTTCAGGCATCTCTACAAGGACGGATTTGGGAACTTCGCCCATGGTGGCGATGTTCGCGGTCACATTTTCGCCTTCCTGTCCATCTCCCCGGGTCGCCGCTAGGATGAATTCACCACGTTCGTAGCGAAGAGAAATCGATAAACCATCAATTTTGGGCTCCGCGACAACTTCAATTTGCTCTTTTTCGTCGAGGCCGAGGAAGCGACGAATGCGCGCAAAAAACTCATGAACATCGGCATCATCAAAAGCATTACCCAACGACAGCATGGGTACGGCGTGTTGAACTTTTGCGAAACCGGATGCGACAGCGGCGCCCACTTTGTTTGACGGGCTGTCCTCCCTGATAAGGTTTGGAAAACGTGCTTCGATTTCCAGGTTGCGACGTCGCAAATCGTCGTATTCAGCATCCGATACGGTTGGCGCATCGTTTTGATAATAACGTTGGTCATGTGCGGAGATTTCCTGGGCAAGCCGTTTAAGCTCTTGTGTGGCTTGTTCCTCATTTAGCTCATCTACGGCGATCACCGTTATATCGTCACTCATTCCTTGCTCACTGGATCTTGGTCTGGCTAAGCCGTTTCCCGTTGCATCAGGCTTGCTGCTGCTGCCCGTGCTTCGTCTGTTATCTGTGCGCCGGCCAACATTCTCGCTATCTCTTCCTGTCGATCCGTATCCGACAAGGCGGCGACGTTTGTTGTTGCAAGGCCACTGTCTTCAGATTTAGTGATCTGCAGATGTTGCATTGCGCAGGAAGCAACCTGCGGCGAATGGGTAATCGTAAGCACTTGGACGGTTTCGGAGAGACGGGCTAGCCGCTCCCCGACCGCAGCGGCGACGGCGCCGCCGATCCCGGAGTCTACTTCATCAAAAATGAGGGTCGGTGTCGCATTTGCCTGATACAGCACGACCTTAAGTGCTAGCAGGAAACGTGCGAGTTCACCCCCCGATGCAATACGGGCTAAAGGCCCAGATGGTGAACCTGGATTCGTTGAGACTTCGAAATGAATGCGGTCCATCCCAGATTGATTCCAGTCTTTCTCATCGAGCGCTGCTATCTGTGTCGTGAAGGTTGCTTTTTCCAGTTTCAAGGGAGGCAATTCAGCGGCGACAGCCTCATCCAATGCCGTCGCGGCCTTTCTTCTTTCTTCGCTTAACTTCCTGGCTTTCTCGCAATATGCATTAAATGCCGCGTCACGCTGTGCCTGCAACTTCTGCACGAATTCATCCGCATCATCTATCTGCTCAAGCTTTTCTTCAAAAGTCATCCGCAATTCGGGCAGTTTTTCCACCGGAATATTGTGTTTTCTGGCCATGGCACGAATTGCAAACAGGCGTTCTTCGCAAGCTTCCAGTCTTGCCGGGTCAGGCTCAGCATCCACCATTACCCGACGGAGCAATGCTTCCGCATCGGCTACAGCATCGGAAGCGGTGGAAATCGCGTCCATAACGGTGTCTAGACGACCAGCGGCCGCCTCTACCTCATGTGCAAGAACGCGTTGCGCAGCGGCTAAACGATCTTCAACGCCGTCCCCGTTTGTCAGGGATTTCTCTGCTGCTGCCATAGCAGCGACGAGGCGTTCGCCATTCATTAGCAAAGCGCGCGCTTCAGCGAGTTCAGTTTCTTCACCGGGTTGTGGGTTCAACTCCATAAGTTCCGACAGCGCATGCCTTAGATACTCTTCATCCGTCCGGTTCTTTTCTATTGCGGCAATGGCGTCGGCCAATGCGCTTTCGGCCTCCCGCCAATTGTGAAAAAGGTCCGAAACCTCTGCATTGAGTGGTTTCAGTCCAGCAAACCCATCTAGAGAGTCCCGGTGCGTTGATTGGTCCATTAAACCGTGACTGGCAAATTGACCTTCAATTTCGACGAGCTTCTCCCCAACTTGGCGCAGGAGAGATACACTAACCGGTTGATCATTGATGAAGGCGCGGCCGCGTCCTTCGCTATCCAACGTTCGGCGCAAAATTAGCGGTTCGGGGATTTCGGATACATCAATGTCGTGATCACGTAGAATCCGATAAACTTCGTGGTCTTCCGCGACATCGAATGACGCGGAAACTGAGGACCGCGATAGTTGACCTTCGCCACTGCCATTCATTCGTACCAGGCTGGAGTTGGCGCGCATGCCAAGCGCCAGTCCTAGTGAATCGAGAAGAATGGATTTACCGGCACCGGTCTCACCGGTTAATGCCGTTAAGCCATTTTCAAAGAGGATATCGACTTTATCGATCAGGACGATGTCGCGGATCGTGAGGGAGGCAAGCATCCGATTTTAGAATACCCAGTCCCAAGCACGAGCGAAGAAGCCTTTTTTGTCTTTATTCTCGCGGACGTCCTTACCAGTCATCAGCGCATAGCTGTCGGTATACCATTCACTACCCGGATAATTGTGGCCGAGTACCGAAGCAGCTTTTTTTGCCTCTGCTGTCATACCGATTGCCTGATAGGCTTCCGCAACACGATGAAGTGCTTCCGGCGTGTGGGTTGTTGTCTGATAGTGGTCTATGACGCGGCGAAACCGGTTGATCGCGGCGATATATTCCTGTTTACGCAGATAAAACCGACCAATCGACATTTCTTTTCCCGCCAAATGGTCACGGGTTAGGTCGATTTTAAGCCGGGCGTCTCGCGCATATTTTGATTGTGGAAAGCGGCGTATTACCTCACGAAGGGCTTTAAGAGCCCTTTCAGTTCCCAACTGATCGCGTGAGACATCAGTAATTTGCTCGTAATAGCTCAACGCTTTCAGATAATAGGCATATGGCGTATCGCGATTACCAGGATGCAGCTGAATAAAGCGATCAAGGCCGATAATCGCATCGTCATATTTATTAGCCTCATAATTGGAATATGCCGCCATCAGCTGGGCTTTTGTCGCCCAAACGGAATATGGGTGTTGGCGCTCTACTTCCTCAAAAAAACGCGCGGCGTCGAGATAGGATTCCGCTTCTAACGCGTTCACAGCACGGTTGTAGAGGGCGTTTACTGGGCGCTCGACATACGGAGTTTCCTTGCTACTGCTACAGGCAGTGACGATCAGAGCGAGCAAAACACAGCTTAAGCTTTTTAGTCTGCGCATATTCATCCCTGTTGCGCGGTTTTTAGACAGCCACCGGTCAAACCGATTCAACGATTTTATATCATGGAGCACCCGATGTTCGCCACATCGGAAAGTCTGGTAGTTAAATTTCCTGAAAACCTGGCCGCCAGCCGGTTTTTAAGCGATAGCCAGCTCTGATTCCTGATCCCAGCTATGTGAAACGCCGGGAACCGCAGCGTTCGACATTTCAACATATGACCAGGCATCCTCATTGGCAAAAAGCGAAATCAGAAATTGATTATTGAGGGCGTGACCCGACCGTAGAGCATCAATCTGTCCGATAATTGGCGCCCCAGCGAGATAAAGGTCTCCCACACAATCCAAAATCTTATGGCGTACGAACTCGTCTTCATAGCGCAGGCCGTCGCCATTGAGGATCGTATCACCACTAATTACGACGGCGTTATCAAGAGAACCGCCGAGCGCCAATCCGGCTTTGCGAAGGGCATCTACTTCATGAACGAATCCAAATGTCCGTGCCCTGGCGATTTCTGTTTTAAACGTACCGTTGACCAGACGCATGCTCAGATGTTGCCGGGCAACAGCGGCGTCTTCGAAATCAATTTCAAAAGCGACCGAAAAAGTCTCATCTGGCGTTGCCGACACGAATTTTTCGGCATCCCCAACTTCAATAGGCTGTTCAATTTTAATTGCTTTACGAGGAGAGGCCTGTTCAACCATACCGGCACACTCCACAAGGAATATAAAGGGTGCGGAGCTGCCATCCATAACAGGTACTTCCGCGCCGTCTATTTCAATAATTGCGTTATCGATACCGCAACCGGCAAGAGCAGCCATAAGATGTTCAACGGTAGAAACGCAGGCACCTGACTCGTTGCCAATTGTCGTTGCCATACGGGTATCAACGACATGATCCCACCGTGCGGGGATAATACGATCAGTGCCCTCTAAATCAGATCGATGGAAAACAATGCCCGTATCCGGCGCCGCAGGATTAAGCGACATTGCAACTTTCTTCCCTGAGTGCAACCCAATACCTGTGCAGCCAATAGAGGCTTTTAATGTCTTTTGGAGTACTACCTTGGAATTGCCGGAGGCGGCAGACATGGCTTCACTCGATTCAATTGCGTCCGGCACTCGTTATTTCCTTTTACGCGCTAAGCAATCCAGATGAAGTTAACCCTAACATCCATCGTTAAAGCCCGGCGCATTTGCCTAAATACGAGCCTGAAAAAGGCTCCGGAGGTTGTTTACCAACTTCCCCCGGAGCCCTCAAATCAACAATTGTTACAGAATGTTACGGAAAATCCCTCCAATCAGTTCGCCTGACGTCGAAGAAATGCCGGAATCTCAAGCAAATCTTCTTCGCTTTGCGAGTTTGGTAAACGCTCCTGCGGTTCTACACCCCGTAACTTTGGCTGGGATTCATTGTCGGGACTTGCAGTCGCCGCAGGTTCTGTTACCGGAGCCGGTGTTGGAACCTTGGGAGGTTCTGGCGTGATCTCCTCCGTTTTGGCTTCCGGCGCTTCCACCGACGGCGTTTCCAAAGAAGCCGTTTCGACTGCCGGTTGTTCAGCTTCAGCTTCGGGTTCTGGCGCTGGCTTCGTCGATGGAGCCACCGCTTCTACCGGCGCTTCTGATACCTCCGCAACAGGTTCAGCCGGTTTTGCCTCCATTTTTGGACTTGTTTCTGCCGGTTTTGCAGATTGCAAAGGCGGCATCGTTCCAGCGGTTGGCTCCTTCTTTGCCTCGGGTTCATCCTTTTTTGGCCAGCTGGTACCGGTCATTCTCTGGAAAATGCTCGGGCTACGCTTCTTCTCTGGCGCTGGCGACGCATTCAGTAACTCCGCTTCTCTGAACGGATCAGCAGCTGCGATGGTTTTGGCCGGTGATGCCTTTGCCGGCTCAGCGGGTTGCGGTGGAATGAAAGTTTCATCCGCAACATCGGTAGCGGCGGGATCGTTATTTGATTCGATTGCCTTTGAAGAAACATCTTTCGCGGTATTTTCTTCCGAAGTTTCTTCAACCAACGCAACAATGTCTGTCTGAGGAGAAACCTTTTCCGGCTCGACTTCGCCCTTTTGCACAGGGCTCGTTTCAATTTCAGGCATCGGATCCGGAAGTTTCAAGGCGGTTGCTGTATTTCCGGCTGTCATTGCCGTTGCCGCTGGGGCGTTGGTCGGAATGTCCATGGTTGTAGTTGCCATGGGAATTGGCTCCGGTTCACTAGACGCAGCTGGCTTGGAAGCCACTGGGTCGCTATAGACCTTTAGAACCGGACGCGGGTGCGCGGCTGCGTCGATATCGATACCAGTCGCGACAACAGAGACCCGAATCCGTCCCTCAAGGGAATCATCCAATGCAGAACCAAATATGATGTTGGCATCGGCATCGACCTCTTCACCGATCCTGTTCGCCGCTTCATCGACCTCAAAGAGCGTCATATCGGGTCCGCCGGTGATGTTAATAAGGACACCACGTGCGCCCTTCATCGATACGTCATCCAGCAACGGGTTGGAGATCGCGGCTTCAGCAGCCAACCGGGCGCGTTCTTCGCCATCGGCTTCGCCGGTACCCATCATGGCTTTACCCATTTCGGACATCACGCTGCGAATGTCAGCGAAATCCAGATTGATAAGGCCGGGAACGACCATAAGGTCAGTAACGCCGCGTACGCCCGAATGCAGGACGTCATCCGCCATCGCAAATGCATCGGCAAATGTCGTTTTTTCATTGGCAATCCGGAACAGGTTCTGGTTCGGGATAACAATGAGCGTATCGACGAATTGCTGCATTTCTTCGATGCCAGCATCGGCGATCCGCATGCGGTTTGACCCTTCAAACTGGAACGGTTTTGTCACGACGCCGACCGTAAGCATCCCTTGTTCGCGGGCGAGACGGGCTATGACTGGAGCGGCACCGGTTCCGGTTCCACCGCCCATACCGGCTGCGATAAAGACCATGTGTGAACCGTTCAGAATTTGTCCGATATCTTCCATAGCTTCTTCTGCCGCGGCACGGCCCATATCCGGACGCGATCCAGCGCCGAGACCATGCGTAATGGCCCGGCCAAGCTGGACCCGGCGGTCTGCTAAGGATTGTGCAAGCGCCTGGGCGTCCGTGTTTGCAACAACGAATTCTACGCCTTCCAGCTGCTTGCTAATCATATTGTTGACGGCGTTTCCGCCTGCACCGCCACATCCGACGACGGTAATGCGGGGTTTTAAGTGATCGTCCGCTTCGGGAGTTGTGAAGTTAATAGTCATACGAGCCTCCATACATACATTGGGCTGTTACAAGGAATTGCCGCGGCTACGCTGCGGCGATTGGTGGTAGGTGGTGGATAGATAGGGTTACGTAAAATCATCAAAAATTCTCTCTGATCCAGTGGCTGAAACGGGTGAGACGTCCACCCATTCCGGCTGGGATGGCATCCAGCTGATCTCTAACGTCTGCGTGTCTTTCGGCGGCAAACCGGACGAGCCCCGCGCAGGTCGAAAATGCAGGGCCGCTGGTCGCTTCTGCCAGTCCGCCAATGCGCATCGGGCGACCCATGCGAACCTGTTTCTCCAGAACCAGTGTTGCCAATTCCCGAACGCCTTGCAATTGGCTGGCACCGCCGGTCAGAACCAGTCTGCGTCCCGCAATCCGGTCCATGCCAGCGACTTCAAGGCGGCTCCTTACGAGTTCGAAGGTTTCTTCCATTCGCGGTCGGATAATGCCGTTCAGCAAGGATCGCGGCACGTGATTGGGCTGGTTTACGTTTTCTTCGCCAATTAAAGGAACATCAATCAGTTCCCGCTCGTCCGAAGGAGACGGAATGGCACTGCCGTAAAGCGTCTTCATCCGTTCTGCGTGCGACAAGGACGTTGAAAGTCCGCGGGCGATATCGTTTGTTACATGTTGGCCGCCCACAGGAATTGAATCGGCATGTATAACTTCGCCGTCATAAAAGACGGCAATAGTCGTCGTGCCGCCACCCATATCGACGATGGTGACACCAAGGTCTATCTCGTCTTCCACAAGGCAGGCCAGGCCCGATGCATAGGGAGCCGCAACGGCGATTTCGATGTCGAGGTGACACCGGCCGAGACAGTTTGCAAGATTTCGAAGTGTCGCTGTACGTGCCGATATGACGTTGATGTCGACTCCCAACATCTCGGCAAACATGCCGCGGGGATCTCGGATACCGCGTGTCGAATCGATGGAGTAACCGACGGGCAGACAATGGAGAATTTCTTGATCGGCGCCGTGCTGAATACTGTTGCCCTGAGCAAGAGCACGACGCATATCGGTTTCGGTAATTTCCCGGCCGGCGATTGCCAGTTCCACATTGTAGGTTTCAGAAGAAAGGTTGCCGCCGGAGACATTGACAATTACGTCGCGAATTCGCTCTCCGGCCAGCTCCTCTGCAGCGCTAACCGCAGTGAGTGTTGCGTTCTGCGCCGCGTCCATATCTATAACAGCACCCCCGCGAACACCCTTCGACGCATGGTGTCCGATGCCAACGACGCGGACACCACCATCATTCAGCGAATGGGCAAGTAGACAGCAAACCTTGGAGCTGCCGATATCAAGAGCAGCGATCAAACCGGTCCTTGTTTTATTCACGGATCGCCCCTTTCTTGGTTGATGTGCGCTCAACACTCATTTGCTACGTCCTTTGGCCCTTAACCCGCGTTGTCTGTGTACCGAGAACGCCGGGTCGTATTAGAAGTCTGTTTGGCAGGCGCATATCGATCATTCTGATGTCGCGCGCCAAAAGCTTATGCTTGGCGTGTAGTCTGGCGAGCCGGCGCCAGGCGTTATGCGGGTCCTTTTCGGGAAGGCGAACGTTAATTCCGCCTTTGAGCTGCAGATTCCAACGCCGTTTACCGACCAAGGTAGCGGCTGTCACTTTGTCCGCCAGTGATGGTTCACCGGCGATCATTGCGAGGAGGGTCGGAGCAGCCTTGGGCGCGCCATTACCGACTACGGTCAACAAGTGATGAAAACGGCTCAGGGATTTCGTTCTAATTACTGTGCCGGTGGTATCCACGAGGTAGAGGCGCTTTTTGCGTTGCCACAAAACCAACGGTTTTCGTTCAGAGATCTGAATATCGATCGTGCCAGGCCATTGCCGTTTGACGACCGCGTCGCGAATCCAGGGAAGTTTGATCAGGCGCCGCCGAAGCGACGACAAATTGACACCCAAAGTGGGATCGCCGCGATTTATACTTACGGTCCGCATAATTCTGCTATGCGATTCATGCTGACGGCCACGGAGCAGCACGCTGTCCACTCTTAAACCCTGCTTTGCAGTATGAGAGATTGCGCTTTCCCACACCATGTCCAGGCCGCGGGAAATAGTGCCGCTCTGCCAGAGGAAGGTCGGGCCACCTATTACGATAGCAATAGTGGCCAGTACACCGCCGGCTTTCGCTGTAGGCCTGACCCAACGCGGTGCAGGCTTCTTCCGAGTGGTAGTGGATCGCTTCCGCTTCCCCGTATTCATGTCGGGGTAGCGAGCACGGTGCATGAGTTCCATTAACTTCCGCATGCGGCGTTCTCCACCATCCAGGAAACCAGTTCACCAAACTCAATCCCCGCGTGCGCGGCTTGTTCGGGTACTAATGAGAGGGGTGTCATTCCGGGCTGGGTGTTGATCTCAAGCATTGTGAGATCGCCCGGATCGGACTTGGTGTCATCGTAGCGCAAATCTGCGCGGGTAACGCCACGGCAACCCAAGAGTTCATGTGCTTTGACGGCATGTGCCATGGCAGCGTCATAGACTGAGTCTGGGATCGGGGCAGGGACGATATGGGTAGTCCGGCCTTCGGTGTATTTTGCTTCGTAGTCGTAAAAACCGTCATTTGTTCTCAGCTCTGTTACGCCAAGAGCCCGGTCTCCCATGACGGCAACCGTAATTTCCCGGCCAGGAACATATTTTTCGACCATGGCCTTGTCACCGAATACCCATTGTTCTTTTGTCAGGGTCGGCCCATTTGTCCCATCGCTGACGATCTGGACACCCACGCTTGACCCTTCATTCAGCGGTTTCACCACATAGGGCCGTTCCAGAACATCGCCTGAAAGGATTTCATCCTGACTCGCAATAACGTGCTCCGCGCAGGGTATGCCCGCGTTCTCAAAAAGACGCTTAGCCATGGGTTTGTCCATCGCGAGGGCAGACGCGAGAACACCGGAATGGGTATATGGGATCGCAAGTAGCTCGAGTGCGCCCTGTATACAGCCATCTTCGCCAAAACGACCATGTAGCGCGTTGAATATTACGTCGGGGGCAGGGGACAATGCCGATATCACAGCTGCCAAATCGGTGCTGACATCTACTGTGAGGACCTCGTATCCTTTATCACGCAACGCTTCAGCGACCGCATTGCCTGATATCAGGGAAACCTCCCTTTCAGAGGATATACCGCCCAGTAGTACTGTCACCTGTTTACTCACGATTGACCCCCAGCCGACGGCAAAGCGCCAATACGTTTAATTTCCCACTCGAGATCGACGCCCGTCTCATCAAGGACACGCTGACGCACTTCTTCGCCCAAACCCTCAAGATCAGCTGCCGTCGCCGATCCGGTATTGATAAGGAAGTTGCAGTGGGTATTCGAAACCTGAGCACCACCGCGTTGCAGACCACGGCAGCCCGAAGCATCGATCAGTTCCCAGGCTTTGTGTTCTGCTGGGTTTTTGAAAGTACTACCACCGGTACGCTCTCTGATTGGCTGTGAGTTTTCTCGCGCCGTCGAGATGTCGTTCATCCGGTCATTGATCACCTGAGTGTCTTCCAGCCGGCCTTGAAGAGTGGCCGACAAGAAAATCCAATCGTCGGGTGCGGTGGAATGGCGATAAGAGTAACCGAGGTCGTTTGACGTTACAGCGTGAATTCCACCAGATCGGTCAATCGCAGTAGCATCCAGTAAGATATCTTGGATTTCTGATCCATAAGCACCGGCATTCATTCTGATAGCGCCGCCAATTGAGCCAGGGACACCACTCAGGAATTCGAGCCCGCCAATACCCCAGTCTCTGGCACTGCGGGCAACAGTGATATCCATGGCGCCTGCTGATGCGGTAACTATGTCGCCATCGTTGGATATGTCGGAGAAGGCGCGACCCAGCCTTATCGTTACGCCGGGAATTCCGCCGTCGCGAACGATCAGATTGGAGGCTCCGCCAAAGACGGTAACGTCGATGTCACTCGGCAATCCATTTAAGAACTCTTGCAGATCAGTTTGGTCCGCAGGTTCGAACAAACATTCAGCATTTCCGCCAACACGGAACCAGGTGAGGCGTGCGATAGGTGCGTCGGCGGTTATAGTGCCGCGCGCCGGTGGCAATCGATCGATCAAGTGCGCGAGTTTTTGGGCGGCCATCATCTTCCGACCTCGCGTACCATGGCGTCGTCACCAAATATTGTGTCGAGCGCACTCGGTAATTCGTTCGCCCAAGCTGTAATGTTGCCAGCACCGAGACAGATAACCATGTCACCGTCTGTGCCGATTTCCTTGATAAGACCTGGCAGCGCATCGGCGTCCTGGAGTGGCACGACGTCGCGATGACCATGCGCTCTCAGCCCGTCGATCAATGCGTCGCGATCTATGCCTTTGAGGGGTTGTTCACCTGCCGGATAGACATCAGCGACCACCACCGTATCCGCATCGTTGAAACAGGTGCAAAAATCTTCAAATAGATCTTTGAGCCGAGAATAGCGGTGCGGTTGGACGACGGCGATTACACGACCACGTGCGCTTGCGCGTGCGGCCGCCAATACAGCTTCAATTTCCACGGGGTGATGTCCGTAATCGTCAACGATCGTGATCCCGTTACTTTTTCCTGTAACAGTGAACCGCCTCTTTACGCCTGAGAAGGCTGCCAGCCCTTGACGGATGGTTTCCGCTGGCGTGTCCATTTCCTGGGCTATCGCCACAGCTGCCAATGCGTTCTGAACGTTATGTTTACCGACCATGGGTAGGGAAACGCGTTCCAGACGAGTTCCCGACATCGCCGAACGACCGGAGAAAACGATATCGAATTCCGCGTGACTTTCGCTTGTCGAAAGATTCTCAGCACGAATATCCGCCTGTGCGTTAAATCCGTACGTAATAATTTTTCGATCGGAGACCTGGGGAATAAGTGCCTGAACCTCAGGATGATCGATACATAAAACGGCTAGGCCGTAAAAAGGAATATTGGCGACGAAGGAAACGAAGGCCCGGCGGACTTCGTCAAACGAGCCGTAAAAGTCGAGATGTTCAGGATCTATGTTCGTTACGACGGCGATTGTTGCTGGCAGTTTGATAAATGTACCGTCTGATTCATCCGCTTCGACGACGACCCATTCACCCTCGCCCAAACGAGCGTTTGTACCGTAGGCGTTGATAATCCCGCCATTGATGACCGTAGGGTCTGTGCCAGCAGTATCGAGCATAGCTGCAATGAGCGATGTCGTAGTGGTTTTTCCATGTGTGCCGCCAACCGCAATTGCCCATTTCAGGCGCATTAACTCGGCAAGCATTTCAGCGCGGCGCACGACGGGGATGTGTCTTTGACGCGCAGCGACAAGCTCGGGGTTATCCGGTTTGATCGCAGAGGAAACGACAATTACCGTCGCTTCGCCAAGGTTATCGTCGCTTTGGCCGATTGAGACAGGAATGCCCATCTCGGTCAGCCGGTTGACGTTGGCGTTTTTCGCGATATCGCTGCCCTGGACGGAATAGCCAAGATTATGCAGGACTTCGGCAATGCCGCTCATGCCGATTCCGCCGATACCACAGAAGTGAATTTTACCAATGGAGAGGGGCAATGTTCTCATGCGGCCGCCCCTTGTTCAGCAACTGGGTTGGCAGCAGCCTCTACAGCGTCTGCTAGTTGGTCTGCGGCGTCCGGCCGGCGGTGGTCATCTGTATTCGCTGCAGCCTCTGCAAGTTTTTCCGGCGAATTCATAAAATCTGTGAATTTGGCTGCAATCAATTCAACCGTAAAACTCGGCTCCGGGATGCTCCAGCTGGCGCCAGTATCAGCTATCGCGGCCGCATTGGCGGTTTGGTGGTCATCCATTGCGTGAAGATAGGGGACGAGTATGGCAGGGCGGCGCGCCGCCATGAGTTCAGCAATTGTTGAAGCGCCTGCGCGGCCGACGACCAGGTGCGTTTCCGAAAGCCGGTCCGGCATATCGTCGAAATAAGTTTTGAGGACGGTCGTGATATTCGCTCGGGCATAAACAGATTCCACGCTTTCCAGATCTTCCGGACGGCATTGTTGTGTGACGTGAAGCCGTGAGCGTTGTTCTTCGGTCAGTTTGGCCAACGCCGCAGGAACGACGTCGCTCAGGACTCGGGCGCCCTGGCTGCCGCCAAAGACAAGAAGATTGAACGCGTCATTTGGCGCAGGCGCAGGATATGGTTGCTCGCCAATTGCAGAAATTTGATGGCGAACCGGGTTGCCTGTCATAACAGTTTTATAAGCCGCTTGCGGTTGGATGCCTGCGACACGGTTAAACGAGGTGGCGATGGTCCCCACGCGAGATGCCAGCAAACGATTGGCGCGTCCGAGCACCGCGTTTTGTTCATGAATGACGGTCGGTATTCCGATTTGTGTTGCTGCACACATCGAAGGCACGGATGGATAACCGCCAAATCCAACAGCAACAGCGGGTTGGACCCGTTTCAGGAGGGCGCGCGCCTGCAGCAAACCAACGCCTAATTGCGTGAGCCCCTTGAGTTTGCTGCAGGCGCCGCCACCAAGGCTCGCCGCCTTGATATGGTGAACCTCTGTTCCTTGCTGTTTGTCGCCGAATGCTGTGCCGCGTTCATCTGTTACGAAGGCAATTGGCCAACCCCGCTTGCCGAGAACGTCCGCCAGGGCCAGCGCCGGATATACATGACCGCCAGTACCACCAGCGGCGAGGACTATCGGGCGTGATCGTGTAATCGCACTCATAGACCAGCCTCCTGACCAATTCGGCGGCGTGTCAGCGACAGGACCATGCCGATACAGAGCGCAATCGAAACGAGTGAAGAGCCGCCGTAGCTGATAAACGGCAGCGTCATACCTTTGGTCGGCATCAGATGGAGTGTTGACGCCATATTGACGAGGGCTTGAAGCCCAAACTGGACGAGCAATCCCGTTACAGCGAGAAGAATGAAAAAGTTGGTTTCCTTGATGACGCGCGAGAAACCGCGGAGAACGACGAATGCGAAGAGCCCGACCATTATCAGGCACGCAATCAATCCAAACTCTTCTGCAGCGACAGCAAAGACGAAGTCCGTATGGGCATCCGGCAGTACTGATTTGACGGATCCTTCGCCAGGTCCTCTGCCCAGGACGCCACCATTCATAAACGCTTCCATCGAGCGCATAACCTGGTAGCTGTCGCCAGAAGAGGGGTCGATGAACCGGTCAACACGACTGGCCACATGAGGAAGTAAGAAATACGCCGCAACGCCGCCACCAATTCCGAGAGCGATAAAGCCAGCGACCCAAATTAGGGGTAAGCCGGCTAAAAAGAACTGAGTGAACCAAACTGCTGAGACGACAACCGTCATACCGAAGTCGGGTTGCAATAGGAGCAGGCTTGCGACCAGCCCATACAAGACAATGGCCGCAACCTTACCGGTTTCTTTGCCATTCTCACCGCGTATGGCAAATAGCCATGCTGTAACCACAGCGAAGGCGGGTTTGATAAATTCCGATGGCTGTAGCGAAAGACCAGAAATGTTGATCCAGCGCCGCGCACCCTTGATTTCAGTGCCAAAAAAGAATGTCGCAATAAGGAGCAACAGGCTCAGTACAAAAAGGCCAACTGCAAAGCGGCGAATTCCCCGGGGTGACATCAACGAGACGCCAATAAGGGCGGCGATAGCGATTGGTAAATAGATCAGCTGACGTTGCACAAAGTAAAACGAATCAAAGCCAAGCCGATCAGCGACAGGCGGACTCGCGGCCATCGTCATTATGATTCCAAACCCAATGAGTAAGGCCACCGCTGCAAGCGTCCAATGATCGATCGTCCACCACCAACGTCCCAGTAATGAGGTATCTGTTCTGGTGAAAGCCGTCATCGCGCCGGCTCCGCAAGATTGGCCACGAATTGTTTGAATGCGTCACCACGGGCCTCGAAACTTCGCCATTGGTCGAACGAAGCACAGGCCGGGGAAAGCAGTACGATCCCGCCGTTGCGGCTTGTTGAAGCGGCCGTTTTAAAGGCTTTCCCAACAGCATTTTCCAAATCACCGCATTGGGTTACAGGTATTTGGCCAGCTAGCTCTTCTTCGAACTCAGACGCAGCTTCTCCGATCAAAAAAGCGCCTTTTATGTTCTTTAGGAAGGGGGTAATGGCTGACAAACCATCTTCTTTTGCACGACCCCCGGCGATCCAGAAAATTTCGTCGTAACACGCAAGTGCGCGTGCAGCGGCTTCGCCGTTGGTAGCCTTGCTGTCATTTACAAATGTGACGCCGTTGATCGTATCGACATTTTCAATTCGATGGGGCAGGCCGGGATAACTCAGGATTGAGCTCGCGATAATGTCTTCGCTAATGTTTAGCGAATGGCATACCGCTGCGGCAGCAGCAGCATTCTGACGATTATGTTGACCTGGAAGACTGCCAGCTTCCGACAGGTCACAAATTTCGTTTCCGGTAGGGCCATAAATCACTGA
>CEUN01078951.1_pt1 | contig 89225 bp, 90 predicted proteins | sample 361501 | NCBI WGS metagenome assembly CEUN01 (sample SAMEA2622801, study PRJEB7988) | marine metagenome | biome: marine biome (ENVO:00000447); feature: marine epipelagic mixed layer (ENVO:xxxxxxxxx); material: "saline water (ENVO:00002010), including plankton (ENVO:xxxxxxxx)" | depth 120 m | reverse complement strand
GAAGAGACGGTCCCGATCACCAACCGGTTTTTTCCGTTGAAGTTGTCGTAACGGGTTTAGACCCATGCCAGGCCAATGGTTCCTCCAAGCGCAATGCCGAACAGGCAGCGGCCGCCGAAATGCTTAAGAAAATAAGCGCATCCGAAGATGACTGAGCGTACTGAAACGCGTTGCGGCTATGTAGCCCTGGTCGGGGCGCCAAATGCCGGCAAATCGACTCTCATGAATCACATCATGGGGACAAAGGTGTCGATTGTGACCCACAAGGTACAGACGACGCGGGCGCGCGTTGTTGGCGTTCTAACCCAAGATGCAAGCCAGGTCGTGTTTGTCGACACGCCGGGGATTTTTTCACCCAACAGACGTTTGGAACGGGCAATGGTCGCTGCTGCCTGGAGCGGTGCAGCCGACGCAGACAAGATCGTACTGTTGATTGATGCGGAAAGAGGGCTATCTGAAGACGTCCAACTTATTATCGAAGGTCTGAAAAAGTCGGAAAGGCTGGCTTATGCCGCGCTAAATAAAATCGATCTCATTCCGCGAGAGGGATTGCTTTCGCTGGCCCAGGAAATTCAGGCGGCTGAGTGTTTCGAGAATATTTTTATGATCTCCGCTCTGAAAGGCGACGGTGTACAAGATCTTGTTGATACATTGATGACAATTTTGCCGCCGGGTCCCTGGCTTTATCCTGAAGATCATTTGAGCGATATGAATGATCGATTGTTTGCTGCCGAAATTACCCGGGAAAAACTGTTTTTGTCGCTGCACCAGGAACTTCCATATTCGTTAACGGTCGAAACGGAAGGATGGGAAGAGCGCAAAGATGGAAGCGTTAAAATAGATCAGGTTATCTACGTTGAACGATCAGGTCATAAGGGAATCGTCCTCGGAAAAGGAGGCCAGCAGGTTAAACGCGTTGGCGCGGAAGCGCGTAAAGAGCTGGAACAAATTTTAGATCGCCGGGTACATCTATTTTTGTTTGTGAAGGTTCGTGAAAATTGGCGCGATGACCCAGAGCGCTATCGCGAAATGGGTCTCGATTTCAGCGAATAACAGGCACCTCATTTTTTGGGGATAATCGTTTTTTCATAAAGAATTTTTCCGTCAACATCGCGGAAGCTTATGGTGAGCGTTCCGGATTTGGCATCGACATGCCCGTGCCCAAAGTAAATGTATCCCGCGCTCGGCGGTAAATTGCCTTTTGGCGCCCGCGGCGTGCGGAAAAATCTTTCTGGGCCGAATGTTGTGTCGAGATGTTTTATACGACCGGGTCTGGTGTGAAACGGGCCAGATATAAATTCCCAAAATGGATCAAATTCTTTAAACGCAGCTCTATCCGGCTGGAAGTGGTGCGCGGCGGAGTAATGCACATCTGCGGCAAGCCAGACAGTATTGGTAACGCCATGGGTTTTGATATGCGCCAGAATTTCGGCGATTTCATGTTCGCGTCCTAGTGGGCGGCCGTTTTCGCTATTAGCGAATTTGTCGTAGCGTGGACGTTCGCGTTTTCGTTCATGCGCGATTGGAAGAGGACTGGAGATAAGTTTCCATAGTGCCTTCGATTTGCTGAGGCTTTCTTTAAGCCAATCAATTTGACCCCGACCAAGGAGCGCCGTATTGCTTCCGGCTTTTGTTTGCCTGTTTCGATTGTTGCGGCTTCGATAGCTCCGTGAATCAAGAAGAAATACATCGACGTTTTGTCCGTACGAAACTTGTCTGTACAGTCGATTGGGATCCGTTGCATGGCGGTTAACCGGGGTGAATTCGAAGAATGCCTGACGGCCATACCGTGCAAGTACGTCAATATTTGATTGAATATAGCCCTTTCGGAACATAATTCGCCTTGAGAGCTTACGACCTGGCCACCAATCGTTTGTAACCTCGTGGTCGTCCCAGGTCGTCAACGCTGGAACCTCTTCGCTAAATTTTCGGTAATGCTTGTCGAGAAAATTGTAGCTGTAGTTGCCACGATAATCTGCGACGGATTCAGCGACTTTCGATTTCGCCGGAGTAATAATGTTTTTCCAGACTTCTCCATCCGGTGTTGACGCGCGTTCGTGTATTGGCCGATCAGCATAAATCCGATCCCCAAGATGAATTAGAAAATCAGGGCGGGTTAGCCGCATGGTTTCAAATAATCTAAGTCCACCCCATTCAGGGTTGATCCCCCAGCCAGCACCACATTGATCGCCGCCAAATACAAATGAAACATCCCGGTTTTTGCCGGGTGTGCGCAAATGACCAATACGCGCCTCGTTTCCAGCCTGGTCGCCGAACCGCACCCGATAAAAAATTTCCTGTCCCGAAGGAAGTTCGTTCAACGTGACCTGTCCGGTATAGCCTGTCCTTGCAGTAACCATGGGCCCCGCGACCCGTTGGGCTTTATCAAATTTGGGTGTCGTCGACCATTCGACGAGCATCTTTGCTGATATGTTGGATCGTCCCCATATGACAGCGCTATTTGATGATATGTCGCCCGAGGCGATGCCATCGACTATACGAGTGCGGCCACTGGCACCCGTGATTATCGCAGGCGCGCCTGCGAGACCCGCCATGCCTCCAATAAAGAAGCGGCGGGTTATTCCAGTTTGCGATGGTGTTTTTTTTGTGCCCATTTGTACCCTCGATAGAAGAATTGTGCGTGTACGGGCCGCCCGTCAATCCATTATAAAGGAATTATGGATTGGACCGATGAAGGATTGGTGCTTTCGGCGCGCCGCCACGGCGAGAATTCGTTGATCGTGAACCTGCTGACACGCGAACAGGGACGTCATGCCGGACTCGTACGTGGAGGATCAAGCACGCGCAGTCGCGGCATCTATCAACCGGGGAACCTCCTTCGGGCGCACTGGCGGGGCAGGCTCGCTGAACATTTGGGCGCCTATACCTGTGAATTGTTGCATTCGCATGCCGCGGACTATTTGCACGAACCCCTGCCATTAATGGCGTTGAGTGCGTCGACAGCAATTCTTGATACCGCTTTACCCGAACGTGCGCCGTTTCCTGGTCTGTTTGAGAAGTTGGAAACACTGATTGGCGGACTCGGGCAACCAGGTTGGGAATTGCAATATATACGATGGGAACTCGATTTGTTGTCTGAATTGGGGTTTGGTTTGGATTTAACCGAATGTGCAGCCACCGGTAGCCAGGAAAATCTCGTATATGTTTCGCCACGGACAGGACGGGCGGTGTCGGCTGAGGCTGGCAAGGATTATCATGATCGATTATTGGCATTGCCCGAATTTCTTCGGGAAGACCGAGCAATCGACATTTCCAGAACGGTAATATGTGATGGCTTGGCTCTCACTGGGTACTTTCTTGGACGACATGTGATGGGAGACACCCGCCACGGTTTGCCCGCCGCACGCGAGCGGTTGGTTGAAAGCATCCGAGGAGACCGAAGTCTGTAAAAATTGATAAATTGCAAATTCTGGTACATTCCTAGCGTGTTTTGGCTGGTTAACCACTAGATATGGTGTATAAGGAATAATGGCTGAATCCACGGCAACAACAGATAAGACCACCGATATCCGGCTCGATGAAGCGCTGGGTGAGCGCTATCTGGCCTATGCATTGTCGACGATCACGTCGCGGTCATTACCGGATGTTCGCGATGGTTTGAAACCGGTACACCGTCGTTTACTTTTTGCTATGCGCCAGTTGCGGCTCGACCCTGGCACAGGCTTCAAGAAATGCGCCCGTGTCGTCGGCGATGTTATCGGTAAATATCATCCCCATGGGGATACCGCGGTTTACGATGCGCTCGTTCGGCTGGCGCAGGAATTTGCCGTGCGTTACCCATTGGTCGAGGGGCAGGGTAATTTCGGCAATGTTGACGGCGATTCCGCTGCAGCGATGCGGTATACGGAATCGCGTTTGACCGAATATGCCTTGGCAATACTAGAAGGTATCGACGAAGATGCAGTCGATTTCCGTGAAAATTACGATGGGACGGAAAGCGAGCCGGTACTGATGCCAGCTTCGGTCCCAAATCTATTGGCCAATGGCGCGGCCGGAATCGCCGTCGGCATGGCGACCTCCATTCCGCCTCACAACCTCGACGAAATTTGTCAGGCGCTCAATCATCTCATTAAGTTTCCGAGGGCGACCATCGACAAACTCTTGTCCTTTATGCCCGGACCTGACTTTCCAACGGGCGGTGTTTTGGCTGAGACCCCTGACAACATCAGATCGGCATATCGAACAGGCCGGGGTAGTTTTCGCTTAAGGGCGAGGTGGGAGACTGAAAAACTTCAGCGTGGCCAATGGCAGATCGTTGTCACGGAAATTCCCTACCATGTCCAAAAAAGCCGCCTGGTGGAAAAGATTGCTGAGCTGATGCAGGCAAAGAAATTACCCATGCTCGAAGATATTCGTGATGAATCGGCGGCGGATATCAGGTTGGTGTTGGAGCCACGGTCGCGATCCATGGAACCCGATATGCTGATGGAGGCACTATTTCAGCACACCGATCTCGAGGTTCGTATCGGATTGAACATGAACGTTCTTGATCCGAATACGATTCCGCGGGTCATGGATCTGCGTGACGTCTTGCAGAGTTTTCTGGATCATCGCCATGAAGTGCTGGTGCGTCGTACCAAGAACCGTCTCGAAAAAATTGAAAAGCGGTTGGAAGTGCTTGCGGGTTACATGATTGTTTATTTGAACCTTGATGAGGTCATCGCGATTATTCGGAGCGAGGACCAACCCAAGCCAAAGCTGATGAAGCGCTGGAAGCTTAGTGACGCGCAGGCCGAAGCCATTCTCAATATGCGGTTGCGTGCGTTGCGCAAGCTCGAAGAAATTGAGATCCGTGAGGAAATCGAGGGACTGGAGAAAGAGCAGAAAGCGCTTAAGAAACTCCTGCGTGACAAGTCCGCACGCTGGAAATCGATTGCGGGTGAAATTGCTGATATCCGTAAGAGATTTGGCAAGAAAACGGAATTGGGCAAGCGCCGGACAGAAATAGGCGAAGCGCCGAGCGCCACTGTCGTTCCCATAACCGCGATGATTGAACGCGAGCCGATTACTGTAATCTGTTCCCAGATGGGTTGGATAAAGGCGGCAAAAGGGCATCTAGAGGATTACTCATCTCTGAAATTTAAGGAGGGCGACCGTTTTCGGTTCGCCTTACATGCGCAGACCACTGACAAGCTTTTGATGTTCGGTACCAACGGGCGTTTTTACACGATCAGTTGCGACAAGCTGCCCGGTGGCCGGGGGCACGGTGAACCGGTTAGGCTGATGACTGGACTCGGGAACGATCATGATGTGGTCCAACTCTTGATTCATGTAGAGGGCCGTAAACTATTGGTCGCGGCCTCAGATGGACGCGGCTTTGTTGTGCCGGAGAATGATGTTGTCGCACAGACCCGAGGCGGCAAGCAGGTGCTCAACGTTTCCGGAGACATTGAGGCACGAGCTTGTTCAGTAATCCCGGAAGGCGCCGATCACATCGCCTCTGTTGGGGAAAACCATAAGCTCATTATTTTCCCGCTCGCGGAAATATCGGAAATGACGCGCGGGCGTGGAATGCGATTACAGGCTTATAAGGACGGTGGTCTTTCTGATGCAAAAGCATTTACGCTGGCGGAGGGTTTGAGTTGGCGGAGTGGCGAGCGGACCCGTACCGAGACGGATCTTTTGGTCTATGTCGGCAAACGTGCCCAGGCTGGACGTTTGGCACCGAAGGGCTTCCCGCGCTCAAATAAGTTTTCCTGAAGATACGGTTGAGCTGATGCAGGCGCTCGCCAGCTTTATCCGCACGGTTGATCGGTTTAATGATGCCGTTGGACGGGCTGTTTCCTGGCTCACTCTGGCGATGGTGTTGATCACTTTTGGTGTTGTCGTCCTACGCTATGTGTTTTCTCTTGGCTGGGTGTGGATGCAGGAATCCTATGTCTGGATTCATGGCATCGTTTTTATGTTAGGTGCCGGATATACCCTTCTGCATAACGGGCATGTTCGGGTTGATATTTTTTATCGGCCAAAATCAGCCGAATACAAAGCGTGGGTCGACTTGCTGGGCGCATTGATCCTGTTGCTTCCCGTCGTTGCTCTGACTTTTTTCGGAAGTTGGGAATATGTACTCAAGAGTTGGGCGGGGCTTGAGGAGTCCCGTGAGGCTGGCGGTCTTCCCGGTCTATTTCTCTTAAAATCGGTCATTTGGGGGTTTTGTCTCTGCGTCGGATTGCAGGGCCTGTCCCTAGCGGCGCGGTCATTATTGACGCTGAAGGGCACGCCGTTATCTGTCCCAAATGAAGAAGAGAGCGGGAGCCCGTAATGGAGGCCGGCGCACTCGCTCTTTTAATGTTCGTCGTAACCTGCGGTGTCTTGTTACTGGGGTTTCCTGTTGCCTTTACCCTGGCCGGTGTTTCTCTTGCCTTCGCATTGCTGGGCTCACTCTTTGGGGTCTTTGATCTCCATTTACTTTTTGGGGCCGTACCGTCGCGATTCGTTGGTGTCATGACCAATGAAGTTCTCGTTGCGGTACCTCTCTTTGTCTTTATGGGCGTGATGTTAGAGCGGTCACGGATCGCCGAGCAGTTGCTTGAGACAATGGGGCTCATGTTTGGTCGGTTGCGTGGCGGTCTTGGGATTTCGGTGGTTGCAGTTGGCGCCGTATTGGCCGCTTCAACCGGTATTGTCGGTGCAACGGTTGTTACAATGGGGCTTCTTAGTCTGCCTGCGATGCTCAAAGCAGGCTACGATCCCAAACTGGCAACCGGAACCATCTGCGCATCGGGGACACTGGGCCAGGTAATCCCGCCGTCAATTGTACTCGTCTTGCTGGGTGATATTTTGCAGGGGGCAAACACCCAGGCGCAGCTTTCCAAAGGCAATTTTGCCCCTGATCCGGTCTCCGTAGTCGATCTGTTTGCCGGTGCCTTCATTCCCGGGCTTGTGCTGGTTGGGCTTTACGTTGGTTGGATACTGTTTAAGGCCCTGGCTGACCCTAAATCCTGCCCCGCACTCGTCGACGACTCCGGCCGTCCCGACGATATGGGTAAAAGAATATTCAGTGTCCTGTTGCCGCCAACGATCCTGATCGTCTTGGTATTGGGCTCAATTTTAGCTGGCGCAGCAACACCCACGGAGTCAGCGGCGGTTGGTGCTGTCGGTGCAATGTTGCTGGCTGCGGGGCGCGGTCAGTTTAATCTCGAAATCTTGCGCGATGTGATGCGCTCGACGCTGAGCATTAGCACAATGGTATTCGTGATCCTTCTGGGGGCATCGATTTTTTCTCTCACCTTTCGCGGATTTGGAGGTGATGACCTCGTTGCTGAGATTTTGAATGAAATTCCTGGTGGGGTATTCGGTGCCATGTTCGCAGTCATGGCGCTAATGTTTCTTATGGGCTTCTTCCTCGATTTCATAGAGATCATCTTCGTCGTCGTACCGATTGTTGGGCCGATTCTTCTGGGGATGGGACTAGAACCGGTTTGGTTTGGTGTAATGATCGCGATTAACCTTCAGACGAGTTTTCTGACACCGCCATTTGGCTTTGCGTTGTTTTATCTGCGGGGTGTTGCGCCGGAAAGTGTTACAACGATGGATATTTATCGTGGAATAATTCCGTTTGTTACAATCCAGGTGATTGGACTCGGGATTGTCGCTTATTGGCCGGGCTTGGCGACGTGGCTACCGAAGTATCTCTTTGGATAGCGCAAGCCGCACAAAAAAACCGGCGGGTTTAACCGCCGGTTTAATTGAAACAAGATTTGTTTTCCTAAAGCGCCATTTGCCGCGCAGGCAGATAGGCACCTTCAGACCGTGATGACCACTCCGCAGCGTCGGCCCGGAATTTCAGATAATCATCCATAACCTTGCGGCTGAGCGGGTCCTTGGAGGCAATGTCGTTCATAACCTGTTTAGCCAATCCACCCAGACCTTTAAGCACTTCCTCAGGGAAAGCACGAAGTTGTACGTTATGTTTATTTACCAGAGTGCTAAGTGCCGCGTTGTTTCGCGCGACAAATTCGCTAAGCACAATCTGGTTCACGGCTGCATTGGCCGCCTGAACAACTGACTGGAGATCGCCTGGCAGGCTCTCCCAGGCCTTCATATTCACAAAGTTATCGAGGACCGTTGCAGGCTCATGCCAGCCTGGGAAATAGTAAAATTTCGCACTCTTATACAGTCCGAAGGCGAGATCGTTATAAGGACCAACCCACTCGGTGGCATCCAGCGCACCAGACTGCAGTGCCGGTGGAATTTCACCGCCAGGAAGGTTGATAACGTTGCCGCCTGCTGCTTTTACGACCTCGCCACCAAGGCCAGGGATACGCATCTTGAGGCCTTTGTAATCATCGAGGCTGTTCATTTCCTTATTAAACCAGCCACCGGCCTGAACGCCGGTATTGCCGCTCGGGAAGAACTTGCAGCCCATCTGGCTGTATACTTCGTCGGCGAGTTTTTGCCCATTGCCCCATTGGTACCAGGCGTTTACCTCTTGCGCCGTCATGCCAAAGGGAACAGAGGCAAGAAATTGAGCGGCAGCCTGTTTGCCTTTCCAATAGTAGGGTGCGCCGTGACCCATCTGAACCGTGCCGCCAGCAACCGCATCCAGCGATTCAAATGCCGGAACGACTTCCTTTGCGCCGAATACTTTAACAGTCAGACGCCCTTCTGAACCTTTGGTAATAAGCTCGCCCAGAAGATTGGCGCCGGTGCCAAGGCCCGGAAAGTTCTTTGGCCATGTGGTAACCAGTCGCCATTCTTTCAGTCCCTTGTTGACGGCTGGTGCCGGCATAGCTGATTTCATTTCAGCGGCCGGCTTACTTTTGCTTTTGAGAACCCCATAAGTTGCGGCACCACCAACGACGGCACCGGTCACTCCGGCTACAAAATCACGACGATTCATTATTCATCCCCCTTAACTGGATACTTCAAATTAACCTGGAAGTGTCACAAAGATGTTATCGAGGGGAGCCGTACGACGCAACACAGCAAGTTCGGGTTTTCGCTCGAAATTAGAGGGTTTGCCAGCCATCGGGTGTAAGGCCTTCAAGAGGCCGGAACCGCGCCTTGTAGGACATCTTTGAGCTTTCTTCGATCCAATATCCCAGATAGACATGCGGCAGGTCATTCTCGATAGCTTGTTGAACAAGCCAAAGAACCATGAAAGTTCCGAGACTGCGCTTTTCGAGTTCAGGATCAAAGAGGCTGTAGACGGCGGATAAGGCATCTACCTGCCTGTCCGCCAGCATGACGCCGACGAGATAACCTTCTTGATCGCGAAATTCAATAATCCGGGTGTCGATAGGGCTGTCTTCTATCATGGCGCGGAAATCGCGGAAGCTCATACTCGCCATTTCGCCGCCAGAATGGCGCGACCGCTGATAGCGCGTAAAAAGCCGATATTGTTCCATTGTTGCATGAGCGGATAGATCACGGGTTGTAAGGTCTGAATTTCGTTTCATTAAGCGCCGGAATGAACGGGACAATTCGAAATCGCCGACACGGATCCGCACAGGTACACATGCCGTGCAGCCAGGGCAGGCCGGGCGATAGGCGAGGCTGTGGCTACGCCGAAAACCGGCTCGCGAGAGATTGTCATAGAGAGCCATCGCATTTGGTGTCGAGAGGTCAGTAACGACTTTGCGTTCAACGCGACCGGGAATATACGGGCACGGCAACGCGCGCGTTCCCATAAAAAACCTATGCGGTCGGAGTTCTACTGGCCGATTCATCGGTGACTACTCAACGTCAAAATTGAATTGCCACCATAATTCGATGGAGTTTCACGTCAAGCGAGCATGTAATTTTGTTTACCGAAAAAGATATTAGCGGACACGCGGACCGGTCCAATCTTTTTTGAGTGATTTGCTTACGTTCTTTTTCTTTTTGGGTGTCTGACGCGCTTTCGTTACCGCTGCTTGTTTTGCTGCTTCCTCTTTTTCGGTAACTTTGCGTCGCAGAAGCAGGATACTGATACGACGGTTGCGCGGGGATTTAGTATCCTCAGGCAGAAGCGGGTCCAGCGAAGCACGGCCAGCTACCGATGATATTCTGTCGGGAAATAGCCCGGTAGTGGCCAATACGCGTCGACTCGCCTGCGCACGATCACTTGAAAGTTCCCAATTGCTGTAGCCTCTCTTGTTCTTGAAGGGGACAGAGTCAGTATGGCCCGAAATACGGATCTTGTTGTCGAGGGTCGCGATGGCTTTGCCAATGGCCTTCACAAGCTGTTCGGTGCGCTTGAGCATTCGGGCACTTCCGGCCGCGAACATCGGGTTACCTTCTTTGTCGATTACCTGAATGCGCATTCCCTCAGGCGTTTTGTCGATCAAAAGTTGGCTCTTGAGTCCTTTGAGTTCAGGTGAATTTTCAACAGTTTCACGAATTTCCTTTTCAGCCCGGTCAAACTTGGCTTCCTCTACAGCGTCTTCGCGGTCCTGTCTTTCCTTCATCGCCTTTTCGGCGGCTTTCATCGATTCTTCGGCTTCAGCAGCTTTCTCATTTGCGCCGCCCTCTTCTTCGGCATCGCCAGCTTGTGCGCCGCTCGTTGGCTCAAGTTTAAGCGAAACACTGGGTACAGCGGTCCGAGAGGTAAGGGCACCTGGTGCCGATATTGTTTGTCCGCCGAGCATCCCGCCGGCACCACCAGTACTGGTCGATACGCTTACAGGCGCGAAATAATCGGCAATCCCCTTTTTTGGTCTTCCGTCGTGGCGTTAAGAAGCCAGAGCAGAAGAAAGAACGCCATCATCGCAGTCACAAAGTCAGCATAGGCAACTTTCCAGGCACCACCATGATGACCATGTCCACCTTTTACGACCTTTTTGATGATAATGACGTCGTCCATGAGACCCTCCGCCCGCTAGTTGTCTGAGTTAACCGATCGACGGCAGCTCGTTAACGGCTTCTTCGACCTCGTAGAAAGAAGGACGTACATCCGTCATCAAAGCCTTGCGCGCGAACTCGACACAGACGGCCGGTGCGTGACCGGCGAGATAGGCGAGAATTCCGGCCTTCATGCACGTGTAATATTTTCCGTCAGCGTCATACTTTGCCGTCAGTGTCGCGGCGAGCGGGCCGCAGAATCCATAGGCGACAAATACCCCGAGGAACGTCCCGACAAGGGCGCCACCAATCAGTTTTCCGAGAACTTCCGGTGGTTCACTAATCGACCCCATGGTTTTAATAACACCGAGCACTGCTGCGACAATTCCGAGGGCAGGGAGAGCGTCAGCCATGGCCTGCACAGCGCCCGCAACCTGATGATGTTCGTGATGATGAATTTCCAGTTCTTCATCCATCAAGGCTTCAACCTCGTGTGGACTTTCTGTGCCCAGACTGATCATCCGCAAATAATCGCACAGAAACGTGACGTGATGATGATCTGAACTGAACTCGGGAAACTCCGAAAAGATATCGCTCTCTTCAGGATTTTCAACATGGGCTTCGAGAGCCAACATGCCCTTGCCTTTGGCGAGTTTGAAAACCTGATACATCAAAGAGAGCAATTCAACGTAGTTGTCTTTGGAATACTTGGGACCTTTCATGGCGTCGCCGAAGCATTTCGCCGTGCGACCGATCACTGTTTTAGTGTTACCAATAATGAAGGCGCCGATCGCGGCACCGACGATGATGACGACTTCAAAGGGTTGCCATAGTACGTAGAGCTTACCGCCCATCGCCGCATAACCACCGAGAACACAGGCAAACACGACAACGATGCCAATTATCACAAACATATTCGGACCTCAGACAGACTCGCAATTATGGTTGACGCCTAAGGTGAAGCATTCGGGTTAAAAAGCAGTTAACCTGGAAATCACCATTTTGTAATAAAATCAATTACTTACGTCCATAAAGACGGTAAATGGGGAAGTTCACTCTTGGACTTGACGGAGGGGGGATGTCAGGACAGGTTAGCGCCAACCCTATGCAGGAGAATATTAAATGGCTGAAAACGTAAAAACTGCCGATGAATTACAAACACGTCTTGTGGCTAATCATTTTAACGAATGGATGGGTCTGAAAATCGTCGGTCTCGATGAAGAAAAAATAGAAATCTCGATGACATGGCGTGAGGAAATGATATCGAACCCTAAAGCACGGGTTACGCATGGCGGAATATTGGGCGCACTCGTTGACGTGGCTGCTGATTTCATGATCGCGGCCAAAGCTGGTGCGCCGGCTCCAACCGTCGATATGCGGGTGGATTATCATCGGGCGGCGATGCCAGGAGATCTCAAGGCAGTCGGACGGATCGTTCGTCTGGGTGGTACTTTTTCAACCGCAGAAGCCGAAGTGTTCGATGGCGATGGCAAAATGGTCGCGAGCGGTCGTGGCCTCTATTTTACTGGTGCACTAAAAAAATAGCCGAAATTGGGGTCCTGCTTTTGACAACGCTATTAGGGCAGGCCATGATTGACCAACAACATTAAAGACGGGTGAGGACCCTATATGACCATCGACCCAAAGGAATTCCGGAATACAGTTGGCTGCTTTGCGACAGGTATTACCGTCATTACAACAGTGGATGTCGATGGGGCACCAATAGGCCTGACAGCCAATTCCTTTACATCTGTATCGCTTGATCCACCGATGGTGTTGTTTTGCCTCGATCGAAACGTTGCAAGCTTCGACTTCTTCGCGGTCGATAAACCCTTCGCCGTGAATATTTTGGCGTCAGATCAGATGGATGTGTCGAATCGGTTTGCCAAAAGTGGCCCTGAAAAATGGGACGGTTTTGAATACGACACCTGGGGAAGTGGCGTGCCAATCCTTCAGGGATGTCTTGCCAATCTTGAGTGCCGGGGTGACTCGATCATCGATGGCGGTGATCATGTCATTGTTATTGGTGAGGTTGAGCGCATGGCTTCAGCCGGTGAAGACGTTAAACCGATCCTCTATTACCGCGGCGCCTATGGTGAGGTTTCAACCTAGCGGCAATACTTTGTGACAATTGAATTATTTGAGCTGGGTATTTCCCGGTTCTGATAATGATGCGCTGATGTGGTGCCATCGTTTGTGCAGCCATACCCAAACTCGATACAAAATCAATACGAGGATCGCCAGATTGAGGATTGCCCAACCGATAGATGAAAACGGCTCATCATAGATATGCGTAAGACTGTCGCCGACGAGAAATGTTAAGACAGCTTGGGTCAAATTCATAATACCGATACCGGTCGCCAAAACGCTTCGCGGCAGCAAGAGAAGAAAAATTGCCAGCACCAGAATGCCTGTGATCGCTGCTGCAAGACTGTATGAAATCAATGGGATTGCGAGAATTAAAATTTGGTCTCCCGCTAGCCCGAATGCACCTCCGGCAATAACGATCGACAGGCACATGGCAACAAATAACCACGCTAAATATTGTGGAAAATTTCGAAAACTGGCGCGACTGGCAATCCACAACGTTATCGGAATGGCGATTAACAGCAGCAACCAAGATTTAAAGGATCCAAAATTTTGAAAGTGAGTTACAGATATTTCGGCAAAATTGGCGTAAGTGCGAACAATATAATCCGGCTCAATCAATGTTAGCGAGAACAGGGTCAATAAAACGATGAATACAGTGTTTCCACTAAACAATTTGAAAGTATGTCTGATTCCGGGGCCGGCAAGAGTTTGATTGACCGAACCGTTTTCTGGCGAATTTGCGGTTTTCGGAACACGAACACACAAAAGACCTAAGAGGCACAAAACATGCGCAGTGATTGCAGCAAACGCAGGGTAAGAAAGCGAAGTCGTGATTAGCAATGCCGCTATCGTCGGACCAACCAACCGTCCAATACCAAAAATAAAAGTGGCAATTTGTACGCTGGCAACAAGGTGCCGGTCGCTGACGATTGACCGTACAAATGCAATTTCGGTGGGTATCAAAATGGAGCCCACGAGCCCCTGCAATATTGCGAAAGCCAGCAGAAATTCAATTGTTGGCGTGTAAAAATATAAGTAAACGCTGAATGCCAATAAGATTGCGATATACAGTATTTGGCATAGTTTGATTGCCCTGAGCAGGCCAATCCGGTCGGCGAGAGCACCCCCGAATGGGCCAAGGAATAATGCCGCACCAAGCATTGCCGCATTAATCCCTCCTAACCATGCCCCTGACTCAGTAATCTCCCAGGTCATCCATGTGACCGTAATAGCTATTATGTAAAATGCTGTTTTCGACGCTGTCATCGCAATTGAATACAGCAGAAAATTTCGATCGCTGACGGTTTCACGGATGACAGACCATCCAGGTCTGCCCAAAATACTCTCGGTGCTGTCCGCCACTCTCGATCCTGTTATCGATTTTTGATAGGAAACAATCGCAATTGCTGCACGCTATAGCTGTGTTGGTCAATGTCGGGATCGATTTTGATTTCGATATACCCGCCATCGCGCCAGCGTTTGGCGAGGTCTTTGTAGTGTGGCGAAAACCAGTTTCCTGACTGGCCGGGCGAGACGATGTACCGGCTTTTAGCCGGGTCGGCGAGATCGTAGACAGCCCGATACCCCGCGCCGTGAACGCTGGCGAATGGAGTTTGCCTATTTCCAACCCGTGTGTTGCCCCGATGGACAGTATACGGGCCGCCATCTGAAGGAAGTCGGATATTAAAGAAACGTCCGATAACGGGAACCTGACCAAGCACGGCGTGATCAAACTTGGCAAAATGGGCTGCCCCCCATTTCCAGGTGCTTCGGTCCGACCCAAATCGATTTTCGAGATCGGCAAGCGCCGCCGCCAGCGACCGCACCAAAGCATTGCTGCAATCTTCAATGGAATTCGTAGCTTTGTTGTCGCACCATTGCGGGTTTTTGGTAAGAACCCGCTTTATCGTGAGGGGCCGCAATCCCCAGTAGGAAGGGAATAGTTTATCCAGCTCGTCCTTGAATATCTGGCGGTTCAGCTCGCGAAGCCAGGCAACAAAAATTAGCGGTTCTGGCTTGTCGCGCGCCATCACCCCATTCCAGTTGGACAGTAGATCGAGCGTTTCGCGGTTTGAGACGGTTTGGGGCGTCTGATTAAGCATAAGCGGCAAGAGGTCTTGCACCATTGTGGAAACAGAGTCCGATTGCAGTTCAACCATATCCTTCGCGGTGAAAGACCTTTTAGTTTTTAAATATTGTTCGATCCGTTTGGCGCGGTAACCCGGGGCTCGGTAATTGCCCAGCGGGTAAGAATAGGAAGCAGTCACAACAGGGTTATTCGCATTGGCAATTTGGCCCAAGGGTGGGTTGAAAAGGAGCGGCAATTCTTCAAAGGGGATGTAGCCTTTCCGTTCGGCGTCATTCGTCCACCCCGGGGCGGGGAGCAGACCGCTTCCCGGTTTTCGCGCTGGCACCCGGCCCGGAGCGATAAGGCCGATATTTCCCGCTCGATCTGCATAGCTGATATTCATGTGGGGTGAGTGCCAGTTGCGGAGAGCCTTCCGGAAAGATCGCCAGTCCTTGGCGCGATTGATGCTGTAGAGGGCAGCTGCCGTTTTATCGACGGGGTCCAGCGCGGGTGTCCGAAGGGCTAAGACATTGCCATCCCCGGCAAGCTTTGAAAGCGCCTTGTTGTGATCGGACAGAACTGGTCCGTGCCGGGATGTTCTTATTCTCAGGGAGACCGCTGGTTCACCTTTTACGACAACTTTTTCAGTGATCAAGGAAAAGGGTCGATGACCATTAGGGGTCAAATAAGTATCGCTGTTTTGTGGATTTAGTTTTTCGAAAAAGAGGTCCTGTACATCGGTTTCCGCGGCGGTAACGCCCCAGGCAATTCGGTCATTTTGTCCGAGGACCATGAACGGTAGACCCGGCACCGTAGCCCCGGTCAAAGTTCCCGCGGGCGTTTTAATCTGCGCGAGATACCAGAGTGCCGGTGTTCGAAAACGCAAGTGCGGGTCATTGGCGAGAAAGGGTTTTCCCGTCGCGGTTCTTTCTCCTGACAAAACCCAACTGTTTGATGCCGAACTTACCGCAAGGACAGAAGGTACGTTTCCAAACAGTGTGGCAAAGCTGCGTGGTCCGTCCGACGGGTAAGGCGGCAGCAATGTATCGAGTGCATCTTCACCTAGTTTGTCTTGGAGCTGCTTTCTTAGGATTTCGCTGCGTGAATTTTGCGACAAAAATATTGCCATCATGCGTCCCCAAACTAGCGAGTCCGCTATGGTCCATGGCTCTGGGCGATAGCGCAGTAAATAAAATTCTATCGGCCAGGCGCGAGTCCAAGAGTTGCGTTGGCGCTCCAGCCAGGCATTGACTCCTTTGGTATAGGCGGTCAGGGCTGCCTGCGTCCCCGCATCTAGATGTTCGAAAGATTGTTTCGCTAAACGATACAGGCCCAAAGTTCGCATATAGCGATCAGTGTTAAGTGTTGGCTTGCCGAGAATTTCAGAGAGCCGCCCGGCGCCGAGCCGACGCTGGAAGTCCATTTGCCAAAGTCGGTCCTGAGCATGAGTGACGCCGAGAGCGAAATAAGCATCGTGTTCTGACTTGGCGGTAATATAGGGAACACCATTCGTATCGCGCGCGATCCCGACCTCGCCTTTTAAACCCGCGAAGGACAGTGAACCTTCGGTAACGGGCAGGGAGGTGCGCAGCCACGCCCAACCGCTGGCGATCGCCAATACCAGAATACCAGTGATTAACGCGGTGCCTCGACCGAGCCATTTCCGAACCATGATTGGGATATTTTACCGCTGTCGCCGCGGTGTTGTCTCCTTAATCCGCTGACGCATGCGTTGTTTCCATATTTAAGGCTTCCTGATAAAATCCGATTGTCCTCAGCTGGACAGGTTGGCGCGGTTTATAACCCTGACGGGATAATCCGGATGCTTCGTTTGGTCCGTAAAACACTTGTTGCGCTGATGTGCCTTTTTGAGGCGCCATTACCGTCGTTTGCTGGCGCAATTACCTTTACAGAAACAGATTTTTAAACCCTCCTATTGATACGACTGGGGATTTTCAATTCATGAATACCGTCCGATGATAAAAATTCGTAATATTCTTGTTTCATTTTCAATTTTATTTGTGAGCTCTGCAGCAAATGCCATTCCTTTGCAATCACTGGCAGGGTTGTCGTCGATTACAATATATGAGACGACGACTCATATTTTTAATCACACCTTTGGTGTCACCTCGAGCCAAATGCTTACGCGGCTAGGCAATCCACTATCTGCCATAAACAATGATTTTTCGAACCATTCGCTTGAATGGTACGACGCCTTTTATTCGAATGCCGATGGTACGCACAATACGCAAGGAGCCTACATTACTATTGAAGCACAATTTCCTTCTCCTGGTCCGGGTGGTGGTGGCCTAAATGTCAACGAAGTTGTGTTGAACTTTTCGGGCGGTGGCACCGAGAATGCAAATGTTGTGACGTCATTCAATTCATTTGGATTTGGAGCTTTTCCATCTACTGTCGGCGCAGTGGCTGATGGAAACGTAAACACATTTACGACTTTGGGAAGTACTTCCACTGCCAGTGAACGTCTGAGTGTAACTGTTGGCTTTGCGTCGACGGCTGAGGTGTCCGAACCCGGGCCATTCGTTATTCTGACACTAGGCCTTGTAATGACATTGATGGTACGCCGCCAAAGAGTTCTTTAGTTCACGCCATCCATGCAACTCATCTATCATCCCGCGTCACCGTATGTCCGCAAGGTTCGTGTGGCTGCTGAGGAGCTTGGCCTTACTGATCAAATTGAGTTGGTACATGTTGATCTCACCATAGGGGTTTATAACCCAGAGGTTGGCGCCTCTAATCCAATAGGGAAGGTACCCGCACTGATAACCGATGACGGCGATGCGCTCCATGACTCTCATGTTATTTGCGAATATCTCGATTCCTTGAGCAACGGGTCGAGACTGGTGCCGGAAAAAGCGCCAAAACGCTGGCAGGTATTACGGCTGCATGCGCTGAGCGACGAGATAATTCTTGCGGGGCAGCTTCTGCGTCAGGAAACCGTCGTAAGGCCTGCTGATCAGACAAGCCCGGAATGGATGGCGATGCAGGAGGCACGGATAAACAGCGGCCTCGATACGGCTGAAAATCTCGCCGATGAATTAGAGGCACCGGTCAATCTTGGTCAAATTGCATTGGCCTGTGCCATCGATTGGCTGGAATTCAGAGGGTTAGCCCAGCCACTACGCAAAGGGCGGGGCAGAATGTTTGACTGGTTTGACGATTTCGCAAAGAGACCGTCTATGGCGGAGACGCGACCCGTGGATTAGGTCAGCTTCTTCGCCGTTTCCAGGGCGGCGTAGGTCAGTATTCCATTGGCGCCGGCACGTTTACAGGCGATCAGCGCCTCGTCCATAACCTTCTCGCCATCGACAAGGTTCTGCTGCCCCGCGACTTTGAGCATCGCGTATTCGCCGCTAACCTGATAGGCGAACGTCGGCATAGAAAAGATTTCCTTCACACGACGTAGAATGTCGAGATAGAAGAGCCCCGGCTTGACCATCACCATATCGGCGCCCTCTTCGATATCGAGCGCGACTTCGCGCAACGCTTCATCAGAATTTGCAGGATCCATCTGATAGGTCTTTTTGTCACCACCGCTGAGATTCGGCGCAGATCCCACCGCGTCGCGGAAGGGGCCATACAGAGCAGAAGCATATTTGGCGGAATAGGCCATGATCCGTACATGCTGGAACCCTTCTTCATCGAGCGCGCCACGGATCGCACCGACCCGACCGTCCATCATGTCACTCGGCGCGATAACGTCGCAGCCCGCCTTGGCTTGTGTCACTGCCTGTTTGCATAAAACATCGACCGTTTCGTCATTGACGATTTTTCCATCTCGCATCAATCCGTCATGGCCATGACTCGTAAAAGGATCGAGCGCAACATCGCACATAACCCCAATGCCATCATGAGCCTCTTTTACCGCCGCGACAGCCCGGCAAACGAGATTGTCTGCGTTATAGGCTTCTTCGGCGTCTTCGGTCTTTAGCGATGGCTCGACCACCGGAAAAACCGCGACCATCGGAATACCCACGGATTTTGCATCACCTACATTTTTAACAAGCTCTTTGATCGATAGCCGTGAAACTCCAGGCAACGTCGGCACTTCGATCCGGGCCTCGTCCCCGCCATGCACAAAAACCGGCCAGATCAAATCATTTGCCGACAGCGCGTTTTCGGCGACCAAACGACGAGTCCAATCGTCATAACGATTGCGCCGCATGCGCGTCGTCGGGAATCCGGGTTTTGGCATTTTCGGTTCCGTCATAGCGAGGCTAGGCGGCGTCGAGTGCCTGGGTCAGGTCGGCAATGATATCGTCGATATGCTCAATGCCGATGGAAAGCCGGATATATCCTTCAGTTACACCAGATGCCAGCTGTTCTTCCGCCGTGAGCTGCGAATGGGTGGTTGTTGCGGGATGAATTGCCAGGCTTCGTGCATCGCCAATATTGGCGACATGATAGAACATTTGCAGCGCCTCAATGAATTTCTTGCCGCCTTCGGCACCCGACGCGACTTCAAACCCGATGAGAGAACCGTAACCGCCATTGAGGTACTTGTCGGCACGAGCGCGGGCTTCGCCATCCATCAGTCCCGGGAAGATAACGTTGGTTACCTTGTCGTGACTCGAAAGAAATTCCGCGACTTTTTGTGCGTTTTCACAATGGCGTTCCATGCGCAGCGCCAGCGTTTCCATGCCTTGAATAAACTGGAAAGCATTTGCGGGACTCATTGCCGAGCCGAGATCGCGGAGTTGGGTCACCCGCGCTTTGATGATGTATGCGACAGGTCCAATAGGTTTGACGGCTTCTACCCACACGGCACCGTGATAACTTGGGTCAGGCTGATTGAGCATTGGGAAACGGTCAGCATGCGCTTCCCAGTCGAAGTTGCCCCCATCAACAATGATGCCGCCGATGGAGGTGCCATGCCCACCGATAAATTTGGTTGTCGAATGCATGACGATGGCCGCCCCGTGGTCGAAGGGTCGGCACAGGATCGGTGATGCGGTATTATCCATGATCAACGGAATTCCCAATTCGCGGCCGATGGCGGCGACTTCTCCAATCGGGAACATCTGAAGTTTGGGATTGGGCAGTGTTTCGGCAAAGTAACAACGGGTTTTTTCATCCGTTGCTTCGCGGAATGCTTCCGGGTCGGCCGGATCAACAAACCGGCACTCGATGCCCATCGTGATCAGCGTGTTTTGCAACAGGTTCCAGGTACCGCCGTAGAGATCGGTCGAGCTGACGATATTGTCGCCTGAATGCGCAATATTGGTAATTGCGATAAATGCCGCGGATTGCCCCGAGCTTAACGCAAGACCGGCGGCGCCACCTTCAAGCGCTGTCACGCGCTTTTCCAGCACGTCGGTCGTTGGATTCATAATTCGGGTATAGATGTTGCCGAATTCCTGAAGGGCAAACAGGTTTGCAGCGTGTTCAGGACTATCAAACTGATAAGACGTTGTTTGATAAATCGGCACAGCGACTGCATTTGTTGCGTCATCTTTGCGCCAACCCGCATGCAAAGCGATTGTTTCCGGATTTTTACTGTCGGTCATCTCGTCCCCCGATGGCATGAATCTGATTTATGCGCGGCATCATCCATGAAATGGACGCTACGCCAAGTTATTTTTCGGTAAAGGTTTTCCGAATATTGTCTGAACGGATCGCTAGATAGGCCAGCCCGGCGGCACCAAATATAAACAGAATAGACATAACGTAAAAACCGGCACCAAGATTGCCGCCCGCCATATCTATCGCTATTCCGGCAATTGGCGGCACAACGGTCGCACCAAACCGGTTGCCAGTCGTTCTCAGTCCGACACTAAGGCCGAACTGACTGACGGGGACGCTGCGCGACAACAGCATTAAGATATAGGCCATTCCTAAACCGACACCGGCGCCAAACATAATGGTACTCATCGTCAGGCCCGATAGAGATTCAAATACCGGGACCAGAGCATTGCCGACTACTGAAAGAATGATCATCGCGATGACAATCCAGTGCGGTGCCATGTATTTTTTGGCCTGCTCGGTGGGTAGTGCTGTTAAGCCAGCAATCAAATAGGCAAAGCCGGTTACAAATCCGATGATCCGGCCTTCATAGCCCACGGTTTCCATATAGATCGGCATAAAGCTCATCCTTACCTGGATAAGGCCATTCATGAATAAGGAGGCCATCACGACGAAAGCAACGGATGGTATTAAAAACAGCCGGAAGGCTTCTTTGTAATCTATCAGTTTCGGCCAAAGATCACGTAAGCGGGGGCGCTCCTTGGGTAAGGAAACGGATTGCGGCACCGGCATGGCTAAAACTGCAATCAGTAAAAAGATGTTGAACAGGGCGATGACACTGAATGTCGCCCATGCCTCTCCGACAAAGGACGCCTTGCCGACATCCCAAACCCAACCGATGATTATGGGTGTAAAAAAATTGGAAAAGTTTGAAACAGAGGTGAAGCGACCCATGTGTTTGGGTGATCCTCTGGTCAATTGTCCTATTTGAGTTTGGCAGCCGATCCAGCCGATGGTGTGCAAAAAACCGGTAATCAACTGGAGGAGAACGATCAGGATGAACTGGGCCAGCAGGTATGACGAAATATCGGGGATCAACGGATAGAGCAGGAAGAGCACGACACTGATTGCCGTGCACCACACCATTACGCGCCGAACGCCAAGCCGGTCCAAAAGCGCGCCGCTGTGTATTGAGAAAATTGCGGCCAAGAACGAACGCGCTCCAACGGCAACGCCAATCATCCAGGCATCCATTTGAAGGATTGTCGCGCACCATAGCGGTACGATAATCGTGATCATCGGCAGGATACCGATGCTGATGAAGGCCGTTGAGTACGAACTGAACTCAGCGCGAAAACTCAGCTCAGAGGTTTCAGTTCCCACACTTTTTTTGTCTTTTGGCGACAGTTGTATGTGTCCTTTGCGTGCGCGAAAGCACCTATTGAATGCAGGTGTTTGGTTTGCGTAGCATAACTGGAATAATTATCATATCGCTTAGTCATTCACGCTGGGCCTTCGGGAGAATTGCTGTCCAATGTCAATAATCGTTACACCGCTTTCCGATGCGTTGGGTGCCGCCGTGACAGGTATAGACCTTAGTCAACCCGTCAATGAACAGACCCTTTCGGATATTAAACAGGCCTGGTACGAGCACGTAATCCTCGTATTTCCCAATCAGGATATTTCAGATGAAGAGCAGGAAAATTTTTGCCTGAACTTCGGAGAACTGGAGCGGGTCCGGACAATAGACGCCGGTAGCGAAACGCCGCACGTCATGATGATCACCAATGTAAAGGAATTGGATAAACCGACTGCTCTCCCGGATGGCGAGATGATGTTTCACTATGATCAGTGCTATTACGAGCAACCTTGTATGGGCGCTACTCTCTATGCCATCGAAATTCCCGATGTCGGTGGCAACACATTGTTTGCCAACTGTACGAAAGCCTATGAGGCTTTGTCTCATGACTGGAAGCAGCGGCTCGACGGGCTACGGGCTCTAAACTACTACGATTATGGGCTGACCCCGACGATGCGACCCGAGGAAATGAATCCGGATGTGCCTCAGTGGACGCATCCGGTGGTTCGGACTCATTCGGAAACCGGCCGCAAGGCTATATATGTCAGCCGTTTGATGAGTATGCGAATTGAAGGTCTGCCGGAAGAAGAAAGCAACGAAATCCTGAACTTCCTGTTCGATCAAATGGAAAAACCGGAATACATCTACGAACACGTTTGGTCCAAGGGGGATCTGATGATGTGGGATAATCGTTGCAGTGTGCATGCACGGACGCATTTCTCTCCCAATGCAAGACGCATGATGCGCCGGGTAACAGTGCGTGATCCCAAACCGGTTGCGGCCTAAGAAAACCGGGAGGGTTTTTCAGTGCCCGAGATTTTGACACAGAACCAATATGACTGCTTTGCACGAGACAGAATTTTGTCAGTAGAGGCACAACCCTAACGATGCCGCGGGTCCTTACAGATCAGCAGCTTTCAGAATTTCGTCGCGATGGCTTCGTCGCGCCTCTTGATTGCATTTCGTCTAAAGAGGCTGCGGATTGCATGAAGAAGATTGAAGACTATGAGACGATGACTGGGGAGGATGTTAGCAAGAATATCCGTGCCCGCGCTGTGCTTGCATTCAAATGGCTCCTTGATTTGGCGCGCCACCCGCAAATAGCCGGTGCCCTGCAGGACGCTATTGGACCGAATGTCATTTTGATGTTCTGTGCTGTCTGGTCGAAACATCCGGGGGGTAGCAAATTCGTCTCATGGCATCAGGATGGCGCTTACAACCCCTTTGACAAGAACAACGGTGCAACAGCTTGGATTGCGCTGACGGATTCAACGCCCGACACCGGTTGCGTCAAGATGATACCGGGGACGCACAAGAGCGGATTTTTGCATCATGACGAACGGTACGACGCGGACAATTTGGTTTCGCGCGGGCAAACCGTGGCCGACGTCGACGAAACAAAGGCCATTGATTTGGCAATGCGTGCGGGCCAGTTCTCCATTCATCATGAAATGGTTGTTCATGGGTCTGGAGAAAATTGCGGGAATGATCGCCGGGTTGGCGTATCTTTTTCCTGTGTTGCCACCGAAACAAAGGCGCTGTCCGGTCCGCAAACCGGTGTTTTGATCGCCGGTGAAAACAAACCAGGGCATTGGGCTCTCAACAAGGAACCGGCGTTTGACCTTGATCCTGTTGGGCTGGCGGAACTCGAAGCTTTCAAAGACGCCTATTACAATCCGGATAAAATGAAATTGGCGACTGAAACGAACGTATAACCTCGCATCAATTTGACTCGCGGAATCTATCGGCTGCGGTTACTATTTTTATATGAATACGAAACACAGGCGGCGGCGTCTTGCTTGTTTAGTAGTTTTGACGGCAATGGCCGCACCAATATTTATTTCATATCCCACCGGCGCAGTCGGCGTTACCGACCCCGGCGTTACCGAATGCGATAAACTTGCTTCATACCCGCACGATTATAAGCGTGTCGCACCGCCTGTGCGTGACGTTTACGACACAGCGCAGGCAATCGCCGCCTGCCGGGAAGCATTGGTCAAGTTTCCAAACCACCCGCGCCTGCAGTTTCTTTTGGGTATGCTTCTTGATTCAGAACCAAGGGCGCGTTGGGTGAAATCTCCTGGTTTACCATTTTTGAAGAAAGCCTCCGATCAGGGATATCTGGCGGCGACTTATGTAAAGGGTAAAGCGCTTCTTAAAACGTGGGGTCGGGGCCGCCGCAGCGAAGGACGGAATCTTTTATTTGTCGCTGCGCGAAAAGGACACCTGCAAGCACAGGCAGAGCTACCCCGTCATGTCGGACGTATGAACGAAGCGCAGCGAAAGGAAGCCCTCGAATGGGGTGAGCTGGCGATAAAACGCGGCGATGTCGACGCGTATGCCTCGATCGCCAGCGCCTATTTGCTGGTGATGTCCGATGCCAAACATTATCCCAAGGCGATTGATTATCTCCACAAAGGAGATCGCGCCGGATCTCTCGAAGCGATGGCGTTGTTGGGGAGACTGCAAGTTTTTCCATTTGCGCCAAATGGTATGCGTAATCTTTTGCCGGAAAATCATTATGGCGGTATGCAGCGGATGCTGGATGCGGCGCGGGGTGGCAGTAAAAGGGCGGCATTCTATCTTGGGCTGCTCTACACCGGTGTCACCTATAGTGTCTCGGCGCGTCGCGAGAAAATGATCTATTGGTTTTGCCGCGCCGGGGAGCGTGGTCGCTACATGGTTGCCGAAATGCTGGAAGCTGATGTTTCCACATATCGATGCAATAATAAGAAGTCAGTAAAACAATAAGGCTTCCGACAGAGAAGCCTCCTTACAGTCGTGTATAGATTATGAATTCAAAGCCCAGCGTGACACGTCGTCAATTTGTAAGCGGTATGACAATTGCCGGTGGTTTCGTAGTGGGAGCGCCAGCCTACGCGGCATTTCTGCCGACCCCGCGGCAGAATGAAGGACCATTTTACCCCGTCAAAATTCCACTCGATCATGACAATGATCTCATTCAGGTGACAGGAAGGTCGCAAAGAGCGGAAGGCGAGGCAGTCCACCTTCTCGGTCGCGTTCTAGACCTCAATGGCAAACCTGTATTGGGCGCGCAGATAGAGATTTGGCAGTGCGATGCTCAAGGTCGGTACCATCATCCGGGCGAGAGACATGGGCAGGCCGATCCTAACTTCCAGGGGTTTGGCAGGACGCTCGCGGACAAGTCAGGTTCATGGCGCTTCCGCACTATAAAGCCTGTTACCTATCCGGGCCGGGTACCCCATATTCATTTTGGTGTGTCCGGTCGGGGCATTGAACGGCTGACGACCCAAATGTATCTAAAGGATCACACCGAAAATAATAGTGATTGGATATTCACCAGCGTTCCGTCAGAGGCGGAGCGGCAAAGTTTGCTTGTAGAATTCGTGCCAATTGCGGGATTTGACGCACCAGTTGGTAATTTTACGATAGTGCTCGGGGGCAACACACGGGCAGGATAACGGACGATTTATCGACCCGCATAGAACGGTCAGTTGGATAAATACCCGGCAACCAAAACCAAGATATTTGTTATCGATTGCTGGTTACGAAATAGCGATACCAGCGAGGGCGACGGTAAAAATGCCTGTGGCCAAAACGCTTGCGGTTAGTGCCTTAATCAATCTCTTTATAATCATAACTGACGCCTCCAAATAGATTTTCCCTACAGGAAGCAAGTTTTGTGCCAGTTTCGAAAAATTATTAAGTAACAATAATTTAGGGAAATCCCTTTGTGGAGGGCGAACCGAAATGTTTCGAATATAGACAGTATGTCACTTTGGTGAGACAGCTGTGAAAAGGTGGATCTATAAAGTCGACGTTCCATGCCAGCGTTGCAAAGCCCATTTGGATAAGATGTTCAGAAATGCGTAAATCAATATTCCTACGAGCGACAACAACAGGAGAGCCGCGAAAAGTTTGGGAATTTGTAGCCGATATCCGGCTTCAAGAATTCTGAAAGCAAGGCCGGTAGCGGCGCCGCCGGTTCCGGCGACGAACTCAGCCACGACTGCGCCAATCAATGCCAATCCACCCGATATACGAAGGCCGGCAAAAAAATATGGCAGGGCAGTTGGCGCTTCCAACCATGCCTGCGTCTGCCAACGGCTGGCGCCATAAAGCCGGAATAGGTCTTTGAGGTACGGATCGGCGCTTTTAAGACCCGTCATGGTATTCGACAAGATCGGGAAAAACGCAACGATCCAGGCGCAGAGAACAAGCGACGCAAACGGGCTATCGACCCAAATTATGATTAGCGGTGCGATAGCAACGATGGGCGTTACTTGCGCTATGATCGCATAGGGCATCAAACTTCGCTCCAGCCATCGCGCTCTCGACATCACAAACGCTAGAGCGGCTCCTCCCAACGCAGCGGCAAGCAGGGCGACAAGCGTGATTTCGAGGGTAATCCAGAGCGACCCAAACAAAAGTGCCGCGTTACTCCAGAGCGCCTGCATAACCATTAAAGGACCTGGCAGCACATAATGAGGGACTTCAAATAGTCGTACGGCGGCTTCCCAGCCCAAAAGGATGGCAATGCCAATAAGTAAAGGCGGGAGCGGGTCCTTGAAACGTTGCGTCATGCGGCTTCAGTTTCGGCAAGGAGGGCTGATATAGAACCACAGGTCTGGGCGAACTCACCGCTGCTCCGGATCGTGCTATTTCGCGAACCAAGATCGATGTCTCTGACCGCGAAGATGCGGCCAGGTCTTGGCGACATGACAGCAATCTGGTCGGAAAGATAGACAGCCTCGTAAACGCTGTGGGTTACGAAAACGATCGTACAGTTGATCGCCTCCTGAATGCGCAGCAGATCATCGTTGAGTCGAAACCGCGTAATCTCATCTAACGCTGCGAAAGGTTCATCCATCAAAAGGATTGACGGTGACGTCGCTAGCGCACGTGCTATCGATACTCGCATGCGCATGCCCCCGGAGAGTTGATCGGGCCTGTGCCCTTCGAACCCTTCAAGACCGACGAGGGAGATTACGCCCCTGATTTTCTCGTTCACCTCAGGGGATGGTGTCCCGGCGATCCGGAATGGCAGATGGATATTGTCCCAAACGTTGGCCCAGGGCAGAAGCGTTGCGTCCTGAAATACAAAACCAAGATCACCTGGCTTCGGTACTGCTGTGTTCCAGTCAAGCGTTCCCGTATCGGCAGAATCCAGACCGGAGAGAATGCGAAGCAAGGTACTCTTCCCACATCCCGAAGGACCTAACAGCGTTGTGATGGAGGCATCCCTGATAGTCAGTGACACATTTTCGAGCGCAGCCGTTCCGTCGGGGAAAGTACGGCTGATTCCAGTTATCCGGACAAGATTTCCGGCGGAAAGGGTCATTTTGAAGGGGCGGGAGGGGCCGGTAGGAACTCGGTTGTGTATGCTTTACGCCAGCCCATCTTGGCGGGGTAAACGCCATTTTCGCTCATTTCACTGTAAAACCCTTTCCAGCGCTTCTCGCTCATGGCACCGATGCCTCGGGTCTTTGCATCGCCCGAAGAAACAATCCCATGCTCGATCAACTTGGCGCGGCCGTAGGCAAGCAGGTCGCCCGTCATTTCGGGATTCTGCAGTTTGATCAGGTTATTTCCCGGCGTGGGATCCTTTGTCAGATAGTCGTGCCAGCCTTCAATGGAGGCTTTGACGAAAGCTCGTACCACTTTCGGTTTCTTCTTGGTCAATTCGCGAGAGGTTTGGAGGAGGGCACCATATCCCTGATACCCCGCGTCGGCCAAAAGCATCACAACCGGTTTGATACCCTGCTTTTCGATCAGGAATGGCTCGCTGCCAAGATAGCCTTGCTGGATTACCGACCGGCTAACCAGGAAAGGCGAAATGGAAAATGTATAGGGCCTGATTTGTTTATCGTTATAGCCGAATTTCTTCTTGAGAAATAACCACCAGCCGACACGCGTATCTGAGCCGATATAGATAGGTTTCCCTTTAAGCGCCGAGAAACTGTCATTGCCCCTACCGGGATGTGCGATCAGAACGGATGGGTCTTTTTGAAAAATGGCAGCGACAGCAACCATCGGAATTTTTTCTCGGGCGTAATTCAGAACGATAAACGAGTTGGAAGACAGGCTGAAATCGACTTTGCCGGCGGCCAGAAGCTGCGCATGGTTTATTTGCGGCCCGCCTTGGCGAATTTTTACGTCCAGTCCAGCTCTCGCATAGAACCCCTTTGCAAGGGCCTGATAGAAGCCACCATGCTCCGCCTGCGCACGCCAGTCGGTGCCAAACACAATGGTATCTGCGCGTGCACTGGGAACTAGCGCCATCAATGCCACAATGAAAATCAGGATACGCATTTGTTTGCCCGCCTCCGCAGGGTTCCGTGTTTCCCGCTACATGGTAGCATAGCGTTAAAGTGTTAACAGGAAAGAAGTTATGGAATCACGCAGAATTGGAGGCGAAAGCGGCTTCGATATCACACTCGTGGGGCTCGGCTGTAATGCGTTTGGACGACGCATTGATCAGGACGCTACAACCCGGGTCATAGATGGCGCGCTGGACGCCGGAATTACCTTTTTCGATACTGCGGAAGGCTACGGCGATGGGCGTTCTGAACAATATATTGGCAATGCGCTGAAAGGCCGCCGAGATCAGGTCATCCTGGCAACCAAAGTTGGCTACAACATGCTGCACGTGGAAGGAAAGGGTAGAGGGTCACCCGAAAACATTCGCGTTGCCATCGATTTGAGCCTCGAAAAACTCCAAACAGATTGTGTCGATCTCTATCAAATTCATCGTCCGGACCCATCGACGCCGATTGCAGAAACACTGGGTGCATTCAATGATCTGCGAACGCAAGGAAAGATAAGGCTCTTTGGCTGTTCCAACTATTCAGGCGAACAGATGTCTGAAGCCGTCAATTTGGCGAGCGAAGCGGGTTACCAGGGTTTCGTAACGGCACAGAACAAGTGGAATGTTCTGCAGCGAGATATCGAAGCAGACCTCACGCCAGTTTGTGGCAAAAACGGTATTGGTATTCTTCCGTACTACCCGCTGGAAATGGGATTGCTCACGGGCAAGTATCGTCGCGGTGAGGGCGCGCCGCCCGGCACGCGTTTGGATGGCGATGCTCGGTTAGGCGATGCCAATTTTGATCACATCGAAGCGCTCGAGCAATTCGCGAAATCACGAGGCTACGACCTGATAACGCTTGCCGTATCGTGGCTTGCTTCGCAAAAGGTCACGGCCAGCGTTATCGCGGGAGCAACCCGTTACGAACAATTGGTCCAGAACGCCGAAGCGGCATCATGGAAGATGACGGAAGAAGACCTTGCTGAAATTGATCGCATAGTCGGGAAAGGCTAGTTAGATCTTCTTGCGCCTTCGAATATAGCCCAACGCGGCCAACCCTATGGTGAAAAGGATACCGTTATCCGGCGCATCGATGTCGGCATTCGATTCCTGATTGAAGAACCAGTTGCTGCCGGAATTGAAGTAAATCGACGTGTCCGTTATCGCGACGTGATCCGTGCCAATAAACACGCCACTCGAAAATGATGCTGCGAAACTGACCTGGCTATTGTCAAAATCAACGACGATATCAGCACCGGCATCCAGACCGAGAAATTTTAGAACCAGATTGTAGTCGTCGGCAGTGCCCTGAATTTCATCAATGCCGGAATTGGCGTATAGAATACCCGCGACATCTTCAGCGGTTAACTCTCGCTGTGTTTCGCCAAAAAACGTTCCCTGCTGCATAACCGCTTCGGTATTCGCGAAACCAAGTGCGGCCGCGACCGCTCGATCTCCGTTGGCGGAATAATTGTCGCCTACAGGTAAATCCGCAATATCGCGGCTATACGTTGTTGAGTCGACAATGCCGAGCCCGCCACCCGGAATATTCACCGGGTTATTGTCGGACTTGCGGAAGTAGTTGAGATTGACGTCATCGCCGCGGATGTCGTCGGCCGAGCCGATTATACCGTCTGCGCCGGCATTAACCTCAAAGACATCGTTCGCGCCGTCGGTTGCCTTTGTATAGTTTTGGGCGCTACCCGAAAGGCCGGATTCACTAGCGGCGTTCGGGTGGGCGATCCCAAGCGAATGACCGACTTCGTGCAACAATGTGGATTCAAAATCCACCTGGCTGCCGCTGATACCCGATGGGTTGAGGTTGCCGGTGGTCGGCGCGAGCCCATTCCACGTATTGACGACATTTTGTGTCGGGATAACCATCTGAGCGGCGAAAGCGCTCGTCGGATCGATACCGACGGTGACGGTTACGGTGCCACCAGTACCGTTATAACCGAGAGCATGTGTGACGACGTCAACACCGTTCGTTTCACCTGCAAATATATAGGCAAAAGAGTGGGCATCGCGCGAAATTCCCGCTGTAAGAGAAAGACCAAGCAGAGTGGTAGCGGCGAAAAGAAACGAAGTATACGGGTGTCGTTTCATGCCTCAACGCGCAGTCCGATGAAGATAGAAATACTATACATCGCGACGGCCACAATAAGGAGTCAAAAAAGGCGGCTAAAAGCCGCCAAATCCACCGTTGTTGAGTGACTGTTAAGCCCTTTTGTGCCGGCGCGCATAGCCGAGGCCAACAAGGCCGAGACCAAAGATCAATAATGTACCGGGTTCGGATACTGCCGCTTCCGAGGTCACGAATTTTGCATCGTCCAACCCGAAGAATTCATCGACGGTGGCTGAGTTAAAGACGATATAAGAAGCGACTTCACCGGCGGTAAGCTCGAATCCATGGAAGCCTGTGCCGGCCGTGTATGAATTAAAGATTCCCAAAGCATTGTCGCCAGCGTCAAAAACCGTAAAGGAACTGGCACGGCTTGGTTCCAAATTCGCGATATCCCCACCCCAGGCTGAAACGCCGGTGACAAAATCGATCCGCGACTGATCACCGGCAACGCTGCTGGTTGCAAGTCTTACATGAGTGGTTGTGAAACCAAAATGGGGGTCCGTGGTGGCAATTTCATTGAATGTCGGGTTAGAGGGCGTGAAACCGCTGAAAGTCATATTGCCGACATTTACCGGCGAGGTATGAAATGGCGTGTCTACGGTGATGCTGTTGAAATTCTCAGTAGTCGACGCACCAACGGCTGTGTCCCAGGCGCTCTCACTGGTGTAGGTGATAAATGCCGCGTTTGCCGTCTGCGTGAAAAGAAACGACGCTACTATAATCGCTGTAAGGCGTTTCATGCTGAACATTGGGTTTCCAGTCATTGATTTTGCGCTGCCTTACGCCGCCGTGCATAGCCGAGACCGACGAGATCGAGACCAAAGATCAAGAGTGAGCCAGGTTCGGATACAGCCTCTGCCGCATAGAACTGGAAGAACTCATCTGTATTGCCCACGCCGTCATCTTCGCGAATTTCGACGCGGTCGAAACCAACCGTACTTATGAAGCCGATGAATTCAGCGGTGCCGAAGGATGAGGTCGCGAAACTGGTGCTGCCAACATTACTGGCCCCATCGAAAAACGTCAGGTTAAACGTGCTGGCGATTGATGCGTCAACATAGTCCATGGCGAAAGCAGTTTGGGTGCTTGAGAAAATCAGATTGAAATTTTCATCGCCATTCAGGACATATTCATCGCCGCTCAGCGCGCCGGTGAAATTGGAATAGCCCGCCGTTCCCGTTGCCGGGTTGCCAATGCCTTCCGCGTTATCCAATGTTAGATTACCGCTGACGCTAACGAGATTGCTGTTGGAAAACCCCGCTGTTGCAAAGCTTTCCGAAGTTAAATTGAAGTCAGCAATATCGGTCGATGTGATGACCGCCGCAGACGCGTTTGATACACCTAAGATGAGTGCTGCGGTAAGAACTGTTTTTACAATAAATTTCATAGCCGTTTCGTTCATTTTATGGCTTTACGACGGCGCATGTACCCGAGACCGACTATGCCGATGCTAAATACTGCCAGTGCCCCCGGTTCGGACACGGCTTCAGCTGAGTAGAACTGGAAGGCCTCGTTGGTGAAGCCGCCGATATCCTCGCGGATTTCAACCCGGTCAAAAGCGACAGTGCTGATAAAGCCGATGAATTCAGCAGCGCCAATTGATGGTGTCACGAAGCTTGTGCTTCCAACATTTGTCAGGCCATCGAAAAAGGTAAGCGAAAAGGTGCTGATGTCTCCCTCGTCTAGATAATTTATGGCAAATGCGTTTTGCAGAGATGAGAATGACAGGTCGAAATTTTCATCGCCGCTTACGATATATTCAAGACCGGACAAGGCGGCAAAATTCTCTGTAAATTTGGCGGAGCCGGTGGTTGGCAGAAAGTCGGCATTGTCCACGGTTATATTGCCGCTAACGCTGACAATTGGATCGTTGGTAAAGGGCGCGCCAGTGCCACCTGGGAAAGTCTCAAGCGTCAGATTGAAATCGGCGGTGTTGGTAGAAGAAATCACCACAGCAGACGCGTTTGATACACCTAAAACGAGCAAAGCTGTCGCGAGTGTTTTAAAAAATTTTGTCATCCCAGTCCCGAAGTCGGTGTTATAATGTTTTCTTGCTTTGTTTTATGCAAGAATCATACCGTTTTCAGGAAATTTAATTAAACCACAACCTTAACAATGAAGTTATGACGGGAATTTGAAATAGTGTAAGAATTACCGACGGTTACGGCGTATTTATTGCCGAATCCGATGGCTCCGTCGTTAACGCCGAAATTCAATCTGAAGTAGAATTGTTTTTATCAGTTTTGTTGGTGTGAACGGGTCGAATTAGCGCGGCTTTTCCATTTCTATCATGAAATTTAAAAAGCGGGCGAAACTATATCTGTTTCGTTAAACCGCCTGGCGAATTTATTAATCAGCCGCGCCGCGCTTTAACAGGGCCCGATTTGAGCCCGAGCCAAGCAAGACAACTGTCTGTCAGATCCTCGATCAACGCTTCGCCGGTTTCCTGTCCGGTAATGTCTTTCACCTTGTGATGCAGGACATCGTTGGCCCAAAGGCTGTGCATGAGTTGCAATGTAAAATCGACCGCACGGGTTGGGTTATCTGAAACGATCTCTGCCTTACGGGCGAGCATCACCGGGCGCAGCCGGTCGCGGACCAATCCCCATGTTTGTGCGTAACGTTCATGGAATTCCGGATCGACGCCGCTGCGTTGGATGAATACGCGGGTCAACTCACGCCGCTGCCCGGCAAACAAAAACAACGCGCGTACGCTTTGGCGGACAACGGTTTCCAGTGTTGCGTTTTCGGCCCGTACGAGATCGCCGAGAAAATCAATGCGCTGGGTCAGCAGTGCGCATTGCTGGTCGTGAATATGGAGGAACAGGCTCTCTTTATCTTTGAATCGGGCATAGAAAGACCCGACGGAGCAGCGTGCCCGGCTGACGATGTCATTGACCGTAGTGCCGTCATAACCGCGTTCGGCGAACAGGGCTTCGGCGGCATTAATGATGCGCGTCAGGGTTTCGCGGCTGCGGCTTTGCTGCGGGGTGCGGCCGTGATCCCGGTCAAGGTCGATCGTGTCAGGCATGCTTGTTTTGAGCTACTCGGCGGCCGCCACGTTCGGTACGCCGATATGGCGCAGCTTGGGCATCACCTCTTCGGCAAACATCTGCATGCTCTTCTTGGTGTGCTCATGATCCAGCGTCGCAAATTGCCCCATGGTGACGAGATTGCCGTACCCCATTTCTTCTTGATATTCCTCAAGCTTCTCGGCGACCGTCGAAGGACTGCCACAGATAAACATCCCGTTCTCCATGAGCATTTCGATGCTGAGATACTGCTCACGGAATTTCATCTTGTTTGCCTGGATCATTTTATAGGAATTGATCGATGAATAGCCGGGAGGCATCCGGTACTCGGTGGGTGCCAGCAGGAACTTGTTAAAGAAATTTTCGATATGCGGACGAGCTTCTTTGATCGCTTTCTCATCCGTCTCAGCGACATAGAGCGGCAGCGCCCAGCCGAGCTGATTGGGCTGGCACTTATAGCCGTATTCGTCGCACTTCTCGGCATATGCTTTCATGTTGCGGATGACATTTTTTATCGGGCTGAAGGTCATCAGCAAGGTATATTTGCGATCCGGATGTGACGCCCAGTCTTTGGTCTCGGCGGAACCTTGCGATGGAATCCAGATTTCCGGGTGCGGTTCCTGATAGGGGCGCGGCCACATATTTACATACTGGAAGCGATAATATTTGCCTTCAAAGGCGGTTGGTCCCGGCTGGGTCCAGGCCTGCATGACCAGCTCATGTGCTTCATGAAACTTTGCCAGCGAACTGGATGGATTGACCATATAGGAATGGTACTCACAACCAATGCCCCGGACGAATCCCGCAATCAAACGCCCGCCTGTGACATTGTCGATCATGGCGTATTCTTCGGCGATCGATAGCGGATTCTCAGTGAGCGGCAGCGCGCGGCCCAGCACACAAATTTTGGCTTTCTCGGTCCTGCGCGACAGCGCACCGGCGAGCACACTCGGCTGCGGCATGATGCCATAAGCTGTTTGGTGATGCTCGTTAACACAAACCCCGTCAAAGCCAAGCTCATCGGCATATTCAAGTTCGTCGAGATAACGATTATAGAGTTTGTGTCCTTCTTTTGGATCGAAATTGCTGTTGGAGAATGTGATCCAGGCAGTGTGATCTATTGCGTCGAGATCGACCGCGCCATAGGGCATAAGATGGAAAAAGGAAAATCGCATTGTGCTGCTCCCCTGTTAATTTTTTGATGTGATTGCGTCGATGCCGGCCAGGAAGTCATCAAGCTTTTCCTGATGGGGCAAGTGACCGCATTCAGGGATGACGCGTAATTCCGATCCGGGAATGGCTTCTTTGTATGCCTCACCGTATACGGGTGGGAAAATATTGTCGTTTTCTCCCCATATCAGCATAGTTGGCACCTTGATCCTGTGCAGCCATTTGATGAGATCGGGGTTGTGAAAACGCGGGTTCCAGGAAAGTTTGCCGGTTGTGAAATAGTTTTTGAGCCGAACGTCTTTTTCTTCTTCGGTCATCTCAGCAGCGGCGGCAATGCGTTGCTCGGCAATCTCCTGATTAAAAAACATTTTTCGAGCGGCTTCCTCATCGCTCCACATAAAGAGGTCGCCCATTGCCACGCCGACAACGTTGACCCCGGCCGCTGAAACGAGCGTCAGCGTTTTGATCCGGTCAATACTGCGGACAGCAACTTCGCTCGCGATCCACCCGCCGAGTGAGTTGCCGACGAGATGGACGTTCTCGAGGCCAAGCTCTTCCATGAAATCAAGATAGAAATAGGCCATGTCGGAAATGTTATCGAGCCATTCGGGGTCATCGGTTCCGCCAAATCCGGGATGACTTGGTGCGATGACGTCATAGCGTTCTGCCAGCGCATCGAGATACGGCGCCCATGCGCTAATCCCGCCAGCGCCGTGCAGGAAAAGAAGCGGTGCGCCGCTGCCGCCGCGGTGAACTTCGGTCGCGCATCCATTGATATTTATGATTTCAGCCTTGTGATCGGCCATTCTCTCGATCCCCCTCTTGGCTTTGTTATGTCTGTAACCCTAAAACAGAATAAGTATTCTAATTTAAGCGGATAACGTCGATGCCAGCAAGAGCGGATAGTTGCCCAATTAAATCAGTGCTTTGCGGTGTTGAAGCTGACTGACTGTTAGGATTTTGCGACGAATGATAATGTCTTCCTGACTCAGCTTGCGTCATAAGGGGCAGCGCCACTAGGATGCCGCAAATTTTGGTCAGTAAAATTCCGGACTAAGGAGCGCGCAATGGACACCCTTGAACAGGAACTCAGATCAACCGAAGGCGATAAGCCATTTCTGTCGGACCCGTTTCTCGACTGGGCCGAGGGCGAAGGCGTGCCGATTACCGAGGGGTTTGGCATTCATTTGCCGGATGTTGACGTCAAGCGTTGGGATCGCTTCGATTGCAACGGCGGGTTCGCGCATCTGAAAGGCCGCGGCGACTGGCTGTCCGTGTTTGTCCTCGAATTACCGCCTGGTGGCAGCACGTCGCCACAGCAACACATGTTTGAAGAGGTCGTCTATTGCTTGTCCGGTCAGGGCAGTACGCAGGTCGAGACTGCGGATGGCACCAAGCACAGTTTCGAATGGGGGCAGGGTAGCCTTTTTGCGTTACCGCTTAATGCCAAGTATCAACATTTTAATGGCTCCGGTCAGGAACCGGCGCGTCTGTCATCGACCAACAACATGCCGATGATCATGAACGTTTTCCATGATCATCAGTTCGTCTTTGATAACCCGTTCCGTTTTCCGGCCCGGGAAGGCACAGCCGACTACTACGCCGGCGAAGGCACTTTCATTCCCAAGCGTCCTGGCCGCCATATGTGGGAAACCAATTTCATTCCTGACTTGCAAACCTTCGAGCTTCAGAAATGGGAAGCACGCGGTGCTGGCGGATCAAATATGATGTTTGTCCTCGCCGATGGCGCGATGCATGCGCATATGTCGGAAATGCCGGTGGGAACCTACAAAAAAGGTCACCGTCACGGTGCAGACTTCCATGTCATGTGTGTCACGGGCCATGGCTATTCGCTGCTTTGGTTTGAGGGTGATGAAGAATTTACACGCGTTGACTGGAGTCACGGCACAGTCTTTGCGCCGCCGGATATGATGTTCCATCAGCACTTTAATGCTGCAGCCACGCCGAGCCGGTATCTGGCAATAGCTTGCGGCGGTTTGCGTTATCCGCTAATGGAAGAGAAACGCCGTATCTTCCTCGGGATGGATGTCGATGTGAATAAAGGCGGAGCCCAGATCGAATATGAAGATCAGGATCCGCGTGTGCATGAAATGTTTATGGAAGCGATGAAGAAAGCTGGTGCCGAGTCTGGTATGGGAAAATTCATCGACGAGACCCAGTTCAAATAAGGATTGAATTAAGCGCCGCTAAAAAACAACGAGAAGCGCTTTACTGTGACCGGCGGAGCTTTATGGCTCCGCCGTTTTTCTTTGCGGTTCCAGATCCATCGAAATCTGTCGAGAAAATTTACAATTTTGCCTAACGCGCGGGATCGCGAAATATCAATGCTTTCAAATATCGACCGGAATTTGTGTGGCATAAAAATTGCAAATATAATCAAAGGACTACTGATTATGCGTCGAAAGATAGAAATTTGTTCCAGCTAAAAACGTTGTGCGTGTTCCTAATTGTTGCGGTCGCTGCTCTCGGCGCATCGAAAAAGTCGTATGCGATTATAGTCCACGACAATCTTGGCCCGGGTGATACCTACAACATAATCGGACATACCATTTTGGGATCGGGTGCACTCGCTCAGGCCTTCGCGTTTTCGCCGACGGCATCTGGTTTCTTTAGCCAGCTGACGATTGGTTTGGGAAATACGACGGGTTCGCCGGCATCAATGCAAGTGGTCTTACACGCCGATGGCGCGGGGACTCCAGGTACGATCCTCGAAACACTGACATTTGATGTCGCTGCCAACACCTTTTTCATAAACAACGGCACGACGACCGTCAGCGCGGCGGGCACTTCTTTTCTCGACTCCGCCAATACCTATTGGTTGTCGGCGACCTCTATAACGAGCGCCTTTGTACCCTGGATGTACAATAATGCCGGGGCGATCGGAACGCGGGCACAGACCACTTCCGGTCTTTCGGGCCCATGGACCATTCATGCGCCATCAAATGAAGGCGCGTTCAGGGTAGAAGTCGATACGGCTCCTCCTGCCGTGCCGGAGGCAAGTTCAATATTAATCTTTGCCGCAGGGCTCGCTGCCCTTGGCCTTATCCGCCGTAGCCGAAATTCGACCTGACTAGGTCAAGATCTGCCAAAGCAGATAGAGACAAACCAACCAGCTAACCGCGAATGCCGGTGTCCGTAAATAAGGTACGCCCATCGTATAGACGATGACATGAACAACGCGCGCAAAGAAGAACGTTGCCGCGGCGGTTGCTGTCGACGGATCAGCTTTGCCGAGAACCTTTAACATGATCACCAGTGTCGCAAAGGGGATCAGTGTCTCGATCAAATTCATATGAGCGCGATGACAGCGTTGGCCCCATTCGGGCAGCTGTGCCGTTGGCGGGACATCTGTGGTTCCCGATTTTAAACCGACTATACCGCCATAAAGCGATGTGTACGGTATCCAGATAATGAGACAAAGACCCACCGTAAGTGCCAACCAGAACATTTCACCTGAAACCATTTAAGCCTCCCTTATTGTTGATCGCGTTAATTTTACATCAATTGACATCCACGCCGGATCAAATACGTGGCATATAATCGATATGATTAGAGCAGTGATTTTGTCTAGCCTTGTGCTCGCGGTGGCGTTGCCGGTATCGGCGCAAACTCTCCACGTTCTTAAAGGGCGTATCGTTCGGGCACTGGCAATCGACGCGAACGATCCAATGCATATTCTCGTTGGCCATAAGGCAAAAGCAGCGGGGTCGGCGCTGGTGTTTCGCAGTTTCGATGGCGGAAACAGCTGGCGCACGCTCAACGGCAATAAATCCCTTCATCCGAAAGCGACTGACGTTCAGGCGGTTTTGCCTGTCTCCAAGAAAATTTTACTGGCGGGAACGTGGAAGCACGGGCTTTACCGTTCGATTGATTCCGGTGTGAGTTTTCAGCGGGTGCGAGCATTTCCCAGTGCCGACATTCGCGATCTAAAAATGATCCAGAAAGTGATTTATGCCGCAACCGCCCGTCATGGCGTGTTTGAAAGTAAAGACAAAGGCCAAACCTGGAAGGGGATCGGACCGAGCGATGACTTCTTCTGGTCGTTGACGATGACCACGAAAAAGCTGTTTGCCAGCTCGCTCGAGAAAGTCGTCTACGAACGTTCATTGACCGGTGGAAAATGGCGCAAGATTTTCAAAGATGCGGGTGCCAATGCTATCGCTGCAGCACCTCGTTCCGGTGGCTTTCGCGTCGTCGCGTCAAACAAAGGTCTTTTTGTCTCGAAGCCAAAGGGATGGCAGAAGGTCAGGAGTAAGGAGAATTTCGCCGAGGTAATTATCACACGCAATAACCGAATTCTTGCGGGGTCCTGGGACAAGGGTATCGCTGTGCTGACGTCAGGGGGCCATCTCGAAAAGAGAATCCTACCCAAACAGGCTGTCATCCATTTGCAAATTGCAAACCGGAAACTCTATGCCGGTAGCTGGGGCGATGGGTTGCACATCTTATCATTATCTGAGGTTTTGCGGCGTCCGGGAAAGGACCCCGCCCTTATTGCTGCTGTACTGGCCGATGATCCAGCTACCGTAAAACGATTGATCGCGAATGGGAGCAAACTGGATGCAGTCGATGACGGAAAAAATACAGCGTTGACCTATGCGGCGCGCGACGGGCAAGCGCAAATTGCGCGGCTACTGATTGAGGCGGGCGCGGATCCTGGTCGGGCCGACGGGGAAGGGGTGACGCCTCTGATTCTTGCGTCATTCAAGAACCATCTAAAAATTGTCGAACTGCTGCTCAAGCAAAAGAAAAAAGCGCGTCCAAATCACAAAGATAAATGGGGACGCACGGCACTTGATTACGCTGAGCGCCGCGGAAAAGACGACCCGATCTATCAGCTCCTAAACAAATAGAAACAGCGTCGACGTCACGCGGCCTCAAACAAGGCAGCGACACCCTGGCCTCCGCCGACGCACATTGTCTCCAGCCCGTATTTGCCGTCGCGGCGTTTCAGCTCATGCAGCAATGAGGTCATGATCCGCACGCCGGTGGCCCCGATTGGGTGCCCGAGGGATATGCCAGAGCCATTTACATTGAGACGGTCAGGGTCGTTCCACCCCATTCCCTTGAGACAGGCGAGGACCTGACAGGCGAATGCTTCATTGAGTTCAACGAGATCCATATCGTCGATGGAAAGATCGGATTTCGAGAATAGTTTTTCGACGGCACCGACAGGACCGATGCCCATCGTTGCCGGATGACAGCCTACGGCACTCCAGCCTGACAAATATCCCATCGGTTCCAGCTTGTGTTCGCTGAGGACATCTTCCGCAACAACAAGGCAGGCTGCCGCGGCATCATTCTGTTGGCTGGCATTACCGGCGGTGACCGTGCCGTCTTTCATGATAGTGCGGAGTTTGGCGAGCTTGTCCATACTGACATCTGGTCGTACGCCCTCATCCTTTTCGAAAACGATATCATCGGCACGCCGTTGCGGAACGTTGATTGCAATGACTTCGTTATCGAATACACCATTGTCCCAGGCTGCTGCAGCGCGTTGCTGGCTGCGCATGGCGTACTCGTCGGCTTCCTCACGGGAAATTTGATATTCGGTGGCCAGGTTCTCTGCGGTTTCAATCATGCCGGAGATTTCGCCGAACCGTTCAACAGGCTGCGAGCGCTCACGACCGCGATCAAGCCGATCATGGAGTTTTACGGATCCGGCACGTTTACCCCAACGCATATCGGTCGTGTAATATTCAACGTTGCTCATGCTCTCGACACCACCCGCAAGAACGACATCGGCCGCACCGGTTTGTACCATCATTGCGGCGGTAATGACCGATTGCAGACCGCCGCCACAGCGCCGATCTAGCTGCATACCTGCTGTTTCAATTGGTAAACCCGCTTGAAGAGCTGCCCATCGGCCGATGCAGGGTGTTTCGCCGCTTGCGTAACTTTGCGCGAAGATTACCTCTTCGATTTTTTCGGGCGCGATGCCGGTGCGTTCAAGAATCGCGCGGATGACCACTGCGGACATCTCCTCAACAGGGACGGGTTTCAAGGTTCCGCCATAAATACCAACGGCAGTTCGGACAGGGCTAACAATTGCGGCGCGTCTCATCATTCATCCTTGTGTAATATGCAAGCGACCGAAATGGCCGATGGCTCCATATTCTCAAATTTTTGCCCGCTACTCCATGGTGGATTGCACAATGTGTTGCGGTCGCGCGAATATAGGAAATTCTACTTTCCTTTGCTTAATTTGGTGACGAACTCCGGTGACGAACTCCCCCCAATTTCAAATGCCAGCAGGTGCGTGCGACTGTCACGTCCATGTCTACGGTCCGCCTGAGCGATTTCCATTCGTTGAAAGTCATCGAGACCGTTCACCTGACGGGCCTGCTTCTGCGTTGGAAGCTATGCACGAATCCGTGGGAGTGGAACGAAGCGTGATCGTGCATCCTCCCGGACACGGAGCCGATCTCGCGGTAACGATCGATGCGATGGAGGCAGGCGAGCGCGAATACCGGGCGATTGCATTGGTGGAACCCTCAATTTCCGATGGCCGCTTCGAAGAATTGAATGGGTTAGGTTTTTGCGGCGTTCGCTATAGTCCAACGCTTGATGGCGGAGCACTCGACAAACGAGCTGTCCTGGAAATGGCTGAACGGATCAAACCATTGGGGTGGCATATGCTTTTACACTTCAAGGGCAATGCCATACTCAATTATGCGGATCTATTAGAACGCATGCCGATACCATTTGTTCTTGATCATTTCGGCGGTGTCGACCCTGCAACCGGTGGCACAAATCAGGACTCATTCAAACTTGTTGCAGAGCACATAGGCGACGGCAATGGCTGGGTTAAGACATCGGCCATCGAAAAGGTTTCACGGCAATCTTACCCATTTGAGGACAGTGTAGAGATTGCTGCTGCCTTCGTGTCGATCGCCCCTGATCGGGTCTTGTGGGGCACGGATTGGCCGCATCCAGGCGTTGGAAAACAGGCGACCGATGACGTCGATCTCGTCAGTTTGATTCCGATGTATGCAACGGACGATGACATTCAACAGAAGATTTTGGTACACAATCCAGCGACGTTGTATGGGTTCGGTTGACCTCTCCGGTTCTGGTATAAATCGGTCACGAAAAAGCAAAGGACAATCTATGAGAATTGCCATCAAATTGATAACGGTTCTGGCTTCGGGTGTTTTGCTCGTTGGCGCATCGCCATATTCTTCGATGCAAGATCGCGCGATCAAGGCGCTATCGCCGGAAAAAATTTTGGCACTAAAATCTGGTGGCGGCGCAGGTTATGCCTTGTCAGCAGAGCTAAATGGTTATCCGGGGCCAAAACATGTTCTTGAATTGGCGGACAAACTCGAACTTTCGCGAAGCCAAAGAGGCAAAGCAAAGCAACTCTTCAAAAGTATGAAAAACGAGGTCCTCCCTTTGGGTAAAAATTTGCTGGCGCAGGAAGCGCAGTTGGAATTGTTATTTCGTAAACGCCAGATCGACGAGAATTCTTTAATACGAATGACACGCGCAATAGGTGTTTTGGACTCAAAGTTGCGGGCCACGCATTTGAAGTATCACTTGGAAATGGCTGATATATTGAACCCGCATCAGCGCGCAGCTTATAGTCGGCTAAGAGGATATCATTCGGGTCACAATCACCGTCACGCGCATTAGGGTGTTCTGGAATAAGGTGTCATGCAGATAAACAAACTCACGGATAGCTTTGCTGCTGAGGTTGTTGGCGCCAGAATTTCCGATGACATGTCGACTGCCGATCTTCAAACAATCATGGATGCTTTTATTGCGCATCAGGTGATTGTCATTCGCGGCCAATCAATGACTCCGGTAGAGCAAAAGAATTTCAGTCGCAATTTTGGCGAGCTCGTTCTGCATATCTCGAGCAAGAACAAGCATGAAGATCATCCTGAATTGCTCATTCTTTCCAACAAGAAGATAGATGGCAAATGGGTCGGGGCGACGAATGCCGGTGACGAATGGCATACGGATACGCAATACACAGCAAAGCCCTGTAAATGCACCATGCTGCATGCGCTTGAGGTGCCAGAGGAGGGCGGTGAGACAGGATTTATCAATACATACGCTGCCTATGAGGCGCTTGATAAAAAAACAAAGGATCGCCTTGTAAACTTAAGAGGAGTCAATTCGTGGAACCGTCTGCGCAATCCGCGGGTGAAGGTTCCTGAACAGCACGGTGACGGTAAAAGCGTATATGACATTGGGCACCCCGACGTGTTTCATCCCATTGTGAGAACCCATCCTGAAACGGGGCGCAAGGCGCTTTACGTTTCGCCGCGTCATACATTGCATGTTGACGGTATGGACCCCGAAGAGTCTGAGGATTTGCTTCAGAAATTGTTCGCTATGCAGCAACGGCCGGACCATATTTATATTCACAAATGGCAGCTCGGCGATGTGCTCATCTGGGACAATCGCTGCACCCTCCACAAAGGAATGGGTGGCATAAAAGAGCCTGGTATTCGCCACCTTCACCGGACATTAATGGAGGGCACCATTCCGGTCTGAGAAACGTAATGACCATCGGCTAACCGTCGGAAAAATTAACGTTTTTCCAAATATTATCTTTACTTCATTCCATAAGTGCTTGAAAACGCGAAAATTCACTGAAATGGCATAATTTTTGCATATTTTATAAGTGGTTAGGCTTGATTTCTGTGAGTAGGCGAAAGAGCGTCAGTAAATCGAATGAAAATTCGCGTTATTTTGACAGTTTTATCCCTTCAGTTTCTGGGGCTTAATGCCTCTGCCGGGATCATTTCGCTTACCCAACATGACATCATCAATGAATTCGATGTTGCCAATTCCGGTTCGCTGGTCGTTGCCAATAGTTTAGGCAATGTCCCGATCTCTGGTACGGTAAATAGTGTGGTGTTTGGCGGCGACCAGTCTGGCATTGGGAATATGGTCAATGGCAGTGGAAATTATTCTAACCAGTACGGCACGGCGACTGGACTCGATAGGATTCTAAGTAATGCGGTGCTGACTGAAAATTTGGATCCGGGGACATTGACGCTTGGCGGTTTGACTGTCGGAAGGACCTATCGGTTACAACTTCTGTTTTCGAATACGCGAAACTCCATTGGTGATGATCAAAGAATTTCTCTGCTTGGCAGCGATATCGATATCGTTGACATGGGCAACCGTGGCATCAATGTTGTCGCCGAGTTTACGGCGGATACAGTTTCATTGCTGACGTCGTTTACTGATCCGGTGAACATGGCTGTTCTAAATGCGTATGCGCTGCACGATGTGACGCCAGCGTCGGCACCGGGGACCATAGCGATCTTTGGCCTCAGTGTTTTCGGCCTCGGTATCGCCCGTCGGCGGCAGGACGAAGCGGCGCTGAAATTACGAAAGTCCTGAATATATGGGATTTCGGCGCTCTCTGTATCGTGCTCTCATTGTCCTAAGCGTAACTGCGATAACCGCGACGCCGGCAAAGGCCGTTGTTGTTGCTTACGAGAACGATCAGGCGGGATGGTTGGCCGCTTCGGGATCGGTCAACACCATCGATTTTGAATCTTTCACCGGACAGTTGATTACTGGAAACGAATTTAGTGGGAATCCCGGCGCTCCTAATTTTGCGCTGCAGTCGGGGACATCTATGACATCCGACGGCGCAATTTCCGATTTTGTTCCAACGAGTGGCAGCAATACATTTTATACCACGACCAGCGGTACCGTTGCGAATGGCGTGATTAGCAATTTTGAAGATGTGATTATCGATACCGGTTCAAACGTCTCACTTAAAGGCGCATTGGATGCCGATGTGGCAGTAAATTCGGGCGCTACCGTCAGTGCCGGCAACTCGCCGGGTTTGCTCAACATCGTCGGGAATCTTGATTTAGGTGTTTCTTCGACAACACTGTTTGAATTGGCAGGTCTAACGCCTGGTGTTGAAGTTGGCGGTTATGACGTAATCGATGTTGCTGACGACCCGGGAACCGGAGGGACGACTGAAGGCGTCGCTACCATCGCCGGGGGCGCGATTTTCGATATCGACTTCTTTGCCGGTTTCATGGCTGGGTTGGGAGATACGTTTGATGTTCTGGTAGCTGATGCCATCAGTGTTGTCGATTTTGATCTACTGGTCTTCGATTTCACGGATGCAGTCCTCGCCGCGAATCTCGGCTGGAGTAAGTCACTTCATGATCTTGGTAATGGTCGAAGCTCCGTGCGTATTGAGGTGGTGTCCAGCCAGGTGCCGGAACCGGGAACTCTGATTGTTTTCGGCTTTGGTTTGTTAGGTTTCGGATTCGTATCCCGTAGACGTCCCTGACAGTATTGTCCGGTTGAGGTCGCCTTTGGCTGGATGATAACCTCCGCGGTAAAGAAAAATCGTTGCGGAGGTGCTATCGATGGTTTCAGCCGAAATTTCCTACGACAATGCGCCTGTACCGGTCCGCGACGATATTACGTCTGCCCATCGTCGCGCTTGGAGTCACATTGCGTCACCTGGAACATGGCTGGATGGTAAAACGCGGGTGGCGATTGCCGCAGAGACGCGGAACGCTGCTGCATGCACCATTTGTAACCAAAGAAAACAGGCCCTGAGCCCGTACGCCATTGAGGGGATGCATGACGGACTGGGTGAGCTTCCGGAAAATTTTATTGAGGTCATTCACCGGATCGCCACCGATCCTGCGCGGCTGACGGAGACATGGGTAAAGTCTATGCTCGACGGCGGGATACCGGATACCGAGTATGTCGAATTGGTGTCAGTTCTGGCTCATACGATGTGCGTTGATACGTTCTGCGATGGTATTGGCATTGAACGGCATGCGTTGCCGGAGCCGCAACCGGGCACGCCGACCAAAAAGAGACCGGAGGGTGCATCGGTTGACGTCGCCTGGTTGCCGACTGTGCCGCCCGAAATGGCGACCGGCGATCTCCAGAAAATTTACCCGAGTGGTATCGGCGATGCGCCTAACGCGCCAAATGTTCGCCGTGCGATGAGTTTGGTGCCGCAGGAGGCGATCAGCTTCTTCGCCCTCAATGATGTGCAATATTTGCCGCCGGAGGCGATGTGGCAGGTTGAGGTCAACCCACGATCCATAGAAAAGGCCCAAATCGAGTTGGTGGCAGGACGCGTGTCCTCCCTCAACGGGTGTTATTACTGAACGGTTAGCCATACCGACAGGCTCCGTGCGAGCCTGCAAAGCGAAGACGATCAGCCAGATCTGTCTGTCGTGAATGGCGGAGATGATGGCGCAAATATTCCGCATGCGCCGTTGTTTGTGTCCTTTGCGGAAGCTGTTGTTGGCGGAGACCGCGACGCAATTTCCGATGCTCAAAAAGCTTTGTCGGGACAATGTGGTGCGGCTGCAGCGACGGACGCGGCCGCGGTGGCGGCTTTGTTTAATGCGATTAACCGCGTCGCTGACGCCATCGGGATTCGGGTCGAGGAGTCGAAGGAAGAACGCACCGCCTATTTTCGCGAGGCACTCGAACTCGATATCTATCAGACCGCCCGAATGGAAAAGCGCGTTGCCGGTGCTGGTAACGCTTGACACAAATCAGCCGGGCGAGGAAGTTGCCCTTGAAATGAAGGCGTATCCCGGTAGTAAGATGCTCGATCAACTAAAGGCCAATAACCGCGCGTGGGCTGAGGGTAAAGTCGCGGACGATACGGCCTTTTTCAGTCGGCATGAAAACCACCAATCGCCTGAATATCTTTGGATCGGCTGTTCGGACAGCCGGGTACCGGCGAATGAAATCGTTGGGCTGGCGCCGGGTGAGTTGTTTGTACATCGCAACGTCGCTAATCAGGCACCGCCGTCGGATATTAACTATCGCTCGGTTTTGCAGTACGCCGTTACCGAACTAAAGGTGAAGCACATTCTTGTCGTTGGGCATTACGGATGCGGCGGCGTTGCTGCATCGCTTCAGGACGGTCTGAGCGGACCGGTGGATCAATGGATAGACCCTATTCGTGAAGTTTATAAACAGCATCGTGCGGACCTTGATAAAGTCGAAGATGAAAAAGAGCGGCTCAACCGGCTGTGTGAACTCAATGTTATGCGCCAGGTGCAGAACGTTGCGAGCGATAAATACGTCCGCGATGCCTGGGAACACGGACAGGAAATAAATGTCCACGGCTGGGTCTACAATCTTGGTGACGGGTTGGTTACTGATCTCGACGTTACTGTCAGCCATTCGAGTTAATTCGACCGGCAGCCGTAACACTCATTAAAAACCTTCCAATTTTTGTTTCGGGTATCGTCCCACACTTATCCACAACAAACGTTTGCATTGTATTTTTAGGGTAAATATCCACAGAAAGTTTTATTTCTGGCATCCAATCGCCGTTTTTTCTCTTCACTTTGTCTCTGACTGATCACAACCGTTATTCGAGGGTTTTTCATAAGGTTCACTCGCGTATAGGAAGCTTTTTGCAGCTTCGGGAATGAACTTTAAACCGCATTAATCCAAGGGAGAGAAATTATGGCGACATATACTGGAACTTCCGGCAACGATACCCTGACAGGCGTTGGTTTGGCCGATGACATATTTGAAGGCCTCGGTGGTGACGACACAATCGACGGCGGCGATGGCATCGATAAAGCGATTTATAGCGGTAACGCGTCCGATTACTCCGTTACCTACAATGCGGCGACAGACGAATATAGGATAACCGACAACCGGACCTCATCGCCTGATGGTGTCGACGTTCTACAGGACATTGAACAGATAGAGTTTGGTGACGGCACTTTAATCGAAGGTGGTGATCCACTTGTTGCAGCTGACAGTATCATTGAAGTGCCGGTCTCAGGCACGGCGGATTGGAAGCTGACGGGCTCAGGCGGATTTGGCAATCTCGTCTATTCGATTGATGGCGTCTCGAAAACGACCACTCATAATGGCGATGATTATTACCAGCTGACGACCGCTGCGGGGGCGACGGTTAAAGTCTTTACCGACGGGACGTATGAATACGATGCGACCTCAACTCAGGGACAGGACAGCTTTACCTACACGGTTACAGATGAGTTCGGTATTTCAACAACCGCAACGGTGCACGTTGGTGTAGGTCAAGATGTCCAAGGCGAAACCGAAATTGGGAAGGGGATTACCTTCGATGGTGTTGATGACAAGCTCACTAGTACCTTTTCTGAGGTTGGTGATGACCAAACAACTTGGACTTGGTCAGGTTGGGTAAAGCGGGACGGTTTGGATGTTACGCAAACCTTGTGGGAAGTCCGCGATGACGGAAGCAACTATAGTTTTATTCGTTTTGATCAGGACGACACCATACGCGTCTCTGCCGCTGATGGCGGAACGGTGACCTACCGAAAAAATACGACAACAAAAATCGAAGACACCGATTCATGGCATCACATTACGGTTTCTGTCGACACGAATAAGGCTCCTACTGGAGATTGGGTTGAAGTAACGATCGATGGTGTATTGGAGAGTTCGTATACGAATGTAACCAATCCAAGCACTGGTTATAAGAGCCTGATGAACTCTGCCAGGGATCATCTCATCGGCGGGAGCGATGCTAATGTTTATTACGAAGGCTCCATGGCGGATATACATTTCATCGATGGTCAGGCTCTCGGTCATACGTCTTTCACGCAACTCGACAGCAACGGCAATTTGGTTGGTAGGGAGTTTGATGGCACGTATGGAAAAAACGGTTTTCGGCTTGATTTTTCTGATGAGAACGATCTCGGAAGTGATGTTTCAGGAAATGACAATGATTTCACGGTTACCAGCGCACCACAGCAAATAGAAGATATACCTCAAGACGCATTTGCGACGCTTGATCCATCCAACGCGACATTGGGCGAAGGCAGCACAATCGCGAGCGGTGATTTGCAACTGCGTATCGACACTCAATCTTCATATTTCGATGGGGTGATGGCCAAACAAGTTGTGACCGACAAGAGCTATTGGGAAGTAACGGTTACCGATGGCGGTAACGACGCTGTTTCTGGACAAATTTGGCTCGGCGTTCTGCACGCCGATGAAACGATGGATACCAATCAGCATCATCCTGGTGGGGCATACGGTGCCGACAGTATCGGCATTGGAACAGGTCTCAGGATGAAACGCGATGAAGTGCTTGGTACGGACTATCCCGATGTTATGAATGACGGCGACGTCATGATGTTTGCCTATGACAATGGGAGTCTATGGATTGGCAGAAACGGAAACTGGTTCGGCGGCGGCGATCCGGAGGCGGGAACAAACGCGGTGGCCACCGGGATCACCCATGAAGTCATTCCCGCTGTTGCCGGGTATCAGGCGTGGCCCGGCCTCGTTAATTTGGCCACGTTTAATTTTGGACAATCAATATTTGAACATGGTCCGCCTGCGGGCTTCGGATCATTTTATGAAGCTTATGATCCACAATGGACTGCGGGCAATGACAGTTTAGAGGGAGGATCGGGAGATGATATTCTGGGCGGTGGCCTTGGCGACGATATCCTGATTGGAAATGCAGGCGACGACACGCTGAATGGTGGTGAAGGTTCAGACACTGCGAGCTATGAGAACTCGACCGTGGCGGTGACCGTCAATCTCGATACCGGTGTTCATTCGGGAGGCGATGCCGCTGGTGACACTCTGATCAGTATCGAGAACCTTATCGGGTCAGATCACGTTGATACGCTGACAGGTGATTCCGGTGACAACACAATACAAGGACTCGATGGCGGTGACACCATTGACGGTGGTGCTGGCAGCAACGACACCGCGAGTTTTGAAAGCTCGGATGAAGGTGTCGATATTACGCTTACCAGCGGTGCGGCATCGGGAACAGCAATTTCCGGCGGCCATGCAGATGGTGACAATTTATCGGGTATCGAGAACCTCATTGGGTCTGACTTTGGCGATGAGCTGAGGGGAGATGCCAATGACAACGTCATTTACGGCCTTGATCATCACGACGATATCTATGGCGGCGATGGCAACGACACGCTCTATGGCGGCGGCGGTATCGACTATATGTATGGTCAAAACGGCACCGACACGCTGTATGGCGGAGACAACTTCGATCAAATGTCTGGGGGTAGTGGAGACGATACGCTCTATGGCGGTGGTAGCGGTGACAAGATATACGGCGATGCCGGTGTGGACAGTATCTTCGGTGAAGACGGTGACGATCATCTCCTCGGCAATGACGGTGTTGATAGTCTGGCCGGCGGGGAAGGCGACGACCTGCTGATGGGCGGTGATGACGGTGATACCATCAATGGTGGCAATGGTAGCGATACCGCTTCTTACAAATACTCCGATGCGGGGGTATGGGTTACGCTTTCTAACGGAGCTGCCTCAGGAGGTGCCGTTTTATACGGGTATGCGGCCGGCGATACCCTGGTTGATATTGAGAACCTAACCGGCTCGGCCAATTACATTGATGTTTTAACGGGTGATGATGGTGTCAATGTCATAGAGGGTCTCGGTGGAGACGATAATCTTTATGGAGGCGCGGGCAATGACACGCTTGAAGGTGGCGATGGATCGGACGACCTGTTTGGTGGTGCCGGGGATGACACGCTAGATGGCGGTGCCGGGAATGCTGACTGGGCGAGTTATTACGATGTTACAGGTTCGATTGGTGTTACTGTTGACCTGGGCAACGACGGGGTCGATGTCGGCGCAGGACAAGGTGCGGACACATTTCTCAATATTGAGAACCTTAGAGGTACAGTGAACGCCGATGATCTTACGGGTGACTCTGGTGCCAACCTATTTTGGGGTGAAGATGGGAATGACACGATTGACGGTGCTGGCGGTAATGACATTCTCCACGGATCAAACGGAGACGACACTCTTGAAGGTGGCGATGGCGCAGATCAACTCCACGGTGGCAATGGTGACGACACGTTAGATGGTGAAGCCGGAAATGATCGCCTCATCGGTCGCGAAGGTACAAATCAGCTTACCGGCGGGGCGGGGGATGATACCTTCATCTTTGGTGACTTCGGTGCAACAGATACAGTTACTGATTTCAATACAGGAAATAATAAGCTGGATATTAGTGCATTTGATTTCGCGGATGTCGAGGCTGTCAAAGCGGCTTCGAATAATAGCGGATTAAATACAACGATTACCCTCGACGATACAGGCGATACTGTAACGCTCCTCGGGGTTCAGAAAGAGGACTTTGTATCTGGCGACTTCATATTCTAGGAACCTAATCTTCTCCTCAAACCCCCGGCTGGTACACAGCGCTAGCTGGGGTTTTCTTTGCCATAAATAGCAGCCCTTGGCTGACCCTGTTATCAGGCGTTAAAATCATCGAAATGACAAACTCTCGATAGGGCAGGGAATGAGCCGTCAGGGCACACGCATGTATAACGAGAACCGGTTCAAGCTGGGGCTGTTCGGCATGAATTGTTCAGGCGGGTTGACGATGACGCAGGCACCCGAATATTGGGATGCGTCATGGGAGAACAATCTGAAAGCGGCACAGCTCGCAGACGCAGCTGGACTTGAGTTTATTCTACCGATCGGTAGATGGCACGGTTATGGCGGCGTTACCGACACAGCCAGCTCGACATATGAAACCCTGACTTGGGCTTCTGGATTACTCGCAGCGACCAAAGAAATTTCGATTTTTGGTACGGTGCATGTCTCGATGATTGGCCCGGTCTTTTGTGCCAAGCAGATGGTGACCGCGGATCACATTGGCGAAGGCCGGTTTGGTCTCAATATCGTTTCCGGTTGGAATGTCGATGAGCATGAAATGCACGGTGTTGGCATTCGCGATCACGACGCACGCTATGAGTACTCAGAAGAATGGATCACCATCGTCAAAAGGATTTGGGAAGAGGAAGAGCCATTTGATCACAGCGGCAAGTACTTCACGCTTAAAGGCGTAAAGTGCAAACCCAAGCCATTCGGAAGTGATCGACCGCTTTTGATTAGCGCTGGTAATTCACCGGTTGGCCGCTCCTTTGCAGCGCGTCACTGTGATTGCCTGTTTACCTCTATTCGCGAGTTGGAGGAGCTGGCAGGCAAGGTCGAGGATCTGAAAAAAACGGCACCTGAAGACGGTGCGGGGATTTATGCCAGCGGCCATGTAATTACCAAGCCGACAGCGAAGGAGGCGGAAGAGTACTATCATTATATCGTCCATGAGCACGGTGATTGGGAGGCCGCCGAGCACACTGTGAAAATTCGAACCAAGGGTGGTTCTTCCTCCGGACCGAAACTCGCCAAGATGAAAGAGGCGATTATCAGCGGCACCGGAACATATCCTGTCGTCGGCAGCTATGACGAGGTAGCCGAACGATTTGAGTTTCTCGCAGGCTGCGGCCTCAGCGGTATGGCAATTGGACTTGTCAATTACGTAGACGACATGCCGGTTATTCGCGATGAAATTTTACCCAGAATGCAGCGTCTGGGGCTTCGGCAGTAGGACATGGCAATCGATATTAGGCAGGCTGCCGAGAAGGACTGGCCTGAAATCTGGAAGATATTGCAGGAGGCGTTCGCGACGGGGGACACCTATCCCTATCCGCCCGATATTTCTGAAGCGGACGCTCGGCGAAGCTGGGTGGAGGCGCCGGAGTTACTCTGTGTTGCGGAGGATAAAGGGAACATTGTCGGGGTCTATTACCTCAAGCCCAACATGCCTGGGTTGGGAAGCCATATCTGCAATTGCGGTTACATTGTTTCCAAGGCGGCGCGTGGTCAGGGGGTAGGTAAATCCCTCTGCAATCACTCCCTGGAGGCGGCACGGACATTGGGATATAGGGGAATGCAGTTCAATCTCGTCGTTTCAACCAACGAAAACGCGGTAGGGCTGTGGAAGGCCATGGGTTTCGAAGTGATCGGTACTGTGCCTGAAGGCTTTGAACATGCCACCAAGGGCTATGTCGACGCGCTGATCATGTATCAAAAACTCTAGAGGGAATGCCACCCCTTTCCACCCTTTCGTTCCTAAGCGACAAAGGTGAGGTAACCTCCGTAAATGACGTAATAACCGGCAATTGCAGTGACGATACGCCCTGCCCAGCGCCGGTACTGTTCTTCTTCCATCGCCTCCAAAAACTTTTTCGACCAGGCTGTCCCTGCAAAGGACGCGGCAATTGCCAGAATTGCAACATGTAGCGGAATGTTGCCTGCCTGCTCGATCAGGGCCCCGAAATAGGTGAGCTTTACGGCGTGCCCAAATACCTGGCAGGCTCCTTTTGTGGCAACAATCTCGCGCCGGTCGAGTTTTCCATTGAGAAAAAACTGATCAAGGACGGGCCCCGCGACTCCGGTCATTAACATCAAAACCATGGCGATAAACCCAAACAGACCGCAATGGCTGAGCCGATCGGGCGTTGGAAGGTACCGTTGAGGAATTAGCTTGCCGATGAAAGGGACAATTCCCAATACTAGCAAGGCAAGCGCCATGCTCGGGACATATTGATAAAAATTCCAGATCAGTAGAACGATGAGACACCCGGCTGAATAGGCTATAGCCGCTGGCCACCGGATATGCCGCCACCAGATTGCAGCGCGCCAAACATTCGACGCGATCTGCGTTATCGCATGCAGCGCCATCGCGGCGGGTAGCGGCAGCAGGAACAGGAGCACGCCGATCAGGACGAGGCCGCCGGCCATTCCAAACAAGCCGGAAAGGAACGAGGTAGCGACCATAACCGTACAGATGATGGCAAGCAAAAGAACCGACATAAAAACCTCCACGGCTTTTATCGCGCAATTTTCTACAAAAATACAAACTGCTTGATGCCGTGCCTTCAGAAGTTGGCTCGCGGTTTTATCTTAAGGGGAGTTTGCGGATGCGAACGCATCGAAATTGGCCAGTGCGGCAGCCTTCTGACTATCTTCCATAAAGGAACCGAGATAGGCATTACGGCCCAACTGACGAATTTCGTCATGCGTCAGATTCAGCGCTTCCTGCACGGCCAGATAGTTCTCAGACATATATCCGCCGAAATAGGCAGGATCGTCGGAATTAATCGTTGCCAGCAATCCTGCTTCTAGCGCACGCCGTATCGGGTGCTGCTTCATATCGTCGATTACGCAAAGCCGCAGGTTTGAAAGCGGGCACATCGTGAGCGGAATCTGAGCGGCGGAAATCCGGTCAGTCAGTGTGAGGTCGTCCAGAATGGCGTTACCATGATCAATGCGCGAAATTTCCAATAGATCGACAGCGTCGGCAACATTGGCAGCGGAGCCCTCCTCCCCGGCATGTGCGACAGCGATAAATCCCGCTTCACGGGCTGCCTTAAAAACGCGCATGAACTTGGGCGGCGGATGATCTTTCTCCGAAGAGTCTAGGCCAACGCCGATGATCCGGTCTTGGTGAGGCAATGCTGCTTCCAGTGTCTCGAAGGCATCTTCTTCCGACAGATGTCTTAAAAAACACATGATGAGTTTCGATGTTATACCCAGGTTGCGTTCAGCTTCATCGAGCGCTGCGGTGACACCATCCAGAACGGTTTCAAATGACAGTCCACGCGATGTATGTCCTTGCGGATCAAAAAAGATTTCCACATGCGTGACGTTTTGGGCGAAACATCGCGTGAGATAGGCATTGGTAAGATCGTAAAAATCAAACGCGGTCTGTAAAACACTCATCCCCTGATAATAGAGATCGAGAAAATCCTGCAGTGAGGTAAACTCATAAGCCGCGCGAATTTCTTCAACGGAATTGTACGGGAGCTCAACGCCGTTTCGTTCGGCGAGACTCATCATCATCTCAGGTTCCAGCGTACCTTCGATATGCAGGTGCAGTTCCGCCTTTGGCATGTTTGCGATGAAGCTCTTGATATCCATATCGCAAGCCTAGTCTGAATTCGTTAGAAATTGATAATTTTCTTGATCTAACTGCTGATCTGTCCAGAGTGTAATGCCTACAAATTGGCTATTACGTAGGGATGTTGCCGGTCCATTGAACCGGACTCACCTTTTCAGTGAATGAACTGAACATCAAATTAAAGCTGATGCTTATTCTTAAATTTTCCGACGGGTTTGGCTCTACGGAGTGGACGAGCCAGGCTGGAAAAAGCAAAAGAGTACCTGGCTCGACGTTAAGGGTCGCTCGTCCCGAATTTTCCCGTGTTGACTGACTTACCCGTGGCGAAATTAATCTTGGTTGCGCGCGTGGGTCCTCAAAAACTATTGAACCGGAATTTTCCGGGGTATCGACGTAGTAAACGCCGCCAAGGTAGTTGTTTGGGTGCGTGTGCGCAGGGTTTACCGCTCCTTTCGTATTCATATTTGCCCAGCAGCTCGTGATTTCGATACCTTCTTCTGCGACATGCAGGAAATCCATTACCCCTTTTGTCGCTTTGAGAAGAACTTGGTTGAATTCCTGAAACTCGGGAAGCGTATGAAGATTTTGGTTGGTTTGGTTGGCCTTGTTTTCATGTTGTTGTGCATCGGGACCCAATAGAGAAAGCAACTTGGCTCGAATGGTGTTGTTTATTCTGACCGTGTCCTCAGGATTGAGTTGATGCATCCAGACGAATGTTGGAAACAACGGAATTGCTTGATTTTCAGCAAACATCTTGGGTTTTAATCTCCAAGGTCATTTTAAGTCGCGATGCCTAAATTATTGGTTTTCTGATCCCAATTGCTGCAAGGGTCCAGTTTTAGCCATTTTACAGCCGCCATTCCTTGGAAATCAAACTAGCCCAAATAAATCCTCGGAAAGTTGTTTTATTTTCGGGCGCTTTGAATGGCTTTTAGTCCGGCGTTTAGTTGTTCTGCACAAGCGCTGTGATCTTTTTTGCGTCGGGATCGGCGCGCCTTTCGATAGTGAGATTTCGCTGCACTGATGGCACTTGGGTTAAGATCGGCAATGCGTGCAGTACGCATTTCGGCATTGAGCGTACTAAAACCGCTGTCATTGCACCCAACGCCACTTGCGAGAACCTTGGCTTTGGCTGCTTTAGCCTCGTGCGCCTTTTTGAGCGTGCGCAGGCCGGTAGCGATTTGTCGGGCACAGATTTCCAACTTCTTCTGCGCAAGCAATTTTTTAGACATTAGATAGCGTGATTGAACGGATCGGATGAGCGCGTGATTGAGTTTGGCCTTTCGACCCACGCCGATTTGTTGGGCGAGACGGTCGAGGCTCTCGGCATCGCATTTTATATTAGTGGCATCTGAACGTTTTCCCGACCGTGCCTGTCGCAAATCATTGAGTGCATTGCGTAGCAAACCTTCGCATTCGGCGGCGCGGGCTCGCATCCGCCAGCGCCGCGCTCGTTCGTAACGCCGTTTGGCTGCGGCGATCAGGGCAGGGGCAACACTGGCTCGCCGCGCTTTATCTATTTCGTCGGCCAGTACTGCGAAGCCATTATTTTCGCAATAAATTGGACGCGGACTATTCTGTTGCGCTGCCGTCGGCGAGACAGCCGAAAATACAAGAATCACCAAAGCGGGGAGTCGCGTAACTACCTTCATAAAGAAGTTAATAGCGGTCTTTCGCAAATTTTACCCCACTATTCGCTTCAGCGGTCACCCGCTAGAGCTGGTTATTCATGACCTTTACAATTTGCTGAATTGTAAGGCGCCCATTGTGGTAGCGCAGATTTCGAATAGATGCGTTGGCAGATTTGTACCAGGGTGATCCCAGGTAGAGCGGCGCCCAGTTCAGATGGAGTTTTTTGCCGATTTTGCATCGGTTATTGCCTTTACCGTTGATATAAATCCATGCAAATCCTGGCGCGAATTGAACGTAAACATGTGACCATTTATTGATTGCGAGCCCCGATTTCGCATTGCACCCGTCATTCCAATGCTTATTCGTCGCTGTACGGGAGTGAAGCTTGAACGTTTTGGGAATGAAGAAGACGCCCGGTCCACGCATCGTATTTTTACTGCCTTTCTGGAAAACCGCTGTCCAATCATTCACCACTTTCGAAGGCTTTATCCAAAAACATCCAAAAACTGTACCCGAACGCTTGTCCGTGTTTGATCTGGCCCGCTTTGGCAAGAACTTTTCCATTTGCGATCTGTGTCGGTGCCGTGAGGAAAGTACCCGGCCGTTTAGCCGCCGGTTTCGGCGCGCTGGCGGCTCGCTTAATGCGTATCGCCATTGTCATGAGATAGTTGCCGGACTGAAGCGCATTCTGACACATGACCAGCCTTTTTGCCGCACGGAGTCTCTTCGCACTGGCATACATGTAGGTTGCGGCGGCGATCGTTGACCCATTCACCTTGTCAGTTTTCCCTCTGTTAATTGACTGCTGTAATTTGCTAAACGCTTGCGCCTGACAGGGTTTGGGTTTTGTGTTTTGCGCGGACGCCGGGACTGAAACAAAACTCAACGTCGCAGCAGCTGAAAACGCTATCATCGTTGTCGTAATCGATCTCATGGAATTATCCTTTTTGAAATGTCAAATTATCCCTTTTTACAGGATAGTTTCGAAGTGCATTGTGACAAGATTGAGACAGAAGTTAATTGATATCGAAGGCGTCCTTAACGTCCTGAATCTCTTGATCACTGAGAGTCTCTCGATAATCTTTCGTCGATTTCTTAAACTGCTCTTTCATGGCCGTATCAACTGCTTCGGCGGGACAATCGATCAGTGCGCCGATTTCAGCCGTTTGACTTTCAAGAAAATCGTAGTCGAGACGTGTCACTGGGACACCTTTTGCCTCCAAAGCAGAAATCCTTTCATTGATGAAATTTCCAATTTCCGCCATTTTCAGCGCATGCGCTTTGAGCCCATCGTCAAATTCGCGTCGCGAATTGACGAGATTGAAAATATTGCGGTTCAAAAGCGCAAAGCGGATTTCGCAATGCTCTTTTAGGAAGTCGTAAAATTCAACAAAGTCCCACTGGTGCTGCACCTCCCGGTATTTGCCAGACGGGTAGGAATTATCCTCCAGGATGATTGTGTCGCGCGGCACTTTTTCCAGAAAGTGCAAGGCACCCCGTATGCAGTCCCGTTTCGAATAGTTGCGGCACCAGATACCATCAAATGCATTGCGAAGCCCTGAGCGGTAGAAACGGTTGAACTCGTCGCCACCATGAGTTTCGACAATCGCCTGCCCCATCACCGGGTACAGCCCATGATGGCCACATCCTTCAAGTCCGATAATATGAACAAAGAGCGGTGTCTTGCGCTCCATAAGAGACGACCCCGCTAAGCGGCCTGTTGCAGTATGTCTGCGCCTTCGTAGGTGAGCCCGGCCTCTTCAATCGCCACACGGACCGTTTCAATTTGTTCCGCGGTGAGGTTGACCAAAGGTGGTCGAACAATGGCTTGGGGCATTCGGCCCAACAGCACCAGTGCCTCTTTCATACGATTATGCATGTCCGTTGCAGGCGGGCTGTAGAAGCACTGCGCCGTTGGGTAAATCCGATCATTAATGGCCTGCGCCCGTTTTAGATCTCCTTGCTGCACGGCCTCGAACAGAGCGACCTGCAGGTCGGCGATGACGCTACCAGAGCCAGAGAGTAGCCCATTGGCTCCCATGGTCAAAGAACTCATTAGCCAGGCACTGTTGGTTGTCAGCACGTTGAAAGGCCGGGGAGAGGCCTGCAGCTCGCGGATATGCCGTTCATGCATCTGCCCCATATTCCAGTCTTTGATCGCGACCAGATTCGGAATTTCCTCGATCATCCGGTGCAGCGTTTCCATCTGATAGGCATGCTCGACCGGATACTGAAATGCGATCATTGGCAGATCGGTTGCGTCCGCGATGGTTTTGAAATGCGCTAGTCCCATTTCCGGCTTCAGCTGGCCCTGCATCAGCATGATTGGTTGCGGTGGAAACACCAGCAGACACGATGCGCCAGCAGCCTCAGACCATTTCGCGATACGGGCAGCTTCGTGACTGCCATCTGCCCACACACCGTTTATCAATGGAAGGCGGTCACCGACCTCATCGAGCGACACATCGAGGATGCGCTGTTGCTCATCATCAGAACAGGCATGAACTTCGGAAGCGTGGCCATTTACAGTAATCGCACTGATACCACGTACGTTGGCGACATGGCTGAGATGCGCGCGGGTAGCAGCCTCATTAATCGAAAAATCTTCGTTAAAGGCCAGCAGAGTGGCGGGAATAACGCCCGCAGGCATGAAATCCTTAAAACGCGGCATGTATTTGTGCTCCTGCAGCTAACCGAAACTGCGACCAGTCATACGGGAACAGAGCGAAAATTTCAATTTTTACCAGTCCACCCACATTGGGGCGCATGCAATGCTTGGCTCTATACTTTCTTGGCACTCTTATATTCCGGGCGGGCTTTCAGGATTTGGTAGGTCTGGGCAAAGACGTTGCCGTTCGGATCGAAATTATGTTCCTGCAATTCCTGCGGCGGGATCTGAAATTCGCTTCGTGCATAGGGGTTGGCGTTCTTCAAATTTCGATGCGCCTTGTTTTTATATGATGCGATTACGCCTGCGACAGCGGGCTGTTCGGCATCAACATGCAGGATGACGATCTTATGATAATTCGCGGGATCGGGCAGGTTGAGATCCACTTTGATACTAAACGCCATCTTGTCTTCTCCCTGTCTTCATCACGTGCCCACTACCCAGCTTAGGCGGTGGTATTGTCTTCAATCGATCCCTTGTTGGCGAGTGCAGCCAGCAGTGCTGCCAGTGCTCCGTTTCCACCGCGCGAGCCGGTAACGGTTTGGCGGGCCATCGGTGTCGCCCCATGAAATCCAATTTTCTGATTTGGCGCTTCGCCGATGGTTAATCCAACCTCTCGTCCGCTAGCGATGGTTCCGCCGTCCTTAAACCGCACGTTGGAATTAAATTCGGTGTAGCCGTTGCTGCGGATGAAAATTTGGTTTTCCAGCGCGTTGGATTGAATGTGCAAAGGCTTCACCTTGGCGACATCGTCCCACAGCACCCACTCATTGTTGCCCATCTGGATATTGAATTTTGCCGCCCGGTTGCGGAACCGCAGCATGTCGTGCGTTCCCCAAATTTCTACACCGTTTGTCTTCGTCAGGATATCGCCGAACTGTGGCGATAGACCGTCAGCGTACATGGTGAACTTAGGTGTCGTGCCGAAATGCAACGGGGCATTGAATCTAATCCGGTTCACGGGACCTGAATTGCCGAGGCTTACGTCGTTGGCGGAATCAAGCTTGATGACCGAAACATAAGGCCCACCGGTCGAGGCCTGCATCAAGGGTTCAGCATTGTTGGTGTCGTGTTGCTGCTGCAATCCGCCGATCCAAGAAACGCGGTTATTTTGCGGGGCAAAATCGAATTTTACGCGTAACGGCTCGCCCGGAATGCTGTCATGGATCGAGAAATGATTACAGATGTTTGAGATAAAGCTGAATTTATTGTCGCGCACGTTGTCACGATTAAAAGCCATCTCCTGGATTTTGATCCGCTCGCCATGCCGATCAATAAAGTTGGTCGACATATACATTGTGTCGATTGGGCCGTCGCCGTCTTCATGAGCGGTATTGATTTCCCAGAAAAGAGCGGTTTCGTTTTTATCGACCTGGGTGCCGCCTGCCTTCACGTTGACGCCGATGTGGTATGTTGCGCCGTCAACGATCGACTCGTTGCGCTTGCGCATCAGATTAAAATTAAAGGGGCTAAAGGTCCGGTCGAAAGCCGACGGATTCATTGTCAGCCATGGCGTTTCAGGGTCACTCGCCGCATTGATCTGCAATCCCACACGGACGTTGTGGAGCGGAACCCCCTGAATACCGTTACTCTGTGCCGCCGCAGCACCAATTCCCGAGCCGATTGCACCCGCGACACCTATAGACCCCAAAACCGAACGGCGTGTTACGTCCACTTCTCGCTCTCTGACAAATTACTCTGGCCGCATTACATCATATTCTTCAGCGAAATGGAGTCCGGGAGATTCGGTTATTGGTGAATTTGATACAGGTTTGACGCCCCTCTGCCATTCCCCGACAATGCCCGATAATCAACACAAAGGTATCAGGGGGAAGACAGATGGCGCAGAAGAACGTGATCGACAGGCTCGATCAGGAAGTTGATGATTTCGTAAACCGGACGCTAATTTACGAGGGCAATGCCTGGACCAAGAACCGGTGCCGTGCCTTCGTTCTCCAGCATCGTCAAAATACACGGCACCGCAATTCCGTTCTCAAACTCAAGGTCGCGACCAACTGTCCGATCTGGGACATCAAGCTCGATATTATAGATGCCTGTTCGCAGGAGATTATTGCCGATAATGAATATGGAGGTGGCAAACCGCACTGGCAGATTCTGGAAGACCTCGGCGTTCGTATTGGTATGGATCGCGATGAGATTCAAAACGCCACCCCATCGAAATGGACACAGCTGAGCTGGGATGCCTGGGGCGGTTTGATGACCAACGCGCACTGGCTATTGGGCCTTATCGGAAATACCTGTTCCGAGCGCGTCAATGTGCCGGGTTATGGTACCGGTGAAGTTAAGGAACTTGGCTGGTTCGGACATGTCCGGGGGGTCTGGCAGGAAATGTGGGACTTATCTGACGAAGACGTTAGCTTTTTTAAACTGCATACTGAGGCAGATTTGGAGCATTCCGAGCTTGGATGGCGCAACGTCGCAAAGTATGCCGAAGAACTAAACCTCGAGGATGAAGTTATCGACGCCTGCCATCGCAATCTTGTAGTTTGGGAACATTACTTCAACGGCATCTGCCATCTTGGAGATACATTCGACTAAACCAATGTTGATTAAATCTGGAGTTGATAAATCATGGCCAATGCGCGGCTCAAACTGACTTTCGCCAGTAGCGATTACGAACATGTTCGCGACCTTACGATGGGACCGGTGGAGCCCGAAGGTATCGAGCTTGTGCCTATTACGCTCCAGATAGAGGAGATGTTTTACCGGTTCATCAATTTCGAGGAATTTGACATTTCGGAAATCTCGTCGGGCAAATACACCTCGATGATCAGCCAGGGTGATGACCGGTTTGTAGGACTGCCGATCTTTCCGTCGCGTGTCGCGCGACAATCGTCGGTTTATATCCTGCCCGACGGACCAATAAAAAAAGCCGAGGATTTGCGCGGCAAACGGGTGGGTGTGCCGGAGTGGGGTCAGTCTGCATCAGTTTATTCGCGTGGCTGGATTCAACATGACGTCGGAATTCCGCTGACCGAAATTGAATGGTTTCAGGCTGGCGTCAATCAACCTGGCCGCAAGGAGAAGGTCGCACTCAACCTGCCGGATGGCATTAACCTGACACCGGTGCCAGGTAAATCGTTAAGTGGAATGCTGCTTGAAGGCGAGATCGACGCCATCCTGTCGGCGCACGCACCGGAGCTGGTTGAACAGCGTGACCCCCGTATCGTACGGCTCTACCCGAATTACCGAGAAATCGAGAAACAGTATTATAAAGACACCGGCATCTGGCCGATCATGCATCTTTACGCGATCCGACGTGAGGTGTTCGAGAGCAACCCATGGGTGGCACAAAGCATGTGCAAGGCGCTTACTGAGGCAAAGGATCGTTCGATTGCGCGAATGCTCGATATCACGGCCTGCCGAGCGCCGATCGGTTGGATTTACGATCTTGCAGAAGAAGCGCGTGAATTTTTTGGCGACGATTTTTACCCTTACGGGATCGAACCGAACCGGACGACACTCGAAGCGTTTCTGCTCTACGGATTTGAGCAAGGGCTGTTCCACAAGCATTTAACGCCCGAGGAAATGTTCCCCAAGGAAGTCCAAAGCGAGTTTAAGGTGTAGCGGTTAAATATCCGTATTTGCGACCTAAACGGATCATACTATCGACCGAGTGATGTATCATTGATTGTAAATTAGCAGGGTTTGTTACATACTCACAAAACCGGGATTCGTTAGTTTTACACGTGTTCTGGAGTAGGGGCTGGCAGAATAAAAATTATATAAATCTGGTTCTATTTGGCCGGATGCTATCTGCTGTTTTGGGGATGACATGTTGGGGAATTCAAATATTGAATTTAGCAAGCCGAAAAATCGGTTTGGTCTGCAATCGCGACTGCAGTTTTGGGCTGTGTTGGCGCTTATACTGGCTCTAAAGCCTGGTCAAACTGTGGCGCAAATCACGAGTTCCAATACCAGCCCTGCTGTCTCAGGTGGTGCCGGCGCAACAGTCAATGAAAACGCAGATATTGTCATTGGCAGCAGCGGTAATGGAACCGTCACCGTCGACGGGGTCGGGACGACGTTAAATGCGACTGAAAATGGTGTTTCTCCAACCGAAGATGGTCTGATCATAGTTGGTGGTGATGGTGGAACCGGCGATCTGAATATTCAGAACAACGGTACAGTTAATATTACGGCTGACGGAGTCGGCAGCACCGATGCGCATCTCCGTATTTCCGATGGATCTTTTGGTTCATCGCAACAGGGAACGGTGACGCTCAATAACGGCACGTTGAATTTATCATCGGAAAATGAAACGTCGCTTTTGGGTGTTGGCCGTCGCGGTCACGGCGTTATCAATGCGACGAATAGTACAATTAACCTATCGACCGCCTCTGCGGTCGATAGCAGTGTGTTGCATGTGGGTGGTAGCAGTTCGATCGATGGCGATGCAGGTACCTTTGGCGAAGTGACGCTAACGAATACCACCCTAACCCTCAGTAATACCAATGCCTCCGGTACTGGCGCCAATTCTATTTCTGTAGGCCGCAACACAAATTCTGCTATCGCAGAAGGCAGCCGGCCACTAAATACGCTGGTTGTTCAGTCCGGATCGACGATCACGTTGAGTGCGATTCCAACGTTTGGTGTCCCACGCGTTGGTGACGATCTCCGCTCCGGCCGCAGGTCAAAGCAAAATCGCTGATCCTGTTCGGCAAAATGATGCGGATTACCGCTATTCGGAAATTGGCCAATCGAATGATTTGGCGCGCCATTTGATTGGATGCAGCGCTGGTCACCATCGACAAAAATTCGGACTTTGTTCTCAGCAGTTTCTCCTGTTGTCGGCGTTGTCGCTAGAATCGAAACCGCAACCAATGGTGCAAACAAACCCCGTTTTTGCATCACGAAATCCCTTCATTCCAATTCATGTTCTCTTTTTAACTTTGCTGGCATGTCCTTGATTTTACAAGAGACATCGCTTGCGAAATGTGTTTCAAGATGCGCACTCTATTTGATAGGGTAGTGAAAAAGGACCCTTATGGATTTAGACAGCATTATAATTTGGTTTACGGAGACGCTGCCAGAAAAGCTATCTCAGTGGTACGATGTGGCGTCGGCTTCCATAGGGTCATTTTGGGATACGGTCGCTCAGTTCTGTGTCAAGTGGTTTGATCTCTCGGTCGCCTATCTGACGCAGGCGTGGGAGAAATTTCCTGCATTGATGGAGGATTGGGGTGCTGCCATAAGCGAATTATTGGCGGGACTTAGAAGAAGTCTCTCTGAGTTTTTACCAGACGCGGCAATACAGGCGATTGCGCCGGTTCCGGATTGGGCCATTTTTATCGTGGCGCCCTTACTTGTTCTATTATTGCTGATTTTTATCCTCAAAAAGATTTTCGGCCGTTCCAATGCTGACGAAAAACCGCTTAAAAGTGTTGAAAGCCCCGAAGTGCCGACTCTTGGCGAGTTGCCCAAAGCTGAAGACGTCACTCCGGAGGATTCGGGAGAGGAGCTTCCGGATGTGCCAGATATTCCTGAACCCGGAAGGAGCGAACCGGTCATCCGGTTGAGGCCTGAGGAAGAAACAGAGCCTCATGATGAAGTCAGGCGTGAACCAAAATTAACGTCGGTTGAAGAGAACGCCCCGAAAAATGCTACTGAACAGGGGCAGAATGACGAGGCACAAACGCCCCAGTCAATTGGCCCGGCCGAATTGCAAAGTCGCATTCGGAATCAGCTAGGCGTGGACGAAAATCCCGATAAAGACGACCTAACTAAAAATGTTGAAGCTAAATCAGCGGAACCTTCTGAAAATGAAAATCTTTTGGGGACAGCCGCCCAACGCGATATTGCTGACAGCTTAAACAGAATACGCGCGCGCGCAGCCAACACGGAAGAGCCTGCCAAGATTTCAGGCGATGATACGGGTGACAAGCCCGAGATTACAGAGACACCTGCGGATCCTAAACCAACGGAATCCACAGCACCCAGCATGAATCCTTCCGTGCCACCCCCCGAACAGGCAGGGACGCCGTCGAAAGATGCCTCTGAACCATCAGAGTTGGATGATGAAAAAGCGAAATCTGAATCCGGGCCCCGAATTACCTTCACGGTTCCACAATCGCGCGACAGTGCCGCAACGGAGACTGATGAAAAACTTCCGGAAAAGACAGATGGTGGAACCCCGGAAGATTCCGGTACGACGCCGGAAAAGAGTGGAGCGTCTGTTACCTCGACAACCCAGACAGCAGCCGATGAATCAAGTGCCGAAGATGAGCCGCCCTCAGAATCCTCAGCCGTAGAAAGCGAGGCCGAAGCTGGCCCGGCCAGTACGTCTGTACCAGCGCCTCCAGGTCCGCTTTTGGCAACAATTGCGCGTTTGGAAGAAGGGCTAAGGGTCAGCGAACGTTTGGCAGCGCAGGATCCTGCGAGCGCTCAGGCACAGCGCGATGTCGCGATTAGCATGAGTCGTCTCGGCGACGCGCTTGTCGAGGCAGGAGATTTATCGAACGCTATTTCTCGGTTTGAACAAAGTCTTACGATTTCTGAACGTTTAGCAGAACAAAACCCAACGAGTGCGGAGGCGCTCAGGGACGTTGCGGTAAGTTTGAACAGGTTGGGGGACGCTCAGGTCGAACAGGGCGAAATTGACCAAGCACTTTCCCAGTTCCAAATGGGTCTAAAAATTTCACAGCGGCTTGCTGAGCAAAGCCCATCGAATGCGCAAGCTCAAAGAGACGTTTGGATAAGCCTCAACCGTATCGGCGATATTCGGGTGAAAGCAGGCGATATAGCCAGTGCCACAGCACATTTTGAGACCGGCCATCAAATTTCGCAGCGTCTGGCGGATTTCAATCCTGGAAACATAGAGGCGCAACGCGATTTAATTGTTAGCTGCGCCAAATTGGGTGAGGTTTCGCCGGGACAAGGATGGTGGGCGAGAGGTCTCGCGGTTTGCGAGAGGCTTGCGATGGAGGGTCGGTTGCCGCCCGCTGACGGTTGGATGCTCGAGGATCTTCGGCGCCGCTCCGCTGCCGATTCCGGGCAATAAGATCTACGCGTCTCCGCTTTGTTTTTCGCTTGAACGATCAAACAAATTGGGGACGGCATCGTTGGAATAGCCGGATATAAAATCCTTTTGCGTACCGGTTCCGCTATCGAAAACATGACGCCGGACCGCGCCGATATTGGCGCCATATACGTGAATGCTTATCGATGGCTGATCGTTTAACGCATTGGAAACTTTGTGAATATCGCCAATTGTCGGAGAAACTGCGCTGACCAGACCAGGCTTAAGAACTTCTTCGTCTGTTTTTTCAAGTTTACCTTCTTGGTCGAGCGAAAAGTTTTCGCCGATCTCGCTGCCGCGCAGCATGCCGATTAAACCCCAGACAGTGTGATCGTGTATCGGCGTGGTCTGGCCCGGCCCCCAAACAAAACTGACGACCGAAAAACGTTCAAACGGATCACACCACAGCAGATACTGACTATAGCGATCCGGATCGGGTGCCGCGCATGCGTCTGGCAGCCAGCCATCGTCGACGATCAATTCTTCCAGTAAGGTTTGACCGTCATTGAGAAGCACATGCTCAACGCCTCCGCTATCAATCAAGCGGGTCATGCCGGCCACGAAGTCACGCAAGGGCGCGATATCACTCATATTTCAGTTTCCTGACATTGCCGGGTTCACAACAGACCACTACACTTTCTTATAGACAAACACGCTGAAAAAGGGAGCCCTGTCCATGTTGTTTATTCACAACGATGTCGTCGAAGAAATCCTGAATATGGAGGATTGTATTGCTGCCCAGGAGCAGGCTTTTCGCGATCTCGCTGAAGGGAAAGCAACTCACCGGCCGCGATCGGATATCTATGCGCCGTGCGAGCGCGATGATGGATATTATCGCTGGGGGACAATGGAAGGGTGCTCTGGCGGGTATCTCGCCATCCGTATGAAATCGGATGTAATGACCTGGCCACGGAGTGAGGACGGTGGCTGGACGGAAGACAAATATTGTGTGGAACCTGGCACGTATTGCGGTTTGATAATGTTGTTTTCTGCGATGAACGGCGAGCCACTGGCCTTCATCAATGACGGCATTCTTCAGCATATGCGCGTCGGTGGCGGTGGCGGTATCGGCGCCAAATACCTCGCACGCGATAACGCGACGACGGTTGGTATGCTGGGATCAGGCGGTATGGCCAGGACCTATCTGCAGGCCTATTGCTCGGTTCGTGGAATTTCAAAGGTTAAAGTATACAGCCCCACAAAAGCCAATCGCGAAGCATATGCAGCGGAAATGAGCCGCCGTTTGAATATTGAAGTCACACCGGTTGACAGCCCGGAAGATGCGGTGCGTGGCGCCGATATTGTTTCCAGCTGTACAGATTCTATGGAACCGACATTTGATGCCGAGTGGCTATCTCCTGGCCAGCACGTGACTATGCTTGGTCCACTTGAGATATCAAATGACGTCATCCAACGGTGCGATGTTAAAATTTCTCAAGGCGGTGCGGGATTGCGGTTGGAAGGGGAAGGAATTGAGCAAGGCATCGGCCACAGTCCCATGGCCTGGATCGCGGGATCACAGGAAGAACGAAAACGGTTGCCGGAAAAACAGGAGAATTTTAATTTTCTGGTGAATTATCAGACGTTCGGCGACCTCATAAACGATCCGTCGATTGGGCGTACCGATGATGAGCAAATCACTTTTTATCACAACGTGGGAAATCAAGGCCTGCAGTTCTCCTCCGTGGGTGGGCTTGTCTATGAAAAAGCATTGGAGGCGAAGGTTGGTCGTCAGGTGCCGACGGAATGGTTCCTTCAGGATATCCGCGACTAGCTCCCTGAATTGGCCTATATTTGTTTGGGATAGGCGGACGTTGCCATGTCTGACTCCCCTGAAGCTAAAGAATTGGCGATTATCGATCTTGCGAACGATGAACTCTGGCAGCGCATAAAGGCATTTGACTTCGACGATGCTGATGCAAATCTGAATTTTTCCGATCGATTGGCACGCGAGAATGGCTGGAAACCTGAATTCGCGGCGCGTGTTCTCGAGGAATACAAACGGTTCGTTTTTATAGCGATACGAGCCGATCATGAGGTCACGCCCTCAGATGCTGTCGATCAGGCCTGGCACTTGCATCTGACCTACAGCGAGAATTACTGGAAAGAATTTTGCGAGAATGTTCTGGGTTCACCACTGCATCATGGACCAACCAGCGGCGGCCAGAAGGAAGCCCAAAAATACTGGGATCAGTATCAATCCACGCTGGACTCCTATGAGGCGATTTCCGGTGAGCCGCCGCCTCCCGATATTTGGCCGACACCACGTGACCGTTTTGCCGATGTAAGCGCAATGCGCCGGGTCAATACCTGTCGCGCCTGGGTGATTCCCAAACCAAGTCAACAACAGCTTCAAATTGCGAAATGGATCTGTTTGGTTGCCGGCGTTGGGGTTTTGTTACTTGGGTATCCTTGGGTCGCAGTGTTTGCTGGTGCGGCGTGGTTCCTCTGCGCGGGAATAGCGGCGCACGAACGCTCTTCTGCGATCAATCGTGCCCGCAATGACGGTAATTACGCCATGATGGCGGCCGGGTTTTTGATGATGGATGGAGGACGACCAGAAAACCACGATGGTGGAGATTTCACCGGTGGTGACGGTGGCGGAGGTTGTGGAGGCGGTGGTTAGGCGCGTCTGTGTCTGCGAATTCCTGCAAGACCTAAAAGGCTCAACCCGAAAATCGCAATAGTACCTGGTTCGGGAATGGTTGAAGCCAGTTCCCCAAACCGGATTTCGTCGATACCCACAGAGTCGTCATCCCTACCGTAGGTGACAGTAACTTCTGTAAAGGTGGCAGTGTCATTTATGATGCCAAAGAAACTCGCACCTGTTCCAAAGTTAGGTGTTCCCAACCCGGATAGGACGTCCCCAGCATTCGTAGTAATGGACAGCGAGTCCACGACATTGTGATGGCTCAGAGTAAAAGAAAATGCGTTGATTGCATCGTCAAAAGTATAGGTTGTTGAGCCGCTGGCATGAATAAAATTGGTGCCATCGGTCGCTGTCGTGAACGCTGCGCAGAACCCTGCGGGACATGTTCGCAAATCGTTGGCGAATGTGCCGCCAAAATTGTCGGCCATCTCGAATGCCCCGAAGTCGATCGAGGGCACTGGTGCTCCATTAGGTGTGATGCCTTCAAAACTCTCAAAACTGAGCCCGCCGCCCGCTGCCGCCAGGAAATTGGTCTGCTCGACGCCGCCAACGTTACCGCTATAGAGGGTTGTAATCGCGCGCGCAGTTGTGGCGGTAAACGCCAGTGCGGAAGCTACTGCTGCTGTTGTTAAAAGGCGTTTGATCAAGACGCTTTCCAAGTTGTTTGCACGATTGTCGACTATCGCAAGCCCGAATTCATGCAAAATTTATACCGGAATCGCAAAATTACAGAAATTCAATATGTTATCACATTGCCGACATGATGTTATTCCGCAGATTGTAAGAGGTACCGACATTTTTTCCGGAATTCCGCGTTAATCTCCGAAAAAAGCTCCATCGCGAAAAATCACTGGTACGGTCTTATTTTCTTTTGAATCGCCACGCATTTCTTCGCCCTGCGCGTTGAGACGATAGGGTGCAGCCTGCTTTTTGTAATTGGGGTTACCGACGCGGATCATGACGAGGGGCTCTTCGCTGGTTGCGAAGAATTTATAGAGATTGCCACGCGGCAACATAATTCCTTCCCACTGGCCAAGCTCAATGGCTTCGTCTTCCGGTCCGAAGAAACGCGCAGAGCCCTGCAGGATCATGAAGCTGTGGTCTTCGTGTGGATGTGCATGAAGTTCGTTTTCGCCACCGGACGCATATATCTTTAGTCGAATCGTAAGATCATCTGTCGCGGCCAAAACGCTGTCGGTGCGGCCTTGCTCCAGGAGCTGACCCTTGAGGGAAAAAACGTATGGTTTCTTCTTATCGGAGAGCGCGACTTCCTGATCCTTCATTTCCTTATGCGTCAGAGCAGGCGGCGTAAACTGCGGTGAATCAAGCATTGCTGGCATCCTCCATCAATATATTATTGTCGAAATTATACGGTGGAATTCACCGCTTCAGTAGGGGCATTCATTTGTCGATGCTATTGTTGATCGTAGAGCTTTATTGTACGTACACATACAATTATAATTTTAGCGAATAGATGCCGCAGGAGGAGATATTATGGCAGACCGGATGGCTGTGAAGCTTGAAGACAAAGGGGCGAACGGGCTGACGCGTGAGGAAGCGCTGGTTGATCTGCGCACTACGCTTGAGTGGCTGGGCGATGATGTTCAGTACATCGATGGCGAGGTCGATCCATTGGTCGAGATGTGCACCATCACAAAAGCGTTTGACAACTCCAAGGTGATCGTCGCGAACAATATCAAGGGCTATCCGGGCGTCCGGATGATCTCCAACCTTTATTCGCGCAAAGAACGGGTCAATAAATTCCATGGCGTCGAGGATTTTCGCGAAATCAAGCACCAGCTTCTGGAACAGGTAAACAATCCGATCCAGCCGCGTATTATCGATGATGGCCCTGTCCACGAAGAGGTTCTCATCCCCGGTAAAGATTTCGATCACATTCATGACATCATTCCCGTAGCAACCCACACCTTTAATGATGGTGGTCAAATCTTTGGCGCCGGATCGCATCTCTTTATGGGAGAGCCGTGGGTCCCGGGCGGCGGAAGCCAAATTTCGATGTATCGCATGTCATTCCGCGAGGGACAGAAATACGCCTCGATCAACATGGTGCCGGGTGGGGCAGGTGACGTAATCTGTTCGCATCATCCAGGCAAGAAAGTGCCCTGCACTGTGAATGTTTGCCCGCCGGTCGGTCCGGAGCTTGTTTCCGTTTCAACCATGAACCCGGTGATCTTTCCGGGGCAAACGGACAAACTCGGTTTTGCGGGCGCCATACAGGGTTATCCCGTCGATGTCGTAAAAGCGCGCACCGTCGATGCCTATACCATCGCCAATGCAGAATGGTCGCTTGAAGGCTATGTACTGGAAGGCGAACGCGTCTGGGAAACCGAAGAAGCAGAACGGATGGGTAAACAGGGTGTTGCGCTACTACATCCTGAGTGGGCGCGCTCCATGGGACACGCCTATCGTACACCGCGCGCATTTGAACTTACAGCTGTTACACGCCGCAAGAAGAACCCCATTGTTTACACACCGCATTTTGGTGCCTTTTGGTATGAGGCGCCGTTCATGTGTGCCAGCGTGTATGAGCTTTGTGAGCGCATGGCACCGGGCTTTGTCAAAGATGTGGCGAGCTGGCTTGGCCTTACGCTTTGGGGTGGATTGGTTATCCAGGTCAAGAAACGCCGCCGTTCTGATGAAGGAATGCAGCGTAATCTGTTGACTGCGATCATGGGGCTCTATCGGGGTATGCGGCTGGTGGTAGTCGTCGATGAGGATATCGATCCGTGGCAGCCTGAAGACGTGATGTGGGCGATCCAATCGCGTGCGTCGGCTCAGAAAGACTATATCGTTTATAACGAATATGGCCGCGGGCAGGCATTCCAGCCGTCTGAGCTCAAAATCGGGAATATCTCAGTCTCGGATGGCGGAATGGGCATTGATGCAACCGCACCCTTGGGCGTTCAGGTATACGAACGTTCCAAATACCCTGTTGACGAGATGGACTTTTCGAAATGGCTGAGCGAGGACGAGATTGCCGAGCTCAAGAATATGCAGGATCCCTATTTCCGCTGGTTGGGAGAAACCGGTCACGGCTAATGCCTTAATTTCGTAACTTGACGAAAAGTTGAAGGATACCCCGGGATTCGTTTCGACTCCCGGGGTTTTCTTTTGATTAACACTCCCTAACTATGGTTAACGCAAAAGGAGTGGGGCTTATGAAAGCATCTGATTTATTCGTAAAATGCCTTGAAGCAGAAGGGGTTGAGCGCATATTCGGCGTTCCCGGAGAAGAAAACGCCGATTTAATGATTTCGCTGATGGATAGCGATATCGAGTTTGTTCTCTGCCGACATGAGCAGGCGGCCGCATTTATGGCAGACACCTATGGCCGTTTGACGGGTAAAGCAGGTGTATGTCTTGCGACGCTTGGCCCCGGTGCGACCAATCTCGTAACCGGTCTGGCGGATGCCAATATGGATCGTTCTCCCGTTGTTGCCATCATCGGGCAGGGTTCGACACGGCGGCTCCACAAAGAAAGCCATCAGAACATGGATGCGATTGGCATGATGAAGCCAATCAGCAAATGGGCCCACAGTGTCTATACCGCGCAATCAATCCCTGAAATCGTCCGCAAGGGCTTCAAGATTGCTGAAGCCGAAAAACCTGGCGTAACCGTTATTGAGCTCCCGGAAGATATTGCCAAACGAGACACTGATGAGGAGCCAATGGAGCCGATTCGGACGCGGCGTCCTGCGGCCGATCATAAGGCCGTGGCGCGTGCGGTGGATTTGATAACCAACGCTAAATCGCCGGTCATCCTGGCGGGTAACGGTTCGGTGAGAAAACGAGCCGCGACCCAGCTTCGCCGCCTTGCCCAGAAAACAGGTATCCCCGTTGTGAATACGTTCATGGGTAAGGGTGCGGTTCCCATGGATGATCCGCACACCTTGTTCACGATGGGACTTCAGGGTCGTGACCATGTAATCAAGGCATTCGCGGATTCTGACGTCGTGATCACGGTTGGATACGACCTCGTCGAATATTCACCCGAATTCTGGAATTCGGAACGCAATCATAAAATCGTTCATATCGATTTTGAACCAGCGGAGATCGACCAGTTTTATCCGGTATCAGTCGATGTGGTTTCCGATCTCGCTGATGGACTCTGGCAGATCAATGAAGAGATTAATCGGCGCCATGGCGACATCCTGCCATTATTCGATATCGGGAATTGGGCGTCGCTGCGACAGACCATTGTCGATGATCTAGCTGCAGAAAAAGATGATGACTCATTCCCGATGAAACCCCAGCGAATTCTCAACGATGTAAGGGCATTCCTGGGTGACGAAGACATACTTTTGTCGGATGTCGGTGCGCACAAGATGTGGATCGCGCGGTATTACCAGTGTCAGGAGGCGAATACCTGTCTCATCTCCAATGGTTTTTGCACGATGGGTTTTGCGATGCCTGGCGCACTCGGTGCTAAGATTGCCTTTCCCGACCGAAAGATCATGTCGATCAGCGGTGATGCGGGTTTCTTAATGAATGTACAGGATCTGGAAACCGCAGCACGGCTTGGGCTGAATACTGTAAACATGGTCTGGCTGGATGGTGAGTACGGGCTGATTAAGTGGAAACAACAAAACCATTTCGACGGCAAGCACTCGAATCTAAAATTCAATAACCCTGACTTTGAATTGTTGGCACAATCCTTTGGAATCTGGGGCAAAGTAATAGATGGTCCCGGGCAGGTGGCGAGTGCTTTGGAGGACGCGTTTGCGCAGGACAAACCCGCCCTCATTGCTGTGCCTGTTGATTATTCGGAAAACCAGAAACTTACAAAACGCCTCGGCGATATCGACGTTTCGATCTAATTTGCCAGAAGGTCAGCCGCCGAAGTTTGAGCCGCCATTGATGTGCATGTTTTCGCCGGTCATGAAGCTCGCTTTGTCGGAAATCAAATAAATCGCACCTTCGGCTATTTCCTCTGGTTTGGCAAAACGGCCAAGCGGAAAACGTTGCTGCATGGCGGTCTTTTGCTCGTCGGTATAGCCAGCCACCATCGGTGTGTCGGTTATACCCGGACTCACCGCATTGACACGTATTCCATCCGGCCCCAAACCTCGGGCAAGAGAACGTGTTAGGGCCAGAACTGCGCCTTTGGAACTCACATAGGCTGGGCCACCCTGACCATTGCCGCCAGTAACGCCAAACAGGACAGATGCTGAAGTTGTGAGAACGATTGATCCCTTACCCTGTTTTTTCATTTGCTGGGCCGCGGCGCGCGCGATCAGAAATGAACCTGTTACGTTGATCGCGAGGATCTTGTTCATTTCTTCGGGATCAAGTTCATCCCAGCGAGCGCTGGAATGCGCGGCACCGCAATGGATCAAACCATCAAGTTTGCCAAAGTTTTCAATTGCTGTGGCTACAGCGTTGATACAATCGTTTTCAACGGAAACGTCGCCGCTGATAAATTGCAGGTTCGTATGTTGACCCAGGGTTTCCCGCATTTTCTCCATCTGCGGATCAAAACCCACAACATCAGCGCCTCTTTCTAATAGCAACCGTGCACAGGCGTTGCCGATGCCACTGGCAGCACCAGTAATAAGAACCGTTTTATCCAATGCATCTGACCTTTCTTGGTTTCGCTTAGCTATTAGAATTCTCTATTGCGACTGGTGCTGGATAGCAAGTGAGCAAAAGAGCGCAATCTGGTTTTGGAACAACTGTAAATTGTGGTAATTTAAATAGAACAATTGCGCTGTAAATTTATAGGGAAACAGAGATTTGGAAATTGTTGGCTCATCACTAAATGAATTGCCTTGGTTCCTTGCTTACCTTGGAACGGCGTTCGCACTCACCTTGATTTATATGATTATCTATATGTGGGTAACGCCACATGATGAAATTAAACTCATTCGTGAAAACAATCTGGCGGCATCTTACGCGTCGGTTGGAAGCCTGGTTGGATTTTCTATTCCGCTGGCGAGCGCAATCGCACACTCTGCCGCGCTTGTTGATTGCGTAATCTGGGGTGTCATCGCTTTAATCGTTCAGGTCGCTGTTTTTTATTTGGTTCGGTTACCAGTACCGAAAATTTCAGAAAGAATTGAAAGCGGTGAAGCAGCGAGTGGTTTATGGTTAGGTGCAGCATCCTTAACCGGGGGGCTGCTCAACGCAGCCTGTATGACCAGTTAGTCGGGAGATATATTGATGAAAAACCTAACGTCAATTTCCGTTGTCGCCCTAGTGGCGGCTGGAGCGCTTTGGTTTACGACAAGAGAGGAACCGAAGACTGATGCCGCAGTGTATGAATCTCTCCAGCAATGCCTGGCGGATGTAAATATGGTGCGATCGGATTGTGAAAAGAATTACGCTGCAGCAAAGCAACAACATGCATCAGTAGCACCAAAATTTGCCACGCAAAGAGAGTGCGAGGAGGAGTTTGGTGCTGCACGTTGTGAAAAAGCCCCTCAAACAACATCGACGGGGAGTTCAATGTTTATGCCTCTGATGATGGGGTACATGATGGGCTCAGTTATTGGCGGTCGTGGCTATGGAAATGGCCAGCCGCTCTACCGGACACGTGCCAACCCAGGAACATTCAGAACAGCTGACAATAAAAGCGCTGGTCGTACCGTAGGGCGAACCAAGGTTGCGAAGTCATCGACGACGCGGCCGACAGCAAAATCTTCCACCCGGTCTCGCGGTGGGTTTGGCTCGCTTGGACGCCGTTTTGGTTCGGCAGCAACCTGATAACAATTAGAAAAAACAATAGCTGATGAAGCGTAATCCCGTCAGAGAACGGCAGGGCTTGGCGGGGGCTGCGGCACGGCACGAATTCGATTTTCGTCCCGGAGAAGGTATCCCATTTTGGGATGAGACCGCATTCTATCAATTTTCGACCAGTCAGATCGAAGACGATCTGGTCGCGCCTGCTGAAGAGATCGAAAACCTCTGTTATGAGGTCATAGCGCGTGCAATGGAAGACGAAACCGTTCTCCAAAGGATGGGAGTGGCACGCTTTCATTGGGATTTGATTGCCGATAGTTGGCAAAATCAGGAACGAAACCTCTATGGCCGCATGGACTTTTCCTATAGCGGTGAAGGTCCTGCCAAGCTTCTCGAGTACAATGCTGATACGCCAACGACTCTCTATGAGTCGGCCGTGTTTCAGTGGGAGTGGCTCGAAGAAGCCGTCGTAGAAGGATTGCTTCCCGATTCAAGTGATCAATTCAACGAGGTTCACGAGAAGATAGTCGAGGCCTTTTCGCACATGGGGATCGACAGCGTGCTTCATCTTGCCAGTAATCAGGAGATCGAGGATGACAAGGGAACCTTGGAATATATCGGCGAGTGTGCAAACGAAGCTGGGTTGTTGACGCACGTCTTGGCGATGGAAGATATCGGTATCAATGGGGATGCTCAGTTTACCGATCTTGATGACAAGCAAATAACGACGTTGTTTAAGCTATACCCCTGGGAATGGATATTGGCTGAGGAATTCAGCGCAAACATCTCAGCGAGCGGTACTCGTTTTATTGAACCGGCATGGCGTTCAATTCTGTCGAACAAAGGGTTGCTTCCAGTTCTCTGGGAAATGTTTGAAGGACACCCGAATCTTCTGCCGGCATATTTCGAAGATGACCCAGCGGCCGACAGCTTGGGTGAAACCTATGTTCGAAAACCACTAAATGGCCGCCAGGGAGCCAATATCGAAATTTTCCGCGATGGCAGGTTAGAGGTCTCAAGAGAAGGGCCTTACGGAGATCAAAGCCATATTCTTCAGGCCTATTGTCCATTGCCGGAATTTGATGGCGCATTTCCTTTAATTGGATGTTGGATGATCGCCAGTAAAGCTGTTGGCATGGGAATTCGTGAAGACAAGAACCTTATTACGGGCACCGAGGCGAACTTTGTCCCTCATGTGATCCTCGATTGACGCGGCGCTGGACGGGTGTAATCCTCAAATCTTCTAAAGCGCGCATGACCGGAGAAAATATGGAAAAATATGGGGTTGAACTGATCCTCGACATGCATGGCTGCGATCCAAAAACATTTACGCGCGATAGCATAAGCAGGTATTTTGAAAAACTTTGTGTCCTAATAGATATGAAACGTGAGGACCTGCATTTCTGGGACGATGTTGGCGTTGCAGAAGAGGATAAGCAGACCTCGCCTCATACACAGGGTACATCTGCCGTACAATTTATATTGACGAGTTCAATTGTCATTCACGCGCTCGATCAACTCGAAGCAGTTTATATCAACATGTTTTCCTGCAAGGAGTTTGACCCCAGAATAGCTGAAGATTTTTCTGTCGAATGGTTCGGGAGCAAGCAATGTTCAGCGCGTTTTATCGAACGTGTTTGAGGAGGCGCGTTTGAAACTCTCCGAAAAAGAAATATTAATCCCAGCCTCTCCGGGACACCGAGATCTGATTACTCATTTGCAGGGTATTCAGGAGTTCGCTACCAACGAAACGGTTCCCGTACGGTTTGCCGTAACACGTCTTGACGATATCCATTATCAGTGCGAGTTGGGCGTTCTAGTAGACGCGAACTCCAGATCATCCAAATTACCGCCTTCCATCTTCAAATTTGAGAAGCGAAAGGTAGTACGCAACGATTCCTTCAATGCAGTTTTTATCGTTCCCACAGGTATCGGCGCCGAAATTGGAGGGCATGCGGGCGACGCTACTCCGGCCGCCCGAGTTGTTGCGGCTGCTTGTGATCGTTTGATCCTTCATCCCAATGTCGTCAATGCCTCGGATCTCAACGAGATGCCTGATAACGCGCTATACGTTGAGGGAAGCACCATTGACCGTCTGTTGATGGGGACGGTCGGATTGCAGCCAGTCCGCAATAATCGCGTACTGATCATCATTGACGAACATGAAATTCCAGCATTTGCCGATGATACGATTAACGCGATTAGTGCTGCCCGGGCAACCTACGGTCTCAACTGCCCGGCCGTAATCAAACTTGCCCCCCCATTGCGGATGAAAGCGGCATTTACGGAATCTGGGCGCGCCGCAGGAAAAGTAGATGGCCTTGACCGGGTTGGTGCAATACTTGACGAATTCGCAGGGCAGTTCGATGCAATAGGGATAGCATCTGTCATTGAATGTTCTGAAGAATACCACGAAGCCTATTTCCACAGCGACGGCGGCTTGATCAACCCTTGGGGTGGCGTTGAAGCAATGCTGACGCATGCTGTGTCATTGCTCCACGGTTTTCCAGCCGCCCATTCGCCAATGCTCGAAAATCAAACCGTTGCCAATTTCGAATTGGGGCGCGTAGATCCACGGCTTGCAGCCGAAGCAGCTTCATTGACGTTTTTACAATGTATGTTGAAGGGATTGCAGCGGAGCCCCCAGATTATCAGTGACACCGAAGCGGTGCGTGAACATGGTGTATTAACGGCAGCGGACGTTTCTTGTTTGATTATTCCGGATAAATGCATTGGCCTGCCGACATTAGCCGCACTGGAACAAGGCATTCCCGTAATCGCCGTGCGTGAAAATGAAAATCTTATGCAAAACGATCTACAGGCATTGCCTTGGGCCCCTGGACAGTTTCACATTGTTGAAAACTATTGGGAGGCGGTTGGCATCATGACTGCTTTAAAGGCGGGCATTGAACCTGACTCTTTGCGACGACCTTTAAATTCCACAAATGTCGAATCCCGTAAGGCAGAGAACATTAAAGTCATCGCAGAAGAGTCGGCAAATGTTGGGCGTTTAGCTGAGCCCTGAATCAGGACGGTCCCCCCAAACCCTAAACCATGAGTCCGATATGTTTTTGGCGAAGTCGTCCATACTGTAATTTGTTTCGACGTAATGGCGGGCATTTGCGCCAAGGACATCTCTGTTGCCGCGATCGGATACGATTGCAGCGACGGCCGCTGCCATTTCCGCGGCGTCAAACCCAACCAAGCTGCCGGTTTTTCCGTCGATGACATAATCCTCTGGCCCGCCGCAGTGTGTCGACACGACGGGGACTCCGCTGGCCATTGCCTGGATGCCTGCCATATTGAGGCCTTCCTGTAGCGATGGAATTACAAAAACATCCAGCGATTGATAAAATTCTGGTAGCTCGTCTGCATTGAGCCAACCCGACCAGGAGACGTGTTCTGCGAGATCCAGTCTTTCAATTTCTCTAGTGAGCTGAGCGGAGGGTGACCCCGTTAGCTGAAGGGAAACGTTTTGTTTTTGATCTAGAAGCACCTTAAGTGCGGAAAACAATAGGGACAGATTCTTTCGGCCGTCCTCGGGACGACCTGCGAAGCCGATTACGCCTTGTTCTGGTGGCATTGCTGGGGGATGAAACCGTATAACATCCACGGGGATAGGGGTTTTTGAGATTTTCTTATCATCAAGTCCAACGGCCACCATACTATTTCGCGTATATTCGCTGACCGCCATGAAATGGCCATCCGCCATCAAAATATTTTTTTCCATTACGCGGAGGATTGGAGAAAGAATGGTCTGATCGAATAACCGCCTTGGTAACGGCATAGATTGCCGACGATCAATACGATCTTCAATCATTGTGCCGGCACACCAGACTAAATGCGGCATGCCCAATTTCGCGATCATATTTGCCGTCAGCACGGTGCCCGTGACAACAATGTGCCTGTCATATTCTGAAATCACATCCTGCCAACGTTTTGACGACAGGTAATAGGGAAACTCCAATTCGGGGAACCGGCATCCGATCGAAAGACAAGGCACATCACCAAAACATATGCCCTCACGGACCATTGGACGTCTGGCAGAGAGGATTTTCCAACTAGGCACTACAAGATCGGGGTAATCACTGAGTGTTGCAAAATGCGCAACCGTTACCGCATGGCCAAGGGACCGAAGATGTTGGATCAGAATGCGGGCCTTGTCAGGCACGCCCCCGGTCAGCGGCGGCAGGGTTATGATCAATACGGATTGTGCTGTCATTACCCTCCTTTTGAGCAGTCTGGAGGCCGCAGTGTCAACATGTTGTGGTGTGGAAAAGCTTGGCCCGGCGCGTTGCTGTGCCGTAATACCAATGCTAAACCACGGACATGTCGGAGATATCTTTACAGGACGCTAAATCTTTTCATAGCGTGGTCGCTGAGAACGCGGCCAAGTGGCCTGATCGGACTTATGTCCATTGTATTGATCAGGACAAATCGCTCAGCTATGGCGCCCTTTACAGCGTATCCAATCGCATCGCCCGTTTTCTCCAGGATAGAAAGCTTGGTGCGAATGATCGTGTTCTTTTGCTCGCGGAAAACTCGGTTGAGAACCTTGCAATATTCGTGAGCGTATTACGGTATGGCGCCACGCTCGCGACTGTTCACGTTGAAATGAACCAGGCGCATCTGTCTGAGATTATTCAGGCCATCGCGCCAAAAATCGTTCTTTTTCAGGAAGGGCTCGGTCTTGAGAAATTGCGAGACAATGCGCAGGGCGATTGGTTTGCTCTCGGAGAATGGTCAGAAAGAGCTGAAGCAGCGACAGGGTTTTTTGCTGATCTTGAGCAGCTTTCCGATGCCGACAATGTCGAAAGTATCGCTGCACCCGATGATCACGGAGTCATCTTTTATACGTCTGGGACAGTGGCGAAACCTAAAGGTGTCATTCAGACGCATGCAACTGCGTATTATAATTATGACGCCACCGCCGACTATTTACAGCTTGCGCCAGGGGATACGGTTTTTGACTGCCGGTCCTATAGCTGGCTTTCCGCGCAGCACATGAGCCTCGGCGCACCGCTTGTCGCCGGTGCTACCTGTGTAATGGCAAAGCACTTTTCTCAAAGCCGATATTTTGAATGGCTCAAGACATCGCAAGCAAATGTTGGATTCGTCGTGCCGACGATTGTCAATATGCTGATCAACCGCCCGCAGGAAATTCACGGAAGCGACCTTCCGCATTTGCGGTTTTTGACGTCGAGTTCTGCGCCTTTGTTGGATGAACAGTGGCGTCAATTTGAAGAACTCTACGGAATTACGCTCGCTCAGAGCTGTGGCTCCAGTGAAGGCGGGAATACAGCAGCACATCGAGGCGCCGACCGAAAATTTGGAACGATCGGTCCAGCCCAAAAATATCAGGACATTCGTATTGTTGATGGTGACGGGAAACGACTGCCTCAGGGCGAAACCGGTGAAATCATTATTGGGGGCGGAAAACAACAGGCCTTCGGTTATTTGATGTCGGACGGGACCATCGATCGTTTACCAGACGATGGTCACCATTCTGGTGACCTTGGGTTTTTTGATGAAGATGGTCATTTGCACATAACCGGCCGGGTTAAAGAACTGATCATTCGTGGCGGTATGAATATCGCACCGCTGGAAATTGATGCGGTATTGATCGATCACGAGGCGGTTGCCGAAGCAGGAACAATCGGCGTTCCTCACCCGATTTATGGCGAGGAGGTTGTTGCCTATATTGCCTGCAAACAGGAAAACAGGGCCTCTGAAGATGAAATCGCGACTCACTGTTTGGGAAGATTGCCCGAAGCGAAGACGCCAAAGGCGGTGTATATACTGGATGAGTTGCCCAAGAACCCCCGCGGAAAGCTGGATCGAACGGCGCTTGCGCAGCATTATAAGGACCATTACGCTGATAAAGTTGATTGGACCGCTTAGGTAGAGACCTCCGCAGTTGATCGCATACACTGAAAAAGACAGAGGTGTATTATGACAGATATCCCGATTATCGATTTTCAGAACTTCGAAAACGGCAGTGACGACCAGCGCCGTAAGGTTGCCGCCGAGCTTGATTGGGCGGCCTCGGAAGTCGGCTTTATGTATGTCAAAAACCTGGGGATCGATCCGCAAATCTTGAAGAACGCATTTGCGTCGAGCAAAGCGTATTTTGCGCTAACGGAGGAAATAAAGAGCACCCATGATTATGATCAGGTCATTAATCACGGCTATCAGGCTCCCGAGGAGCAGAGGCTGGATTCATCCGAAGCGCCCGATCTCAAAGAAACCTTCACAATGCGGGATGTTCATAAGAATGAGAACAACCCGGAAATGTGGCCTTCAGAGGAATTTTTGGAGACGGCCAAGGCGACTTTTGATGAATTTTTACGAGGCGGCAATATCGTTATGGAAGCGTTCGCGCTCGCGCTTGATCTGCCGATTAACTTCTTCCGTGAACGCCACGTCGGCGATAACACAGCGCTTCGCTATCTCCATTATCCAATCGTGACAAAAGAGCTGACCGAGGAGCAACTCGGCTGCGGTGCGCACACTGATTTTGGCACAATCACCTTGTTATTCCAGGATAACGTCGGCGGGTTGCAGGTGCAGGGGCGAGATGGTGTCTGGCGGGATGCGATATACATCCCCGATACCATCGTCATAAATACTGCCGATCTCGTCGCGACCTGGACAAATGATCGTTACTGTTCAACACCGCATCGGGTAAAACCAATGATCAGCGACAAGGACAGATATTCCATCGCATTCTTCATTGATCCCGATCAGGCGACGCCTGTCAGCACCATTCCGAGCTGTATCACTGAAGACAATCCGAAAAAATATCCCGATACCACCGCAGGTGCGTATGTTGCGCAACGCATTGCGGACAGCAATAAGCTGACGAATTGAATTAAACGTTTTCGACGGCGCCAAAACCGCCGGCTTGAACCATTTTATCGATCTCATCATGGATCATTTTGGTGAGTTCAATGACAGCTGGCGTCGGAGTGCGATCCGCACGATGAACAAGTGTTCGAGTAATCGATAGACCTTCAAGGGGCACCGCCTGAAAGCGCCCATTATCGACATCCGGCGTGATTGAGGAGTAGGGGAGAACGCCATACCCTAGCCCGCGCTCCACAAAATCCTTCACGACATCTACATTGGCAACTTCATGGGTGACATCGAAAGTGACGCCCGCTTCAACTGCCATGCGATCGAGCTTCACCCGGCTGCCCGCCGGTCGGGGCAATAATATGAGCGGGAGACCAGAAAGGTTTTCGACCGTGCAATTGGGCGTCGGCATGTTTGCCTTCTGTGTGCCGACCAAAAATTCCTGCTCTGTCACGAGAGGTTCAAGTATGAGGCTGGAACGCGGTTCGGGGTCCACCATAACCGCCAGATCAATATCGCCAGTATCAATACCTTCGAGCAGGAGATAGGGAACTCCTTCAACAAAGCGAAGCCGGACGTTGGGATATTCCTGTGCAAAGCGCGCAGCGAGCACACCATAAAGAATACGGCTGGTGGTTGATGTCGTCCCTATTACGGCCTCGCCTGATGGTAGGGCGGCCTGCGCCATGACCTCGGTTCGGGCCTCTTCCAGCTCCGCCATGATCCGTTTCGTGCGTGCTAGCAAAAGAGAACCGGAAGGTGTAACATCTATGCCGCGCGGGTGGCGTTTGAACAGATCAACGCCCAGTTCATTCTCCAGCGACAATGTGTGACGGCTCAAGGCGGATTGCGCGACTCTCAGCCGCGCCGAGGCTTCACTAAAACTGCCGCACTCTGCAATTGCGGCGAAATATCTCAATTGGCGAAGGTCCAACGCAAAAATCCAATGCTGGGGCGTGAATTAAGCCCTTAAAAGCGCTTCGGTATCTCAAAACGGCATAACTATAATACCGAGACGGTATTTGTATCAAGCGACCAGAATTCGGTACGTTGCAGCCGGTCGTGGCTAGGGGCTGCGACGGTTCTGCACCTTGAATTCTCACAGGGAGATAAATTTTATGGCAGATTCTACCGCCACAGCCGTTGACGCAGGTTCAAACGTCGGCGCCCGCATGACCTACGAGGACATGCGCGAATGGATCGTGGAGGCCGAAAAACTCGGTGAACTCCGCGTTGTTAAAGGAGCCAGCTGGGAAGAAGATATCGGTCTTGCCGCCGAGGTTGTCCAGCATGACGAAAATGCTCCTTGCATCATCTTTGATGACGTACCCGGGTGTCCACCAGGTTTCCGCATGCTCATCAACTTTTTTGCCGGTAAGCGCAAATGCATGACGATGGGCTTTTCACCGGAATGGAACAAGCTTGAGCTCACTGACGGTGTGCATCAGCACATGAAATCCGTTGAGTCGATCCCTCACAAGATCGTTGAGACCGGCGCAGTGTTCGAGAATATTCTTGAAGGGGACGATATTGATATCGAGAAGTTCCCCGCCCCGATGTGGCATGATAAGGACGGCGGTCGTTATATCGGCACCGGGTCTTACAATGTCACACGCGATCCCGATACCGGTTGGATCAACCTCGGCACCTATCGCGTAATGATCCAAAGCAAAAATGAAGTTGGATTCTATATCTCGCCGGGTAAACACGGCAGGATCCATCGCGACAAGTACGAAGCCAACGGCGAAGCAATGCCTGCTTGTATTGTTTTGGGTGGCGATCCCATGGGCTTCCTGATGGGTTGTACTGAATTGCCTCCAGGTGAATGCGAATATGACATTCTCGGTGGTTATCGGGGCCATGCAACCGAATGTGTGGAAGGCAAGCATACCGGTCTGCCGTTCCCGGCCAATGCCGAAGTTGTGATTGAAGGATTCGTTCAACCTGACAACCGCCGCATCGAAGGACCTTTTGGTGAGTGGACTGGATATTACGGTTCTGACGTTCGACCAGAGCCCATCCTGGATATTAAGGCGATCTATCACCGGAACGACCCGATTATTCTGGGATGTCCTCCACTGCGTCCGCCGGATGAGCTGGCACGTTATCGCGCTGTCACACGTTCAGCTGCTCTCAAGGAGAATATTGAGCGCGCTGGTGTACCGGATATTACCGGTGTTTGGGCCCATGAATGTGGCACCGCCCGTATGCTCCTTGGTATTTCGATCAAGCAGCGTTATCCCGGTCATGCTATGCAGACCGGTCACGTTGCCGCGATGTGCCACACAGGTGCTTATGCAGGTAAATATGTCATCGTCGTAGATGATGATATCGATGTTACCAATCTTGAAGAGCTGATGTGGGCGGCGATTACCCGCTCCGATCCGGCAACGTCGATTGATATCATTCATAATTGCTGGTCAACGCCTCTTGATCCGCGCATTCCGCCGGAAGAGAAGGCCAAAGGCAATCTGACCAATAGCCGCGCTATCATTGATGCGTGCCGGCCATTCCACTGGAAGGAAGATTTCCCTGCAGTGAATTCGCCGGAGCCTGCTGTCATGAAACAGGCCTATGAACAGTGGGGTCACCTCTGTGACCCGGTAACCCCTGAGAATCAGGTTGTTACGAAGAAGTAAAATCAATTTTAAAGCGTAATTGATGAACGGCCATCGCGCATAGCGCGATGGCCTTTTTCTATTCGACATTCCAAATCGGACTCTAAAGTTTCGATGACTTGACCTATGCGCACGCTTACTTAAATTGTTTGACAAGTTGTTAAGAATAATTATCATTTGCAATTGGAATGCGAATGATAACTATTCGCATTGTGAAGTGTTAGAAGATTAAGGGATGAAACCAGAGTCTGATAAAGATCGGGATCGTACCGTTAGCGAAGTGCCGACGGTTTCGAGCCGCGATCTTTTGAACGGCGGACACAGGATAAATATCGAGCATGATGGCGAGATTTATCAGATCAATGTTACTCGCCGTGGAAAACTCATACTCATAAAGTAACAATCCCTTAACCTTAAAAACGACCTTAAATCCAAGGCAAGCCAGCCAAAAGCCAGTCAGCCGCATATACTGGGTTTGTGTATTAACTAGTAGAGGGGACTGATTGATGAAGTTTGGAACAGTTGGGATGGCATCTCTGGCCGCTTTAGCGTGCGCGGTGCCTGTTTTGAGTGGTCCGGCACTAGCACAAAGCTCTGTGTTAGAACGACTTGCCGCCATGGAAAAACGAATCAAATATTTGGAAAGCCGCGTTGCTTCCTAGGATAAGGTGATCGTTGAAAAAGACCGGCAGCTAGGTCAGATGAAGAAGGCCCAGGAATCAACCAGTTCAGGTTGGCTCAACAATGTTACGATTTCTGGCGCCGTTGAACTCGAAACTTCATACAACAGCCCGTACACTGGGGACTCTACCAGCGATGCAACCGTGGCCACTGCTGAAATTGGTATAGAGGCTCAAGTGCATGATTGGGTAAGTGCACAAATTACCCTTCTTCATGAGGAAGATGACACTAGCCTGGAAGTGGTCTCGGCATCCTTTACAATCGGTCCACCGGAAGGAAACTGGTCGCTTACGGCTGGTCAAATCGTTGTACCGTTTGGTGCATACGAATCAAACATGATTTCGGACCCTCTTACACTTGAGGTAGGTGAAGCCAAGGAAACCGCTATCCAGTTATCGTTCAACAATGGCGGATTCTCGGGTTCGGTATATGCCTTTAACGGCGCCAACAAGGACGGTGGAGACAACCACATTGATAACTTCGGTGCATCCATTGGCTACGCCATGGAGTCCGAAAATAACTCCTTCGCCTTCGGCTTGGGTTATATCAATGACATTGGTGACTCAGATAATTTACAAAGCACAGTGAGTACGACGCTTGGAAGCGCGAATATTAGCGACCATGTTGGTGGCTGGGCTGCAAATGCATCTGTCACATTTGGACCATTTGCTCTGATTGGTGAGTACCTTTCCGCTTTCGATAACTTTGAAGCAAATGAAGTGGTGTTCAACGGTAGAGGTGCGGAACCAAGCGCGTGGCATGTTGAAGCGGCTTACAACTTCAATGTTGGCGGAAAAGACGCCACTTTTGCTGTTTCGTATCAGGGAACTGATGAAGCGCTTGCGCTTGAGCAACCTGAACAGCGCATTATGGTCGGTCTTTCCGTCGGTCTCTTCGAAAATGTCGGATTGGCATTCGAATGGGCTCACGACGAAGACTATAGTGTTGCAGATGGTGGAACCGGCAATACCGCAAACACAGTCACCGGCCAGATCGCCGTTGGATTTTAATTTGAGAGGATAAAGGGAAAACAGTTATGAGATTTTTCATAGCCATTGCGGCGGCAGTCGTTCTGACGTCCACAGCTTACGCCGGACATCACGAGAAAAAGGCCGTCATTGAGCAATACACTAAGATAGCGCATGCGATGTATTCGGATTCGCTAACCACGGCGAAAAGGCTCCAAAGTATTGTAAATCGCCTTATCGCGCAGCCCACTGAAGCTAATCTTGCGGCAGCACGCACAGCTTGGCTTGCTGCACGTGTTCCTTACCAGCAAACGGAAGTTTACCGTTTCGGAAACGCGATTGTTGATGACTGGGAAGGAAAGGTAAATGCCTGGCCGTTGGATGAAGGTTTGATTGATTACGTCGCCGCAAGTTATGGCGCGGAATCTGAGGAGAACCCTTTCTATCGGGCAAATGTCATTGCCAATAAATCGATTAAGATCTCAGGCAAGACCGTTGATACGTCGCGGATTACCAAAGCATTGATTTCCAAGACGTTGCACGAAGTGAATGAGGTCGAGTCCAACGTTGCTACAGGATATCACGCGATCGAATTCTTGTTGTGGGGACAGGACCTTAATGGAAATGGTCCGGGCGCCGGCAATCGGCCAGCTTCCGACTTCGACCCGAAAAACTGTTCCTGGGGCAATTGTGATCGCCGCGCAGCATATCTAAAGGCTGCTTCCGATCTGTTGGTCGATGATCTGGTTTGGATGACAAATCAATGGGCACCTAATGGCAAGGCGACTGTTGGCCTCGTCAAAGGTGATGTCAAAAAGGGGCTTTCCACGATCCTCACCGGGATGGGCAGTCTTTCATATGGCGAACTCGCTGGTGAGCGCATGAAGCTCGGGTTGATGCTTAAAGATCCAGAAGAAGAGCATGATTGCTTTAGCGATAACACGCACAATTCGCACTACTATGATGCGTTGGGAATTCGCAATATCTATCTTGGTGAATACCGTCGTATCGATGGAAGCGTTGTTAAGGGCCCGAGCCTGTCGAGTTTGGTTGCCAAGACCAGCAAAGGTGTCGATCAGGAATTACGGAGTAAACTCGACGCCACGATGTCTGCTATGGGTAAACTCGTCAAAGCTGCTGAAGCTGGCGAAGCTTATGACCAGATGATTGGCCCAAATAACAAGGCAGGTAATGCAAGGGTTCAAGCTGCAGTAGACGCTTTGACCTCGCAGACCAAATCTATCGAAAAAGCGGTTGCTGCCTTGGGTCTGAGCCGCATCAAATTCGAGGGATCAGATTCTCTCGATAATCCGTCAGCCGTGTTCCAGTAAGAACAGGCTGGATTAAACCTCTGTACTACCTTGTTGGGCGGTCGGAACATACTGGTATTCTTCCAGATATGTTCCGCCGCCCTCATTGTTTCGTTATCTCACTCCAAGGCCTTCGCATCAGACAAAAAAGTCGTGATGCCAACCGGCGACTTCTCTCTCGCTGAGAAGTACGAGTTCTTTTCCGCCGGTGCTGCGACGTCGCGGAAAAAAATAAATTCAAATTCGTTTTCGCAAAACTCGGCAAACATGAAGTTTAGTCGGGAGCTGGATTTCAAAGTTGGAAATAGCTTCTTCAGGCGGATTTGGGTAACCGCACCAGCATCGACACAGGCGGCTGACGGGCTTGGCCCGCTCTTTAACGCACGTTCCTGTCAAAGGTGTCATCTGAAGGATGGTCGCGGACATCCACCGGCCGCGAAATGGCCCGAAGATAACGCGGTCTCTATGCTCATCAGATTAAGTATTCCGCCGCAAAACAAGGAAAATGTTATGGCGGTCGCTAGCGGTCGCCGCACAGTTATCGGTGATCCCGTTTATGGTGGGCAGCTTCAAGACCGTTCTATCATCAATGTTCCAGCCGAAGGAAATTTCAAGATCGACTACCGCGAAAAAAAGGTTGAGTTGAATGGAGGGGAAATCGCTTACCTTAGACGGCCTACCTATTCAATTTTTAACCTCGGTTACGGTAGTCTCCATCCTCAAATTATGATGTCGCCGCGTGTCGCGCCGCCGATGATTGGTCTCGGGTTTTTGGAAGCGATCGCCGAGAAAGATATCCTTGCCCAGGAAGATCCAGACGACAAAGACGGTGATGGTATTTCCGGTAAAGCCAACCGGGTTTGGAGTCCAAAGTTGAAGCGCGTTGCGCTGGGCCGATTTGGCTGGAAGGCCGGTATAGCCACCATGGAAGATCAGGTGTCAGCAGCATTTTTGGGAGATATCGGTATTTCGACACCGCTATTTCCCAAAGGTAGGGGCGAATGTACCGATGCCCAAAAAGAATGTGTCAGGGCGCCAACAGGAAACAGCCCACGATATGCCAATCTCGAAGTGGATCAGCAGATCGTCGATCTGGTTACTTTTTATTCTCGTAACCTTGCCGTACCTGCGCGAAGGAATTTCAGAAACAAATCAGTCCTGGCCGGGAAGAAGCATTTTTACAAAGCAGGTTGTATTGCCTGTCATCGCCCAAAGTACATTACTCCGCGAAATATTCCCGGTATGCCGGAACAATCCCGACAGCTGATTTGGCCCTATACGGATTTGCTATTGCATGACATGGGCGATGGTCTCGCAGACAATCGCCCGGAAGGGCATGCCAACGGAAGAGAGTGGCGGACACCTCCTCTCTGGGGAATAGGGCTGACAAAAACGGTCAATAAGCACACGTTTTTTCTTCACGATGGAAGAGCGCGGAGTCTTCTGGAAGCAATTCTGTGGCATGGTGGTGAGGCTGAAAGCGCCAAGCAGAAAGTTATTAAAATGCAACCGGAGGAACGAAAAAACCTGATCCGATTCTTGGAGTCGCTATGAAATGAATTCTAGAACCCGAATTAAAAGAATTGAATCCTGGCTGATTAATTTCTTTTCATGCCTGTTCGTTGTCATTCTGTGTGCGCTTGTTATTGTCGGCGTACAGCGAAAACTCAGTGCTGCAGACTCACCAAATTTCGCAACAGTAAATTTAAAATTGGCACAATCCCATATTCTTCCA
>CEUN01182305.1_pt1 | contig 94430 bp, 84 predicted proteins | sample 361501 | NCBI WGS metagenome assembly CEUN01 (sample SAMEA2622801, study PRJEB7988) | marine metagenome | biome: marine biome (ENVO:00000447); feature: marine epipelagic mixed layer (ENVO:xxxxxxxxx); material: "saline water (ENVO:00002010), including plankton (ENVO:xxxxxxxx)" | depth 120 m | reverse complement strand
AATGTCTAGTACCAAACGAGGTGCCCTGCACTAGAGTAGGGCGCCCTACGAGTAGGGCACCTCTAGAGTAGAGCCACCCGATCAGCAAACTCCCCGCGTTGGGACATGCTGGTCCGGTGGCTCTACTCGCGTCTACGCCAGTTACTTCCCTCTACTCAACACTACAGATACCATCCTAGGTAACTCGTCCGAGACACTAGCCATCGGGCAAAAAGCCGAACAAAATCAAACCATTCGATTAGCGTAGCGGCAACGAACAACGCGATTAGGCATGAAAGTCCCTATTCTTACCATGAGAGCGGCTGTGAGAGAGCGCACGACACGGCATTCAGTTCGCCGTAACATTTCCACAAATGACCAACGAAAAGATCCGCCACTTCACCGCAACAGGGTTCGTCGTTCATGGCAACGCGACGCTTCTTCATTGGCACAAGAAAGTTCAGGAATGGCTGCCTCCCGGTGGACACGTCGACGCCAACGAAGATCCAGTGCAGACCACGCTGCGTGAGATCAAGGAAGAGACTGGATTCGACGCGGAGATAATACCAACTCAACAGCCACTCGAAATTTCAAATCTCGAACAAGTTGCGGCACCTCACAGCATAATGATTGAAAACGTAATCGACTCTGAATACGGCGAGCATCAACACATCGACCACATTTACTTCACACGACTGCAGTCCTCCGGACCCATTCAGGACTCGAACCCAGAAGCAACCAGCGAGCATCTAGATACGAACGTCGGCTGGTTGTGGGTGACGCTCAATGACCTGAAAAGCGGCGCCGAGTTCAAAACTCCCTCTGGCGAAATGCGCCGTCCTCCAGAAGATGTGATGAAACTCGGATCAGCAGCGATTCGCCACATCATGGAACATCAACAATAAAAAACCATTGGGTGAGTTTGATTCTCATGTCAGCAAGCATGAAACTTGAGTCATGCAATCTAGTTATCAGGTCGCCATTGAGAACTTCACAGGTCAATTTCGCTCATGATCATGAGTTGATTTCCATCGGGAGTTCCGAGATTTTGTTTTAGTCCCGCAAAAATATGCGGAAATCCTATCGTATTACCTGCTTGAACGGGTAGTGAAATCTATGTGCTGGGTGATCTTCCAACAGTGGTGGGGATTTCTACTGGATAAGGATCCTCAGTTTCGATCATCCACCCGGCGAGTAGCGATCTCATTTCTGAAATCACCGCGGCGTTCTCCGGAAGATGAGCAACGTTCTTAAGTTCCCACGGATCCTTCGTCAAATCATAAAGTTCGTCGACATCACCAGGTCCCCCGTCAGTTCCCGAGGTCAACGTAGCACCTCGCGCCATTGGATCTGTTACGTATTTCCATTCCCTGGTCCGAACCATTTTTCGTCTCCCCTCCGCCTCACGTGCCCACAACGTTTCGATCAATGTGTGGTAGCCGAAAGGCTGATTGGATCTTTTTAACACCTCCATCGTTACGGGAGGTCCGCCAGTACCGTATTCCGAGAATGCAGCATCCCGTGGAGTGAATTTGGTCACGGTCGGGAGCGGTCTCCCCGCCATGCGGCGAGTGTCTTCTTCCGACAGTACTGTAGCCGTTCGATCTGTATCGCGTTGCCACCCCTCGGCGAGTCCATTAAAAGAAGCTAGCCCCTGCAACTCAAAAAGAGTGGGAATTATGTCCAACGTGCTCGCCATCGAACCGTCAACCGCGTCGGTCGGTACACCCCCTGAGGGCCAGGAAACGATCAACGGAACCTTGACCAGCGCGTCGTAGAACACACCACCCTTCACCATCATTCCGTGTTCTCCGCCAAAATCACCATGGTCAGCGGTAAAGACAACGATCGTATTTTCTCGCAGTCCCAGTTCTTCAAGCTTGTCAAGGATTCTTCCAATTCCGTCGTCGACAAATCTCGTCATCGCCTGATAAACGCTTACAACCCCGCGACGGTGTTCCTCTGAATCATCGGTTTGCCGCTTCATCCGAGCCAACACACGATTGCGTTCTGGAGAAGTTCCGTCGGTGTATTCGTCGGTTCGCTGTGGTGGTAAAACCACTTCTTCTGGCGGTAACATATCGACGTATCGACGGGGGGCTTCATACGGCTCGTGCGGATCGGGAAATGACACCCATAATGCAAATGGGTTTCCATGTTCCTCGTCATCTGAACGGAACTCGCCTCCAGAGTATTTGTCGAGGAAATCTTCTGTTTGTGAAGCGATTAGTGCTGTTCCAAACAGCTCTTCAGGGTTGCCGGAAACCTTGTACGCAATCCTTGGACTTTGAGCGTTCGAAGAAAGATTTCGGCGGTCTTCGTGAGCTGCGTTGATATCCGTTTCGGGAACCGGCCATTCCATTCCGGTGGTGCCAGGAACCTCACCTTTGTAATTTGCAGCTATGCCTTGTGAGGGCAATCCAGCGTGCGAAATTTCGCATCGGACGTCAAAGAGATCAAGATCCGACTGTTCCACGAAGCAATGATTCTTACCGATCAGTCCGGTCGTGAAGCCGTTTTCTTTCCAAATCCTGAACGCATGCTGTTCGTTCTCCGGCATCAGAGTTTCGTTACGTCTACAACCCGTTGAGTGCGGGTAGCGGCCAGTCATTACAGACGTACGCGCGGGGACACACAATGGGTGTGGCGTGATCGGATTTTCAAAACGCACACCTTCGGATGCAAGCCGCTCTAGCGATGGAGTTTCGATACCAATTTCCGATGAGTACATCCGGAGTATTGAAGCCTTCATTTGATCTGCCATTATGAACAGAACGTTGGGCGTGTTTTTATTCGACATCAGAAACGGCGCCTCACTTGCCTATCAGTGTTAGAAAGTTACTCAGGAGAACGCGAGACACTAATCCGTGAGTCGAGGAATGTTCAATTCCCACTAGTTCAAGAGATCGTTGTCTCAAAGCGGCCGCCGTACTCGATCTGCCTCGTTGCAGCAGTGACGCGCCCCCGAGAGTAGTGAAAACCAACCGATTCAAGATGTTCCTCGGATTACCTCGCCAGATCACTGAGGAAGAAAGCTAACGAATCTACAATGTGGGCAGAAGTTTTTGAACGTGTCCAGTCAAGTCTAAACGCCAGATTTTCCCAGAGATCGGGATCGAGCCGTTGAAGTGAAGTAACACACATTTCTGCGCTGGAAATCAGATCAGCGGACGTAACCGTTGATCGTTCGCTCATCTTGCACCACACAGATCGTAGGCAATCGCCAGCATGCTGCGAGTGCCGCTAATAAGAGATGCAATCCCAACCGACTCATCGGTTCCGTGTGCCCGAGAAAGCATCGGGTCGTCATCAGGATGTGAACCCGTGAAACCATATGTGATGATACCGAGGTTCCTCGTAAAACGTGAGTCCGTAAAGCCGTTGCTGATCGCAGGAATCCACTGGATATCATCGCGGCCGACCGCTGCGGCTTGTGCCTTGCGAATCGATTCGGTGAGTTCGGTATCAAACTTTGATGAGTTTGGAACAGACATATAGTCGATGTCGTACTCAAGCCCCTCAATACCTTCGAAGGCCTGATCGAGTTGCTGTCGGACATATGCCTCGTCCTGGGACGGAAGTGTTCGAATATCACAAGTTAGCTTGATCTCTTCGGGAACACTATTTGATTTGATACCTCCTGAGACCATGGTCGGGGTAAGAACCATTCTTGAAAGCGCCCGCAAAAGTGAACCAAGTCGAGGCGACGTTTGGTTCATCTCTGCGATTATCCGTTCAATGTTCATCGGAGAAGGCTTCTCTTCGATACCGAACGAACTGACGTGATCGAAAATTTCTAAAGATGTGTCAAGAACTGGACGATAACCCTCGATAGCACTTAGTGCCCTCGAAAGCTTGTAACTGGCATTCACGCCAGTCCATGGAACCGAAGCGTGGGCACTTTCCCCACGCAGCGTTATGTGGAGCTCCATACGCCCTTTCTCACCGGTACCAAGCAAGTATGTCAACGAGTTACCGATCTCTACAGGCGTGCCACCACCTTCGTTAACGGCGAATTGAGATTTGAGCGATTCGGGGTGACTGTCCGCAAGCCAGCCGAATCCCCAACGACCACCGTGCTCTTCATCAGCTCCACTGACCAATCGAAGCCCATGTTCCAACATAACTCCCGATCTTTTCATTATCGCCATTGCCATCATTTGGCAGGTCAGCAGCGCTTTACAGTCTGATGCACCACGACCGTAGACGCGACCTTCTGAAATTTCGGCTGCGAACGGATCCCAGTTCCATTTAGTTTCGTCTTCTACAGGAACAACATCCGTGTGCGACATCAACATCAACCGCGTTTCGTCATCGTCTCCTGGATAAACGGAAACGATATTTCCGCGGTCAGGATCACGCGCCAGGATTTCTGAGGACAAACCCTCATCGTCTAACCAGTCGCTAATGAACTCGGCAACGGCAGTTTCGTTTCCGGTCGGCATAAATCCAGTGTTTACTGAGGGGATGCGCACCAGGTTCTGTTCAAGTTCGACGATCTCGTTCGTCGCCGATTCGACTTGATCTAGCAGGCTCTGCAGCGATGGCATTTGTTGATCCTCAAAAGTAACTGATATTAAAAGTGATCCTCAGCGGAAACTAGCATCCAGCTAGATAGGGGTCAATGTGCTCAGAATCGGTAATGCGTGTAAATCAGAAAACAAAAAGGATGGTACCTGTATTGATGCCATCCTTTTGCAAGTTCGATCCTAAACGGAAAGGGAGTTATTCTTCTTCGCTACTGCTGAGTCCCAGTCGTCCGCGCCAGCTGCGTCGGCGTGTTGGGCTTCCTACGGGCTCAGAATCTTCAGATTCCGACTTCTTTTCAGTCGACGAAGTTTTCCTAAGCGCAGGTGGCTTTGGAGCCGAGCGACCGTTTGTCGATCCATTCCTAGATGAATTACTCGTCCCACCAACTTTGCGTCGTGTAGGTGTTCGACGCATCTTGGTTTCGGCCCTAGATTGTGTTGCAGTCTCTTCATCCTTGGTCTTGGACTCAAGAGCTTCCTTAGCAGCAGCGGTTTTGCGTGTGGCCGTCTTTCGAGTTGTGGCTGCACGTCGAGTCGTCGTTGCAGTTTTTGAACTCGATGAAGAAGACTTACGAGTGATAGAGCGTCGTGATGTCGACGCTTTGGTCGCAGCCTTGTCTTCACCGTTTGGCGAAGCTGCCTCATCGGAAACTTCAGGTCGGACAGCAGAAGCGGCTCTCGATCGTGCCTGAGCTCGTGTCATCCAAAGACCGGTGAAGAAGGTTTTATTGAATTTCTGAACAACGTCAGCAACACGAGCCGACTCAGAAGAAAGGTTCATATCGAACGCAGCCACTTCGATGTGCTTACCCACATCTTTAACTGCTTGGAGAGCAGGATAGAAATCGGCGTCTCCACTCACGACAACCGCGGTGTCGTAGTGATCGTTGTAAGCGTTGGTAACAAGGTCGGTCGCAAGCATCACGTCGACACCTTTTTCGACCATGATCTCGCCACGCTGTTTCCAGATTCCGAGACGAACCTCCATATAAGGGGTGTCATACATCGAATCGAGGAATTTTTGTTGTTCCTGCCCAACATTCGGGTTATTTTCCGACTCCTGTCGAATGTTGTAGTAGTACGTTCGCTGCAGTTGTCGTCCCTTCGCCAGTTTCATGGCGAACTTGTCGAACTGCAGGTCGTGACGACCGCATTGCTGCGACAGTACGTGGTACAGGTTGCTTCCGTCTATGAACACCATCACGCGATCGTCCTCGCGCACGTTCGAGACTTTAGAAGACTTCGAGGGCATCTCAGCCACCACCTATAAGACATCACCGAAATGCGCGGCTCTACGGCTCGCTCTGTCGGCGGCTATTTTTCACAGGTGAAGTGTGGTGGGCGAAGCGGGGAAGAATTTATAAAAATCAAATAGTTGCGAGCGCCCTACACTACTTCACCATTCCATTCTAACTCCAAATCCTTGGAGACCATCGTAATAAGTAACGAAACGCCACTGGTACTAGCACCCACTCATGATAGTTTTCGCCATGAAATTGAATCGGCGGAGCTCACTTGACGTACGCTCACATTGGAAACATTATTGCGGTGCACAGACGATTACTCGCCTACAAATAAGACGTCGACAGCCGATCAAGGAACCTTTTAAGTAACCATGAAAACCGTCAAACAAATCGAAACACCTTGCGAGATGCCAAACGGTCTTCAATGGACTGATGAAGGGCTTTTCGTGATGGATCAGAAGACTGACAACGTTTACGTGGTCGACGAAACCGGGAAAGTGCTTCGAACGATTTACACACCAACCGCAAACGGATCAGGCATAACAGTTGGCGGGGGATTTCTGTGGACAGCATCCAACGGAAGTTCTGCGTCACGACCGCCACGATCGACCGACACTGGTCTTGGATATGTATACAAGCTTGATTTGCAAACCGGTGAGGCGGTTGACCGTTTTCGTACCCCAGACGGGGGGGGAATCCATGGTATCGAGTGGGATGACGGCAAAATCTGGGTAACCGCGTTCAACCCTCAGGCGATCTATCTGATGGATCCATCAGACAATTACAAAATCGTCCACAGCTTCGAAGTTGAGCTTCAGCGGCTTCATGGGCTTGCCCGTGTAAACGACGGACTCTGGTGCGCCCATACGACCGACAACGTCGTGGTGAAGTACGACGTCGACTCAGGCGCCGAGCTTGATCGGATCACTATGGACCCAGGCGACGCATTCATTCACGGTCTTTCCATTAAAGATGGCGAGCTCTGGTACGGCGATGCGAACTTCGCCGGCAAGCACAACACAGCAACTGTCGGACAGCCTGAAATCGGCAAAATCGTACCGTAACACCGGCCTGAAAACCCGAAGAAACACTTACTTCGCGGAGGTTCATTTTTGAGCAATACCCCTGTCGTAGATAGTCACCATCACTTCTGGGAGATCGACAAGTTCGACTATTCGTGGATGCCAGAAGGCAGCCCCCTCGCGGTTGACTATGGTCCCGGACACCTGAAACCGTTGATTAACGCAGCTGGGGTGGACTACACGGTGGTCGTACAGGCTGTTTCGTCGCCTGACGAGGCACGCTGGCTGCTCGAGCTCGCTGAACAGCACGAATTCATCGCCGGGGTAGTCGGCTGGGTTGATCTCACGGATCCCGACGTTGGGTACACGCTCGATGAACTTCAGCGGAGTAAGTACTTGAAAGGTGTTAGGCACATCTGGGAAGGTGAAGACGACCCCGGTTGGATCGTGAACTCAGGGGCGATAAACGGTTTGAAGGAACTGGTGACACGCAACCTGACATTCGATTTCCTTGCAAAACCGCCAAACCTGCCTTTTATCCCGCAAGTTATGGATCATGTCCCTGACCTTCGAGCCGTCGTCGACCACATCGCGAAGCCATTAATTGCCGATCACCTTGTTGAACCGTGGCTCACCGATATGCGCAAAGTCGCCAGCATCAACGGAATTCACTGCAAAATTTCGGGGATGATCACCGAAGCAGATCACCAAAATTGGACAGAAGATGATCTTCGACCTTACGTGCATCATGTTCTAGGTCTCTACGGCCAAGATAGGCTCATGTTCGGGACCGATTGGCCGGTTTGCACACTAGCTGGCGAATACATGGATGTCACAAGCACTGTCCAAAACATCCTTGCCTCACTTTCGCCCGACGCGAAAGCAGACGTATTCGGTGGAACCGCTACGAGGTTTTATGATCTAGTTTTATAGATCGTTGGGAACGTCGGTCACACATTGTCGAGTTCACTACTTCAACAACCTTGGGTGACAGTGCTACTGGTAACTCGGTTGAAACCGAATAAGAACCAGACGCAGAACAGCAGATGGCTATATAAGAATGGGAATTTGTAGTCAAAAATGCGCCAGTCCCAAGGACCCGTCGCTTTTCAGTTAAATATATTCTCGAATTTGAGCTGACCTACCAGCCTGGCTTTCCTGAACTCCATGCCCAGTTATCAGGCGGCCATATGTTTCGCCCCACACGACCTCCTCCATCACGACTTGTGTCGTACATGTCCTTGACTTCCTCGACCCACTTTTTGATGTGTGGCGTGCCTTTGTGGTACTCGAAAGCATCAGGGTTGGCGTACACCTCATAGAGGTAAAGCTCAGTCGGGTCGTTCACGTTCTGATATACATCGAAGCGAAGGCAACCCGGCTCCTCGTGTGTTGAACCCACCCCATCTCGAGTCACTGACTCGATAAATGCATCGACATCCTCTTCTTTCACGAATTTTGGAGAATGGATCACATGCATGCTGGATGCGAAGTACGGGTCATCAACAATCCCTTCGCGGTAAGAGTCCCAGTTGGCGTCACCACGTGGATAAACGGGCTTACAGAACGAAACTTCCGGTTCAACTTCCCACATATCGCCGACCGTTGTTTGCCACTTTTCAAAGTGTGGATACGTGGTATGCGCCTTGAAAGCGTCCTCGTCGTTGTACACCTCGCAAAATGCGAACGATGTCGGGTCGTCAGCGGCCTGTATGATGTCGAACCGTCGGCATCCGGGCTCGTTCATCACCGAGCCTTCAGCGTCACCGATCGACGCAGTAATGAAATCATCAATTCGGTCTTCCTTGACCTTCAATCGAACCATCAGGATGTACATCACAACTCCATAACTACGACGAGGTAGCAAGCGCTCTCGCTCGCGGCCCGTCTACTTCATATGCTGGCGGGCGGAGTATACGCTTGGAGCGCACGTTGTGTGCGGTAATTTAACCCGAAGATCAGGAGGTTCAACAGGATTCGATGGTTTCAGAAAAGAGAATTCTGGACGACATTATGCGGCTGAGTTCGTCACCCCGAAACTCGCGAACCAACCCGGTTGAACACGCCGCTGCTGGCAATTGGATCGCCGATCAATTTGAGGAACTCGGACTGGCTGTCGAAAGGCAACAATTCGAAATTCCTTCGCAAGACGCAGCGAGGGTCGGTACGAACATTATCGCGACAACGAATAACGATTCAGAAGATCGTGCACTGGTAATCGGTGCGCACTATGACACTGTCCCAGAATCACCGGGTGCGGACGACAACGCCTCAGGAGTCGCTGCCATGCTTGAATGTGCACGTGCGCTGGTCAAGGATGAGTCGTTGCGGAAAATCACGTTTATCGCGTTCGATGCAGAGGAGATACAACCACCTGTAGAAGGTCTGTATGGTTCGGAATCTTACGTAGCAAATTTGCCTACTAATGCACAACCAACAGCGGCGATTATTTTCGAAAGCATTGGCTTTAGCTCTGATTCGATTAAACAGCAGCTGCCGGGTTCATTTCGGTTCTTGTTTCGAAGAGCCTATAAAGCACTGAAGCGACAAGATTTTCGAGCGGACTCGTTGCTGGTTCTTTCGAGAGGTCGAGGGCGCCCTAGTTCTCGAAACTTGGAAATTAGTGCCGAGAAACCGAACGTGAATCTAAGTCTACTGCCTCTAGAAATTCCCTGGTGGATGCCGCTCGTTCGAAATCTCAGGCGAAGTGATCACGCTCCGTTCTGGAAAGCTGGTATTCCAGCAGTGATGATTAGCGACACAGCCAATTTCAGGAACCCGCATTATCACCAACCGACTGACACCCACGAAACAGTTGACCCGACTCTGATAGCGAAAGCAGTTCGCATGGTTCTCGATGCCGTTAATGACGGACGGCTTTAAGCGCCGGTCATTTCATCAAATAATCAGAAATTAGGTTTTCTGATCCGATTCGCTTTCGCCTTTTGACGAATCTGATGTTGCGGTATCCGGATCGTCCTGAACTATCGGTTTCTCAGATTCGATTTTCTCGTCTACTTTATCTTCTTCCGCTCCATCGCCCCGCTCTTTCGGAACGGAGAACGTGTCGGACGCAGTGGTTTTGGGCGTAGAGCCCGAGTAGGCGGTCCCACTGCTCAGCTTCACGCGGTCACCTCGACCCGACATTCCAAGCACAGTACCAGCTACGAAAGCCAATACGCCCGCGACAATCCATGGAATTGTCTGGTTTCGCCAGCCCTGTTGCCAAAAATCGGCTGCGCGCTCGACCCTATTGTTCAGTTCGTTACTTTCGACTTCGGCACTAAGACGTGGGTAGTCAATGCGGAACTCATCGCTAACTCGCGCTCCGTAATCCGGAACATAATTGTTTGCCACATCATTGAACGACCAAGCAACCGCTATAAGTCCGTAAACAAGCACCGCACAAACTGCGGCAACTCCTCCAGCCCATTTCAATCGACCTGCCCAACCACGACCGCCAACAAGAGCAATCACCAGAAGAGGGATTAGAACCAACACCCAGATAACCCATCGAACCGACAGTACCGTACCCGCGTATTCACGAGCATCATTGAACTGCTGAAGTGTCGCGGGATCAAGATTTTCGGTAATGTTCGCTTCAGTGATCACGACGCCATCCGCGAGAATTCTCAGTGTTTCCTCGGCATCTGCGCGTTCCTGAGCATCACCGCCGTCCGCCATGGCATCGATGAGATCTTGTTCACTGAAACTCACGCCCTCGATGATCCGTCGGCGAACGTCATCTATCGTGTCGAACCCACCGCCAACTTGCGATTCAAGGTCGGCCTGAGAGTAAGAAATCTCACTCGGCACCTCAGCATCGAAGAACGAAACGACCTGAGCCTCCATGATCGTAGTAAACGTGTCCAATGCCTGGTCAATAGTTGCCTGACCGCCGGCAATACATCGCGGCAGTTGCTGGGCAGCGAGGTCGCTTGTAGCTCCAATCGCGTCAGCAGGACTAGTGCAATTCGGAATCCCTGCGATCGTCGATTCGAGTTTTCGAACAGCGAGAGCTTGTAGTTCCCTCGTTGCCGCGATTTTTCGCTCCGAAAGATCAACTGTGTATGAGATAGAGTCAATATTGCCAACCAGATACTCAATAAGAGTGTCAATCACACCTTCACCTTGTTCGGAAACCCAAGCACGAGGCGCAATAGCTTCGAAAGCCTCAACCACCTCGTCGTTAGTTAGCGAAACTCCAAAACCTACGTCTGTAGTCCGGGCAACGGTTTGCTCAATCAGCGGGTCGACCACCTGATTGAATACCAGGTTGTACAGTGTGTCTTCGTTGAACAACTTGTCCTTAAGAATCTGACCAATCACGACCGCACGATCGTCAAATCGTAGAACTACATTGAAAGAGTCGGCATCGCCTGCGAAAAACGGCGTGATTTCATCGACCGCTGAGAAAATTTGACCTTCTAGCCAGACTGGCTGAAATATGTCGCGCGCTGCCTGTTCAAGTTCGCTGTCGGTAAATTCGATTCCCAGGGCTTGTTCGGATATCTGCCCCGAAAATTGGTTGAGCTGTGGGACGAGGAGATCATCTATAACCTGTTCTGCAAGATCAAGGTCAGTAACAAGCTGTCTGACTGCTGTTGGGACAGCTCGCACTCTTTCCTGTACCTCAAGATCAACGACAAATTCGTCTGTTTCTCCCTTCGCATAGGGAACTACTCCGTTAAGACTTTCTTCGAGCTTTTCTTTTACGTACTCACGTGGCACCAGAGTTTCGATCAAATTAGTGATCGCAAGTGCCGCTGCATCAGGATCTTCAAATTGTAGTGTTGAAGCACTTCCATCTAGACCGGAATCGACCTCAATGCCGCTCTTGACTATGTCGTGAACCATGTTTCCGATGATGTTGTCGTACACATAGTCGTACGCCTCGGCATCATCCAGCATCCCGGTAAGTACGCCAGGCTCCGAAACGGTATCCACAATCTGGTTCACGGTCGTCGCGATGAAAAAGAAGAGCAGGAAAAGTCCTGCGAGCAGTACTGCGAGTAGTTTCCGCATCAAAAAATCTCCGAACAACGTCAAACTCATGCCTGATGTGGTTCAGGCGACACTAGCAATCCCCGGACTACGATTTCGTTACCGAAGGTGTGGATTAGGGACGAGTTCGGTCGAGATCAACCCCGGCCGAGATAGTCCTGGCCAAGAGGCAAAACGATCGCTTCAAGCATGTTCGACTCAGGTGGCAATGTCGCCATTAGCAGCGCGGTGCGCCCCATGTCTTCTGTCGAAATTAGCGGCTCCGGCCCCTCGTCTCGTCCGGTTGCCGATTTACCATCGGCGCGCCGCTCAACCGCAACGTTTCCAGGGTGGAGTGCACTAACTGCGATTCCGTGGTCACGTCCTTCAAGTGCGAGTGACTGGGTTAGTCCCCACACGGCGTGCTTACTGGTGGTGTATGGAGAAGAACTGTGGCGAGGTTTCTGCGCCGCAATGCTGCCTACATTGATGATTCGGCCACCACCCTGCTTCTTCATGATCTTGAAGGCCTCTCTTGAACCGAGGAACGGTCCAGTCACGTTAACTTGGATTACTTTCTGCCATTGCTCCATAGTTAGGTCTTCAACCGGTCCGCCATCGAATGCTCCCGAGTTATTTACCAAAACGTCCAACCTACCGAACTGATCCATCATTTTCGCGAACAGGCTTATTACCTGATCTTCTTCTGTGACATCCGTTGGAATGGCGACGATAGTAGCACCGTCTCTCGAAAGTTCAGCCGCAGCAGCGTTAAGTCGCTCAGCATTTCTGGCAGCAATCACTACCGAACAGCCTTCATCTGCAAAGGCTTTTGCAATGCCTTTACCGATTCCTGAGCCGCCGCCTGTAACGATTGCTACCTTTCCGTCAAGCTGTCCCATGTTCCTTCTCCTGTGTACCTTTTTCATTTGCTGACCTGTGGATCCGATCAAGCGTTGCTATTACGCAGTGCCGATGTCTATTTACTAGCTGTTTTCTGTTTTATACACACGTGTCTTCACTGCGGCAACCAATGCAACAGCGACGAACACTGCCAGCACCCAGTAAGTGACTTTCCAGCCCGTCAAAAACGCTTCGGTGACTACGAGGTCTGTCGTCCCCGCAAGCTCGTTGAGTTGAACTTCCGCACCACGACTGAGCATGATGCCAGCGATTATCGCAGTCGCCAATGCCTGACCAATGACACTACCCACGTTTCGAACCAGGTTCAAAAACGCGCTCATCGTTCCGTAATCGCCTCGGCTAACAGTCGAGAGAGTAGCACTCATGTTCGGTGCCATCCACAACCCCATGGCCACGCCGTTGATGAACAGTGCAGGTACTACCAGGTAAAGGGGAGTGTCGGCAACAAAGAACGAAAAGACGATGTTCATTACGAGCATCGTGGAAATCCCCAGGAACGTGAAAATCCTGAATCCGTACTTGTCAGAAAGCCTTCCCGACATTTGGGATGAAATCCCCATTCCAAGGGCCCCAACAAACATGATCAGACCCGCCGAGCTCTGGTCGTAGCCCATGAAGCTCTGGACGAATATCGGCATCAGAAAAAACATCGCTGAGCCACCAAGGAACGCCGAGAATCGAGCGGTGGTAGACCATGCAAAAGTCGAATTCTGAAAGAACCGCAAATTGAGCATTGGTGACTCGACTCGTAACTCCCACCTGACCAGCAGTCCGAACAGTGCCACGCTGATGAAGAATCCGCCAATAATTTGCGGTGAACCCCAGTCGAACGCGAACGGGTTTGAAATTGTGAGAATGATCAACGACAACGCGGCTGCTGAAACAATCGCGCTAATCCAGTCGTATCTCTCTCGAACCTGCCCGACGATTGAACCAATTCGTTCGTCATCTAGAACAATAATTGAAGCGATTATCCCGCCCACAGTCGGAATCAACGTGACCATGAATACTGCACGCCAGTCGAACGCCTGAATGATGGGCCCTGCGATGATAGGTCCAGCCGCAGCACCAATGGCGACCATTGTGGTAATCATTCCAAGTGCCTTCCCACGCTCAGTATCAGGGAATGTCCCGACGATGATGGCAAACACAACTGCCTGCCCCATCGACGCGCCAATTGCCATTACTACGCGGGCGACAATCAGCATTTGCAGGTTCTGCGCCGTAAAAGCGAGTAATGCTCCAGCAACGAAGAACACCATCCCCGAAATATGAAATTTCTTCCTCCCGGTAATGTCAGATACACGACCGAGCGGGAGCATTATGGCGCTGGTTACCAGCGACGTTGAAATTGCAACCCAGGTTACGGCTCTAAGAGTTACATCGAACTCATCCGCAATTGACGAAAGTGCCAGAAATACGATCGAGAAATCGAGCACCATCGCAAAAAGTGCAATGCCGACTGCCCAGAAGACTTTCCAGTGGTAGTTATCAGACGCGGGTACAGGCGAAGGACTTGTGTTGGTTGTCAAGTGAAGGCGTCTTCTGTCATTTCTGGAACGTGGTAGTAAAGTGGCGGCAAATTATAGACCGGCCCACGTATGCGTCGCTTAAGATTTCGATGTGCTCCGTGATAATCTCTCGTCGCTCGCTGAACATAAATTGCTTGCAAACCTACAAACAGCTCATCAACCGTTCACATTGTCTTCTAAATTTTCTCGTCCACTCCGTGTCGTAATACCGCCAGTTCCCGACGGCGTATCTGTTAGTGATTGGTGGCCTGTTAAATCCGATGTGGAATGGATTGAAACGCCATATTTAGACAACAAACCAAGCTCTGAATCACTGGCTAATGCCGACGTGTACATCGGTACCGATTTCAACGAGGAAATGGGGCGTGCGTCGAAAAATTTGAAAGCGATTCTCATTGCGGCAGCGGGATACGACCGAATTGATCCTTCAGCAGTTCCACCCGGGGTTTTGATTGCCAATGCGTATCACCACGAAGCACCCATTGCAGAATGGGTGATGGCAGTCGCGGTGGCGTTGGACCATGATCTTTTCGCCAGCGAACGTACGTTTAGAAGCGGTGATTGGTCTTACTGGCCAAGTCGCCACGGCTCATTTCGAGAGCTCTATGGTCGGACGTTCGGAATTATCGGCTTTGGGGCTATTGGCAAACGAGTCGCCAAGCTTGCGAACGCTTACGACATGAAAGTGGTCGTAGCCGGCCATCGACCTCTAGAGGAACCAGAGCCCAGCGACGTGGAGTACGGATTCGGGTCTGATGCGATGGCTCGGGTACTGAGAGAGTCAGATTTTGTTCTTGTCTCAACACCGCTAATTGAATCGACTCGGGGTTTTCTTGGCGAACGGGAGATCGGTCTCATGAAAGAAGATGCATATCTGATCAATCCCGCCCGTGGTCACATTGTCGACGAAAAAGCTTTATTTGATGCCCTTAAAACCAATGCGATTGCTGGCGCTGCGATAGATACCTGGTACGAATATCCAGTGTCTGAAGACGACTCGCCACGTCCTTCGAAATATCCGTTTTGGGAGCTAGACAACGTGATCATGACGCCACATCACTCGGGCGCTACTTTCGGCACCCGTGACCGCCGCGCTGAAACGGTCGCTGCCAACATAGATCGTCTCGTGAACGGTGAACCGTTAGTTAACGTTCTTGAAGAAATTTCCACGATCTAATCGACCAGGAACATCGAACTCCGAAAAGTCAGTCTATAAGCGCTGCCGGAACGCTTCGTAAAGAACAATTGCAGCGCTGACTGAGGCGTTCAGCGAAGAGAGTTGTCCGATCATCGGAATCGACGCAATGTGGTCACATTTTTCACGGACGAGGCGTGATAGTCCGCTTCCTTCCGATCCCACAACAATTACCGTAGGCGCTGTGAAGTCAGCTTCCATGTAGGTAACGTCTCCATCGGCATCCAACCCGATGATCGTCATGCCAAGATCTTTGAGGCGTTCGATCGTTCGATTCAAGTTGGTTACCCTCGAGACCTTGATGTGTTCAAGCGCCCCGGCTGAAGCCCGCACCGCCCCGGGGGTAATTCCAACAGCTCTTCGTTCAGGGATAATGATTCCGTGGGCTCCCGCTGCGTTGGCTGTGCGAGCAATGGCACCCAGGTTGTGTGGATCTTCAATGCCATCAAGCATAACGAGGAACGGAGGAATATCTCCGTGTTCAGCTTCAAGCATTAGCTCCTCAGGCTCGTGATATCGAGGGTCAGGCACCACTGCTATTACGCCCTGGCTTTTCTTGGTTTGTGACTGCGCTTCGAGTTCCTTCCGAGAAACCGCCTGCACTTCGATATCAGACTCAGATGCCAGTACCACGATTTCCTGAAGCTGCGGACCGAGTGCAATGCCTTCGACCATAACGATCTTATTAATGTCACGGCCAGCGCGTAGAGATTCGAGTACGGCGCGCCGTCCCTCGACTGTTTGACCGTGAATCTTTCTAGCTCTTGAATACCGGGACATTTTTACCTGACGAACTACTAGTGTGCTCATCAACGCATCGAATAGTCGCGCAGATTGAGCCTATTGGAGTGCTCAAAGAAGTGTAAATTGCATCCACATCCCGCGCTATCGAAACAGCATTGCCTGTTTCTGTATTCCGGAATGATCCAAACTCCAAACAATAAAGTACATATTTCGAGGAACCAAATCTTGGCACGGCAGCGCGAATACAGCATCAACCAACTGAAAAAAACAATTGATGAAGGTGGAGTTGGCGTCATTGCAAACGGCCCCAACAATTCGGACATGTGTGACTTGTTGGGTCACGTGGGGTTCGATGCCGCATTCATAGATTTCGAGCACGGAGGTGTATCGTGGGCGGAGCTTGCCGATATCACTCGCGCTTGTGAACTATGGGGCATGGCGAGTGTTGTTCGAGTAAACCGACTCGATGAAGCTCAAATACTTCGCACTCTCGATCAAGGCGCAAGCGCCGTCATGATCCCGCACGTGATCACTGTCGAAGATGCGCAAAACGCGGCCCAGGCATGCAAATACCCTCCTAATGGGAACCGCGGGGTCGCAGGCGGCCGTCGAGCTTACGGAGTCGATAACTATTTCCAAAAGGCCGACGAGCAAGTCCATTGCATTGCGTTGATAGAAGATTTCGAAGCGATCGATAATCTGCCCGCGCTCACAAAAGTCGATGGAATCGATGTGTTCTATGTGGCACCGTCAGACATGGCGGCTTCAATGGGTCACACCGGCAATCCGAATCACCCCGAAGTGCAAGAAGCGATTGAACGTGCGATCAAGCTCGTTATCGATGGCGGTAGTGTGGCGGGCACACTTACCAACGATTCTAATTTGGACAAGTTTCTTGCCATGGGCGTGAGGTGCGTCGGAGTTCCGTGGCAGTTGTGGTTGCAGAGTTCGGCGGAAAAGTTCATAGAGCGAACTCGAAGCTGCTGAGTCTCACTCTGAAAGCTGCAGGTTATTCTGTGTCCGAGGCGACGGACGGTGACGAGGTTCTCGCCGCCACTCTCTCCTACGAACCCGACCTGATTCTTTTGGATGTCGCTATGGCACGAATCGACGGATTCAAAGCACTGGCGTTACTAAAGAAAGATGCGCGAGCAAAAAACATTCCGGTAATCATGGTTACCGCAAAAGCGCACGCGAGCGATCTGGAAACCGCACGTTATCTGGGTGATCTCGACTACATCAACAAACCGTGGGCGCACGGTGAGGTTGAACTTCGAATTCAGTGGGCTATCACATCGGTAAAACGAAAACGACAGCCAGCTCAACAGCGACTCGCAGGATAAATATCTAGGATTGTTCGAGTGCGACGCCTCTCGATCCATCCGCCATAACTGACAAAGAACCTCTCTCGCTCTTTGCAGAACTAAGTAGTCTTCTTCGGAAGACCACTTTGCGCGTTTATGTCCAATCATTAACCGCCGAGTTTCTTGAATAGATAAGAACGAAGCAGAGATTATTAACACGGATTCGTTCGAATACGTCCGCCTCATAGCGTAATGTATGTGCCATAAAATCCAGATTATTGAAGTATGGAAGGAATTGAGATGTCGGAACGCTACCAGAATTACATAAACGGATCATGGACAGACGGTTCTTCCGGCGATGTCTCAACAAGTACCAACCCGGCTGATCTTTCAGATGTAGTCGGCGAATTCCAGGCTTCGACAGTTACAGATGCCGACGCAGCCATTACCGCCGCACACAATGTGAAAGAAAGCTGGCGACGAACATCAGGCTTGGCTCGTGGTGGTTACCTTCTGAAGGCAGCATCGTACCTCGAAGCGAACCTGGAAGAATACGCGCAGTCAATCACACGCGAAGCAGGTAAATCCATCGTTGAATCACGAGGTGAGGTCGGACGAGCTGTAGCGCTATTGCAGTACTACGGTGTTGAAGGATCTAACCCTGTTGGTTCGGTCGTTCCTTCCGTGAATCCAGACATCCTTCTTTACACCAATCGAATGCCCCTCGGTGTGGTGAGCCTGATCACCCCGTGGAACTTCCCGCTTGCAATCCCGATCTGGAAAATGGCACCCGCACTCGCCTACGGCAACACAATCGTCCTCAAGCCCGCATCTGCGGCTCCATATGTATCGACACTGATCGCAAAAATGTGGGAAGCGGTCGACCTTCCAGACGGCGTGTTCAACCTCGTTACCGGTTCTGGTGGGTCGGTTGGAAATGAACTAATTACGAACGCGAAAGTAGCCGCTATATCGTTCACAGGTTCGACTCGAATTGGCATGAACATTGCTGCCGAATCGGCTAAGCGGCACAAGCGTTACCAGTTGGAAATGGGCGGTAAGAACCCTGTGATCGTGCTACCGGACGCCGATCTGGAACAGGCCGCCGAAATTACTGTTTCGGGCGCAATGAAATACTCCGGGCAAAAATGCACGGCCACTTCTCGCGCAATCGTTGTCGGCAACGTGATGGAAGACTTCACAAACCTTGTCGTCGAGAAAACCAATGCCTTGAAAATTGGTCCTGGAGCAGATCCTGAATCAATAATCGTGCCGGTGATCGACCATGCATCGAAAGAAAACATAACCTCAATGATTGAGCGAGGTGTCGCCGACGGCGGAACTGTACTCGCAGGTGGTGGTGCTCCTTCAGGCGATCTCTACGACAAGGGCACTTTCGTAGAACCGACGGTGATCAACAACTTGGCGAGCGATGCTTACGTCGCTTGTGAAGAAATATTTGGACCGGTACTGTCGATTTTGCCAGCGGCTGACGCTGATGACGCTCTCGAGATCGCTAACTCGGTCGAATACGGTCTTAGCGCTGGAATCTTCACGAAAGACCTGAATTCCGTGCTCGATTTCGCTGACCGGATTGAAGCAGGTGTAGTGAAAATCAACGGTGAAACCGCTGGTCTTGAGCCACAGGTCCCGTTTGGTGGAATGAAAGCAAGCTCTTCAGGTGACCGTGAACAGGGCAAAGCGGCTATCGAGTTCTTCACTCAGACCAAGACGATCTACGTGGACCGAAGCGCCACATAGCTGACACGCGATGCGAATCACGCTTTCTCGGCGTCTCTCAGTATCCAAATTCACGAGAGTCACCGAGAAGGTTCGCTTACGCTAACATTTGCCAGAGTTGCGTACACGAATCCCGCGGGGTGAACGTTTGACAGACCGAAGTTTCAGTGGAGTTTTTCCAATTCTCCAAATGTCGTTCGATGCGGATGGCAGGATCATTTATGACGACATCCGAGCCGAAGTGGAATACGCAATTCGATGCGGAGTTCACGGCGTTGGAATTGCCTACGGTTCCGAAGTAAACAAGCTGAATGACCACGAGCGTGATGAAGTGCTCAGCACGGTGGTCGATCAGGCAAACGGACGAATCAAAGTAGTGATGAACACCGGCGCTCCCTCGACGGTACAGACCGTTCACTACACTCGCGTTGCAAAGGTCCTCGGCGCTGATGCGGTAATGATTGCTCCACCTGCTATTCCCGGCATCCCCACAAAGCTCGTCAAGCAGCATTTTGTCGATGTTGCAGAAGCTGATGAACTACCGATTTATATGCAAGACATGACCGGTGCAGCAATGTCACCTGCACTGCTAGCCGATCTGTCACATACAAACGAAAACCTCTGCTACGCCAAGATAGAGTCACTACCGACTCCGAATCGATTTTCCGAGACTGCCCGGCTCGCCGGAGACCACATCTCCATGTTTGGCGGTGCCAACGGTGTCTTCTTCATTGAAGAAATGCGACGAGGCGCAACTGGAACGATGCAGGGAATCGCCCTTTGTGACATAGTACGAAGGACGTGGGACTTATTCCAGGCAGATGAAGATCTCGCCGCAGAATCTCTATGGAACCACTACCAGCCACTTGTGAAACTCTACACGCTCGCTGAAGGTCAACTTTACTGGATCGCCAAAGAGATCCTCAAACGCCGAGGGGTCTTCACTGAAGCGTACCCACGTATGCCAGCGGTGAAACCCGACGAGGGTCTGTTCCGTCAACTTGACTCTCTGATTGAGCGCCTCGGGGTTGGACCGATTTGAACGACCTTCGCGGACCCGACGGCAAGTCGCTTAATCCACAACTCGAAATGATTCGCGGTAACGATCCGGTGCCGGATGTACCAAACACTGCTCCCGGCTATGAGCTACGACTCGTCAGGGTCGATGATCTCCAGTCCTACTCAGCTACTTTCGCTACGGCATTTAACGATCCTTCCCCGTTTGGTGATCTGATGAAGCACTCGTTGCCAGAGGGATTCTTTGTAGTCGAACACTTGCCAACCAGAACTGTGATTGCATCATCCGCAGCGGCGGTTTACCAGAAGTCACAACATCCAGACGGACACAGTCTTCAGTGGGTCATAGCCCATTCAGAGCATCGTGGAGCGGGCGCGGGGCAAGCGACGGTTGCGGCAGCCACTCGGGTTCTCGCTGACCATGCCCCGACCTATTCATATCTTTCTACAGATGATTTCCGAATCCCGGCTATTAGCATTTACCTGAAACTCGGATGGCAACCGTTGTTGTTCCAGGATGACCAGATAACCCGCTGGCAGCGAATATTTGGGATCCTTGGTAAAAAATTCGACGAATCTGGCTGCCCAACATCGCCGCCAGATCAACAATCTCGACTCATAAACTAGACGAAGAACTTTAAGTCAGTTTAAGCCCGCACTCTGGAAGCCCACACAGATGACCTGGGATCCATCCCAATACCTGAAATTTGCCGATCATCGACTCCGTCCTGCTGTCGATCTGCTAAACCGAATCGACCTCGATTCACCTTCGGTGGTTTACGATCTGGGTGCGGGAACCGGTAACGTAACCGAACTTCTTGCCAACCGATGGCCTAAATCTCGAATCATGGGCGTTGATACTTCGGAAGAAATGCTTCGCGCTGCCGCAGAGCGAGCCAGCAACATCGAATGGCAGGTCAGCGACATAGGCTCGTGGTCCCCTCGGGAACCAGCGGAACTAATTTTCACGAACGCCGCTTTGCATTGGATCCCTGATCATCAAGAGCTGCTTAGTCGCCTCCTGTCGTCGGTTACGCCGACCGGTGTGTTTGCAATCCAGATGCCTCGTAACTTCGGTGCGCGATCACATATATCGATTTCTGAAGCTGCACTAAGCGGTCCCTGGCGGTCGAAACTTGAGCCACTGCTCCGCCCTGCACCGGTCGAACCGCCGCCGTTCTACATCGACATTCTTTCTCCAATATGTTCGTCTCTCGACGTTTGGGAGACTGAATATCAACAAGTTCTAAAGGGTGAAAATCCGGTCAAAGAGTGGACGAAAGGCACATGGCTCAAGCCGTTACTCGACGCTCTTGAAGAACCGGAGCGAACGGAGTTCGAGGAAACCTACGCTGAGATCGTCGCGAAATCGTATCCGAAACAGCCTGACGGAACGACGATTTTTCCGTTCCGTCGACTGTTCATTGTCGCCAGGCGATAATCAGTAGTCCTACATGCCCGGCGGTGGAACTACGACATCACCGTAGTCGTGCCGAGAACCGACCATGTTCGAGTGTTGGAATACGTCGAGTGCTGTTTCGTAGAGCTCGGGCTCGACTGCGATTCCACCCGACCACGTACCCATCTTCTGGTAAGTGCCCACTGCGGCGGCAATAGCGGACTCTGCCATGCTAGGGAAGAAGCTGGCTTCAGCCCTGGCAACTTCCAATGAATCAGCGGTGTTCACCCACTCCCTTGATGCCTTGTAAGCGGCAGCAAATCGCTTCGCTTCATCAGTTTCCAGCCAGTCCCAGCGACAAACCAGGCTAGAGAAAGCAACAGGACCGATCGCTTCACCGACAGAAGCAACGATATGACCCTGGCCGTCATGCTCTAGTTGTTGCGGGAACGAACCTTGCTCGTGGAAATAGTCACCTTCACCGTTTCGCCATTGAGACATTATTTCGTCCCCACCCGGCGAATCGATGTCATCGACGTCCGAAAGATCAACACCCTTATTATGAGCAGCGTAGCGCAACATTGCTTCCGGTTGTCCGCCGTGAACATGCAGGAACTTGCCCTTCAAAAGTTTGTCCCAAGTGAAATTTGAATCTGCTTCGCGCCCGGCGAGAAAGAAACCGTCGTAGCGGTTGATCTGAGCGAAGTGTGCAAACGGTGCTTTCGACCCATTGTCGAGTGCCCCCCAACTAGCGGAAACGGCCGCCTGTGCAACGTCCATCCGTCCCTCGGCGACCTCCATGCCGCTACTACCGCCATCAGTGACAACATGGTATTCCCCGGAAAGTCCTTCTTTCTCAAGGAATCCGCCGGCAATCGTGCAGATCATTGGGCTGTAAAAAGCCGAGTGTCGGGAAGCCATTATCTTCAGGTGGGTCATTAATCCGTCCATTACTGGTAATTGAGCGCTCGGGAGCGTAGAAACATGCCGATTTTACTCTCCCGATGCAGCGCAATGTCTACTGCCAAACGTAAAGGCTGCCGTTCGCCGTTCCGACCGCGAGGGTGATTCTACAGCCGTCAAGCGAAACTACGGAGAGATTAGAAGTCAGACAAGACTCCAATTCGAGTGACAAAACCTCTTCAATGCCGTCGTTTACACGCCGCAATCTTATAAGCCTCATTTGGTCTCGCGGGAGCACCACAAATTCGACTTTGCCGTCTCTACCAAAACCGCCCGCTACTCCCTGATCGAGGTTTCTAGAGCGGAGAACGTGGGACATATATCCGCCAGCCTCGGGAGCGACGAGCGAAAGCTTTCCGACTTCTATCCGGTAAAACTGATCGATTCCACCAATGTGAGGTGTTCTTACCGCAGCAATTTCTGTTTCGCCGTTTGGACCGAACGGGGCGATCGTTATTTGGTGGATCCACCGGAACCCGATACCGACCGACTGCGATTCGGCAACGACTTTCAACTCACTACCATAGCGCTAGACAACCATGAGACAAGCACCACCGAACGATTCACTCTCGTTGGTGAGAATTTCTGGAGTGCGGTCGAATTACGTTAAAGACATCATGCGTCTCAACAACTCTCTTCCTCAAAAACTTGATTTCCAAGATGTTGGGCGCTATCGGTCGGTAAATCGGGGTATCCGCTGTGCCAATTGCGGTTTGTACTGGTCGAGCAATCAGAGCATTGGTATGGGTATGCTTGAAGCTTCTATGTTGCACCTAACGCTGAATCACACCGCTTACAGGGATAACCCAACCCGATCATTGCCGCGCTTCACTTTCGACGTCAAAGCTCATCGGCAGCTCATTGTTGTAGGGATTTTTGTGATCTCGCTGCTACTGATTCAGTGTTCTGGCGATGAGCCATATCCGACGACACCAACACCGATACCTTCCTCGACTCCCGCTCCTACGCCAACGTCGACTCCGGGACCTACAGCTACTCCTTTCGCTACCCCTACCTCGATTCCGCAGGAAAGAGAAATCCCACCTCTAAAAGATCTCGCACGCGGCGGTTTTCTCAAATTCGCTGTTCGAGAAGGACCGCCTCATTACGATCCACATCTCACCGTTTCGTCTGCGGTGAACAGTTGGGGAGCCGGGCTAGCTTATTCCAGACTCCTGAAATTCGACACTACCAACGGCGGCGCAGAGGTTATTTGCGATCTTTGCGAATCATGGCAGCAATCAGCACCACTGACCTTTAGATTTCAGATTCGCGACGATGTTAGTTGGCATGACATTGCTCCTCCGTCAGGACGAACACTCACAGCGCAAGACATTGCCTTCAGTCTCAACAGGATCGCTAAAGACGGATTTAAGAGCGCTTCGCTGTTCTCAAACATTAGTGAGATCAGCGCGGTTGGCGACCAAGAAGTGGTGATTCGGCTTTTCTCACCTGACTCTGAGGCACTCGAAAAACTAGCCGATTCACACGCACGAATCGTTTCGCACGAAACAGTTGAGACCTTCGGTGATCTCAGACGGGGTCCAACCGTGGGAACTGGTCCATGGATAGCTACAAATGTCCGATCCGATTTCACACGGCTGATCGCAAACCCAGACCATTATCTTGATGGCTTCCCGTATCTCGACGGGCTAGAAATTCAAGTGGTGCCATCCCCATCGGTACGCGCAGCGGGAGTTCGATCAAAGGTAATTGATCTTTCTGACGTCAATTTCACTCTTGTCAAAAGCGCGCAAGGAGCATTCGATGAGATCAGCTGGGTTGGTATTGAAAACCCTTCCGCCGGCGTTGAAATAGCAATGAATACCGCTAGAAGTCCTATGGACAGTAAGGCTGTGCGAGAGGCAATGATGCTCACGTGGTCGCCGGTAGCGGATCCCTCGGGCTATCTTCCGATTTCGATCGGTACATCATCAAGACCGCTCCACTCACTTTCAAGCTTGGGCCTGCCACTTATTGGTTCATCGGTGCCGCTGGAGGCTCAGTTCGGGTTCGACGAGAGATTCGGCGACATAGCGAAAGCGAGATCGCTGCTCGCGAACGCTGCCACCGCACCGACCGACAACATCGTTATCAAGGTCGGGGAATATGGCGATCAATACATAGATCAGGCAATTTCGATGGCTGGAGGTCTTGCCGATGTCGGTATCCGAGCGGAAGTCGAAAGGCTTTCGACTCGGTTGTTTGGTGACGAAGTGTGGCTCGGAGGCGATTACGACATCATGGTTGGCGCTCCACCGCCCGTTTCGAGCACCACTGCCTATCTATTCGCCATTCACCACTCGAACGGACCGTGGAATACAACCGGATATTCGAACCCGGAAATTGATCGACTGATAGGATATCAAGCCCGCGAGTACGATCCTACGAAGAGGAATGAGATTCTCGTGGATATTCAGAAGCTGATTCTCGAAGGCGCACACCGATTCATCGCAACATACAGAACAACCCATTGGATCTTCTGGGATTATGTCGAGGATTTCGCGCCCAGTACCCCGCGTGGAGACACCGACTTCCTTACTAGGGTTTGGCTGAATAAAGACGAGTAGTACTCGCAGCGCGATGAAAGAAGTCCCTCTGTATCTTCTAGGCGAGGTGTTCCTTCAAACCGTCGTCGAGTCCGACCCAGCTCAGCAAGGCGCACTTGATACGCACCGGGAACTTGCGAACACCACCGAGCGCTTCGATATCGCCAAGAATATCGGCTTCCTCGTTAGAGATTTCTTCTCCCTTTAAGAGTCGCCTAACACAGTCGACCGCAGCTTGCACTTCTTCGGTCGATTTTCCATCGACGAGTTCGGCTAGCAGAGAAGCAGAAGCTTGTGATATTGCACAACCTCTACCGGTAATACTCACACCAGAAATACTGCAGTCATCGACCTTCAACTGAATGTGGAATTCGTCACCACAAAAGGGGTTGTTCACTTCGAGGTCAATGTCAGGATTCTCAACCGCAGCTGTATTTCGCGGACTGCGGTAGTGATCGAGAATGATCGCTTCGTACAGCTCATCCATCTCATTGAGACCACTCATTCCACCCATCATCGGTTGAAATACCCCTCAGTTTCGCTAATGCCATTTACCAGTGCGTCTACCTCTGACCTAGTGTTGTATATATAAAAGCTCGCTCGTGCCGCCGCGACGACGTCATAGCTGCGGACAAGAGGCATAGCGCAGTGGTGACCCGTTCGAATGGCGATGCCTTGCTGATCCAGGGCCGTCCCAAGATCGTGAGGGTGAATGGTGTCGTGGACAAACGAAATCACTCCTCCTCTCTGTGATGAATCTTGCGGTCCAAGTACCTTCACGTTGTCCAAGGAGAGAATCTGTTCCATGGCGTAAGCAGTTAGCTCTTGCTCATGCTGCCAGACGTTCTCCATGCCCAAATCGCTCAAGTAGTCAACAGCAGCTCCCGTTGCAAAAGCATCGGCAATGTTTGGGGTTCCCGCTTCGAACTTATACGGAAGGTCGTTCCATTTGGCACCCTCGTACGTGACTTCAAGAATCATGTCGCCACCGAACATGTACGGAGGCATCTCTTCAAGCAGATCGAGACGTCCCCACAAAACACCAATACCGGTTGGTCCGAGCATCTTATGAGCTGAAAAAGCTAAGAAATCGGCATCAATCGCCTGAACGTCTACCGGCATATGCGGGACACTTTGTGCAGCATCGACGAGGATTACCGCGCCAACATCATGCGCAAGCTCGGCGAGCTTAGCAACAGGGTTAATCGTACCAAGCACGTTCGACATGTGAGTGACCGAAACAAGCTTTGTCCTTGAGTCGATCACGCTCGATGCATCTACGAAATTAATGACACCGTCGTCATTGTGCGACAGGTACCGAATTTCGGCGCCCTTCTTGAACGCGAGCTGCTGCCAAGGCACGATGTTCGAGTGGTGCTCCATCGCCGTTATAACGATGTTGTCACCTTCGCTAATATTGGCTTCAGCCCAGGTCGCTGCAACGAGGTTCAGCGATTCGCTGGTGTTGCGAGTCCAGATTACTTCTTCCGACCGAGGTGCGTTAATAAACTTCGCCACTTTGGTACGAGCGACTTCGTAGCCGTTGGTAGCTTCCATCGACAGGGTGTGGACACCGCGATGGACGTTGGCGTTAGTTTGCTCATAGTAGTCGGTAAGCGACTTTATGACCTGTTTCGGCTTCTGTGTGGTCGCCGCGTTGTCGAGGTAAACCAGTTCCTGTCCGTGAATTTTTCGTTGCAGAATCGGAAAATCAGCGCGGATTGCATCGGGGTCAAACACGCGGGTTCCGGCAGAAAGTGTCGATTCGCTCATGCGGTTCCTATCGTGTCCGACTCTGCGAGCAGCACAGGAATACGCTCGTCAGTAACTCGTTCAACGAAATCGAAAAGAGTCGGCGGCTCGAACTCGTTCAACATTTCCTCGGCGAATCCGCGAACAAGGATGGCTTTTGCGGTCTCCTCGTCAACACCTCGTGACTGCAAGTAGAACAGAGTGTCCCGATCGACGTGCCCCGCAGTTGCTCCGTGCGAAGCCGTAATGTCGTCTGCGTAAATTTCAAGCGATGGCTTAGCGTCGATCTCAGCACCGCGGGAAAGCAAGAGGTTCAGGTCTTTCTGATTTGCGTCAGATTTCTGGGCATTACGCATCACGATCACTTTTCCGCTAAACACAGCGTGTGACTTTCCGGACAGGATTCCCTTGTAGAACTGATCTGATGAACCGCCCGGCTTGGCGTGAGTGGTGCTGATTTCCTGGTCCTGATGCTGCGAGCCATTGGTCATGTAGAGACCATGAAGCGTGCAATTGGCACCGGGAGCGTCGAGCAAGGTGTGAACGTCGTTTCGAGCAATCTGGGCACCGACCGCAAATGATGTCGAGGTGAAGTCGGTGTCACCCTGCTGGCTAACTCGCGTCGTACCGATATGGAAGGATGCCTCGTTTTCCATCTGGACTCGGTAGTGACGTATAGCCGAGCCGCCGTCCTGCAAAATTTCGATGACGGGCGCCGAAAACTGTGGCGTGTCGGCAAGGTTTAGATGCGTTTCGATCAATGTCATCGAACTACCCACACCTGCGTTCATAAGAAGCCGAGGGTAGACAGCTCGGCTCTCGGAGGCACCCGAAGTCACAAAAATCACATGAACCGGCTGTTCGAGCTCGGAGCCATCACCGAGTGACACATAAGCACCGTCGTCGACAAATGCCGTGCTAAGCGCTGTGAACGCGTACTCTTCTTTTCCAGCCAGACTGGCGAGTTGAGATTCCACGTCGCCTTCACTCGACTCGATAGCGGACGCCAGTGATGTTGCTCGAAGACCTGTGGTCCCATTCAGGCTGGAAAGCTCAGAGGAAAACTTTCCGTCAACAACGACTAAAGTGTCCCACGCGTCGTCCCAAGGTCCCGCGCACTTGATCTGTTCGGCGGTGACAGAACCGGAGCTTCCGTATGAAAATTCCAGATCAGCAAGCGGTCGAAGATTTGTGTATTTCCAGAGCTCGTTGCCTCGTCGCTTTGTTGGCAAGCCCAGATTCGAAAAAGCCGACCACGCCTTTTCACGAAGAGACTTGATCCATTCTGGAGAAGTCGACTTATCAGACGATAATTTTTCGAAAGCCCTCGCGAATTTATCGACTGCAGCTGGTGGTGTTTCAATCGTCATAATTAGGCGTCAGCTCCAGCTGCTGCGAAATACTCCTTGTACCCGTCCTTCTCAACTTCCAAAGCGAGTTCAGGACCGCCAGTCTTGACGATTTTGCCCTTGACGAGAATATGGACAACATCAGGAGTGATGTAGTTCAAAAGACGCTGATAGTGAGTCACAACGATGAACGATCTCTCTGGTGAACGCATCGAGTTCACGCCTTCGGCAACGATTCGAAGAGCATCGACGTCAAGACCGGAGTCCGTTTCGTCAAGAATCGCAAGCGAGGGTTGTAACACCTCGAGCTGAAGCATTTCGTTACGCTTCTTTTCACCACCTGAGAAGCCCTCGTTCAGAGAGCGCTTCACAAGGTTCGGGTTGATCCCCACAGCTTCGACCTTCTCGTCGAAAAGCTTTGAGAAGTTTCTTACAGACATCTTGTCTTCGCCACGAGCTTCGGCTTTTGAGTCCAGAGCCGACTTCAAGAACTGCCAGGGTCGAACACCCGGAATTTCGGCCGGGTATTGGAACGCGAGAAACATGCCAAGGTGAGCACGTGCGTCAGGCGCCATTTCAATAATCGACTTGTCTTCGAAAAGAACGTCACCGTCGGTCACTTCATAGTCGGGACGTCCCATGAGAACGTTTGCGAGCGTGCTCTTGCCGGAACCGTTGGGCCCCATAATTGCGTGAACTTCACCCTTGCTCACTTTCAGGTCGATCCCTCTGAGGATTTCTGAATCTTCAACGTCGACTACCGACGCGTGCAGGTTTTTGATCTCAAGCATTTTTGTTGTGATTACCAGATTTGAACTTATTGTTGGTGGAAAATTTCGGTTGAGGCCAGGCGTCTAGCCGACAGCACCTTCGAGAGAAACCTTGAGAAGTTGGCTAGCTTCGAGAGCGAACTCGAATGGCAACTCCTTGATCACATCACGGCTCCAGCCTGTGATAATCATGTGGTGGGCTTCTTCTTCAGAAAGCCCGCGCGCCATCAGGTAGAAAAGCTGATCGTCACTGACCTTCGAAGTAGAGGCTTCGTGTTCCAATCGAGCGGTTGGATTCCGCACTTCGATGTATGGAACGGTGTGTGCTCCGCACTGATCACCAACGAGAAGTGAGTCGCACTGAGTATGGTTCACAGCATTCTCGGCACCAGGCATGATCTGGACCTGGCCGCGATACGTGTTGTTGCCCTTTCCTGCGGAAATACCTTTCGACACGATCGTCGACTTGGTGTTCTTGCCAATGTGGATCATCTTCGTGCCTGTGTCGGCCTGTTGATGATTGTTGGCAAGAGCTACCGAGAAGAATTCGCCCACGGAGTTATCGCCACGAAGAATCACACTCGGGTACTTCCAGGTGATAGCAGAACCGGTTTCGACTTGAGTCCAGGAAATCTTTGCGTTCATGTCTGCACGACCTCGCTTGGTCACGAAGTTATAAACACCACCCTCACCGTCCTTGGTTCCAGGGAACCAGTTCTGTATCGTCGAGTACTTGATCTCTGCGTCGTCTAGAGCAACAAGCTCGACGACGGCGGCATGCAACTGGCTAGTCTTGCGGAACGGGGCTGTACAGCCTTCTAGATAAGACACATATGCGCCTTTGTCAGCCACGATAAGCGTTCTCTCAAACTGGCCTGACCCCTCCGTGTTGATACGGAAGTAAGTCATCAATTCAATCGGACACTTCACGCCGGGCGGGATGTAAGCAAACGAACCGTCACTAAACACCGCTGAATTTAGAGCGGCGTAAAAGTTGTCGGTGTGCGGGACAACCGATCCGAGGTATTTCTTCACGAGTTCCGGGTGGTTCTTCACCGCTTCACTGAACGAGCAGAATATGATCCCTAGCTCACCGAGCTGCTTCTCCATCGTGGTAGCCACTGAAACTGAGTCGAAGACAGCATCGACAGCTACGCCAGCGAGTGCAGCTCGTTCCTGAAGCGGAATTCCCAGCTTCTCGAAGGTTTCGAGCATCTCAGGATCGACATCATCGAGGCTCTTAGGAGCTTCGTTCGTACCCTTTGGAGCGGCGTAGTAGTAAATATCCTGAAAATCGACTCCGGGATAGTCGATCATCGCCCAAGTAGGCTCGCCATCTTTTTTCTCAAGATCAGCCCAGAGGCGATACGCCTTAAGACGCCATTCGAGTAGCCACTCCGGTTCTTCCTTCTTCTCAGAAATCAGCCGAACAATGTCCTCGCTCAGACCTTTGGGAGCGAGTTCAGTATCGACATCCGTTACGAATCCCCACTTATACTCACCACCTGAAAGGTCTGACTCGCGTGAAATCGTGTTTTGGTTGGTCAATAAGATGCTCCGTAGAGGTGTTCTGACAAACTATAATAAGAATATGTGACGCCAGCCTGGCACTGTTTTCTAACTGAAAATACGCATATTTTCAATTCTGACTCGATCGGGACCCATTTAGCTTAAATCTGACCCCAAACAGCGTCAACGAATTTCGTAACTGCAAACCAATACTGGTGCATATACGAAATACACAGCAGTTATATAGGTTAAAGCATGTTTTTGTCCCTGAAACGAAATGCCCTAGCCCACCGCGCCCGACCGTGTTTAAACTAGACCACTAGTAATTTGATCTCGCAGGTCTAACCGCCGACACTCACAGAAAGGCAACGTTACTCGTGGAGTACGAAGCAGTAATTGGTCTCGAAACACACGTTCAACTGAAAACACGTAGCAAGATGTTTGGAACGTCTTCTGCTGAATATCAAACGGCCGAGCCCAACACCCTCGTCGACGAAGTAAGCATGGCGCTGCCGGGCACTCTCCCTGTGGTGAACCAGACCGCTGTCGAGTACGCCATGATGATCGGCATGGCGATCAATTGCAATATCGCCCGAATCACTAAGTTCGACCGAAAGAATTACACCTACCCAGACCTGATGAAGGGTTACCAGATTACGCAGTTCGACGAGCCAATCTGCTACGACGGATTCGTCGACCTCCCACTTGACAACCCTGTACGAGTGCGAATCAACCGGGTGCACATGGAAGAAGACGTTGCTCGGCTTGTTCACGTAGAAGGTCCGCAGGGTGGCACGGTTCATTCATTGATCGATATCAACCGAGCGGGCACGCCGCTAATGGAAATCGTGACTGAACCGGATATGCACACTTCCGAACAGGTCGAATCGTACATTAACAGCCTGCAACACATCATTCGCTATCTCGGGGTAGGAACCGCCAACATGGAAGAGGGTTCGTTCCGCTGCGATGCCAACATTAGCGTCCGGCCCCAGGGCTCGACCGAACTGACCACAAAGGTCGAAGTCAAAAACATGAACCGAATCCGTGCTGTGGTTCGCGCCGTTGAATACGAGATCGAACGACAAATTGCCGCCTATGAAAGCGGTGAGCGTATCATCCAAGAAACTCGCGGATGGGATGATGGCAAAGGCGTCACCAAGTCACAAAGAAGCAAAGAAGAAGCGAACGATTACCGCTACTTTCCTGAGCCGGATATTCCCCCGCTAATCATTAGCGAAGACTGGATTGAAGGTACGCAGGCAAAAATGCCTGAGCTGCCAATTGCGCGCAAGAATCGCTTCATGTCCGAGTGGGGCTTGACCGAATATGATGCCGACCTACTCACTTTCATCCGATCGACGGCTGATTACTTCGAAGCGGTTTGTGATGTCGTAAAACCCGAATCGCCTGACACAAAACAGGCGTTTGCGAAAGCGGCGGCGAACTGGCTCAACGGCGAAATGGCTCGTAAGATGAACGATGACGAACTGATCAACATGTTCGACACGAATATCGCCCCTGAATCGCTTTCTACCCTCGTTGAGAAATTCCGCAAACGCGAGCTCAACAACAACTCTGCCAAGCAAGTTTTCGAACTGATGTATAACGAGGGATCGGATCCAGAAAAAGTGATCAAAGATCTTGGGCTCGGAGTTGTTTCTGGAGCCGACGCGCTCGGACCGATCGTCGATGAAGTAATTGCTAACAACAAAAAAGCAGTTGACGACTATCTCGGCGGAAAAGAAGTTGCCCTGAAATCGCTGATGGGCCAGGTTATGAAAGCGACACGAGGTCAGGCAGATCCAATGCAGGCAACAGAAATGATCAAGGAAAAGCTCACGTCACACTAGTATCGTTGCCGGCTCATTCGACTCATTTAGCCGTTCGGTTTACTCGGAAGTGTGGCGATCCTTGGGTCATAGCCCTAACATAGATAGTTGAAGGCTTTTCGATTGGCGTTGTGCCGGTGAAGTCGACAATTAAATTCGGAACTTCTGAAGAAAACTAATGGAAACCACATTTAGTCTCATATTGATGGTCACAGCGATTGCTTTAATCGCTGTATTGCTCTTGCAGGCTCGAGGCTCAGGCTCGTCGCTCTTCGGTGAAGCTACCAGCACGTTCCGATCTCGCCGTGGTGTGGAGCAACTGTTGTTTCGGGTGACAATCGTTCTCTCGTTCATATTCGTTGGAGTGGCGATCGCTAACGTTCGATTTAGCTAGCAACAAGCTCTCCAACAAAACGCACTTACGTGGGCACTGTTAGGTGCCCATTTTTTGTTAACTAATAAACAGCCCCCACAACTCCCATGGGTGATGTGTAACATCGACCGCCATGTCTAAATCCATCAATGACTCGTTTATCGTTGAACTCACATCGCCTTCATCAGTCGATCCCACGATCGTTGGTAGCAAAGCAGCATCGGTCGCAAATCTTGTCTCTCAAGGTACGACCGTGCCTTCTGGATTTGCTGTTTCGGCTTCGGCGTTCTCAGAATTCGTGGCTCCCGTGCAAGACGAACTCGCCACACTTCAGAATTCTGTCGACATCGACGAGATAGCTTCAATATTCCAGGCAGAAAAATCGATCCGACGGCTGCTTGAAATCCAGCCGCTGCCCGGCGGATTAGAGGGAGAAATTGTTGGGCGAGTGAAGTCTTCTCCTGAAGGGCTAGCCGTCCGTTCATCCGCTACGGCCGAAGACCTCGCAGTTGGGTCGTTTGCAGGAATGTACGACACGTTTCTGGACGCCATCGACGCTAAATCAGTGTTGAACCGAATACGCGACGTATGGATTTCGTATTACACCGGACGAGCAATCTCGTATCGAATACGACAGAACATTCCGCACGAGAACGGGGCAATGGCGGCTCTGGTTATGGACCTGATCAATGCAGATGCGGGTGGGGTGCTGTTCACTCGTGATCCCAGGGATGGAACCGATCAAATTTTGGTCAACGTTGCGCTGGGCCTGGGTGAAGGAGTGGTATCCGGAGAAACGAAGGCAGACTCCTTCACGCTCGACTCAAATACTCTGGCAATAACCAACCGCAATGTTCTCGACAAAGATTTCATGCTCGTCCGAGGCACTGCGGGCTCTACGGACCGAGTTCCAGTACCTTCCGCTCAACGCAGCGCCCCCGCACTCACTGATGATCAAATAACTGCCGTCGCAGAAGCTGCGCAGAAGATCAAAGCCGAATCTGGAGACGATCGAGATATCGAATTCGCCGTTGCCGGCGACACCATCCACATTCTTCAATCCCGACCAGTAACCACAGGTGAAGCGAAATCAACCGATTTCCCTGTCGAATGGGACAGTCCGGAGCAGGAAAAACTCCACTGGATGGCAAGCGGCAGATTCCCAGTTAGACCGTTATCGATCGACTACCTTTTCATGGCTGCAAAGGCGCAAAAACGCTCAGTCGACATAACCGGGCAGTACATGGGTCGCGCTGATTTGAAGAAGCTTGTCAACGGCTACATGTACGCAGCAGAAAGTCCTCGCGATCCCGAAGAACTAAAAAAACGTCTACTCAACCATCATTTGCAAGGTCGACGTTATATCGAACAGCGGACTACCTACTACTGTCAAGAAGTTGAGCCGGTGCTTCTGAAAAACCTCGAAATGTTGGAAAGGGTCCGCCCCGCGGACGACGCGGCAATCCCGGATCACATTGCGAATCTTCGGATCGTAATGCAAACAACTGCGGATCATATGAATGATCTGCACTGGCGTTGCTGGGCTGGCTTTCCCCGCGACGATGGACGTACGAAGGAGTTCGCTGAAGTTACCGGTATGACCGAGCTGGAAACTTCGGTTTTTACGCTCGGGATCGACCACATGACGGCTCGTCTTACCAAGCGACTTATAGGTCTGGCAGGGATAGTGAAGTCCGATCATTGGCTGTCAGAAATTTTTGAGTCCCGAGATTACGAGTCTCTGTTTGCACGCGGAAACAGAAAACGCGAGGCTGTAAAACAGTTCGGTGCACGTTTCCGATCGATGATGAACATCTGGGGACGCAGGAACGGCCTAGGCTACGGTACAGCCTGGCAGGACACCGATCCATCCTGGAACATGAAACCCGAGATTCCGCTAGATTCGATCGGGGCGTACGCTCGGCAGGACCTTGAAGCTGCCGGCCGGTCGCACAATAATCTGAAATCGCGACGTGAGAGCGCCATTCGAACGGCTCGCAAGCGAATTGGAAGAGATACCAAACGCCGCAAAAGATTCGAATTTCTCCTGTTCGCATCAACCATCAATATTCAAATGATGGAAAACCACAACTACCTAATAGAACAGCGATCGAATGGCGAATACCGAGAATCTACATTTAGGACAGGATCGGCTCTCGTTCGCGAAGGGTGGATCGACGAACCTGATGATATTTACTTCCTCCGACTCGGTGAGCTTGAGGATGCGGCGTCCGCTAATGACTACACCGGTCTTCGATTGCTGATCGCCGCCGCGAAAGCAGAACGCGAAAAGCACATGCTGCTCGAGCGGCCGGAGTTCATTGGTGCGCCAAAACCGGAAGATGAAAAGAAGGATGAAGAAGAACCGTTACGAGGCATCAGCGAAGATGGTTCTCAAATTCACGGTGAACCGTCTTCTTCCGGATCGTTTACGGGTACGGCACGAGTGATTATCAACCGTACTTCGACCCCTCCTAACGTCACGAAAGGCGACATTCTCGTCGTCGAAAATACCGGACCCGATTGGGTACCGATTTTCCCGCTTCTCGGAGGGCTCGTCATGGACGGCGGAGACAACTTCCAGCACGCCTCTCTTATCGCTCGGGAATACGGTATTCCGTGTGTAATTCAAACCAAGGACAGCACGTCCAAGATCGTCGATGGTCAGCTGATAACCGTTGATGGCACTGCCGGGGCGGTTACGTTGAATCCGACTGTGTAAGCAGTGGTTTCGGGTGCGTTTCTGTTGTTGTTGGCTACGACCCGCCCTCTAGCTCCCTCCCTGGTAGGAAGGGAGGATTAGTTGAGTCTGTTGAGGTCGATTGACCCCGATTTTCATCGGGGTGACATTGGCGGTGGGGTTGGGTTTTGGGATGTGCGTCAATACATCGCAAGCGGGCTTTTGTGATCGAAACGTGTACTGCATGCTTTTTGAGCCTCTAAACGCATGACCTGTCATCCCGGTGGAAATCGGGATCAATCTCACAAGCCCACCAGCAAACTCTAAGCCCTGGCGAATGAAAAGTGTCTAATTCCGCGCCCAGATGGTCTCGTCGCCAGTGTCGGAAATTGATATGCCCGCGGCTTCCAGTTGATCGCGTACGGCGTCGGCATCCGCCCATCGCTTCTCTGCTCGCGCAGCCTTGCGTCGCTCAACAAGTGCGTCAACCTCGGCATCGCTAAAACCATCTGAGCTTTGCGGCGGAGCCTCGAGAGTAAAGCCCAGAACCGCGGTCAACTCGCGTACAACTTCAGCAGCTGCAGAAACGTCCGCTCTATCGGTTCGAGCTCGATTCATTTTGCGGCACAGATCGAAAATGGCAGCTAGAGCTTGAGGCGTGTTTAAATCGTCATCCATCGCCTCTTCGAAACGACGTTTGAAGCCAGAAACATCAAGTGGTTCGCCTGAGCCGACTTCTACTGCGTCCGCAGCCTGTACTGCCTGACGAACCCGCCTAATAGAACGCTCCGCGTCGCCGATCAACTTCTTGTCCAGCAGCGGATTTGTTCGATAGTGACTCTGAAGAATCCACAAACGAATTGCGTCAGAGCTGAACTCTTCCAATGCAGAGTTCACGTTGAATGCATTGCCAAGAGATTTACTCATCTCCTGGCCATTCGCGATGCGAAGCAGACCGTTGTGCATCCAGACATTGGAGAAAGGAGTCTTGCCAGAAGCCGATTCACTTTGAGCGATTTCGTTTTCGTGATGTGGAAATATTAGGTCGAGCCCACCACCGTGAATATCTATTTGTTCACCTAGATGCTTGAACGCCATTGCGGAGCATTCGATGTGCCATCCGGGTCGACCATCACCCCATGGACTATCCCATTTTGGTTGGTCGGGTTTCACAGCTTTCCACAGTGCAAAATCCGCAGGGTTTTCCTTCCCTGATTCAAGTTCGCCTCGCGACGCATCAAGCATCTGATCGATGTTTTGACCACTCAACTTGCCGTAGTCGGATTTGTTTCGCACGCGGTAGTAAACGGAACCGTTCAACTCGTAAGCATCGCCACCTTGGATCAACTTCTCAATGAGAGCGATGATCTCTGGCATATCTTCTGTTGCCTTCGGGTGAACCGTTGCACGTCGAACGTTCAGTCCATCCGCTGATTTGAAGAACGATTCGATGTACTTCTCTGTGATCTGTTCCCACGACACGCCATCAGCGTTGGCTCGGTTGATGATCTTGTCGTCAACGTCAGTAAAGTTTTGAACCTTGCGAACTTTGTAGCCACGGTATTCCAGATATCGATCCAGAACGTCGAATACGATGCTGCTTAGAGCGTGGCCCAGATGTGATTCGTCGTAAACGGTCACACCGCAAACGTACATCTTCACCTCGTCACCCATGGGTGTGAAGTCTTCTTTTTTTCGGGTAAGCGAGTTGTATAGCTGGATCATTCGTACGTTAGTTGTTACTTCGAAGTCGGGGCAAGAGTCGCCACAGCCTGGGCTGCGATTCCCTCTCCAGCGCCTATTGCGCCGACATGGTCAGTCGACGTTATTTTCACGTTGACAGTTGAGTTTTCGAGACCTTCGATTACCGCAATATTTCGCTGCATAGTCGGAGCGTGTGCGGCAAGTCTCGGCCGTTGAGCTATAACGGTAGCATCGACGTGCGCCACCATCCATCCCGCTTCGAGAGCCAAGCGGCTCGACTCAGCTATGAATTGTGCGCTATCGAAGCCAGCGTATCGGTCGTCTGATGAAGGGAACCTCCCGCCAAGGTCTCCCAATCCGGCAGCACCGAGAATTGCGCTAGCAATTGCATGCATCAACACGTCGCCGTCAGAATGGCCTGACAGTTCGAATTCAAAATCGATTTCGACCCCGCCGAGTCGGAGGGGGCCGCCCTCAACCAGTCCGTGCCCATCGAAGCCGATACCGAATTTCGAACCCTCGTTTTCAGAGCTTCCCGAATTCGCCTGAGGACAGTCCTGTCTTCGATTGTGGATTAACGCAGCAAGTTCGAGATCTTCAGGTGTAGTTATCTTGATGTTGTCATTCGAACCGTCAAATATCGCGACCAGTCCACCAGCCGCCTCGACCATTGATGCATCATCCGTCACGTCTTCGGTTGTCATTTCGTGGGCGGTTTTCAGGATGTCGCTCCTGAATATCTGAGGGGTTTGTACTGCCCACATCCCTGATCGATCCGGAGTGTCGGTTACGACCCGATGTGGAGCTGTTTTGATCGTATCTTTGACAGGGACTGCCGCAATTGCCGAGCCGACTTTCGCTGCAACCGAGAGGCCTCGATCCAGCATTTCTTCATCCACGAAAGGTCGAGCTCCGTCGTGGACAGCAGTGAACTCGAAGATGCCCTTTTCGCTCAGTACATCAAGCCCGATCTTCACAGAGTCCTGCCGACGCTCTCCACCGGCGACAACACCAATTACCTTTGTGAAGTCACCTGAATCAACGGCTTGATTGCCTTCGTCGATATTGCCGGCAGACATGACCAGCACGACGCTCCTGACTTCATTAGATTCTTCAAAGACTCTAAGAGAATGAGAAATCACCGGCTCGCCGCCGAGTAACGCCACCTGTTTGTCGACGCCTTGCATGCGTGAGCTGCGTCCTGCCGCAACCACTATGACACCTAGCCGCCCTTGTGATTCGCTCATCCGAAGTAACCTTGAATCCAATCGATGCCCAAGAAGCAAGCATACGCAATCGCGGTCGATTTAATTGCCTTGGCGAAGAAAACCACGATCAGGAATTTCTTAATCGGGTAAGCCACGCTACCAGCGGCAATCCCGATCACGTCGAAAAGCGGATTCGGGATTATCGACCCGAAGAACAATATCAATCCGCCACGACGTTGCACCAGACTTTGCACGCGGGGATAAAGTCGATGTTTCTGAAACAGAGACCTACCAGATAGCCCAGCTATGTATCCGGTCATTTCCCCGAGCGCTTCCGCAGACGCAGAAATAATTCCTATCGCCAGCGGATTCAGGCCGAAATCGGGCACAGCGGCAACACAGACAGCAGCAGGACCGGGGACAGGAAGAAAGATAGATCCGGCAGCAATGAAGCTGATGATCCAAACACCGCCATAACCTGCGTTCTCGAGAGTCAGAGAGTTTGTGGTCCACAGAACGATGCCGAAAATGACGAACACCAGTACAAACGCAAAGAGCGAAAATCGAATCAACACCGAGCGATTGGTCGCAAGCCAGACTTGGAGCGCAGAGTATTCGACGCGAGCGTCTGTGCTCGCTTCCTCTGTTCCAGCAGGATGTTCGCTTGCTGCCGGTATGTCGCTATTGGTTGAACCAGGCATAGGTAGTCGTCCATTAACCGATCATCTGCATTGCGCTGGATGTTCAGGTGTTAGACAAGATCGACTAGCCACGATATCGACTGTCGGCATGCGTACGCAATAAGCAGGAACTTGATCAGCTTGCCGATTCCAACCCAAAGGAAGAATCTGGAAATCGGGTATCCGAGCGATCCTGCAGCAATTCCGCCAATGTCGAACAGCGGATTCGGGATCAGAGCCAGTATGAAAAGCGCAAACCCACCGCGTCTTACAACCCAACCGTGAACTCGGTCATAAAACCTAGATTTCTGGACAACGCTCTGTGAGCCGTACCCGGCTAGGTACCCAGTGACTTCACCTATTGTTGACCCAGCGGCACCAGTGACTGCGAGCAGCCCATAGTTCAGACCCAGTCCCTCGGTCGACCCAGCACAGACTGCAGCAAGTCCTGGTACAGGGATCACGACTGCAGCAGACCCCACAAGATTGATCAGGAACGCACCCCAGTATCCCGCGTCTTGTACGTCGAACCAGTCAACCCACCAGGCGAATGTGCCACCAAAAATCGAAACAATGACTACCGTCCAAATGACGGTCTGGTACGTGCGGTGATGTCTCGCCACGAAGTCGGCGATTTTGCTGGATCCTTTAGTGGACACTTCTACGGTATCCGGCATCGGAACATGTGACACGTCCGAATATTACGGCAACAAACGCGAATAGACCGTCCTTTCGGGCTAAAAACATCCAAAAAGACGGTCTTATCTCACAAACAATTTGCTGATAGAGGTGGCGTTTTTTACTTGGTAATAACCGTTTCCCGTTCGATGGCTGCCTCGTCGTCGGTGTCCTGAGGCTTGTCGATCGAACCGTTCTCGGTATCGAACACGATTTTGCCATCTACTTCATCGACAATAATTTCCGAACCTTCAAGGAATTCCCCTGCGAGTAGTTGCTTCGAAAGTGGACTTTCAACGTGACGCTGGATTGCCCGCTTGAGAGGCCGGGCGCCATACATTCGATCAAAGCCAGACTTCGCAAGCCATTCCCGCGCTCCGGCGGTTAGGCTCAATGAAACCTTCAGATCCTTTACCCGCTCTGAAACCTCGGCCATGAACTTGTCGACGATAAGTTCAATATCGTCCTGCGTAAGCGAATCGAAAACTATGAACTCATCAAGTCGATTCAAAAACTCAGGCCTAAACTGTTTCTTTAGTGCGTCCTCAACGCTGGTCCGCAATCGAGCACTTTCATTTTCTTCGGCCGACAGCTTGTTGAAACCAAACGCCTGCTGCGAAATGCCTTCTGACCCAAGGTTGCTTGTCATGATGATGATCGTGTTGCGGAAATCGACCGTTCGACCGTGACTGTCGGTCAGACGGCCATCGTCGAGAACTTGCAACAACGTGTTGAACACGTCAGGGTGTGCCTTTTCGATTTCGTCGAAGAGAACCACCGAGAACGGTCGGCGACGTACAGCTTCGGTCAGGTGACCAGCTTCTTCGTGGCCAATATATCCCGGAGGGGACCCAATCAACTTGGATACGGTGTGACGTTCCTGAAACTCGGACATATCAACTCGAACCATGTTGTCTTCATCGTCGAACATGAATTCGGCTAGAGCTCGAGCAAGTTCTGTTTTCCCGACCCCAGTTGGCCCGAGAAAGATGAAACTTCCGATTGGTCGTTTTGGATCTTTGAGTCCCGCACGTGCTCGTCGGACCGCATCAGAGAGGGCTTCTACTGCGCGATCTTGTCCAACGATACGAGTGTGCAGTCGCTTTTCAAGATTCAGCAGACGTTCGCCTTCACCTTCGACGAGTCGGGCAACCGGAATTCCGGTGCGCTCCGCTATTAGAGCGGCAATGTCCTCTTCAGTAATGGTTTCGTTGCCGTTTTGAGCATGGTCCCATTCTCGCTTGGCGTCATCGAACTCCTCGTTTAGTCTGATAATCTCGGCTTTAAGACTCGCTGCCCGTTCGTTGTGGCCAGCTAGTGATGCCGACTCTTCCTCGTCTCGCAGTTCTTGCTTTCGACGTTCCATAGTCGCCAGACTCTTTGGCCAGGAGGGACTTTCAATTCTCTTCTTGGCTGCAGCTTCATCTATTAGGTCGACCGCCTTATCCGGCAACAATCGATCTGAAACATAACGAGCCGATAATTTCACAGCAGCTTCCAATGCGGACGGATCGATTTTGTAATCGTGGTGTCGTTCGTACCGCGGACGAAGCGTGTCCAGCATTTCAATGGCCGAATCAATGTCGGGTTCTTCAACCCATACCGGTGAGAATCGTCGCTCCAAAGCAGGATCTGCCTCGATGTACCGACGATATTCGTTTGGCGTGGTCGCACCGATCGTTTGAAGTTCTCCGCGGGAAAGCGCGGGCTTCATCATGTTCGACGCATCAAGGGCACCGCCGCCGCCGCCAGCACCGACGACGGTGTGGATTTCATCGATGAATAAAACTATTTCACCAGCTGCCTGGCGGATCTCATCCATTACAGCTTTAAGGCGTTCTTCGAACTCGCCGCGCATGCTTGCACCGGCGATAAGAGATCCCATTTCCAACGAAAGCACCCGCCTTCCCTGGAGACTATCGGGGACTTTGCCGTCGACGATTCTTTGAGCAAGCCCTTCGGCAATCGCCGTTTTTCCGACTCCGGCGTCACCGATAAGAACAGGATTGTTCTTTGTTCGACGCGTCAGGGTTTGCATTACACGTCGAATTTCAACATCACGCCCAACCACAGGATCGAGTTCGCCATCATTGGCGAGTGCGGTTAAATCGGTGCTGAATTTCGACAGAGCCTGGTACTTGCTCTCAGCGTGTGAATCCGTGACTCTCGCCGATCCTCTGACCGCCAACAGCGCCTGATAAACGCGCTCTTCCGTAATTTCACGAACCTTAAACAGCTTGGCAATTACGCCGTCTGCGTTTTTGGTCGTAGCAACCAGTAGGTGGTCGGCGCCAATCAACTCGTCACGTAACCGAGTAGCTTCCTGTTTTGCTACTTCTAGAATCGCACCGATTCGGGGCGTCATAAACATTTGAACCTGACCCATGTTCCCGCCAACCTGTGGGAATTCATCGATCTTCTGTTCAAGCGCGTTCACTAGACGGTCAACATCGATGTTCAGCTCTTCCAGAATCTTGGTCGCGAGAGAGTCTTCGACTTTAAGGAGGCCGAACAGCAGGTGCTCAGCATCCCACTGGTTCTGACGTTTCTGCACAACCAGTTCTTGAGAGGTTCGAAGCGCGGATTGCGCCTGCTCAGTGAGTTTTTCTCTATTGGGGTCAAAAACCATTTGAATTGATATTCCTTAATCTCTTGCCTAATTTGGCTTTCCGCCCCCGAATGGGGGTCGAATGGAGAATTGTTAAACGGGTAGTTTCGATTGTCCTTCTCGTAACTTGACTATCTCGACCGTCAAGTCCTCAACGTGTTGTTCTAACCTGTCGATTCTCTGGAGCAGTTTCGACATAACCTCGATACCTGCGAGGTTCAAGCCGAATTCTTCTTTCCACCGAAGAATCTGTTTGATCATTTCGACATCTCGGTTTGAGTAGAGTCTCGTACCGCCACTCGATCGTTTCGGGATTACGAGCTCCCAACGCTCGTAGTTGCGAAGTGTTTGTTGATGTACTCCACACATTTGGGCAACGATTCCGATGGCGAACACCGGATCGTTGTGTCCCATCGTCATGCGTCGTCCTCCTTGTGATTACTCTCGAAGAAATCGACCAGATCGTCGCTTCCGGACTCACCATTTCGAATAGCTCTAAGTCGCTCGTAGAGACTTTGTTCTTCACTAGAAAGGGTGTCGGGCAACCGGACTTTCACCGTAGCGTATAGGTCGCCAAACTCTTCCGAGTTCATCTTTGGTAGCCCTCGTCCCTTGATCTTGAATGAGCGACCGTTCTGAGTACCAGCGGGGATATTCAAAGCGATTCGACCGGTCATTGTCGGGACTTCCGCTTCTCCACCAAGAATCGCGTCGAGTAATGGGACCGACACATCGGAGCTTAGATTTGCTCCGTCGCGGGAAAATCTTTTATCCGACCGAACGTTCACCGTGAGAGTCACCTCTGTGTTTTTGTCTGGACGGAGCCTAATCTTGCGACCGTTATTGACACCCTTGGGCACCTGAACCTCAAGATTCCGCTGACCAGTTGACGGCGATCCAATAGAGATTCTCCGTGTTGCTCCGGTAAAAACTTCATCTAGTGAAACGTCGATACTTCCCTTGTGTTTTGCAACCTGAGATTGTTTCGGTCGAGCATGAGCATGACCACCCATTCCACCTAACAGGTCTGAAAAATCTCCGGCAGAGCCTGCACCGAAAAAGTCGCCGAAGTTGAAGTTCATGCCCCCCATGCCGGGACCGGCATTTCGGCCGCCACCCATGTTTCGAATCTGATCCGCGTGCTTCCAGTTCTCTCCGAACTGGTCATAGTCCTTACGATGATCCGGATCTCCGATCACCTCATACGCCTCGTTCACTTTTTTGAACTGCGCCTGGGCGCGTTCGTCGTTCGGATTCACATCGGGATGTAGCTTTCGAGCCATCCTGCGGTAAGCCGCTTTGATGTCCTTATCCGAAGCGTTTCTGGTTACTCCGAGAAGGTCGTAATAGTCCTGAGCCATAAGTCGCTTTATAGATTTGTTGAATCGTAAAAATCTGAGATTCAATCAAGATTTTGACTTAATACTTGTTGAATAGTACTACATATTACTGGCTTCTAAATAGATGTTTTGATAAATAATTTATCAGATTTCATAATGGGTTTGTGCAGGTTTTGGCAATACGTATATCAAGAATTGGTTCTGGGGACTCAAATCTAAGAACCGCTACAAGCGTTTAGTGCAGCGTGATTCAGCTGAAACAAAGGACACAAAATAAATGGCAATTGAGAGATGGCAACCGTTCGGCTCTATCCGTGATTTCGCCGCTCTCTGTACTCGATATACAGGCAAACGCGCAAGCGTGATTCGAAACACCAAACCCGACTCATGGAGCATCCTGCTAGATGTTGTGAAGGACGGGGATTCTCTTGAGTAACAGCCTCAGTTCACGGAACCTCGCCGGATGACATTGACGTGTCTGTCGATGAAGACGTTTTAACGATCAAGGCTGAAAACTCTTCCTCATCAAGTGATGAGCCTGAGAGCTATCTCCTTCGAGAACGTCGAACAGGTTCTTACTACAGAGCAATCAAACTTCCGGAGACTGTCGACTATGAGGATGCAGAGTCGACGTTCAAAAACGGAATCCTCACGATCAAGTTGCCAAAAATTGAGTCGAAGAAGACTCGGAATATCAGCCGTCTAGACAACCTGATAAACCGAGCACGCCGGGCTTGAAAACACAGCGCGGACCGGAGAGCCACCAAACACAAGATGGTGGCTCTCTCGCGGGCTAGTTTTAAAATCTCAACAAAGCATCCCTGTCCGACTGCACAGTTTCCTCATGAAGGGATAACCTATTCCCTCAGTAATTTAGATTGTTAGGGTCAATTCGGCGGTCCCCTTTTAATTGAGCGCAACTCCAAGCAACTCGAAATCTCTTTCACCGTTCACGACGACTCCGGCGTTGCCGAGTTTTTTTGCGCGCTATAAAGACCGGATAGACACCGCTTTGCGGGATGAACTCGATGATCTTGAACCAGATATTTACCAGATTCATCGCTACTACATGGGCTGGCAGGAAATCGACGGCTCGCCTTCCCAATCGAACGGCGGCAAGCGAATGCGCCCAACCCTCGCGTTTCTCGCAGCTGATGCAGTTGGTGGGGACATAGAACGAGCGACGCCAATAGCGGTGGCTCTTGAATACATCCACAATTTTTCACTGATCCACGATGACCTCGAGGACATGGATCGAGTCCGTCACCACCGTCCGACAGTTTGGGCTGTCTGGGGCGCACCGGCGGCGATAGTGTCAGGCAACGCGATGATGAAAATCGCTGATGCGGCGGCTCGCAAGCTCAGAGCAGTCGGAGTTGATGACTCAGTCGCCCTTGAAGCGGAGTCCGTGTTCACCAATCACTACCTGAAAATGATGGAAGGCCAGTATCTCGATATTTCGTTTGAGACCGTAAAATCAATCTCAGTCCAACAGTACCTCGACATGATCGAGCGAAAAACTGGCGCGCTGATCGAAGCTTCTATTTACCTGGGTAGCCTCGTAGCTCCGAAAACTGGACCCGACCGTGAAAAAGCATCTGCACTAAGGATGATCGGATACGATCTCGGCCGAATATTCCAAATTCGTGACGATATTCTTGGTGTGTGGGGTGGTGAAGCCACGGGAAAACCAGTCGGCGCTGACATCAAAAGGAAAAAGAAGTCACTACCTGCGGTGCACGCTTTGAGTTATTCAACGGGTGCGACGGCAGAACGGTTGCAACAGATTTACCAGACTGAAGATGATCTCGAATCAGGGGATATCCACGTTGTTCTCGAAGAGATGGAAAATCTCGGCACTCATGATTACTGCCAGTCGATGGCAGAAAAGCGGTGGGGAGATTGCAATCAAATGATAGAGTCACTTGAACTTTCTGGAACCACCGCGTCTGAGTTCACTGAACTAGGTGAGTTCCTGTTGGTCAGAGAATCCTGATCACTTATAAGCGACTCCGACAACTCTGGTATTCAAATCCGACCTGTCGGGTGGCGCACTGCTGAAACTTTATGATCGTCGCCATAGGATCACTCCAAAGAGCCGCTAACGGGATCATCCGATCCGGTGACTACTCAACTGCCGACGCGCCGGAAGATTTCATCGCCTACCAACCCCTCTCACCAGATTATCCGGTGGTCGTCCTGAGTGGATCAGGATCTGAGCGAGCAGCAAGAGCAACCAGGTGGGCGATTGAGCAATTTGAACCTGAAGCGATCTTATCTTTCGGATTCTGTGAGGCTACAAAAGATCTGCCGCTACCAGGCGATATCGTGATAGCTTCACGAGTTATAAACCTTCCCGGCACACCGTTTGAATGGTCGGTTGTTGACAAAATGAACTCGCTCGGGCCTGACCGCACACTACTCCTATCAGCAAGAACAGCTGTGGAAATAGCCGGACTGGACTATCACCACGGGCCGGTAGTCACGGTATCCAAGTTAGCTACTACACCGGGTATAAAAAGCTGGCTTGGCGAAACGGTGAACGCAACCGCAGCGGACACGGAATCATTCGCTGTCGCCTCAGCAGCACACGAAGCCGGTGTTCCATGGGCCGTAGTCGCATCGGTACTGGACGACAGAGATTTCGATGTACCTTCGATTATCGACCGCGTTGGTGCCGGTCCCAACGAACGAGGCATCCTTGCTTACCTTCGCTACGTTTCTAATTCGCCACTCGATCTCCCGGCATTGATGCGTCTTGGGCGATTGTCCACCCGTGCAAGTACTTCTCTTGGCGCGTTCATGACAGCGTTCATGGAAGCTAGGGCTGCACTAATAGGATCGCAGCCGGCTTCCAAAAGTTAAAACGCCCCGTGGGCTGAATCCGCTTGCTATGCAAATTCGTTTGCATAAAACGACGAATCTACACCTTATTCGCTACACAATTCGGTTGGACAAGCCGGATAAACCGATATGCTTAATTGGTTCAAAATTATCGACAAAAGCAACATATGCCAGTGGCACTTGTTCCAGTAACATGTTTGTAACCGTTTTGGCAAACGTCACTGGGTAGGTAAATTAATCTTAGTTTGGCGGATTTGGAACGCGCACCCAAGTAGGTTGACCACAAGTCTGATCGATCAGGTAATACACCCTAAGGGGGAATGAATTTGCATTCGGATAAGACACGTACGATGACCGCTGTAGAAGCTGGTCGCATAAGCGTGTTGAATGGCACCAAACCAGGTGGGCTGACTACGGGCACCGAATACAAGGTATATAGCAGGATCGTCCAGGTTGAATCGAACGACGCTCCTGAGTTGATCGATTTCACCGTAACCGTGAAAGAACTCGTTGAAGAGTCAGGCGTTAAAAACGGTCAGGTTTCGATCTACAGTACTCACACTACGTTCTCAGTAATGATCAACGAGAACGAACCGCTCCTCCTCAAGGACATGGAGCACTTCCTTGAGCGAAGCGCCCCAAAAGATGCCTATTACGGACACAACGACTTCGAACTTCGCACAGTAAGCATGCGTCCGAACGAATGCCCTAATGGACATGCCCACTGCCAGCACATGATCCTAGGAACCTCCGAAATTGTCCCGATCATTGACGGCAATCCTCTTCTTGGTGAGTTCCAACGGGTATTCCTAGTAGAACTCGATGAACCAAAACCTCGACAGGTCGCTGTTCAGGTTATGGGTCTCTAGGTTTCAGAACCGCGGTTTCTTTTGAAACGATCGCTACAAGGTGAACAAGGTGCCAATAACTCAGTCAGCTATACCAGCTGTTGAGCTTCCGGTCCCCAACATGGAAGTCGGCGCCGACTCGCCCGACTATGTCGACGCTACGTTCGATGCCTGTGAACGGCTAGCCAAAACACACTACGAAAACTTCAGCATAGGATCGCGTCTATTACCCAGCCACTTGAGAAAGCATTTCTACTCGATATACGCGTTTTCAAGGGGTGTTGACGATCTTGGTGACCAAGCCGATGGCGATCGCATGGCGCTTATAGATTTATGGGATCAGCAACTAGAAAAGTGTTATCTGTACGATGGAAAAGAACCACCCACTCATCCTTATTTCGTTGCACTTGCGCAGACTATTCATGAATTCGATATTCCCGTAGAGCCTTTTAAACGCCTGATCGAAGCGAATCGCAAGGATCAGTCGATTACTCGGCACGAAACTTTTGAAGATGTTTTGGACTACTGTTCATACTCAGCGGATCCGGTTGGACATCTAGTTCTGTACTTGAGTCGAATCCGCGACCCTAAACTTCATGAGCTGGCAAATAAAACGTGCACAGGATTACAGTTAGCAAACTTTTGGCAGGATGTGGGTGTAGATATAGAGATTGGTCGTATTTACATCCCGCTTGAGGACCTAAAGAGATTCGAGGTTTCTGAAGAGCAAATCATCAACCGTATTCACGATACCAACTTCGAAAATCTGATGCGCTTTGAAGCCGATCGCGCACGGCGATTCTTTGCCGATGGGTTCTCGTTGATCGATCAATTGAACGATCACCTCAAAACAAACTTTGCCCTCTTTGTTCGGGGTGGGCTGGAAATACTCAGAATAATCGAGTCCAGAAATTACACGGTATTAAACGAAAGCCCAAGAATCTCAAAAATGGGCAAAGCACGCATCTTTTCGGGTACGTGGCTTCGTGCTCGCACAGGTAGACAATTGGTCCCGCAAAATTTGTTCGAATCAAGCAGAACGGAGTCGGCGAACTGAAATGACCGATTCCTCATTCCCGCCAGACGCAAACGTCTCTGAAAAAGAAATAACCTGCGCGTACGAAACGGTCGCAGCGGCAACAAAAGCTGCATCAACCAACTTTTACTACGCTTTCGCCACCCTTCCGCCCGAAAAACGAAATGCTGTATACGCCGGCTATTCGTTCTGCCGGCTGGCCGACGACATCGTTGATGAGGGCAACTACGGAGAGCGTACAGACGACGCGCTGGACTCGCTTCAGTCGAGGCTAAAGGCTGCATATCAGGGCGAATACTCCGTAAACGAAGGAGCACTTCCGCTCGTCGAGTCATCACCTGATTTGTGGCGTGCTCTTGGCGATACGCTCCACAAATTCCCAATTGATCAACAGCATTTGATCGACGTGATTGAAGGCTGTCGAATGGATATGAACGGCACTACGTATGAAACATGGGATCAGCTCGTCGAGTATTGCAAAAGAGTCGCCAGCGCTACGGGTCTCGCGCTAATCGAAGTGCTCGGATACGAGGATGAAAAAGCCGTCGAATATGCCATCGACCTGGGTATAGCGCTTCAACTAACGAACATCCTTCGAGACATAACCGAAGACCTGAAAATCGGCCGAGTTTATTTACCTTCGGAAGAACTCGAAGAATTCGGCGTGTCAATGGACGACCTACGATCGAAAAACGCCAGCCCAGAATACATTCGATTCATGAAATTCCAGATAACCCGCGCTCGTAAATACCTGGAAACTGGCGTCCGACTATTTCCATTGCTCGATGAACAGTCTCGTCAGTGTCCCGAAATGATGATTCACGTCTACGAGCTGCTCCTCGACCGAATAGAGAAGAACAATTTCGACACGCTGAACCAACGGGCAAGCCTCACGAGACTCCAGAAGCTCAAATTGCTCGTCGTGATCTGGCTGCGAGCTCGCGGGCTGCGGTTCGTTTAGGTCATGGCGACTCGTACGGTAGTTATTGTCGGTGGTGGAATCGCCGGGCTCGCCACAGCCGTACGATTGATCCAACTAGGAATAAAACCCATAGTGCTTGAAAAGCGACCGTTCCTAGGTGGTCGAGCGTTTTCATTTGTCGATAAGGATTCGGGGGAAGAGATCGACAATGGCCAGCATGTATTTGTCGGTGCATGCGATCACTTCCAAAGGTACATTCGAGACATCGGGGCGTCACATCAAATCAGAATCGAATCACGCCTGAATTTCCCCGTTCTAAAGCACGGAACAACGAGTCGGCTACGAGCCAAGAATCTACCCGGGAAACTGGCCAATCTTTCCGCTCTCCTCGGGTATCGACACGTCGGCGTCTTAGCAAAATTGAGAATCCTATGGGGACTCTTGTGGATCAGTTTGGCACGATTGAAATTCGACTCACCTCATGACCGTGTGTCGTTCGATGATTGGCTACGAGATCATTGGCAGAATGACGAAACGATCAACAATTTTTGGAATCTGATCATCTTGCCGTCGCTTAACGACCACATCACTGCGGTCAGTGCTTATACCGGTATTGAGCTGTTCAAAGTGGCATTGCTCGGATCGCCGGTAAATCCCGGGCTGGGTATCCCACTCGCCGGGCTTTCCTCGCTCGTAGGTGAGAGCGCCCGTCGATACATTGAATCTAACGGGGGTGAAATCCGCACTGGGATTCATGTTGAATCGCTAAACATCGAAAGCGGGCGCATTACAGGAGTTAAAACCTCCACGGTCGAAATGGTCGAAGGAGAAGCCGTAGTGTCGGCTGTACCAGCAGCCGATATGACACATCTTGTTCCCGTCAGTCTTGAGGGATCGGATGACTTTTTCACTGCAGCGGAAGATATTCGGACGGCGCCAATAGTCGCAATTCATATTTGGTACGACCGCCCGGTAATGACAGAACCGTTCGTCGCCACTCTGGATTCTCCATTGCAATGGATATTCAACGACACTGACCTCAAATCAAAGAGAGACTCAGGGCAACACGTGATCATATCTCTCAGCGGTGCCTGGGAATGGCAGGATCGATCAAAAGAAGAACTGCGGCAAATCTTTACCGAAGAGATGCGGAAGACATTTCCGCAGGCGAAAGAAGCTGCGGTTAAAAAGTTCACTGTTGTCAAAATGCTCGAAGCGACGTTCAGGGTCACCCCCGGCTCACGTAACAGCCGGCTTTCTCAACGAACACCATTGCCGGGGTTTTACCTCGCTGGTGATTGGACCGATACCGGTTGGCCATCAACTATGGAGTCCGCTGTCAGAAGCGGTAACCTCGCAGCAGAGTTTATTGCTGAAGACATTGACACACGTCGCTAGTCGGACGTAAACGATCTACGTCAGATGACATGGCGACTGTATCCCTAGAAAACCAATATGTCGCCGTCGATTTCGGTACCAATTCCGTATCTATCTCGATCGTATCACCCGGACAGACAGCAACCGTAATCTCGTCCATTACTTCACGCCTTATGACACACCGAAATCCTAACTGGAATTCGATCCGACAGCAGCTCTTAAACACAAATCATCCAGACGCCTTGCGAAGCGATAGCTCAAGCTGATATGAGCACCAGTACGATTACAGGTATAGGTTTCACATCCCAATCGCGAAGATTGGTTTTTCTCGATTTCGACGGTTTTCCGCTATGTTTGCTATATCGACGTGACCAACGAGTGGAAAACTTCGAACTAGCGATTGGCGACACTTCGTCAGGGGGCTTACGGAAAATGAGACTGAATCTGAGTGCGCCTAGGCCAAGACAGAGGAGAACAACCCTCACCCTATTGTCCTGAAATCCTCAAATATTTAGGTATTTCGCACCAACCCTTATTAATCGATGGCTGGGCTACAATTCATACTTAATGTGCACATTTCATTATTTTGACCAACGATGAAACCTGCCATCTATCAAGAGAACAGCGACAAAGATGCCCTTCGACGAATTTGACTCCGTTGATCGCAAGATCATGAACATCATTCAGGCCGCCTTCCCAATGGTTGAAGAACCTTATAAGGCAATTGCCGATACCGTCGGGACGACCGAAGAGGACGTTATCGATCGCATAGAAGTTCTGCACCGAAAAAATGTTGTACGCCAGATTGGCGCTATTTTTGACACCCGCAAGCTCAAATACCAGTCAATGCTGGTGGCAATGCGATTCCCTGAAGACAAACTCGATAAAGCTGCCCAGTTCCTAAATCGACATCCCGGAATCAGCCACAACTACGAGCGTGGTGGACATTTCAACCTTTGGTTCACCATTGCCGTTCCGCCGGATCGTTCACTCGATGACGAAGTACGTATGCTGGGTGAATTAACAGGAGCTATTTCGACACGACTCCTGCCGACTATTAAGTTCTTCAAAATCGGTGTGAACTTCGACATGGTCAAAGGCAAATCTGACGCCACAGAGGGATATAGGCCAGAAGACCAGGGCACTACCAGCACAACATCTCCAGAAGTCACACAAGACGTAATCGATTACGTCAAAGTGATGCAGGAAGACCTTCCTCGCGTCTCTCGTCCGTTCGATGCCATGGCCGAACAACTGGACATGACTGTCGAACAGTTATTTGCACGTGCCGATGAACTCGTTGAGAAGAAGATCATGCGTCGATACAGCGCAGTTTTGCACCACCGACGAGCAGGCTTCTCATCGAATGCAATGATCGTGTGGAAGGTTCCAGAAGAACGATCTGAGGAAATTGGGACGATCATGGCGCAACATCCGGCAGTAACTCACTGCTACCAGCGCCCCATTTATGAAGACTGGCCATACTCCCACTTCACGATGGTGCACGGCACCAGCGAGGAAGAGTGTGAACGCTTCGGAGAAGAAATTGCCGACGCAACTGGAATGAATGAACGCCAGCTCGTATACAGTCTTCGTGAATATAAAAAGACTAGAGTTCGTTATTTCGTAGAAGACGAATTCGTAATCGAAGAACTCCAGCCCATCAGCTGAGTAATCGACTAATCCACCCCCAAACGTAACTAATTAGAACTGGAGACACCTGTGCCGCGCTATTACGGAATCTACCTCGATGTACAAGATCGCCTAGGAATGGTTTTTGGCGGTGATGCCCACGAAGGTGAGCGTAAAGTCAATTACCTGCTTGAATGCGGCGCAAAGGTCAAACTTTACAGTCCTGACGATGAAATCTCCGACAATCTTCGAACTAAAGCAGATTCCGGAGAAATCGAGTGGGTCAACCGTAAATATCAGGCTGGCGACCTCGATGGCGCATGGATCGTGATCGTTGCAGACACATCATCGATGGAAACTAACGAGGCGATTTTCAAAGAAGCAGCAGACCGCAACATTCTGCTCAACGTAATGGATGTTACACCGCTGTGCACATGGATTGCTCCATCACTTATCCAACGTAATGACGTAACCGTTTCGATTTCTACCGCGGGTACTAGTCCTGCGCTCGCTCGTAGACTAAGAGAAGAGATGTCCGCTGATAGCTGTAATTGTTTGCGTTGGGCTAATGTCGGGCCAGTTCTAAGAGACGCAAGAAAAAAAATACGTGGCGAAGGCATCGTCTGTTGTCCAGAGAAGTGGCAGGATTTCATGACTGCGGAATGGCTTGAAGAAGCGGAATCCGCAGCTCCGGACGTATCACAAGACAAATTGTTTAACGGCATCAAGAGCATCGCTTGTGAGTCTTGCGCACCTTATGGTTCATGCCAGAGAATCGAAACGCCTATGCCCGGACACTAAATTACAAGCATATTGAGTAGATTGACACCAACAATCCGGGTCGGTACCCGTGGAAGCGATCTTGCCCTGACACAAACAGGGCATGTCGTCAATGCTCTCAGCAAGCTTAATCAGAGCATCAAGTTTGACTTGGTTGTAATCAAAACAACCGGTGATAAAGACCAGCGCTATGACCTCGAAAATCTAGGGGTTGGTGTGTTCGTAAGAGAGCTCGAAACAGCACTTTTGGACGCTCGAATCGATCTAGCCGTTCACAGCCTTAAGGACATGCCTTCATCCCTGCCTGCCGAGTTCGATCTGGCGGCAGTGCCCTACCGTGAAGATCCACGTGACGCCTTCATTAGCCGGAACGGAGAGACGCTCGAAGAGATCGCAGCAGGTTCTCGCATTGCGACCGGAAGTGCACGGAGGGCTGCACTCGTGAAAAACCTGCGCCCCGACCTGATTGTCGAACCTTTGCGTGGCAACGTGCCAACAAGACTTGAAAAACTCGATGAACCGGGCGGTCCAGATGCCGTAGTTCTGGCAACCGCAGGACTTGTACGGCTTGGGTTACAGGATCGGATCACCCAGCACTTATCTTGCTCCAGTTTTGTTTCCGCTGTCGGTCAGGGCGCGCTTGCACTCGAAACCAGAGCTGGAGATTCAGCAACAATCGACGCCGCATCGAAAATTGAACACCCAGCCACGCGTGCAGAAGTGACAGCCGAACGAAATTTCCTCGATGTGATTGGTGGTGGTTGCTCTGCCTCAGTATCTGCGCACGCCAAGGTTCGCGGTGAGAATCTCCGATTTTCAGCATTCGCTGCAAGTCCAGACGGTTTTCAGATCATCCGAGAAAACCGCGTAGACAAGGCGTACAACGCCGCCGAAGTAGGTAAACAGATTGGCCAGCTTTTCGTCGAGCGTGGAGCCCGGGAGCTCGTGGCAGGAGACGCATAGTCCATATGTCAGATTCAACCAAAGAAGTCGGCAAGGTATATCTCGTCGGCGCGGGACCTGGTGATCCTGGTCTCATCACGGTCAAAGGACTGGAAAGCCTTCGCACCGCCGATGCCGTCGTATATGACCGCCTCGCTTCTCCCAAGTTACTCGCGCAGGCACGATCCGACGCCGAGTTGTACGACGCCGGTAAAGGTCGCGACAACCATCGTATGACGCAAACCGAGATCAATGATCTGCTGGTCGAACTGGGTCTTAATGGCAAGTCAGTATGCCGTCTCAAAGGTGGCGATCCGTTTGTATTCGGTAGAGGTGGTGAAGAGGCTCTCGAACTCTCCGCTGCCGGCGTGCCCTGGGAGGTCGTCCCCGGTATTTCATCCACGATCGCCGCGCCTGCATACGCCGGAATACCGGTAACTCAACGCGGAATGTCGACTTCGTTAACAATAGTGACTGGAAGCGAAGACCCGAAGAAACCTGACTCAAACATCAACTGGGAGGCTTTGTCTGGACTATCTGGCACGCTAGTGTTCGTAATGGGTTGGAAGGGCATGCACGATATCGTTGAGGCACTCACTTCACGAGGCGTACCTAATGATCGCCCCGCCGCTCTAGTCCAATGGGGAACCACAGCGCAGCAAAGAGTCGTAACGGGACCTATCGACGAGATCGCCACCCGTGGAGTTGAAGCCGGTATTGGCGCGCCTGTTGCTCTGGTGATCGGCGAAGTAGCAGGCCTTCGAGAAGCGATGGCGTGGTTCGACACGCGCCCTCTTTTCGGTAAGCGAATTCTGGTAACAAGGGCACGATCACAAGCAAGCAAACTGGTCAAACAACTCGAAGCCCTCGGAGCCGAAGTTTTCGAATACCCGACAATCGAGATTGTCCCTGTGCATGACCCAGAGCCACTTGACCAATCACTTCGAAATATAGAGAAGTATGACTGGATGATGTTCACAAGTTCGAACGCAGTGCGAGGCGTATCCGCACGCATGAAGGCACTTGGAATCGACTCGCGGTCGCTGTCTAAATTGAAGTTCGCCGTAAACGGACCGTCAACCGCCAGAGCGCTCGGTGAAATCGGATTCAATGCTGATGCAATTCCCGATCAGTACCTCGCCAGCGCGATGATCGAACTGCTGAGAGAAAGAGGTATCCGGCCGAAAAATGTCCTCTTCCCTCGTAGCGAGATCGGACGCGAAACCCTCGCCAATGGACTACGAGAAATGGGTGCAAATGTCGACGAAATCACCTCCTATTCGACGGAAACTCCGAATCACACGGGTGCACTTGCGACAGAAGCTTACGAACAAGGAATCGACTTCACCACATTCACAAGTTCATCAACCATTAGGAATCTGGTCAAATTGCTTGGCGGCTCACCCGAACTCATAAACACCAGTAAAACGGTGATGATAGGCCCTATTACCGCTGAAACCGCAGAAGAACTAAAAGTGAATATCGATATTCAGGCAGAAGAACAATCTATCGCAGGGATCGTTGACGCGATACTTTCACACGTATCTGGAGCGGATTCTCATGGATAATAGTCGCATGAAAAGTGATCAGTACCCGCGTCTCCGCAGGATGCGTCGCAACGCAACCCTACGCGACATGCTCGATGAAAATCGCCTTTTCGCGTCAGAGTTCATCTACCCTATGTTCGTCACCACTGGCGCTGGTGTTCGTACACCGATTGAACCCATGCCTGGAATTGACCAGATTTCTGTCGATCTTGCTGTCGAGGAAGCCCAGCTCGCATTGGATGCTGGCGTGAAGTCGGTGATCTTGTTCGGCCTGCCCGACGAAAAAGACGCGACCGGTTCCCGATCCAGTTCTCCCGACGAAGCTGTTCAGCGCGCCGTTTCCGAAATCAAGAAGTCGTCACCAGAAACATATGTAATCACCGACGTTTGCCTTTGCGAATACACAGATCACGGGCACTGCGGCATCATCAACGGAAACGACGTCGACAACGATGCGACACTTCCGCTACTAGCCGAAACAGCTGTTTCGCATGCAGAAGCCGGTGCGGATATGGTGGCACCGTCGGCAATGATGGATGGTCAGGTTGCAGCCATACGAGCCGGACTCAACGACTCTGGCCACGCCGACGTTCCGGTTATGGGCTACTCGGCGAAATACGCGTCTGCGTTTTACGGTCCGTTCCGAATAGCAGCAGACTCCGCTCCCCAATTTGGTGATCGTCGCACATACCAGATGGCTCACTCCAAGGGTCGAGAAGCAATGCGTGAAATTGAAGCGGATCTGTATGAGGGTGCCGACATCATCATGGTCAAACCCGCTCTCGCGTACTTAGACGTCATAAAAGAAGCGTCTATGAGATTCGACACGCCCGTGGCTGCCTACAACGTGAGCGGCGAGTACTCGATGGTCGCCGCCGCAGGTCAGGCTGGATGGCTCGACAGGGAAAGAGCCATGATGGAAGTTCTCACATCTATCAAACGGGCTGGGGCAGATTTGATCATCACTTACAGTGCAATCGAGGCCGCGAGGATCATCTCCAGAGGCTAACTCGATCGATCACCTCGATAGTTGTTCATTTTTCTTCAGTTCGAATCTAGAGTTAATGATCTTAATTCGGAAGTATCGTAGGTTTACCGCTCGGTAATAATGAGTCAGGGGATTCTTCGGCTGGTTCCGACAAATAGAAAGAGCGACGCTAACCAACTGCGTCGAATAACAAAGGACGACCAATGATTGAGTTACTTTCCGGCAACAACCTCCGAGGGTTAGCGGCAGAACTGATAGCAACGTTCATGTTTGTATTCATGGGGATCGGAGCCGTTGGAGCGGCGACAACTGCAGGTTTATCACTTCTCCCGCTTGATGCATCCGGCCTGATAATCATCGCTCTTGGACACGGTTTAGGCATTTTTATCGGAATAGTCGCGATTGCTAGGATCACTGGCGCACACCTGAACCCCGCCGTGACGATTTCAGCGATTGTGTCGGGCAATCTCGGGGTGATTCGAGGAGCTAGTTACATCATAGGTCAACTTCTTGGATCGATCATCGCCGTATTCCTACTAGAACTTTTCGTATGGACCACCCCAGAAGCCGAAGGCTTGGGAGCTCACACGCTAAGCATATCTGCCAATGAAGGATTAGTAATTGAATTCATCCTGACCTTCTTCCTGGTGTTCACCGTTTTCGCTACAGCAATCGACAAGCGCGGAAACGCTGCGTTCGCACCGCTCGCAATTGGTCTGGTTGTATTTGTCGACCACCTAATAGCGGTTCCTCTTACCGGGGCTTCGATGAACCCCGCACGAACCCTCGGACCTGCATTGATACACGGTATGTGGGACGATCACTGGGTGTACTGGGTAGGACCAATTGTTGGTGGTATCGCCGCAACGCTGACTTACGTTCTTTTGTTCGGCAGCAAGGATGATCGAGACAGGTTGGGCACACTCAAGATCGGATCAGGCGAAGTTAACTAACATCTTGGTCATGATCCCGCAATAAAGCTATGGTCGCGGGAGCATGATCCAAACCCAGAACAAAAAACATCGACAGGTAATAACAGTACGCCTGGTGTTACCGGTTTTCTGTTTGTTCGTTCTTTTTGCAACCGCGTGCTCGCTCGAAACGCTCGCCGACCGAGCTGTCGCTCCAGAAAGTGACACAACAGCGATAGAACTCCATGCAGCTTTAGATAAATGGCGCGAAAGCGAGTTGATCACCGGGGCATCAATGTCGGTATCAAATTCTGAAATTGGTCAGATTAGCCTTGCCAGCGGACACGCGAATTTGACGATAGATCCCGAGCGCTTCTCTGATGACCCACTCACGATCGACCGCCCAATGTTCATGGGCGACATTACCCATGTGCTGGTAGCAGCGACGATCGTCGAGTTGTCGAAAGCAAATATGCTTAGACTCGACCAGACTTCCGACACGTGGTTTACTCAAATCCAAAACTCCAACCAGATCACCATTCGGAATCTGTTAGAGCACAGGAGCGGCGTTCCCGTTTTCTATACTCAGGAATTCCTCGATGACATTTACGAGAATCAACCTGACGTCGCCCGCTATCCAGATCAGGTGATTAACGTGGCCGCCGCGGAAGGTTCTTTTTTCGACCCTGGTACAAAGTACGGATACTCAAAGACGAACTTAATCATTCTTGGTCGCATTATCTAACTGGTGACTGGCACACCACTCGAAACCGAACTCAGGAATCGGTTTCTCGATCCCTTGGACATGAATGCCACGTACCGTGCCGGTCGTGAGGCTATCCCGGGAGGCATCCCAGGAGATTACGAATACGCAGGCCCAAACTCGTTAGCGCCAACTTCTGTGGACGGTCACGTCCCGAAAACTCCGGAGATTTCGGTCATAAGCGCTGAGTGGGCGTCCGGGGCGCTGGTATCTACTCCAAAGGATATATTGCAGTTTGTTCAGGCGATATTTAACAGTTCACAATATTCCGGTGTAAGAGCAGAGCTCACGAAAGTCGCCGCACATCCAGCGCAAGATGGCGAGAACAGAATCAATTCAGGAGCTGGCGTTTTCGTCTGGGACGAAGATGGTGAACAAGTTGTGGGGCAGTTTGGATTTATCTATCCCTTCTCAGCTCAATTCATTTACTGGCCGGCTTCAAAAACCGCGATTGAGGTAATCGCCAACGAAGTCGACTCATCAAGCAATCCGAACTTCAACTTCTAGCTTCCAATAATCGAAAACCTCACATCCCGAGTAAAAGAAATCCTCGACGAGGAAGAGTAGATAGACTCGCCTGCTGCTTACACACCTTCAGTACCTCATCGCCTGATTGCACAATGTCACACCGATGAAAATCGGTGTCAAACGCCTAAACCAAACACATTAGGTCCTCCCTCCCTCAAAAGGACGGAGTTAGAAGGTGGGTCGCCGCTCTACGATTGAGCACTTGCACGTCACGGGGACGTTCGATGACCTTTTACCGTCCCGTGTCAATGAGCGCGAATGGCCCGTCTGGCGGTCACGCTGCCCGCGACACCGCCCCAGATCCCTCGTAATCTCGGGATATCGATTTGTGGTATTGACGGGATATCGGTCTGGGGTGGTGATCGGTTTTGGGGTGTGGCCGGTGTCGTCAGACGTGAACAGCTATCAGTTGGGTCGGGACGTCCGTATTCGGGCACGGATGCTTGAACGCTTTATTGCGCCAAATTTCCTACTATCCGTCGATGCGCGTCTGTTGTCGCCGAGAACGACATATTCATCGTCTCGTGGCCACCACTCGTGAATACCGGAATCAGCATCGGGGCAGTACGCGAACGGATCGTCGACCATTTCACCATTAACGAACAAATCACCTCCTCGCACAGCAACCTCTTCGCCGGGCATTCCAACAATTCGTTTCACGATCCAGTGTCCACACGTTCCCGGTTCTTCAAGGCGAATAACGTCGAATCGACGTGGCGGTTGCCGACGAAATCCAGCTCTGAATGAAACCACCCATGAATTTTCGGCGATAGATGGCTCCATGCTCTTACCTCTAATCTTGATTAGTTGCAGCGAGAGCATCTCAATTAACCGGTTAATGATGAAATTCAACTGAGAATCGCGTTTATACATGTTAGATTTGTCGGGCTAATCGACAGCGGAAGGTTTGGCACGACCAGTGGCAGCCTGTATTTTCCGCCAGAGCTGGACACTTTGAAGTGCCTATTTTGAGGAGAAAACTCATGTTCCGAACAATTTCACGAATTGCCGACCGGTTGCTCCCTGTCGGTACTGCAGATGCCCATTGTGACATCCCTTGCGGCATCTACGACCCCCGCGACGCCGTTCAGGCCGCCCAGACAGTCATCCGAATGACTGAACTCATCCAGGAAATGGGTGTGCCGTCCAGCGTTCAGGACCACAACTCTTTCAACCGCTACGTCGCGGTCAAGGAAGAGCACGCCAAGAAGGCGAAGGACGATATCCTCGTTATCTGGACAGACTACTTCAAGCCTGAGCACCTCGCTGCACATCCTGATCTCCACACCAAGGTTTGGGAAGCATGCAAGCTCGGATCGCAGGTCAAGCAGCATGTCGACATGGACGCCGCTGTTGCGTTCAAGGCCGCTCTCGAAGAGATCGGTGAGGCATTCGCAGAAACCAAGAAGTAATCAACCACTTCTGAATTAGTCACTGAAGAAGAGTCGGAAGTTTTCCGACTCTTTTTCGTTTAAGTTACCTCTTCGATCTAAACAGAGCCCGTGGTATTGACTTATCCTCGCCGACAATCTACCTTCCCGGTATTCCAGAAGGATTAGCAGTAAAGGTCCAAATTGCACATTTACGATCTCGACACCCCTGCCGTAGTCATTGACGTCGATGTTCTTGAGAAGAACATCAACGACATGGCTGAACACTGCAAGAATCTCGGCATCACATTGCGCGGTCACACAAAGAGTCACAAGAACCCCGAGATTGCAAAAATGCAAGTTGCCGCCGGTTCGCAAGGAATCGTTTGCCAGAAGCTTGGCGATGCAGAGAACATGGCTCGTGCAGGTCTCGACGACATTCTGATGACTTACAACATTGTCGGTAAGCAAAAAGTGCGTCGGTTGTGTGCTCTCGCGAAACTGCGAACCATGACAGTCACGGTCGATTCGTTTGAAACAGCTAAAGGAATTTCCGACCAGGCTGTCGAGGACAATGTGACCGTTGGGGTGCTTGTCGAGATCGACACAGGTGGCAACAGAACGGGCGTGCAATCTCCCGCTGCGGCGGAAGAACTCGGCAAACACGTAAATGGTCTACCCGGTATGAAGCTGCGTGGTCTGATGACCTATCCGAGCAGTATCGCTTCCAAGCCGATCGTCGATGAAACGGTAAAAAGATTTGGTGACGCCGGGCTTTCTCTCGAAATCATTAGCGGTGGCGGAACCGGAGAAGAGTGGGAATCCAAAGAACTTGGTTTCACCGAACATCGAAGTGGGTCGTATGTTTACGAAGGCCTGACACGAATTAACGGAAGCGGAGACGGCAGCGACCTCTCCCCTGAGAGATGCCCTCTTCGTGCAGTGACGACCGTCGTGAGCGTGCCAACAGATGACCGGTTGATCGTCGATGCAGGAATGAAAACTTTCAGGCTGTTCCCAGATATTCCCTACGGCTACATCATCGAAGATCCAGACTTGAAATTCTCGGGAATGTCGGTTGAACACGGGCAAATCGACACCAGCTGTTCAAGCAAAACTTATTCCGTAGGCGACAAGCTAACAGTGATACCCACCTATCAGGAAGGCGTCACAAATCTTCACGATGAAATCGTCTGGATGCGTCACAACCAGGTGGAGCGCGTGTTCAAAAATGAAGGACGTGGGAAGGTTAGGTAAATCAGGTTCGCCATGGAATTGACGAACCTGATTGACATTTTCCGAACTTCGTAAAACGCTGAGGCGTTATACGTTATCCAGAATTTCATTGAGTGTTTCACTCGGGCACATCGCTGCTGTCAGTAGATCGACATCGCCCTTGTAGTAACCACCAAGTTTCTGAGGGTTGCCCTGGGTAGCGTCCAACTCTGCCATGATCTTGTCTTCGTTCTCACTCATTGCAGCAGCAACAGCACCGAAACGCTTCGCCAGATCGGCATCCTCAGTTTGACCAGCCAGCGCCTGTGCCCAATAGAGCGTCAGGTAGAACGTGCTGCCCCGGTTGTCGAGTTCGCTGACCCGGCGTGATGGCAAGCGACCGTTTTCGAGATACTGACCGGTAGCTGCATCCAAAGCGTCTCCGAGCAGCTTCGCACCAGGGTTATCGAACTGTTCACTCAGATGCTGTAGAGACGCTGCCAGTGCCATGTACTCACCCAGCGAGTCCCAGCGAAGATGACCTTCCTCTTCGAACTGCTGAACGTGCTTTGGAGCAGAGCCACCTGCACCGGTTTCGAACAGTCCGCCACCGTTCAATAGCGGTACAACCGAAAGCATCCGGGCACTGGTACCGATCTCGAGGATGGGGAACAGGTCGGTGAGATAGTCGCGAAGAACGTTACCGGTCACCGAAATAGTGTCTTCACCCTTTCGTATACGCTCGAGCGAAAGTTTCATAGCGTCGACCGGTGGAAGAACGCGAATGTCGAGACCTTCGGTGTCTTCGTCAGGCAAATAAGCATCGACCTTCTTGATCACCTCTGCGTCGTGGGCTCGGTCCTTGTTGAGCCAGAACACAGCAGGCGAACCTGTCGCTCGGGCTCGACGAACCGCAAGCTTTACCCAGTCTCTGATCGGAACATCTTTGGTCTGGCAAGCACGCCAGATATCGCCAGTCTCTACCTCGTGCGAAAGCAACACGTTTCCGTCACCATCAACGATCCTAATCGTTCCGTTGGAGACAACTTCGAAAGTCTTATCGTGCGATCCGTACTCCTCGGCTTTCTGAGCCATGAGCCCGACGTTCGGAACCGTACCCATCACAGCAGGATCAAGCTGACCGTTCGCCTGGCAATCCTCAACCGCGGCAGCGTAAATTCCTGCGTATGTTGAGTCAGGAATGACAATCTTTACATCCTGAAGCTCGCCGTCGGCATTCCACATTTTTCCTGAATCACGAATTACAGGCGGAATGGAAGCGTCAATGATCACGTCACTCGGTACGTGAAGGTTCGTAATCCCTTTGTCTGAGTCGACCATGGCGATGCCGGGACCGTCGACGAAATCCTTTTCGAGATCCGAAACGATCGCGCCTTCGGGATCACGCATCAACCCAGATAGCTTGGTCAAAACATCACCGAGACCATTATTTGGGTTTGCCCCAAGTTCGTTGATCTCGGGTTCGTGATTGGCAAACAGGTTCGAGAAGTATGTCCTTACGCCGTAACCAAAAATGATTGGGTCAGACACCTTCATCATCGTCGCTTTGAGGTGTAGCGAGTAGAGAATGTCCTGCTTCTTGGCGTCAGCGACTTGCTCTTCAAAGAAGCTCACCAGCGCTTTGCGGCTCATGCGGGTAGCGTCGAGTACCTCACCCTGAATCAGAGGCTGCGATTTGATGAGAGTGGTTACTTTGCCACGTGAATCAACATGCTCGATCTTAGCCGTAGTGTCGGCCCCGATAGTGGTCGACTTCTCATTGTGGAAGAAGTCACCTTCCGACATCGTCGCCACGTGGGTTTTCGAATCCTCCGGCCAATCACTCATTCGAGGCGGATTCGCCTTAGCGAACTCTTTCACAGCGTTGGGTGCTCGCCGGTCGGAATTGCCCTGGCGCAGCACCGGGTTTACTGCGCTACCCATCGCCTTGCCGTACCGCCCTTTAGCGTCGTGCTCTGCAGGGGTTCCCGGATCGTCCGGATAGTCTGGCAGCGGAAAGCCCTGTGCTTGCAATTCGGCAATACATGCCTTCATTTGCGGGGTCGACGCGCTAATGTTCGGCAACTTGATGATGTTCGCTTCTGGTAGCTCGACGAGTCGGCCGAGCTCAGCGAGATCGTCGTCCACTGCCTTGTCGCCAAGGATTTCCGAGAATTGAGCGAGTACTCGAGCCGCCAGCGAAACATCTCTGGTCTCCATCTCAACACCGGCAGTTGCTACAAATGCTCTTACCGCTTTCAGAAATGCATATGTGGCAAGAGCAGGTGCTTCATCGGTCCAAGTGTAAATAATCGAGGGAGATTGGGTCATGATCAGTGATTTCGAAACGGCCGCGCGACGGCACCATATATTAGTTCAGACAACTTTCAAGTATATGACTTAAAGAGCATCTAAGCCGAACTTGGCTGTGCGAATCCGCGGTGGTATCTAGATGGTCCAGACGCTAGGGAGAATATTTTTCTTGCACCGTCCAGATCTGGAAAATAAATTCAGGATCTAATCACCTACAGCACCAAATCCGCAAAGGGTCTGCGATCATCTACTTTCCGAAGAAAACAATATCGTCGGAAATGTACTCTTCGCGAATTGGCGACCAGATGTCCAGAGCCACACATCCGCCTTCAGTCGCAACAACCCGATGCGTAACGTCGCCAGGAATCACGTAGTGATCACCAGCTTCGAGAAGTTGCTCTGAATCGCCAACATAGAACCACGCAGCACCTCCGAGCACTCTGCCACACTGCTCGTGTGAATGTGAATGCTCAGGCACCTCCGTGTCGGGTTCGATATCGATGATCCCCATCATAATTCGCTCACCCCAGATTAGTTGAGCGTGCACACCGGGAAGCAACTCCCGTTTTTCGACGTCGTTCTCGCTATAGAAGTACTGGTAAGGAAGCATCGGAATATTTATCCGTGTGTGCCCATCTTTCGGCTGATTGCGGCTTCTGCAACTGGGCTTATCACCTGCTCAATATCGATGTTCAACAAGGCAGGACCGTCGTAAGCAAATGCTCGATTCATTGCTCCTTCCAGATCCTCGGCTCGTGTCACATGCTCACCGTACGCGCCCAATCCTTGCGCCATGATGTCATACCTTGTTGGAAGCAAATCAGTCCAGACTGGTCGACCATACAGGCCCTTCTGGATTTGCCAGTCGATGCCCCATATCGAGTTGTTCCCGATAAACATTTTCACCGGCAAGTTGTGGCGAACCATAGTGTCGATCTCCATGCCGTTAAAGCCGAGTGATCCATCACCATTGCCCACCACAACCGTGCTATCTGGCAGTGCAACCTGGGCACCAAGAGCGTATGGCAAAGCTACGCCAATCATTCCGAAGCTTGAAACGTTGTGAAATCTAAAAGGCTTGTCACGCTTTATCGACGCCCGCAAAAAGTGACAGTAGTCTCCGCCGTCCCAAGTCACGTGTGTGTCATCATCGATGAACTTCTGGAGTGTTTTAGAAACGTGCATCGGGTGCATTGGATTCTCGACCTTGCCGAGATCATCCAGACCCGCATGCCAGTCGTCATGTGCCGATCGCAATTTGGTGACCCACTCTGTACGTTCGGTCCATGAGCGTTTTTCAGCAGCATCCGCCATTTGGGTGATTACGGGTCCAAGATCTCCGACGATTCCCACTTCAGCAGTACGAGCTCGAGCTACCTGCGCTGATGAAGGGTCGACAACAATGAATTTCATATCGCTAGCAAAAGGCGGATTACCTCCGAATCCATTGGTGTAGTCGAGACGCTTCCCCAACATCAGAACGACATCGGCCTCGCTGACATTCCGAACGGTGGCGTTCAGTGGGATGTATCCGAGACCCATCGAATATTCGTGAGAATCGGGAATCAGTGCACGCCCGGAGTCTTCAGAGAAGAACGGAATACGCATGGTCTCAACAAGACGCTGAACTTCCGATGGGATCGCAGTTGCGCCGGCTGATGATCCCGCAAATATCACCGGCCGTTCAGCTGAATTAAGTACATCTATCGCTCGATCTATCTGAGCCGGATCGCCAAGCACCTGAAGAGGCGTTCCGTATTCTCGTGGAGCGTATCTAACCACTTCTGCATCATCGACTTCTGCGCCCTGGAAATCGTGCGGAATTGTCAGGTGAACAGGTCCTTGTCGACCACTCAAAGCGGTTCGGAATGCAAGAGCCACGTACTCGGGAATACGCGCCGGTGAAGGCACGTCCCAGGCTCCTTTCGTGATCGGTTTCGCCGCACCAACCTGGTCGAATTCCTGCATAGCGCCTCGACCAATGTTTGCTGACTCGGCTGAACCTGCAATGTTGATAATCGGCGCTTCCGAATGCATAGCGTTCGCTAATGCCGGCAACGCGTTCGCATGACCAGGTGTTGTCGACAACATCACGCCGCCTTTTCTCAGGATACGTGAATATGAGTCAGCAGCGTGAGCCGCACCCGATTCGTGACGGAAGTCGATCATGCGCAATGGTGCGTCGTACATTTGATCCAGCATGTGGAGAATGTGGTCACCAGCAATACCGAAAACGGTGTCGACCCCTTCAGCTTGAAGGGCACGAATTAGAAGATCACTACCTGTTGTCTTAGCCATTAATACCGAGATTTCTTAGAGTTACTTGTTGAACGCCATGTGGCTGTTCACGGAGAAATCTAAGCGAGATAAATCGCTTCTGAGTTCGCCGATTTCAAACAGTAGAAAAGAGTAGCACCAGAACTGGCACTAAGTCGCGTTAGATTTGCATTTCTGCGACTCGCGCCCAATTATTCCTAAGAGTTCAGAATCAACAGATTCATCAACTGATCAAGTTGAGTCGATTCCAGAAGGACCTGGTCGCCAAACAGTGCTTCCAAATCATCGACCTGCCCGGTGTGCAGTTGAGTGAGCGCGTTCGTCCGGAACTTTTTAGCGAGCACCGGTTTTGCTTCTTCACGTCGTCGTCGGTGCCCTATTGGGTACTCGACCGTGATTTTTTCGGTTGATGAACCGTCAGCGAACGTCACCTGAACCGAGTTAGCGATAGACCGCTTGTCGGGATCAAGATATTCGTTGGTGAATCGTTGGTCGTGCTCCATGACCATCTTTTCGCGAAGCCAATCGATTTGCGGATTCGCAGCCGCCTCGTCTTCGTAATCCTCCGCGGTTAGAGCCCCCTTCAAGAGACCTATCGCAGTCATGTACTGGATGCAGTGATCCCGGTCTGCTGGATTGTTGAGAGGGCCGGTTTTGTCGATGATCCGAAGTGCAGATTCTTGAGTGCTTATAGTCACTCGTTCTATCTGATCCAGTTTTCCTACAACTTCTTCGTGAAGCACGAACGCTGCTTCAACGGCAGTTTGAGCGTGGAACTCGGCAGGGAACGAAACTTTGAAGAGGATGTTCTCCATCACATAAGAATCAAGCTCTCGTTCGAGTACAACTTGTTGACCCTTAAACCAGACGTCCTGAAAGCCCCATCCTGGAGCAGTCAATACCGACGGGTAGCCCATTTCACCCGCCAGCGAATCCGACCCAAATTGAACCGCCCGACGCAAAGCATCTCCAGCGGCCCAGGACTTTCTCGACCCGGTATTCGGGGCGTGGCGATAAGTCCTGAGCGTGGCATCGAGCCAGGCGTTGGAAACAGCGTTTTCTACCTGTCTAACGTCTCCACCAAACATTGCAGTGGCAACGGCAGTAGAAGCCACTTTCACCAGTAGCACGTGATCAATACCGACTCGATTGAAGGAGTTTTGGAGTGCCAGCACGCCCTGAATTTCGTACGCCTTGATCGCGTATTTCAGAACATCAGAGACAGAAAATTCAGCGCCCTTACTCCGGTTCATGAAGTCGGCAACAGCTAGAATTGCGCCGTAGTTGTCGGAGGGGTGTCCCCATTCGGCAGCCAGCCAAGTGTCGTTGAAATCTAGCCATCGAATCGCCGCACCCATATCGAACGCGGCTTTCACTGGGTCGAGTTCGAACGACGTTCCCATCACCCGTGCACCGTTCGGCACGATAGTTCCCTCGATTGTTGGTCCGAGAAGTTTTGTACACGCCTGATAATCCAGCGCCAGCAATGCACAACCAATCGAATCCATCAAGGTGAGCCTGGCGGAGTCCATGGCCAGTTCAGAGTCAGGCTTGTAATTTACTGCGTACTCCGCAATCGCGGTTATAACTGAGTCGGTCGTGTTCCCCTGTCCCACTAACCTCGCTCCTCAATTCCCACATATGGTCTTGGATCGGGACCCGTGTAATCGGAAAGCGGTCGAATCAGCTTGTTGTCGGCCCTTTGCTCGATTACATGCGCGATCCAACCAGAGGTTCGGGCAATTACGAACACCGGTGTAAACATAGCCGTTGGAATCCCGCACATGTGGTAAGCAGTTGCTGCGTAGAAATCTAGATTCGGGTTCATCCCCTTTTCACGCATCATCACAGTTTCAATGCGTTCTGAAATGTCATAGTAAGTTGTGTTTCCGGCAACTTCAGAAAGACGCTTCGCAAGGTCTTTGACGATTGATGAGCGGGGATCACCGTTCTTGTATACGCGGTGACCGAATCCCATCACGAGGCGTCGAGCTTCGAGCATGTGTAGGATCGATTTCTCTGCGTCCTGAGGCGAGTCGAACGAGGATACCAGTTCCATAGCAGCCTCGTTCGCACCTCCATGTAGAGGTCCACGAAGAGCGCCAATCGCACCGGCGACCGCCGAATATGAGTCTGCCAGCGTTGAAGTAATGACACGTGCGGTAAACGTCGACGCGTTGAATTCATGTTCAGCGTAGAGGATGAGCGTTGTATCCATTGCAGCACGCTTCAATGGATCCGATGGCTTACCTGACATCAAGCTTAAGAAATGCCCTGCGACTGTGTCTTCTGAGGACTCAGTTTCGATTCGCTCGTTGCGAGAGTGATACCTGTACCAGTAAGCCAGCATCGATCCGAAGCACGCGGTGAGACGGTCACCAACTGTCGCGGCCGTTCTACCTCCTTCACCCTCAACCTCGAGCGTTCCGAGTAAAGATGTCCCAGTCCGTAATACATCCATCGGATGCGTGGATGCAGGCAGCGTCTCCAGCAACGATTTCAACTGATCAGGCAGTGCTCTCAGCCCCATCAGCTTTTGTTTGTAGGAGTCGAGAGTTTGCTTCGGCGGCAACTTGCCGTAGATCAACAGGTATGCGACTTCCTCAAATGTTGAATTGGCTGCCAGATCAGTAATTGAATAACCGCGGTAGGTGAGTCCTACGCCTTCTTGCCCTACCGTGGAGATTCCGGAGGAGCCTGCTGTGATTCCGTTTAGTCCTGCTGAGGTCATTTCACCGGGTCTTTCTAGGTTGATATGAGGGAGTGACTAGAGGGTTAATCGTTCGACTCTGATTCGAACAGTTCGTCGAGTTTGGACTCGTATTTGTGGTAGTCGAGATACTCATAAAGTTCAGCACGAGTTTGCAGATCGTTAACTACACCCGTTTGAGTACCTTTGGTGCGAATTTCGTTGAATGTTTTTTCCGCGGCGCGGTTGGCTGCCCGAAACGCTGTGAGCGGATAGAGGGCAATATCGACACTGACACCACGTAATTCATCCACGGTAAATGCCGGGGTTTGTCCGAACTCCGTCAGATTGGCGAGGATTGGCACACTGAGTGCGGCCTTGAATTTCTGGAAATCCTCGAGATTCGATACGGCTTCAGCGAAGATCATGTCCGCACCGGCTTCGACATACGCGACGGATCGTTCGATCGCCGAATCAACACCATCGTTCGCAATCGCGTCTGTACGAGCCATCAACACGAATGCGTCGTATCCCCGAGCATCCGTCGCCGCCTTCACGCGGTCGCACATTTCGGTGGTCGAAACGATTTGCTTGCCGGGTCGGTGGCCACAACGTTTTGCCTGGACTTGGTCTTCTATGTGCACTCCTGCCGCACCGGCACGCGCCATCTCTTTCATCGTGCGCGCAATCATGAACGCACCACCCCATCCCGTGTCGACGTCAACCAGCAACGGAAGCTCTGTGACAGACGTAATACGACGCACGTCTTCCAGGACATTGTCGAGGGTTGTCATACCAAGATCGGGCAATCCGTAAGACGCCGTCGCCACGCCAGATCCCGAAAGATAGATCGACCGGAACCCGGCTGCTTTAGCCATCACGGCGTGATACGGGTTTGTCACACCAACGAGTTGGAGGGGCGACTCGTCTTGCAGAGCCGTTCGGAATAAGGTTCCGGGAAGCGTTGTCATGATCACCGGATTATAGTTGCAAGAACGCCTGTTCAGGTTGCGCTAAACGCCTCTAACCCCAGAATGCGTCGAAAAATACGAGCGGCGCAACTAGGAGCAACACGATTCCGACCACGAGACGTAGCTTACGAGAGTCGACATCTCCTCCATAGCGGGACCCGGCAAACATACCGATCATTGCGGGTATTCCTACTGCCGCCACCAGCAACCAATCGACACGACCACGAATCAAGTGACCGGCGAATCCTGACGAGCCAACGAGAATTGTGAGCGCAAGATTTGTTCCCGCCGCAAGAGAAGGTTTCATCTTCAACACGTGAATAAGAGCGGGCATTCGCAACACGCCCAGTGCCAGACCGACCGCACCGCCAATTACTCCAATAGCGAACCCAACGACACTCTCTCGTCCAACTGTTTTCGGAGTTAGTTCGCCCCGTCCGGCTGAGGAATCCTCTTCGTGCTCTTCACTCTTCCGGTCACGGAGTTCGGCAATTGAGCGGCGAATCAGCATTAGTGCTGACCATACGAGTAACAAAGTCACAACCGTCAAAAGCACTGTACGAGAAACAACATCGGCGTACAAACCGCCAACAAATGACCCGGCAATCGCAGGAATTCCGATTACAAGAACGACTCGGAACACAATTCGATTTTGCAGAATTGCTGGCCAAGAACCGGCAACGGATCCGAGAAGGCTTACAAAAAGATTGGTACTTGCGGCTATTAGAGGGTCGAGACCTACCGCAGTCATGATCGGCAGACGAACGACGCCCAGAGCGATCCCGACGATGCCTCCGACAATACCAACGATCAGCGACATTACCGCTAATCCGGCCAGTTCAACTCCTGAGAGATCTGCTCCTGCGAGCGCAAGAGTCGAAAGACCGTCGGTCATTAAGCTGCCACCCTACATTCGGTCATGAATGTTCGACCATTGACAGGTGTACAACAGCAAATAAAACACGCGGCGGGCGCGCAGTTCGAAGCCATTCGGTATATGTCGGATAACTCATTCACGAAGATCCGATTTTATCTTCGTCCAGCCCTGTTGCAACCAACCGCCGCGACGTTATTTGCCGACCAAATCAAGACTTTCAAGCAAGCTGTCGATTTCCCGGTAATGCTCATCATCAGGTTTTAGCGCGGGGTGTCGCGCAAAATCTGATCCCGGTGAGAAAACTCCCCGGCGCACCATGATGTGCTTGTAGATCCAATTAGCGAATCCCTGGCCTTGGGCGAGGATGCTGATTAGGGGCGAGTGTTTGCGCATTTCTGCGTTTGCAGCTTCTTCATCACCCTCCTGGAACGCATCCCATACCCGAACGAACATATCGGGAAGAGTGGAACCGGGCATGGTGCCGACCGAGCCGCGCTTGAACTCTTCGACAGCGAACGCTCCCCCAGCGCCACCGAACAAAACCAGTCCCGTTCCCTCAGAGAGCTTTTGGGTTTCTCCCATACGAGGAACAGTAGGTGGTGTTTCAACCTTGATGTAGCAAAGGTTTTCGTGGCGGTTAGCGCAAGCAACTGCCATTGCTGGAGGAACCTGTGCAGTTCCCTGGTCTTGCAAGAAAATCGGTATTGAAACCGATTCAGCAATACGACCGAAGTACTCGATGTTTTCCGACGCGGGCATTGGGATGAACGACGTCGGACGGATCATCAACGCGTCGGCACCAAGCTCTTCAGCTCGCTTCGAGAGTGCGATTGCGTGGTCGGTGCCTTCGCCACCAGTATTCATGACCACTTTGACGCGACCGTTGTTTACCCCAACAACGGTTTTCAATATCAGGTCACGTTCCTCTTCATTGAACTTGTAGATCTCGGTCGCAACGGCGATACCAAGACCATGAACGCCCTTTTCGATCATCCACTCGACCTGATTTTCGAGATCGTCAATGACCAGCTGCCCCTTCTCGTTTATTGGAGCAGAAAGAATCGGGTAAACACCATTCATCGAACGGTATGGCATATCGAAACATCTCCGAGTTTGAATAGTTGTTAGGGGTTGATCATGTGCGCCGACCACACCTCGCCGGATGTTCGCGCTAGTTCAAAGTTAACGCAATAAGAGTCGACGAGATCAAGCACTGAAATACGTAAATTCACGTCATCGAACAGAAGAGTTAAAGCAGGTTCTCTACGATCGCCATGAGAACTCCCGCGACTGTCGCTGTACCGATAACGCCAGCGACGTTAGGGCCCATAGCGTGCATCAGCAGGAAGTTCCCCGGGTCTTCTTTCTGACCCATGTCCTGAACCACTCGAGCTGCCATTGGAACCGCCGAGACTCCCGCTGCACCGATCATCGGATTCACCTTCTCCTTGCTAAGCAGGTTCATCAACTTAGCGAGCAGAATTCCGGCAACCGTTGCAGTCATGAATGCAAAGAGTCCAAGGAAGAAGATTCCAATCGTCTCCGGTTGTAGGAATACTGCGGCAGGCATGGTCGACCCAACGGCGAGACCAAGCAATACGATCACCGCGTTCATCAGTGCGTTTTCGGTTACATCCGCAAGTCGAGGAACCACGCCAGAAACTTTGATGAGGTTTCCAAGCATAAGCATTCCAATAAGCGGGGAAGCAGACGGTACAAGCACGCTAATTATGATCGTTGTGAGTACTGGGAACAGTACCTGTGTGCGCTTTGACACTGGTTTCGCCGAGTACTCCATACGGATCAATCGCTCTTTCTGTGTGGTGAGCAACTTGATGATCGGCGGCTGAATGATCGGAACAAGAGCCATATACGAGTAAGCTGCAACAGCAGTTGCACCGACAATGTCTCTCACTTCAACGTGCGGCAATGATTCCCCGAGTTCACGCATGCGGGTAGCGATGAAAATAGTTGTTGGACCATCGGCACCACCAATAATTCCGATCGATGAAGCTTCCAGCAAACCAAACTCGAAAAAGTCGGTCATCCCAAGCAACAATGCACCAAGCAACGCAACGAACACACCTGCCTGCGCACCGGCACCAAGCAACAGGGTTTTCGGATTCGAAAGCATTGGCGTGAAGTCAGTGGCAGCTCCGACGCCGAGGAAGATCAATAACGGGAAGATGTCGGTTTCCATACCGATGGTCTGGAAGGTTTTGAGGAGACCTGCCGGTTCCCCATGCCCCCCCTCACGGATCAACTCACCGAGAGGCAAATTCGCAAACAGGATTCCCATTGAAATCGGAACGAGCAGAAGCGGTTCTTTCTTCTTTGCAACTCCGACGTACAAAAGCGCACCGGCGATGAACCACATGATGACCATGCGAGGCTCATCACCTATCGCTGTAAAACCTTCCCATAGGGAACCCAACTCGGTCGACATGGAAATTGATCCTACGAAATCTCGGCCAATGACTGACCGTGCTGAACCGCATCACCTGCGGCGACGAGAACCGAAGAAACGGTGCCGTCGACCGGCGCAGCGATGGTGTTTTCCATCTTCATCGATTCAAGTACGAGAATAGGCTTACCTTTAGTTACCGTGTCGCCAACAGCTATGCTCACGCTGATGATCTTTCCGGGCATCGGAGAGCGAACAACTCCGTCCCCATCAGACGTTGGGACTGCCGGACGAGACACCGGTTGTGGTGCCGGGGCGGCGGGCTTCGGAGCTGCTACTGGACGTGCAGAGGGTGCAGCATGGGCGGCGGACGAAGCTGATTCTGGCAGCTCTACCTGGTAGGTGGTTCCGTCTACAGAAACCTCTACCGGAGAAGAAGATGTATCCCCGACTTCAACGTCATACGTCTGACCGGCAATCGTTAGTTTGTAGTTCTTGGTAGCCACTATCCGCGCCTCTCCCGAGCGCTTGATGAACCTGAGCTGAGTACGCGCATTCGTCCCGCCTGAAGCCAGGAGCCAGTTGTCGATCCAACATTTGAGGAACGGGCTGGCATTGCCGCTGATTTTGTCTCGGAAAGCGCAAGAGCGACGGCAATAGCGGCAATCTGTTCACCAGTCATTCCTTCAGGAGTGACGGTAGGTGATGCGGTAGCGGATGGCGCATTCGCGGGTGCTGAAGCAGGCGAAGCTACGGGAGCGGGTTCACGGTCAAGCAGTCCGATCAGTTTGATCGCAAGTGCAAGAACCGCGAGGACGACAAAGACCACGCCCATACCGACAAAGCTAACTTTTAGCCCGTCGTTTAGTAGATCCTGGTCGAACGTCTTACTGCTCCTTCAATCGATTCGTCACTGACGGTTATGTCAGACAAATCCAGTCACCGTTGAAAATACGATGTCGATTCTAACAAAGCTACTCTAATTTGCGGGGGTAATTTCCTCGAACGAAACTGGGTAAGCGATTCCATCAAGCGTAACCAGTTTGGCCGAACCATTCTGGGCGACGCCTATCTGGTATTGAGAATCATTCACCGCAAACTGCTCGGAAACTATAACCTCCTCCAATGGCGAGTTCGCAATAAGCTCTCTCTTCTCTGCGTACAACGACTGGGCTTCAGCAACAGAAATAGCTTTGAATGAAAGTTTCGTTCCGGGAGTTGCCTGACCGAGCAGCGGTAGATCGACGGAGGCAACAGTCGCAATTTTTGCGTAGCCACCGGTGGTTTGGCGATCAGCCAACAGGACAATCGGTTTGCCGTCGCCGGGAATCTGTACGGAGCCATTCACAACCGCGTCGGAAATGATGTCGTAGCTTCCCGACTTGCTCTCGACTACAGGACCATCCAGACGCAGCCCCTGCCGGTTGGATTGATCTGTGATCGTATACTGAGATTCGAGGAATGTACTGATGCCTGAGTCGGAAAAAAGAACGTCCTGCGGACCAAGAATCACACGGACTTCCAATTCAGAGTGATTGGAGACGGGAGGTTTGACGTGGGTCACTCCTGAAACCGCGGTGTCACTTGCAGCACCTATAGCGAGCACATCGTCCTGTTTCAGTGCCCTGCCTTCAACCCCTCCTACTTCCGAGGCGACGTGTGTGGAGCGAGACCCTAATGTTTCTTGCGCCTCGATTCCGCCAGCGATGGAAACGTAAGATCTCAACCCATCAGTCGCCATTCCGAGTTCCAATATCGACCCTCCGTGGGCCACATAGGAGACGTTTGTTCCGAGCAACACACCGTCAAGCCTCGCCTGGGTGTCTGCCCCGGTGAGGGCGAAAACCGATTCCGCTGTAAATTCAAGTGACAACCCACCCAGCATCGCCTCTAACGCCGCGGCATTAGACGAATTTCCTACGAGTCGATTTCCAATCAAAAGAGAATCCATGTCGGCGGCACCAGACACAGAAACACCGAGTCGCTGAAAGCCGGACCGACCAGCGTCCTGAACTAATGTCAGGGGTCCAGGTTGAACGATGCGTATCGAGGTATCACTCATAGGAGTCCACCGGAACAAATCGCACCCGTGAGCCGGGGGTGATTTTGGAAGGCTTAGGACTATTCACATCAAACAACTTTGTTGCGGTACGACCTATCAACTGCCATCCGCCCGGACTCGCATTCGGGTACACACCGGTCTGCGATTCGGCAATCCCAACCGAACCTGCAGGTACCAACACTCGCGGTGTTTTGAGTCGAGGTGTCGCGATACGTTCGTCCAGTCCACCTAAATACGGGAATCCGGGTGCGAATCCGATCATGTAAACCCGATAGTCGGTGGAGCTGTGTATTTCAATCACTTCAGCGGCGGAAATACCGGCGTACCCGGCGACATTCTCGATGTCAGGACCGTCTTCTCCCCCATATACAACCGGCAATTCGATTACGACCGGTTCAAAGTCCGTCGACTCTCTGTTTGAATGATTCTCGACAATCTGGTTCATAACATCGTGCATCTCGTTAAAACCAATAGCCATCGGATCGTAATTCACGAGAAGTGATCGATATGTCGGGACCAGTTCGGTGACACCGTTGATGTTAGTGTTCTCTATGTCGCTCGCGAGCGAATAGACTTGATCATTCACAGTAGGATCGATCTCCGATCCCAGCTCAATGAGAATCGCTGAATCACCTGCAGGAACAACTCGTGGAAACGAAGTGGTGTTGTCCGCGTTCGAGCTCAAGTTAGCTACCCGCGACCAGATCATTCATAGGCGTAATTTTTACACCAGCCGATTCGAGCGTCGACCGAACCCCGGATGCTAACTCAACCGCGCCTGCTGTATCGCCATGTAGACAGATTGAATCCGCTGAGAAATCAATTTCTGTACCGTCTACGGCGATCACCTTTCCCTCGGTCGCCAGTTTGAGCGATCGAGCAACGACTTCCTCAGGGTCGTGAACCACGGCACCAGATTGCGAACGGGGAACCAATGTTCCTTCCGGTGTTACCGCTCTGTCGGCATAGCACTCTCTGGCTACTCGAACTCCGTGCGAACGAGCGATTTCTTCCCATTGAGAACCCGCTAGAACGACGTGGATCAAATCGGGGTCGAACGCTTTCACCGCGGTAACTACGGCTTCAGCAGTTCCTGCGTCCCTGACTGCAGTGTTGTATAAAGCTCCGTGAGGTTTTACGTGCTGAATTTTCCGACCGGGAGCGAAAGCTGAAAGTGCGCCAACCTGGTAGGTAACGGCATTGTGAACTTCATCAGGAGTCAGATCCATGTTCCGGCGACCGAATCCGGCTAGGTCAGGGTATGCCGGGTGCGCTCCAATACCCACGTTGTTCTCGACAGCCAGAGAAACGGTTTTTGCCATCCAGTCCGGGTCTCCAGCGTGAAAGCCGGTGGCAATGTTGGCCGAAGTGATGTGCTTCACAATTTCGCTGTCGAGCCCCAGCTCATACCCGGCGAATGACTCGCCAATGTCGGCGTTGAAATCAATTCTTCCCGCAACAGTTGTCAATCTTTAGCTCCATAAGTTGTCAGTCGATTTTCGACCGGCTACTACCGAGTCGAATCCGGATCTAATTTAGCCAATTCTCGCTAACACTTGGAGCGTAGCACAGAATAAGAAAATTTCGACAGCCAAGTAAACTGAAGGAATGCACAATCGCATACTTCAAGGTATCCTGGGCTGACTGGCACACAATATTCCGTTTCTATGTCGAACTGCTGGTTCACCGCGTTTCCGAGCCTAAGGCAGGTAAACCCGTTTACCTGTTTGCCACGACTCTTGGATAGCGTCGGTGAATTCCATATATTTAAGAGAGTCGGTGAAATTCGATCGAGTGACCGGCTCGATTCCACGAATGGCGTTGATGAACTCTTCCTCGACTCGCCATCCACCTCGCTTATCTTCAGGTACCTCGATCACGCTCAGGCCGTCATCTCCGCGGCGACCGCCCGAAACGACCGGATCGTTGGTGAGTCCGCTGGTTGCAATGTGAATCGCGCCTTCAGTACCGAAAATCCAGATTTCCGTTGGCGGAACAAATGGGCCGGAAACTGTGGTTACTGAAAGGTTTACGTTCGCACCGCCACCTAGTGTGTAGATCACATCAAGCTGATCGGGGATTGTCATTTCTTTACGAGCGCCATCCCAACCACGTCGGTGTGGAACACGTATTTGAGCGTTAGCTGATACCGAGTTCGCTGGGCCGACCAGACGCATCAGGTTTTCGTACCAGATACCGGTGGTCATCACGTTGTTGCCCGAAAGCTCACGCATGTGTCGCCAGTGGGCTTCCTCATCAGTATTAGGGAAGTTACTTCCGTCGGTAACTCGTGCGTTGACGTTCACAATTTCACCAACGTAGCCGTCGGCGATCAAATCAATAACGTGCTGTTCGCAAACCATTAGGTGCGGAGGCGGGACGATCTGAGTGATCAAGTCGGGATTGGCAATTGAAGCGGCATACATATCATGCGCCTCGGCGGAATTCATTGCCATTCGCGCTTCACATAGAACGTGCTTACCGTTGTCGAGCGCGGTGAGCGTAACGGTCGAGTGCATGTAAGGCCACGTACCGATACATACGGCATCGATTTCGGGATCTTCAACAAGGTCGAGCCATGTTGGGTATGCCTCGCCCAGTTCGTACTTGTCTACCGCCGTTTTGCTCGATTCGATAGAGCGGTTTGCCACTCCTGCGAGCTCTACACCCTGCTGAGCTCGCAAGCCCGGGATGTGTCGTAACGCCGTGTTGGCACCTGCCCCAATGAAACCGACTTTGATCGTTTCGTTTGCCATCTGGCGATATTCCTCTACTGTGAATTTATATAGATACTTGAATGTGTGGCTTAATCGCCACCAGAGTAAAACTTCGGCTGAAAGTTTACGTTATACAGCCGTCAAGACAATCAGCAAACATATCTAATCACAACGATCACGAGCGAAAGTCCAGCAACAATGTCGATGACCCCACAATACTCTGGCAATTCTGCAGCCCCGACCCAGGTAGATATGACCGGTACTGGAGTGCAGATCACATGGGACAACGGACAGGTATGCACCTACCCGTATCGATACTTGAGGCTCCAGTGCGCTTGCGCGGCGTGCGTTGAGGAAATGACTGGTCGGGCAATCCTGAACGTGGCACAGGTTCCTGATGACATCATTGCTGCCGACCACCTGATGGTCGGGAAATACGCCATACAGTTTCTGTGGACTGACGGACACGACTCCGGGATTTATCCGTACGAAATGCTTCTGAAGCTGGCAGTAAAGGACGACGCGGTTATTTGCGACGATCAGTCATAAATATGGGAAGAAAACTTGACCATCGTGATGTAACCCTTCAGGCACTCGTCGATTACGGGCGCCAATTAGAACGTGTTCTTATTGGGTTAGAGTTGGAAGAAGCGCGATGGATGCCGACCCCGCAGTCGAATCACATTTTGTGGATACTCTGGCACATCGGCCGGATGGAAGACATGTGGGGCTGGTACCTCCGAGGTGGTGGCGATAATGCCTGGATTCATGGAGGATGGGCTGAACGAATCGGTATAGATCCAACACGAACCGGTGCGGGGGACTCCATCCAGCAGGTTACGGATTTTCCGAACGTATCGGTGGAAGATGTTTTCGACTACTGGAGGACATCACGCGCGTTATTGCTCCCGACCGTTGAAAATATTAAAGTAAAAGACTTCGATGTGAAGCGACCGGAAATTTGGGATCATGCTCCAGACCGCGCGCCGACGCTGCTATGGGTGCTTGGACGAATTCCGGTTGAGAACAGCCAGCACACGGGACAGATCGCCTACATCCGAGGGTTGTACGCCGCCAAGTTCTGATGAAGCGGGAGCGCCGTCGACCGTAAAAGGTGTCAAACTGATTTCATTTTCGGGCTATCTATCCCCTCATCAGATTCCTAGTTACCTCGGGATATCGGACTTGGAGAAATAGGTACCCCCCCCCGCCGCATGCTAGCAAAATCGTTCGCCACCTAAATGTCGCCCCGATGAAAATCTAGGTCAGGTCAATCGATGATCCTTAGCGAGCGGTTCGCTGACGACCCAATCTGCGTCACTCGCCCACTAAAACTTCGGCACGTGCGCGCCCCATGATTATGTAGCGTTTGTAAGGAACGAAGAACGGAACTGAACACCCCAACGACCATCGATCTTCGTGAACACCCACAGAGTATCGAAACCGTTGTAATCCTTACCGTCCTAATGCTGACGGGACTGGCGGATCACCAGATGTACCTTTTCCTCGCCTGCCTGAACCGGTGTGAACGATTTACTTAAGGTACGCGCCCAGCCTTCCGCCTTTAGTGCCTTCGTCATGCCATCTTGCGAATTGAGAAAATCATTGCTACTGACCCATGTTTGGAACGTCGTACCTGAGAGCCGCATGTGTGGGAAGTGCATCTCGGCACTCATTGCGTCAGCATCTCGATCGTTAAACGCTTGCGCCCAACGCTCAAAGGCTCGAACTGCTTCTTTTGCTGGATCGCTCATTTACAACTCCTACGGAACTTAGCGTTTCAAATCGATTACAAGTTTGCACAATCGTTGCATAGTGGCGATAAGATAACGCGCCTCGTCGCAAAATCGATCGAAAAAAATATCAGGAGTCTACTTTTTAGATGGCAAAGCGAATCAACAGAGTAATCGAGCTGATCGAAGCGGGTGAGCCGGTTTACTACACCGGAACGGGTGATCTCACTTACGAAAACGGTCTCAAGCAGGCAAACACCTGGGCCGACTTCCTTATTACTGACTTCGAGCATCACGCGTTCGATGTTGCAGGTTTGACTGAATTCATGAAGGGACTGGTCGACGGCGGGCCAACCAAGGCCGGTCACCGCACCCCGGCTGTCATTTCCACATTGCCATCCAACTGTAGAACGATCGAAGAAGTTCGATCCAACGCCTGGCAGATCAGGCAGGTTCTTTCCGCCGGTGTTCACGGAATTTTGCACACTCATGCCCGACAGGCGGACGCTGTTCGAGCGTTTATCGAAGAATGCCGCTACCCGTTCCACAAGAGCGGTCGAGAGGGACTAGGTGAGGGTCAACGCGGCGCCGGTGGACAGCGACAGCCAGCGGAAATCTGGGGGGTCTCACCACAGGAGTACGTGAAGATCGCCGACCCATGGCCTTTAAACCCTAATGGAGAGCTGTTCCTTGGTTTGAAGCTTGAGAACCAGGAATCAGCAGCAAACTCTGACGCGATTTGCCGTGTACCAGGTCTTGGATTTGTCGAGTGGGGCCCCGGCGACATGGGAATGTCTTTCGGCAATCCTGACGCACACGACCCACCCTACCCACCCGAAATGGATCAGGTCCGAGAAAAGATAAAATCCGCAGCTGACGCTAACGGTTTGAAGTTCCTGTGCTCATGGAACGACCCGAACAAGACTGACGAAGAAAACATCCAGGTTCTCATCGACATGGGCGCTCACATTTTCTCCGGTGGTGGAGAAGAAAAGGCAGCGGTGGGTCGCAAAATGACAGACCGACAAATGCCTGTCGGCTGATCTATTTACAAAATAGCGAATAAGTCCAACGTCACTTCTAACGGAGGGACATAGAGTGTAGGTCTGATCGCTGTGATTGTCGTGACTGGTATGCTCTGAAGAAAGTTTTCATCCACACCCTAACCCTTGGCGAGAGTGAGCCGCTCGGTCGGCGCTCAATTTAATGAAAAGAAGGGTTGTTCGTTTGAACACCCTTCTTTTCATTAAACTCTTTTGGTTAGAACGTGAGTCACTTACTCCCAACCCAGCGTGTTCTTTACAGTGCCGACAACGTCTTCAGGTTGAGGCATGAACTCGATTTCGAGTCCACGGTTGTAAGGAACTGGCGAATGCGGTGCAGTGACTCGTTTGATCGGTGCATCGAGGTAATCAAATGCTTTATCAGCGATTACTGCGGCAAATTCTGAAGCCATTGATGCGCGCGGAGTGTCTTCGTCAACAATCACGACGTTGTTCGTTTTTTTAACCGACTCGACCAAAATGTCTTCGTCAAAGGGCGAAAGCGACATCATGTCGATTACTTCAGCGTCGATTCCAATCTCCGCAAGTTGATCCGCTGCCTGCTGACAAACGACTGACGTGTACGACATCCCAACTAACGTAACGTCTGCGCCGCGTCGCATGTAGCGACCTTTACCGAGTTCGATAACGTAATCCTCGTCAGGAACGAATCCGGTCAGGTTTATGAGCTTCTTGTCGTTGACCACAAATACGGGATCGTCGTCTCGAATCGACGCGGCCAGTAAGCCCTTGACCGAATATGGATCGGACGGAACGACAACTTTGAGTCCCGGTATGTGAGCAAGCATCGAGTAAAAGCTCTCAGAGTGCTGAGCAGCGTGCCCCGTTCCAGCACCGGATCGAGCGAACAGAGTCAAGGGGACCTTCGTTTGTCCTCCAAACATGTATCGACTCTTGGCAGCGTTTGAAAGTAGTTGATCGAAAGCTACGGTCACGAAGTCGAAATACATGAGATCGACGACAGGCCGAAGACCAGTCAACGCCGAACCAACAGCGGCTCCAACAAATCCCGCCTCAGATATCGGTGCGTCACGAATGCGATCTGGGCCGAATTCCTGCACGAGTCCCTTGGTTGCGGCGAACGGACCTCCCCACGCATCGAGAGGTTCTTTTGTGTCTTTATCGAACCCACCGGAAATGTCTTCACCCATGAGGTAGACATCCTGGTCCCGATTCATTTCGGAGCGGAGCGTGTCACGGAATATGTCCCGGAAGCGCATTTCCTTACCCTGCACACCTTCGTATCCGGGACCGATTGGGCTATTTGCTTGTGATGTGGTCATATCTAGATTTGTTCTATTTTCTGATTTGCGAAATTCTGATGATTGAAGTTCGAGGCTTTGATTAACGCAGTCCCGGGATTGGGTTCGAGTAGTTCACGTAAACGTCGTCGTAAGTTGTTGACGCTTCAGGCATCGGACTACTGAGTGCAAACTCAACAGCATGGAGCATTTCCTGTTCAATATCGTCACGAATGCTCTTTAGCTGTTTCTCTGTCATCAATTTTTGCTTGGTGACAGTTCGCTCGAAGTTATTGATTGCGTCGAGGTTCTTGTAGTGTTCTTCCTCTTCAGGCTTGCGGTACTTCGAGGTGTCATCGGCGTGGAAATGACCGTGGTATCGGTAAGTCTTCATCTCGATGAATGTTGGACCTTCACCTGCTCGTGCTCGAGCAATCGCTTCACCAGCCGCGTCATAAACGGCGAATACGTCCATTCCGTCTACGACTACGCCGGGCATTCCATAACCCTCGGCTCGTGAAGCAATGTCCTCTGCTGATACGGAGTACCAGGATGGAGTCGCTTCAGCGTAGCCGTTGTTCTCGCAGGCAAAGATCACTGGAAGATCCCAGATCGAAGCCAGATTCATAGCCTCGTGGAGAACACCTTGCGATGAAGCTCCATCACCAAAGAACGCAACTCCAACGGATTCGTTTTCGATTCCCTTGTACTTGGCGGTCAGTGCCGCACCAACAGCGAGTGGGATTGAAGCCCCCACGATACCATTGGCTCCTAGCATTCCTTTTGAGAAGTCGGAAATGTGCATCGAACCGCCCTTGCCGCCGCACTGTCCGGTGGCTTTACCGAACACTTCAGCCATCATCTTGTCCGTCTCGAGACCCTTTGAGATGCAGTGACCATGACCGCGGTGCGTCGAGCCGATCCAATCCTTGTCGGTGAGGTGGGCACAAATTCCAGTCGGAGGTGCTTCCTGCCCGTCCGATGTGTGCGCTACACCCATCGAATTTCCTTTGAGGGTCTGTTCGAGCATCGTCTCCTCGAAGCGGCGGATTCGATACATCGTCGTATAAATCCACTCAAGCTTCTCTTTGGAGATATCCATTTCTCACTGCCTCCGCGTTTGCGTGCTGATCCTTACTTAACTTAGGGATTCATTCACACGTATTGTTCATTACAAATTCAGGATCGATTCGATCAGGCGAATGATCGGTCAGCGAATCGACACGAGAACTTTAGCATCGTGCCGGACATTGGGTGAGTGTTGTGACCACTGAATTTTCATCCTCGACCGATAAACCGACCTAGAGACTTTTTGAGAGAAGACTCCTCCGGTTTCTCGTTCTGCATCACGCCATCGAGCAGCGAATCGTAAGGCGATGATTCAGCGTTCACAGCAGGCGTAACGGTGAACAAAATAGTGGCATCCGAACCTGACTCCTTGCAACGAAGTGCCTGTTCTATCACTTCCTTAACGGTATACATGGCATGTGGCGACAGAACGATTCCTTCAGAACGCGTAAACATCAGTCCCGCGCTGTAAGACTCAATCTGACCATGCGCCACCGCTTCAATGTGTTTTTCCTTGAAGAGCGAAGAAATTATTGGTGCCACTCCGTGATAACGCATCGCTCCAGCTAGCACACCCGGAGGTGAATACTCACGACCAAGGGTGTACATAGGAACCTGCGGCATAAGTCCGGCTGAGTCTGCAGACTCCTCGGTGTAGACTCCGCGAGTCAGGCTCGGAGTTGAGGCTTCCTCGACCGCAACGAAGCGAGGTTTACGACGCTGAATTCTCGCCGGTACGAACGGCGCAATTAGCCCACCGAAGTGTGAGCCAGCTCCGATCGATCCGATTACGTGATCAGGCGCCTCGTCTACGGCTGCCAACTGCCTCTGGGCTTCAAGTCCGACGATTGTCTGATGAATCAACGTATTACCCATAAGGGTTGGAATAGCGAATTTCACCTCTGGATTGAGGACCGCTTCTTCATACGCTTCAGCTAGTGCCGTTGCAATAGATCCAGAATCGGAACCCTGTTTCTGCAGTTGAAATTTTCCAACGCGAGTGTTTTCAGATGGAGTCGCCTGAACGTCAACATTCCACACCTTTCCGTAAGACTCGCCCCATGCAAAATCAGTTCCGGGTTTGCGGACGCTGTAATTTCGACTCTTTAGTCCGAATAAAGAAGCGGCATGCCCAAGCGCGCTTATCCACACTCCACCTGCGCCACCACTAACGATGCCTTCCGCACCGGTCTGCTTGGTAAAAAAAGCCTGCGGTATTGCAGTGTTCGATTCATACGAACCACTTGGACTCCCACCTTCCACCTTGTAGTACAACCTGGCGCACGTTCCAAGCTCTTTTTCAAGTGAGACTGCCCGGAACATAGGTGTGGGACGCCACTGCTGGTAGGCCTGCCGAACTTCTTTCGGTATTGTGAAAGTGCGACTTTTGGCATTGAGTTCATGCTCGATGATCTGTTTTGCAAAAAGTGGCTCTAACTCTCGGGAGGTAATCGGGAATCCTGACGGGGACATCATCGGCGGAACCCGAAACGGTAAATCTGCTTCGACGTTGTACCAACGCGCCGGCATTTCACGCGGACTCAGAGTGATTCGGTTGCCGGTAACAGATGCCATTCGAGAGTTCGCCTTAATTCGAGTTCGCAATAATTCGAGCTAATCAGTCTCTAAAGGTTATCGCTCCCCGTTGAAATCGGGATCTGCACAACTTGAATCGCTAATGCTTGAAATATTTCCCAACTTACATGATGTCTGTATTCAGTCGCTGAGAACGATTCAAACTCAACTGCAATTCTGGGCGACAGTAAAATCTGAGCGTGAATGTAAGCTAAAAACCACTTACTAGTTCGTGGCGATATGCAAACAAAAAAATTGGTGCCTGTATAGATGAGTGTTTCGACCGTTGTCTCCCCAAAATTTGGTGTGCTGGCATTGGTAGCTGTCGTTCTCGCTTTGGTATCACTCGCCTGCTCCGGCAGCCAGGTTCGATAGGTCTTAAAGGCTTTCCAGGTGGAGCAGGACCTGAGGGACCGCGAGGACCAAAAGGAGACCCTGGTCATGCAGGTGCCGATGGAAAATCCGGAATCCTGGCGATCGGTGATGGTCTAATGAGCGACGGGAATATCGCATCGATTGAATTCGCAGGAACCGGCGAAGCTGAATCTGCGGCCCACAGCGATCACGATCACGATTCCGACTACCTGACATCACAAGATTTGTCTTCAGGATCTACAACAATTGCTTGGTCTTCGATCACAGGCGTACCTGGAGACCTGAATTCTGGTGGAACGGCTGCTTCGGTCGATTGGACCGACATTAAAAACCGACCTGAAGGATTGGATGACGGTGATGACGGAATTACCAGTATCGATTGGAACGAGATATAAAACCGTCCTTAGACAATCAACACCACGCTCGGCGGGATGGCTTGTGAATCGAATGAAGTAGCGATCTTCAACGGATCGACCTGGGTGTGCGGAGACAGAGGACCTCTGGACGGGGAGTTCTTAGCGAGCAATCAATCGTGTGGTGCAGGATAATTTGCAACCGGGGTAAATGGATTTGGCAACATCCTCTGCAGGACCATTCCATCAACTGACCAAATTTCGTTTCAACGCGGCAAGCATGTGATAACGACACTGGCCTTGGGGCCCGGCAATGCTGGTCTTTGGAACTCGGTAACGGTCGGAGACGACGGTCTTCCCGTTATTGCTTATGAGGCAAACGATTCGTTGTACGTCGCTAAATGCGAAAACGTCGCATGCACGGCGATAACACCTTCAATTGTCGAGTCGACCGGGCCAGATGATCTCCAAGCTTCAATGATCATAGGCACCGATGGATTGTCCCTTGTTTCATACCGAGAATCCTCAAACAAAAATTTCAAAATCGCACATTGCGAGACTCCAAGTTGCGAGACGGCAACTACTACGATCATAGAAGCAACCGGAGATGTCTGCAGTCACTCATCGATAACAATCGGCACCGACGGACTTGCTATCGCCAGCTACTACGACGCGACAAACGATGACCTCAAAGTAGCGCATTGCAACAACACAGCATGCACATAGGCAGATCTGCTCACAGTCGATAGCACGGGCGACGTTGGGCAGCATTCATCAATCGTGATCGGTGCGGATGGACTGCCTTTGATCAGCTATTACGATGCTTCTACAGCTGACTTAAAGATCGCACATTGCTTAAACATCACTTGCTCATATAAAACAATTGAGGTGGTTGACGCTACAGGCGATGTGGGGCAAAGCACCTCGTTAGTTGTCGGACCGGATGGACGTGGACTCGTTGCATATTTCGATGCAACAAACAGCGAGCTAAAAATGGCACATTGCCGCAATTCTTCTTGTTCAAATTCAACAACGGCGTCGCCTGTTACCAGCGGCGGACTAGGAAACTGGAATTCGTTGTCAATCAGCTCCGATGGTTTAGGGATCATCAGTTACTATGATCGCTTCAATGGTGCACTAGGTCTAGCTCACTGTGGTGACGTCGCGTGTACTCAAGCGACAGCAGTCCGCATCGATACATCATCTGCTGTCGGCCAACATACTTCGATTACTATTGGTGCGGATGGTCTTCCGTTGATCGTCTACCACGACGTGACCAACAAAAACCTCAAGCAGCTCACTGTTCAAACGTCCACTGCATTCGCAACGCTAGAAAGCGTTAGTATCCGGGGAAGTTGGCTACAGTGAAGATCAGGGCGTTTCGCCCAGCCGACCTAGACTAGATTCTGGGGATAGCAGTTGCGGCGTGGCAGCCAATATTTGATTCAGCGCGGGAAATCGTCGGCGACGAGCTATTTGAGCCAGTTTCGCCAGACGCAAAGTCGCGTAAACGGAATAGTGTCGCTAAAGAGTGTCAAGCTGAGGATCCTATAGAGGTTTGGATTGCAGAGATAGATTCCGAGATCGCAAGGTTCATAACCGTTAAAATGAACTACGACGAAGGGGTTGCTGAAATCGGCAACAACGCCATCGCTACGAAATTTCACGGCAGAGGATTAGGAACGCAAATGTACCGATTCGTCCTCTAACTTATTCGAAGCAGTGGAAAGAAAACCGCTATCGTCACGACCGGAAATGACGACGCCTATGCTCCTGCGAAGAGGGCTTACGAGACTGTTGTTTTTTTGGCACCACTCGGGTCGGTTTAGTACCACATAGGGCTGTAATCCGTCGTCGAATCAATCGATACTGTTCCTTGATTGATGCCGCTTCAACAAACAGCGCCGGATGGATTACAAGGAAACGATCGCATATGGATCAGTTGATGATCGACATAGAAGACAACGATAACTGCGGATATTTCCCGATCCAGGTTTTCGAAACTCAAAGCGAGCCGCAAACCGGGTCGGCAATCACTGTTCCGGGTATCCCCGACAGTGATGAACCGCACATCGTCGTAGGGTGGTCTTCTGACAACGGCGGTGGACCCTGCGAAGTGTCCGCAGTCACCGTGGGAGATTCTGGATCTGGACAGGCGGTGATGATCTATGGCGGGGATCACGGAATCCGTTTAAAACCATCATCATCTACCACGCCGTGGAACCTTGAATCGCCCGATCAAATTGGTGAGCCGTACTTGTTGTTAGAGACCTCACTAGAACTCGTCTTTTCATAATCGCTCACATGCGAAATTAAGAGGCCTTCTGAATTGACCTTTCGGACTGTTGACACTCAAAAATCCCTCGTGATAGTTTTCACTTGCGTTAATATTGAAAGGCAGGCGCCGTTCATCCTCGTTCGCAATTTGTCCTGCTTGTATTTATTGAATAGGGAGCTCTGTTAGTAGGGTATGGATCCTAAACCGCTAACCACGGCCGAATGGGCTGAAGTCGGTACGGCACTTAAGTTTTTGTGGCTTGCCTTGGGCTTTGCACTCATCGCTGGTCCATCTCTACTCACAGCACACGCAATCATCCCTTCAGTGGTCGACACGAAGACGGTCGCTGCGAAGTGGTCTCGATTCAGGGCTCCGTTGTACGTTGTTGGAATCATATGTGTAATCGGCATTTTTGCTTCGCTTTACATGGCTTCCGAGAACACCGATTTCCTACATCGCACTTACTCACGGTGGTGGCAGTAGAAATCTGCCCCACTTCTACGTTTATTAGCTAGCTTCGGCTTGCTCGGACTGGAAAGAACGCTTGGCGTCGGAAAACGATAACTCGAACTCCTCATCGTCCTTACCAAGGATGCTGGTGCCGGTACTTGCTATTGGTGGTCTAGGAGTAGTTGCGGTAATTGGTGCTGTCGCAGCATTCATAATCACAGCTTGGATTGGTCAGCCAGTTCCAGTTCTTGGATTTGAACAGACTTACGATCAACCGATCGACTTCCCGCACACGATCCACGCTTCGCTCGAACAGCTCGATCACGTCGCCGCTGACGGCTCGAGGATGGAAGGTCTCGGCCTCGACTGTACTTTCTGCCACCGCACAGTAACCACACAGGCGAACGCTGGTGTTCCACCTGTTAGTTTCTGTGCCACATGTCACCAAGTGATCGGTGCCGCAGACAACGAACAGATCAATATCCTTCGTGATGCAGCAGACATCATTGGCGATGACGGCACCGAGCCAGTGGACTGGAAGCGTGTCCACCGACTTCCCGATCACGTTCGATTCGTTCACGAACCCCACATTCGTTATCTAACGGCCAACCCGTCAGAGGTGAAGAACTCAACTGATGGAGTGAAAACTGGACCATCCGGAGTATGTTCAACTTGCCACGGCAACGTTGCAGCCATGGAGCAGGTCGCGCAGGTCGAACCTTTGAAGATGGGACAGTGTGTTGACTGCCACCGTGACAACGGTGCGCCGACTGACTGTGCCGCATGTCACTACTAGGCCAATCAGGACTTATCTAAGCATCCAAACGGGACAAACCCAGTCGCATCTTCAAAACTCGCGACACCAGGAACAGCACTGACCAGATGAAGCTAAATCGACGAGAATTCCTAGCGCTTACCGGAAAGACGGCCGCCGGAGCTGTGATCTTCGCAGCCTGTGGTTTACCTGAGCGTGAGCTAATTGTTCAGAGCCCTGTAGACCTTCCAGAAGACCTGGTTCGAGGTGAAGACACCTGGTATGCCACGTCGATGGGCGATTTCTCAAACGGTGACGGTGTTCTTATCCGAGTCGTGCAGGGCCGTGCAAAGCGAATTCAGGGAAATCCTGACCACCCGATTACTCTAGGTAAGTCGACCGCACGCTACGACGCCGCACTGCAGATCCTATACCACCCCGACCGTATCGAGTCTCCTCAAATTCGCTACTCCAAAAGTGGAAACCTCGCTTCGGCTTCTTGGGACGCTGCTGAAGAACGATTTGAGCAGGCACTCGCAAATGCCGATGGAGGACTAACAGTTGTAACCAACCCAATCCGAGGAAGCCTCGGACTCGTTGCCAGTAAGTTCGCTGCACAGTTCAACGGCAAGCACATGGCGTTCGACCCTGTTGAACAAGGTGTTCACCACGGTGCCGTGAAGTCGGTTCTTGGACATGACCAGCTTCCTACATATGACATAGGTCACGCCCACACAATCCTCTCTTTCGGAGCTGATTGGCTTGGAACATGGGGGGCACCAACCGGATTTGGTGTCAAGTACGGTGAGTTCCGAGAGCAAGAGCACCGTGGCTACTTTATCCACGCCGAGCCTCGTATGTCTCTTACCGCAGCAGCAGCCGACCTTTGGCTCGCTCCGGTTCCTGGTTCTGAGGGATACCTCGCCCTGGGTATAGCGTCGGAGATCATTGATGAAGGTCTTGCCAGCCCACAGAACGTTGCAGCATTTGAGGCGGCAATCCCCGGCGGATTGAGCGGTATTTCTCTCGACGACGTTTCAGCACGAACTGGTGTTGATGTCGACCGAATCAAGAAAGCAGCTCACCACTTCGCTGAGGCAACTCCTTCGGTTGCATTTGGTGGTGGATCTGCCGGAGCTCACACGAACGGTAGCTTCAACCTTGGTGCAATCTACGCTTTGAACATCCTCGTTGGAGCCGTTGATACCAAGGGTGGAATCGTTTCGAACCCGGGTTCTGCACTTGATGAGCTCCCAGCGTCGGCAACAGGTGCATCATTCGCTGCCTGGGAAGAAGAACTCGCTCAGTGGCGTGCGGGCAACGTGGAAACCGTCATCATTCGTGGTGCCGATCTCGTCCACGGAATGCCAAACTCGGTAGCCGTTCAAGAGGCTCTTGAGCAAGTTCCAAATGTAATTGTCTTTGGCGCAATCCACGACGACACGATGGACTACGCCGACCTTGTTCTTCCGGAAGAAACATTCCTCGAGTCATGGGGAACAGAAATTCCGGAGCCAGGTCCGGGCTATCAGGTCGTTGGGACGCAGCAGCCTGTCGTTGGTCCGACAGTTTCATATGACGAGTCTGGACTCATCAGTGACGCTCGAGGATTCGGTGACGTACTCCTCGCCATGTCCGACGGTTCATACGGCCGAAACATGGAAGGCGTCGTTCGAAGCGCCCTTTCTGATCTTCACTCAACCGGACGTGGTTCAGTGTCAGCTTCTTCGGCAGCTTTGTTCTCGAACGGTGCACTTCAGCGTGGCGGATGGTGGGACACCAAAGAAAGCGGTGAAAGCACTATTGGTAGAGTAGCGGCTTCTGCTAAAAGCGCTCAATACTCCGCTACCGATTCACTCGGTGAGGGCAGCGACTTCCATCTCATTCCTTTCCATTCGAACTCTTTGTATGACGGTCGTCTCGCTTCCACGCCATGGGCGCAGCAGACTCCCGACCCAATTTCATCTGCTTCATGGTCAACCTGGGCAGAGATAAATAGCGAGCAGGCAGATGGTCTCGGCATCAGAGAAGGCGACGTACTCCTAATTCGATCCACCTCAGGTGAAATCGAAGCTCTTGCATATCCACATCCTGGTGTTCGACCTGGAGTGATTGGTATCCCCATAGGTCAAGGTCACCTCAACGGTGGTCGATACGCCGAAGACCGTGGGTCTAATGTTCTTTCAATTCTTGTAGACGAAAAGGATTCTGAAACCGGCGCGCTGGCATGGGCTGCTACTCAAGTACGAGTTCAGCGTATGGGGCGTCGAGTCAAGGTTCCTAAGTTTGAAGGGAATGTCGAAGCCCGACCTATCGAGCCAGGTGTACCGGTTCTGGTTGTTGGTATAGGTGAATCTGCTGAGCACGCTCAGGAAGAGAACCACCACGAATACCAGAAACAGTTCATCGGCAAGGACAAGGAGGCTGAAGCACATGACTAATTCGCAGGTGGAGTGCCGCCTTGAACTTACTTCAGGGGCAGTAGCGTAATGACAACAGCTGAATTTGGTGCCCACAACTGGGGGATGGTCGTCGATGTCGATAAGTGCATCGGCTGCAACGCATGTGTAATCGCATGTCAGGCAGAAAACAACATCCCCATCAACACACAGGATCGAGTTGAACGCGCACGAACAATTTCGTGGATTCGCGTTGAGCGTTACTGGGAGGGCGACTTCCCCGACGCTAAGGCACGCTTCATCCCGATCATGTGTCAGCATTGTGAGAACGCTCCGTGTGAGCCGGTTTGCCCGGTTTACGCCACGTATCACAATGCTGAAGGCCTGAACGTACAGGTGTACAACCGATGTGTCGGTACTCGATACTGCGCAAACGGTTGTCCTTACATTGTTCGATTCTTCAACTACTGGGAGCCAGTGTGGCCGGAGTCGCTCCGAAACCACCTTAACCCTGATGTAACCATCCGAAGCCGTGGAATCATGGAAAAGTGCAGCTTCTGCGTGCAGCGAATCCGACGTACTTCACGCACCGCTCGAAGTGAAGGTCGAGAGATCGCCGATGGCGAAGCTCAGACAGCGTGCTCATCGGCTTGCCCGACTAGTGCACTAAACTTCGGTAACTTCAATGACCCGAATAGCAAGGTGTCGAAGATGAAGGAAGACAAGCGTCACTACACGCTTCTCGACCAGTTCGGAACCGACCCTAACGTTATTTACCTAGCTAAGATCGATGCCGACAAGAAGGTTGGCGCAGGAGAACATGCATCGCATGGCTAGTGAAGCTGTAGCACACGAGTCTGAGCATCACGCACCGCCTCCCAAGGTGGATGCGGACGTCGTTGCCAGAGAGCTTATTGCCACCACCACTAACGCTAGTGTTCGGTTCAAGGCGATCGCATGGACCCTCGGTATCCTCGGTGTTATCGGAATCGTCGCTCTGATTCTTAAGTGGGTCAACGATGGTGACGACAGCACGAAGTGGGGTTACGTCGCAACTATCGTTTCTTTCTTGCTTGCCGTTTGCGGTGGTGCACCTATGGTCGCCATGGCGCCGGTCATGGCAAAAGCCAACTGGGTTCGGCCTGTAACACGCCTCGCTGCGCTGTTCTCATTCGGTAGCGTGGTGACGATCATCATGCTGATCCCGCTAGTTGCGCTTCTCCCACCGCTGGTGACTGAAGGCGCACGACGACGATCTATCTGGTTCGAAGCTCCTGACTACGCTCCACACATTTGGTCGGTAGTTGGCCTTCTTCTTCTTGCCCTCACGGGAATCATGCTGTTCTACTCGGCAGCGATCCCAGACTTTGCTTCAATGCGTGACCACGCCACCGGTTGGCGTCAGCGCTTGGGCAAGCGACTTGCCCGTGGATGGGTTGGAACCGATGTTCAGTGGCGGACGCTCCGCATGCGAATCGGCATGTTCGGCACGTTCTACTTCCTGATCCTGGTGTTCGTAACGTTCCTGATTTCGACTGACTACGGTCAGAGCGTAATCCCGGGTTCGCGTGACGCTATTTACCCGATGTCGCTAACCATCTCGTCCTTCCAGGGCGGTGTGGCAGCACTCGTTATCGCTCTTTACTTCGCACGAAAGTGGATGGGACTTGAGAAGTTCGTTCACCTCGACGCATTCTGGTCGCTGAGCCGATTGCTCTTCGCACTAACACTGCTCTGGGTTTACTTCTTCTATTCATCGTTCATAGTGTTCTGGTACGGACGTTCTGCGAACGACATTGCGACTCTCGATCTTCTAATTCGTGGTCCGATGATCTACGCCTTCATTGCCGGTGCGATCTTGATCTGGTTCGTCCCATGGTGGATTCTCATATGGAACCGAGTTCGACGCGGTACTTCTGCAATGGTTGTTGGTTCGTTCATCATCCTAATCGGACTTCTGCTCGACCGAGCACGATACTTTGTGTCGGCATGGTCGGTACCGCAGGATCAGATTCACCAGAAGTGGTTGAAGGTAGTACCGGAAACCTACTTCCCGAACATTTACGACATTCTGATCATGGTTGGAGCAATTTCACTTGCTGCTGTGATCATCATGCTGATGACTCGTGTCATCCCGGTTCTGTCGGTATGGCAGGTACAGGAATTCAACCTTCTATCAAAACCAATCAGGTACGTTCGTGGTCACGCTACTCTCGTAGCAAAGCCTGACTAATTAGTAACGAATCTGCTTAAATCTGACGCATATCAACAGGTAACTGACTAACAGATGCAACAGCGACGAGAACTAGATCAGGTCTATACCAACCGTAAACTCCTAAACGGTCAGTTGGACACGCCCAAGTGGTGGGCTCCAACTGTCACGATTCTGGGTATCGGTGTGGTAATCGGCCTGTTCGTTATCGCAACGATGATCAACAAAGGTCTTGGTGTAACCGGACTCGGTCGACCTGTTTACTGGGGTCTGTTCATAACGACCTTCGTTTTCTGGGTTGGTATTTCTCACGCTGGAATTATGATTTCGGCCATTCTTCGTCTTACCCAGGCAGAATGGCGCAGACCGGTTACAAGAGCAGCTGAACTACTTACGGTTTTCTCGCTTCTTACGGCTCTCGTATTTCCTCTGATTCACGCTGGTCGACCATGGCGAATCGCTTACTGGATTCTTCCTTACGACGTTGCCCGTGGAATCTATCCAAACATTCGATCACCGCTGATCATGGATCCCGTTGCGATTAGCACATACCTGACAGGTTCAACCCTGTTCCTGTACGTCGCGTTGCTGCCGGACCTTGGAAACCTTCGTGACCGCACTACCGGCTGGAAGAATGCCATGTACACGGTGCTGGCTCTTGGCTGGAGAGGTAACCCTCGACAGTGGAAGATGCAGACCGTTGGTGGAATCCTTCTTTCGGCATTGATGCTCCCGATTTTCGTATCGGTGCACTCAATCGTTTCGTGGGACTTTGCTGTAGCTTCAGCGGTTGAAGGCTGGCATTCGACAATCTTTGCGCCTTACTTCGTTATCGGTGCTGTGCACTCAGGTGTGTCGGCTGTGGTGACGATGATGGCTCTGATGCGCTGGCTTTGGGGTTGGGATGACTTCATCCGCCCTGAGCACTTCGATGCTCTGGCTCGACTGCTCATCGTTGTGGCAACAGGCTGGCTTGGATTCACGTTCCTTGAGCTAATCTTCGCTCTGTATGGACAGGATGCTCCAGAAATTGCGCTCCGTGAGATGCAGATTCTGACCTGGCCTTGGAACATGCTGTTCATCATCTTCCTGTTGACCGGTTATCTGATTCCAGTACCCATGTGGCTATTCAAAAGAGTTCGAACCAACATCGCCCTGATGTTTTGGACTTCGATTCTCGTGAACATTGGCATGTGGCTTGAGCGATTCCTGATCATCGTGCCTGGACTGGCGCGCAGGACTCCGTTTGTTTACACATGGGAGGCTTACCGCCCAAGTGCTGTCGAGTGGACCATTCTGATTTGGTCG